>Ga0172379_10004870_pt1 | contig 19309 bp, 17 predicted proteins | sample GrowelOW334metaG_FD_119756 | JGI IMG/M metagenome (GOLD analysis project Ga0172379, IMG submission 119756) | Groundwater microbial communities from an aquifer near a municipal landfill in Southern Ontario, Canada - Groundwater well OW334 metaG | ecosystem: Environmental > Aquatic > Deep...
ACCTGTTGGCCAAAACACTTACGTGATAACGGACCGATTTCAGCAGGCGATGCATTGAGTATAGGAGGGAGGGCTTGAGAAAAGCAAAACAATAACTTCTTCTCCTCCTCCAAAAGAGGGTTGCGGCCGGACGGTGATACTAAGGTTGCAACCCCTCATAAAAAAACACGGTTTTTTGCCGTGATGAATATAGCCGGGTCGTTTTAGCCGGCGGGTCTTTGAAATGTAAAAATTTAGGGAATTCTGTGCTATTGCCGGCGATGCCAAATAGTTTTTGACCGAACGTTATTTGACATTGTATGCTGCACTGCCGTCCAACACCGAACAGTGATAAACGGACGACTTCGGCAGGCGATGCACTTATATTTAGGAGGGAGGCTTGAGAAAAGCAAAACAATAACTTCTTCTCCTCCTCCAAAAGAGGGTTGCGGCCGGACGGTGATACTAAGGTTGCAACCCCTCAAGAGCAAGCACAGCTTAGACTGTGATTAAATATGGCTCAGGATGTTTTCTCCTCCTCCCAAATGAGATGGGCTCGCGATCGGACAGTGAAAACTACGGTCCTTGCCCACTCGAGAGCAAGCATAGCGAATGCTATGATAAAAATACCGACGGCAATAACAGTTGGGATGCCAACGGTAATATATGAAGCTCACAAAGAGTTTTCTCCTCCTCCCAACGAAGGGTTGTGGCTGAACAGTGAAAGTTAGCTATAACCCTCTCGATTACAAACACGGCAATGCCGTGAAAAGATAAAGTTTTATGTTGTTTGGTTAGTTTTGGTTTTGACGTTTTCTGCTTTTGGAATTTAATCGCGACTGGAGGGTTGCGATTTAATCTGACACCTCGCCAATATGTTTGTAGATATTGGCGGCAGGAGTTATGAAGTTGTTGCTGTAAGAGTTGAAAGAAGAAGCCATAGTATGGGTGAGAAGAAGTGCTGGAAAAATTCTATTTTGAAGCATCACCCAATGTTGGGCCCCGGCCAAGATCACTGTTCGGTCTTAGGTCGGGGCCAATTTTTTGCGCAGACTGCCCCCATCTATTGACTTTATTCAGGTGGTTCAGAGCCGCGACAGTAATGGAGCGGTCATTTGTTTTTGTAGGGTGGGCTCGCCTGCCCTGAGCTTGCCGAAGGGTTAGCCCACGCGGTTATGTCTATCACGCAAAACGCGTAACGGCAAAAATAAAAATCACGCCTAAAATGGTAAGCCCTACAAGTCCAAACGAGCTGTGTTTGCTGTGGGCTTCAGGCAAAATATCGCTGGCGCCGATATAAAGTAAAAAGCCGGCGAAAAACCCCAGATATAAAACCAGAAAACGCGGAGGTACTTTAATTAACAGAGTCGAAATTGCGCCGATAGTCGGAACTATGGCATCGAGAAATAAAAATATCTTTGCTGTTTTCGGGCTGTTTTTATGAGCCAGCATCAAAGTTACGGTATTCATTCCATCGGTAAAATCGTGAGAGATTACAGCTATGGCAACCAGCGCCCCTACTGAAGGGTTAATTTGAAAGCCAAGCCCGATGCTCACTCCATCCATAAAACTGTGACCTATCAGTGCCAGGGCGGAAATAATTCCGACAGACGGATGTCTATGTTCCGCATAATCTTCTTCGTGAGCGTGGTGTATGAGAATGGTTTTTTCCATAATATGAAAAACCAGGAAGCCCACAACCAAAGCAATCATAACTTCAATCGGGTCGTAATTATTGGTCTTAATCTGTTCGATAATTTCAGGAAAAATTTCAAAACTTACAACGCCAAGCAGAACTCCGGCGGCAAAAGCCATAATAAAATGAAGTTTGTCCTTAAACTTTATGGCGAACAGACCGCCGAAAAAGGTCGAAAAAAAAGTCGCTATCGAAAAAATTATTGGCTGTATCGGCATATTCTTACCTTTATAACTTTCAGCATATTATTGAATGCGAACATATTTATATACTAAAAGACACAATATGTCAACTGCCGCAGGGGGTAGTCCTCCAATCAGAGCCGCAAGCGTAAGCGCGTGGTCATTAAGAATCCATCGCCGCAGGCGATTCCTTCTACTGTCTACTAACTATTTAATTACCACAGCTTGGGGTTATTTGCAGCCGGGCAGTATTTGGCAATGGAGCACTTTTGTAGGGTGGGCTCTTAGCCCACGCGGTTGCTTACCACAGCTTGGGGCTATTTGCTGCCGGGCAGTATTTGGCAATGAGGCACTTTTCGCAGTCCGGCTTGCGCGCTTTACAGATATTCCTGCCGTGAAAAACTAAAAGATGACTGAACAGCGTCCAGTTTTTTTTAGGCACAATTTCCATTAAATCAAATTCTAACTTCACCGCGTCGTCGGTATTCGCCGACAGTTCAAGCCTTCTGCTCAATCTCAAAACGTGAGTATCGCACACAACACCTGGCGTATCGAAAGCGTTGCCTAAAACCACATTGGCGGTTTTTCTACCCACGCCGTTGAGTGTTAAAAGCTCTTCCATATTGTCAGGCACTTTGCCGCCGAAATTACTGATAATTGCTTGGCAGGCCTTTTGAATATTTGCGGCCTTGTTGTGATAGAAGCCTGTGCTTTTTATATCCTGCTCGATTTGTTCAATTGGCGCATCTGCCCAGTCAGTTACTGATTTGTATTTTTTAAATAACGTTTTGGTTACAATGTTCACGCGGACATCTGTGCATTGAGCCGAGAGAATTGTCGCGACTAAAAGTTCCAGCGGGTCTGAATGCTCAAGTGCGCATTTGGCATCGGGGTAAGTTTTCTTCAACAGCGGCAAAATCGCCTTTGCTCTTTCCTGTGCAGTTTGTTTGTTTATAGTTTTTTTTGCCATAGCCGATATCTTAATCACTGATTACGCAGATTTCACGGATTATTTTGTTTTGTAGGGGCAGACCTGTGTGTCTGCCAACAAACAGAGCCCCAAGGGTAACCGCGGGGTCATTAAAATCTCATCGCCTCTGGCGATTCCACAACTAAAACCAAAGACTAAGAACTCAAAACTTTATTATATAATTCTCCGCAACGCTGAAAACACAGGCAAACTCTGCGGCAGAACAATTTTTTGCGGATTGTTTATGAAATCGCATTCCTGGCCATCGACTGTTTTTAATGGGGTGGACATAATAATTTCAGAGATACTGCCATCGGGCGATAAGACTTCCAAATTTTCGCCAGCGTGGATTTTGTTACGGGTATGACAAACACAACCGGCCGAAATTTTTTCATCGATAATATCGCCGACGAAAACTGCGCCGGAATTTGATAAACTTTTTTCCCTGCTGTAATCGCTCGGCTCAATTGCGCCTTTCATAAAACCTGCTGAATAACCTCTGTTCTTAACTCTGCTTAATAATTTTAAACATTCATCATTGCTGATTGTTTTGCCATCTACCAACTGTCGATAAAGCGAGACAATCGATGCGATATAATGCACCGACTTCATTCTGCCTTCGATTTTGAATGATGCTGCGCCCGCATGAGCAAGCGGCTCGATAAATTCAAACAACGCAAGGTCTTTGCTGTTGAAAAGATATTGCCCTCGGTCATCTTCAAACACCGGGAAAAATTCATTAGGCCTGCTCTCTTCGACAACCGAATAATTCCACCGGCACGGATGCGTGCATTCGCCTCTGTTTGCGCGTCTGCCGGTCAGATAATCGCTTATTGCGCATCTGCCCGAATATGAAAAGCAAACCGCGCCGTGTATAAATGTTTCAACCTCAACGCCTTTACCTGCGATGTCTTTGCAGATTTGCTGTATCTGTTCGAGGCTGAGTTCTCTTGCTAAATTTACTCTCGATACTCCGAGTTCTTTATATGCCAGAACGGTCTGGCTGCTTGTGGTGCTTGCCTGTGTGCTGATGTGCAGCGGCGTTTTTATGCCGGCTTTTTTCAATTCAAAAATCAGTCCTAAATCCGAAACGATAAAAGCGTCAGCGGACATATCGCTTAGTTTGCCTGCGATTTCGACCAATCGTGCGTATTCATTGCTGAACGGATAGATGTTGAGAGTGATATAACCTTTTTTATTATTTTGGTGGAGATATTTTAATCCCTTCTCCGCGTCATCGAGCGATAAATTACCCGCGTAAGCGCGAAGCGAGCCGAATTCCGTACCGAAATAAACAGCATCGGCGCCGTATGTGGCTGCCCATACGAGTTTTTCATAAGTGCCCGCAGGAGCGAGAAGTTCAGGTTTCATCAATGATTATTTTTTCTTTGGCTTGGGTATTTTGATTTTTTCTGGATGGCCTTCCTTAATCGGAACTAACGCCTGTTTTTGCAGACCAACCGCCGACTTAATCAATTTATCTTTATCAATCGGCTGCAGAGGTTCAAGTTTAAAGTTCCAGTTATATTCATAGATTTTCGAGGAAAACGCGTCTGCGAAAAGGTCAAATGGGAATCTGTCAGCCACTGGCCGCTTGAGATTTTGATGCGTCTTGAGCGTTTGATAACCGTCTTTCGATACTTGCACGCTGTAATCGCCATACCATTCAAAACCCACAGTTACCGGCGATGTGCCGACTTCCTCATCGTTGAGCAATACCAGAGCGCCGCTCGGCTCTGTTGAAATAGTAACTTTTCTTTCGATACATCCGGTACAAAGGCAGAGCGAAACCGATGCCGCAGCAAAAACTACAAAGAAAATCCTTTTTAACCGCATAATGTCTCCGACAAATAATTTTGCTCCGATTATCGTTGCTGATTTGAGCATTGTCAATTGGAAACCTATTTGGTTTTGCGGAGGGAAAACCTGATTAAAATTTGTTATTTCGGCAATTTATGCCGCAAAAAACATATCTCCTACCTGTAAATAGGCGTTTTATGTGTTTTTTCACTTTCCGCTTAGTCTTAAAATAGGCGTAAATTCGGTCAAAATCTCGTTTTTTATCGGATGCGTTTAAAAACGACCTGCACGAATGAGATTGTGCGCTTTTTGCATAAAATAAATAATTTTTTTTTAATTTTTTTCTTGAACTCCAATTCCCCTTTGGCGTATAATACTTGCGTAGCTCTTAGGAGCTGCCTTAAATAGCCCACACGTACCTCCTCCTCTTTAGGAGGCGCACACGGCATGGCGGTTTCTCTCCTCGGCCGCCTGCCTTTTTAAAATATAGAAAACCCGCTCAAAAGGCGGGTTTTTTTGTTTTTGGGGAACATTTGACATCAATCAATCGTATAGAAACCAGTGGGGGTTCTTGTTTTTATTTTTTTCTTCGGGCAGATGGCTGCTCCTTCTTAGCCTATCTGCCCATTTTTTTATACCTAATTAGGCTTTTCGCAGTTCGGCCCCGACAACGCCGGCCAAAGTGGAGACTATGCTGTTTTCCCACCCATCAACAATGTCGTGCTTCAATGTGCCATCCTCATCTCTGAACCGCAGTGAAACCGTAACGCTTTTTTTGCCGGCAGCGATGGGCTTGCCTCTGTAAATGCCCTCGAACTTTATTTCCTCAAGTTCCTGCGGAGCTTTTGAGCGAATTGTCTGCTCTAATTTTTCCCATCGAATTTGCTCATCGACAATCAAAGACAAGTCGCGAACAATGGCGGGAAATTTCGGTATAGGCTTCATCTTTACCTGCGACACTTCAAGTGCCAGCAGTTTATCAAAGTTCAATTCCGCTGCGCAAATCCGTCCGGCTTTAATATCAAAACCAGCGACGACTTTATCGCTTATAACGCCGGCTGCGCCAATCGGTTTACCATTCAAAATGATTTCAGCTCCCGCCTGTGCCCAAAAAACTTCCGCGGGCTTGAAAATTACTTCCGCATTCGGACATACGAATTTCAGCAGACCGATGATTGCTCCTTTTAAGATTCCAAAATCGCCGCTGCAAACGGCGGAAATATTTGTGTTTTCAGTGTGATTGCCGCCATCTGCAAGATTGAAAACGTCAGCGATTTCATACGCTCGCGCATCTTTATTCCCTGCGTTGACATTTACCCTTACAACGCCGAGCAGTGAACCGAGCAGGGTGCTTCTGAGCAGATTTTCAGATTTGCGGGTTATATCCTGCACCGCAAGACAGGCTTTGGCTTCTTTGCCTGTCAGCAGTTTGGCTGTCCTTTCATCGTTGAAAGTCGTTGTAATAGCTTCATAGAAACCGCAGCCGTTTAGGTAATTCGATACCGTGCAGGTGAGTTTCTGTCTTTTATCGACGGCGGCGATTTTAATGCTTATCTTTTCCTTAACGCCGACTTTGTCATAACCATAAACCCGGGCGACCTCCTCAATCAAATCGGCTTCTCTGCTTACATCAGACCGCCAGCTCGGAATAGTGCAGGCAACTTTGTTTCCATCTGTTTTTTTCGGTTCAAATTTCAGCGCAGTCAGAATATCAATCGCTTTTTGAACAGGCACATCTATTCCAAGCAGTTTATTTAATCTGCTAAATCTTATCTCAACTGTTTTCCGCGCCGGCTTGCCGGGATAAACATCGACACAGCCTTCGACAATTTTGCCGCCGGCAACTTCGACGATAAGCTGAGCGGTTCGCTGACTTGCCCACTCGATATTTTCGATATTTACTATTCGCTCAAACCGATAAGCGGCATCGCTCGGCAGAGAAAGTTTGCGCGATGCGCCTCTGACGCACAGCGGATTGAATGAGGCTTCTTCGAGCAGGATATTAACCGTCGAATTGCTTACTTCGGTTTCGATGCCGCCCATTACGCCCGCGATTGCAACAGGCCTTTGAGCATCGGCGATAACTAACATTTCCGGCGAAAGTTTGCATTCCGTGCCGTCGATACTTACGATTTTTTCGCTGGCCTGTGCGTTGCGAACGATAATTTTATGCCCCTTTATTTTGTCATAGTCAAACGCGTGCGGCGGCTGGCCTGTCTCCATCATCGCATAATTGGTTGCGTCAACGACATTGTTCACGCTGCGAAGACCGATTGCCTCAAGTCGTTTGACCATCCATTCAGGCGAAGGCCCGACCTTCACGCCTTCAATCAAACGAGCCGTGTATCTCCCGCAAAGCTGCGGAGCGGCTATCTCGACCGCGATAAGGCTGTTTATATCCTTTTTCGTCGTCATCTCAAATTTAACCGCAGGCTGTTTGAGTTCTTTTCCAGTCGCTGCGGCGATTTCGCGAGCTATGCCTATATGGCTCAAACAATCGCCTCGGTTGCTGGTGATTTCAAAGTCGATAACCGTATCGTCGCCGACACTTTCGATGCTTTCAGTGGGAAAACCAAGATTACTGAGCATCTCGGAAAGCTGCTCTGCGGTTTGTGTGATTGGAACGTAGTCTTTCAGCCAGTTAAGCGATATTTTCATACTAAAATCCAAAAAAAGTAAAATATCAATTTAACCGGCAAACCCGCTTGTGTCAATGTTGGAATCCTGCCTTTAACCCCCACGCTCTTAAATTTTGCATCCGTAAAATTTGTGGGGGCAGGGTCATTAAATCTCATCGTATTTATTTAGCCCCCTTGCCTGCAAGGGGGTTCGTTGTTCGTATGGGCGAACCTGCCTGTCCCGCATTTTCTGGCGGGGTGTGTCTGCCCGCAATCAGAGCCCTAAGCGTAAGCGCAGGGTCATTAAAACCTCATCACCGCAGGTGATTCCTCAATTATTATTCATCGTTCACTCTTCGTCTTCTCTAAAAACTTCCTGATTTTACCGGCAATATTTTCAGGCCTCTTAATCTGACATTCCCAGACTACCAAAACCCGCCAACCAAGTTTCTTCAGTTGTTTGATATTTTCTTTATCCCTTGCAGCATTCCCTAATCTTTTATTTGTCCAGAATTCCGCATTAGTAGCAGGCTTTACTTTCCCATATTTGCAGTTGTGTATATGCCAGAAACAGCCATGAACAAAAATTATCTTTTTATGGCGGGATAAAACAATATCTGGTTTCCCCGGCAGTTTTTTATTATGCAGACTAAAACGAAACCCCATCCTGTGAACTATTGAGCGAATTATCAATTCAGGCTTTGTATTTTTATCCCTCTAAATCAAATCGCATCTTCGTACCACCCCAGACTCAAATCACTCCAGCTTGGATTTTGCGAATCTATAAGTTCAATTTTTTTCTCCCGTCTCCATTTTTTAATTTGCTTTTCTCTGCTGATAGCAGATAGAGCATCCGATAATGTTTCAACATAAAGTAAGCGATTGACGTTATACTTATCTGTAAAACCTTCTTTCAAATGCTTCCTGTGCTGATACACTCTTTGCTTGATATTGTTTGTCATCCCAACATACAGCGTACCTGTCTGACTGCCCATTATATAAACGTAATAACTTTTCATAACCACCTGTGTACCATCGCGACCTGAATCTTGTGCTGCTCCCATTGTCATTCCGAGCGCAGTCGAGGAATCTATTCAAAAAAGTTTTTATTCCAATTGTCATCTCGACCGAAGTCCTGTGTAGCTTCAGCGAAGCAGGACGCAGCGGAGAGATCTATTAAAATAAGTCCCTATTATCCTTCTGCATTGCTGTGCTGCAATTGTCATTCCGATAGAAATGAGTCCTGCGTAGCCTTGGCGGAGCAGGACGATTGAAGCGGAGGAATCTATTTAAACAGATTTCTCCATTTCGCTCTGCTCCAGTCGAAATGACACCCGTTTGCTGCATTATCCACCGATATATAATCAATACCATCCATGCCAAAAAACTGCAACATAAAAGAATGGAAGATTAGATATCAATAGGTTATAATATATAAAATTTTTAATCGAGGTATTATATGCCGCAAAAAATATGGACGAGAGATGAATTGCTAATAGCATTTAATCTTTATTGCCGTATTCCATTTGGAAAGTTGCACCACCGCAACCCTGAAATTATTGAATTGTCCCAGAAATTAGGGCGAACGCCAAGTGCCATTGCAATGAAGTTGGTAAATTTCGCAAGTTTTGATCCTACACATAAAAAACGCAACATTTCAGGGCTTAGCCACGCAGGCAAAGGGGATAGACTGATTTGGGACGAATTCAATCATGACTGGGAGAAGCTTGCGTTTGAAAGCCAGCAAGCCGTTGTGCGAGTTGTAGGAATTAGCAAGGTAGTCAGTTTTGAAGAACCTGATTTACCAAAAGGCCCAACAGAATCACTTCGCACTGTTCGTGTCAGGTTAGTACAGGGGTTCTTCAGAGACAGCGTTCTTTCGAGTTATAAATACACCTGTTCATTTTGTAATTTAGCAATGCCGGAAATGCTTTGCGCCAGCCATATTATACCGTGGGCAAAAAATATCGAAAAACGTGCTGACCCAAGAAATGGAATCTGTTTATGTTCTTTTCACGACAGGGCTTTTGACAGAGGGCTTGTTACTGTTGATGAGAATCTTCAGATTGTAATCTCTAATTGTGTACACAAAGCAAAAACTTCACCTCTGCACGATGTAGGATTTATTAAACTCCACGGGAAAAAGATGTTGATTCCTGAACGTTTTGGGCCGGATGTTGAGGCACTTGATTATCATAGAAATAAAATCTTCCATAATATCTAATCACTGAAAGGAAACGTATGGATGAAATGGTTGTATTAAAATTGCCAAGAGATTTTGTGGGCCAGATACTTGATTGTTTGGAGATTGCCATTGAAGATTGGCATAGGACAAAACTCTACCACAAAGATGGCATCATTGATCCCGATGAACCTTATATTCGGGAATGCACAGATGCACATGAGGCCGGCCAAATCGAAGCCTTTTATGAAAAAATCAAAACTCAAGTCAAAAAACAGCTTGATAAGCAATCGTAATTGAGCTTTCTATTAATATATCAATTCCCTTATAAGTAGCATTTTATATTTGTTTCAGTGGCAAAAAAATCCGTGTCATCAGCAAACCTGTCTTGAGCACCAGTAGTGAGCATTGCCGAACTAAGTCGAATGGGTGGCTCTGCGGCTCCGTGAAAATATGAAGAAAGGGTGAAATATAAAATCTCATCGGCGCAGCCGATTCCTTTAATTTTCATTTTTCAATCTTCAATTTTCAATTCTATCCCGTCAATCCCGTTATCCTGTCTAAAAAAATCCGTAAAATCCGTGCAATCCGTGTCTAAAATATCCGTGAAATCAGCATTTAAAAAACAAAATCTCTGTGGCCTCTGTGGCCTCTGCTCGCCCCGCACCAAATAGGCCGTTGCCGTCATTTGGTGCGCGGGTGGCTATTATCTACCTGTTTTTCTTTGTGCCTTTGCGTCTTTGTGGCAAAAATCCGTGCCTAAATCCTTCTTGTGTTCTGGTCAATACTAATCTGTTAATCAGTGAAATCAGCGTACCCGTCCTGAGCCAGTCGAAGGAATCAGCGTTTAAAAAAATCCGTGAAATCCGTGTAATCCGTGGTTAAAATCGTTCAAAACTTGACGAAAGCTCATCGAAATTTTACGTTTTTTTGTAAAATTTTACAAAAAGTTACAAGATTTTGTCATTTTTTTGTAACTTTATGTCCTAATTTTGTAACTTTATGTAAGGTTTTTGTAACATTTCTTGCGCGTTTTTTCTGTTAATTCACTGTTCCCGCGTTATAATCTATCATTTCATAGTATTGATTAAGGGTTTGAAATTATGGAACTTTCCTGGCTGATGAGAATTAGAATAATTGCTGCGCTCGTAATTGGCGGCTGGATGCTCGGATTTTTGCCTTGGGACGGCATTAAACCCGATGCTGCCGGCGTTTTTTCACTCCTGACCGGCAACATCAGTATACAGGATATATTAGGTTGCGCAGTTCTGGCCTTTGCTGCTGGTTTTGCCGCGTCAGCGGTTTGCACGCCTTATGGTGAGCAGATTGGAATAATCGCCGCACCGGCTGGAATGGCTGTTTGGGCGTTAAAAAGCGCACCAATATCGAAACTTTTCCAGGCAGCGCCGTCTGTGCAGAGCAGATTGGAAGTTTATTCAAAACTCAAATTCGAGGGTTTTATTTGGCTTGCGCTGGCGGCTTGCGGATTTGTCGGAGCGATTGCTGCGGATAAAATTTTCAGACGAAAGCCGGTTGACCTGCCGGACAATTTTAAGCCGGTTTATAAAATTCCCGAATTTGCCCAAATTGCCATCGCAGTCATCGCAACGGTATTTATCGCTAATATCGTGATAAATGCCCTTGCTCTGGGCGTTGGTTTTCCAGATTTGCAGCTGAAAAATGTTGTTGCTCAGCCTGCAAACGGGCAAATAGCCTTTGCGGCTATGCTTGCATTTTGTCTTTGCGGCTTTTTGGCAAAGCTGTTTTTGTCGTCTAAAGCAGTGTGGCCGGCAATAGCTTCTTCTGTTATAACATATTATTTTACAGTTAGTTATGTAAAAAGCGGCACCCTAACACAGTTGGCGGCATCCTGGCCTGCGGTGTTCTTTTATAAGCCTATTATGGCAGTATTGCCGGTTCAAATGGTCTCTTTCGCCTGCCTTGGGGCGGTTTGGGGCTATTGGCTGGCGGTTAGATACCACGTCTGGCGAACAGAGCAAAAATGATTTCGACTTAACATCTTTATTTCAAGATATTTACGTCAAAAACACGAATTTTATTTAAATTTTCTAAAAAAGAAAATATTTTAGTGTATTGCCTGCCTTTTATTGCCGAAAAATACAGAGGATAGCAGGCCGGACAGGCCTGGGTTATCCACTGTAAGTGAAGAATATAAGGGAACATAAGAGAATGGACTTTCGTAGTATTAGGTGCAGGAAAGCCCTGATACCGCAGAAAGGAGTGCCGGAAAATGTTAGTTTTGAGTAGACAAAAGAATGAGTCAATAATGATCGGCGACGATGTCGAGATTACGATTGTTGACGTGCGCGGCGACAAAGTAAGGCTCGGTATTACAGCACCGAAGTCTATTTCTGTGCATCGGAGAGAGATTTTCGATGCCATTCAGCGTGAAAAAGCCGCCAATAAAGAGCAGGAAAACCCTGCTCATCCCCAAACATCATCGAGCTGACAGTTCGCAGAAACGATAGCAATATCTGGAATTAAGAGCCGCTCAGCGGCTCTTTTTTTTGCGCAAATTTGCCGTTTTTTGAAAATCTAAAAAATCTAAAATTCCATTTTTTCTTGCTTTTTGGTATCCGCAAGATTATAATATGGACAATGCATAAGTCTTTGCAGGTTTTGGAATTATAAGATAAGATGAATTACAGATGTGCCTATTTGCGTGGTGTGTGTTTTTGTCTTTTCTGTTTCTGCGCCTCAATGCCAGCCCTCGCTGATTCCAATGATATCAATAACCCCAGCTTCGAAATTTTTGACTACAATGAATCGCTGGATTACAATACGCCGACAGGTTGGGAGAGGGTTAACTACGCTGCGATAACAAATTACTTTAATAATCGCAGTACTAACTGGGATCCTAATTTTAGAGGCCTTCTTCCATACGAAGGAAATTATTTTGTTGTACTGAGCTCCCTTGATGGTATGACGAATTTTTCCGAGATACGTCAGGAGATTACAATTAACCCCGGCGACAGACTAACGGGGGCATATTTCTTTGGCACCCATGATTATATCCCCTATGACGACTGGGCTGTAATCCAATTGGTTGACACGAATGATACCGTTGTAGGCAAGAATATTGTTGATGTTAACATCGCCAGAGTCCAGAGTTGGGGTTCAATGAGAGGTTGGAAAAGATTCGATTACGTCTTCGATGCCAACCAGGCCGGCACTTACGACCTGAAAATCGCAGTTTTTGACAAATATGACTCTATCCTGGCTTCTTATTTTGCCGTTGACGGCCTTGTAATTTGTCCCAATAGCCCAATTTCCGGCGACATAAACGCCGACTGCGCCGTCGATTTCTTCGATTTTGCAATGCTGGCAGACGATTGGATGTGCGACTGCAATGATAATGGTGTATTCAACGACCCAAACCACAACTGCGTTTACGGCACAGATTCCGACAACAGCGGTTTTGTTGATTTCAACGATTTGCAGGCCATAGCTAACCATTGGCTATTCGGTACTATGCAGGGCATAATAGAATAGTGACTACTCGACCTGCCAGGTCTTTTTTGTCAATGGCACATTTGCCGCTGGAATAACTTTCACCTTTCTGGTATAAGTATCGCCTCTGTTAAGACATAATACGATAGTTAGCTGGAAACTTGTTTAATGTTTGCGATTATAAGCGATATACATTCTAACCTTGAAGCTCTGACAACTGTCCTTGCGGACATTGAAAACAGGGGCATAAAGATGATTTACTGTCTCGGGGATATTGTCGGCTACGGCCCTAACCCCGGAGAATGCCTCGATTTAGTGATAGACAAGACGCAATCCTGCGTCATTGGCAACCACGATTATGCGATACTCTACGAGCCGACAAATTTTAATCTCGGAGCCGAGCGTGCAAGTTTTTGGACAAGAAATCAGCTCGAAACCGAACAAGACCCGGCCAAAAGACACAACCGCTGGAACTATCTCGGCTCCCAACAAATGAGATGGACGCTCAACACGGAACTTAACGGCACAAAGGCGATTTTGGATTTTGTCCACGCCTCGCCTCGCCGACCGATTAATGAGTACGTTTTTCCGGATGATGTTTATACTACACCGGCGAAAATTACCGCACTGTTTGAAAAGGTAAAACACATCTGCTTTATCGGCCACACTCATCTGCCTGGCGTTTTTCTTGATGACCCTGATTTTTACGCGCCTGATGAACTTGAAAATGTCTACCCCATTATCGCGGAAGAACGGGCCATCATAAACGTCGGCTCCGTCGGTCAGCCGAGAGATAAAAACAACAAAGCAAGCTATGTTTACGTTGACAAAAATAATGTGAACTTTGTCAGACTGGAATACGACTTTAAAACAACTCAAAAGAAAATTTATGACATCGAAGAACTCGATAATTTCGAGGCCGACAGGCTTAGCGAAGGGCGATAAAGAAAATTAAATATCAAAAATAAAAAATCAAAATTTAGGATTCGGCCTGAAGGCCGAGACCTGTTCTATTATTTTTTTGTGTACAGCTTATTATGAAATTAAAAAAAACTTTTATTATTTTTGTTTGTTCATCTTTTTTTATTTGCGGAATAGTATTTGCCGACGGCAATACGCCGGCAATGGTGCGTGGAATCGACATTTCCGCATCAAGCGCGGAGCAAAAAACTTTTACGCTCGGCTCTGCCGCTCCTAAGAAAACCGGCAATCCGTACCAACTCGAACTTGAGCTTACAACAAAAGGCGCCGCTGTTTCAAAAGCATTTCTTCGGGATTATGATGACCGCAATCGTAAAAATCCAAAGCCGCTCGAATTGATGAACGGCTTTGACAACATTAATACTATGGCAAGCGCAAGATTGCTTTTGCCCGGTATCGGCAAGGCGTTTCCGCTTGATAAGCTTAACTGGCAAAGTCAGGGCATAGAGGAATCTAACGACACCGCAAAAATAAGTTTTTCCGCCGTGATTAAAAAAGACGGCAGCGATTTTATTAAACTCACAAAAACATATACATTGAAAAGCGAAGACTATCTGCTTAATTGCGCAATGACAATCAGCAATGTAAGCGACAGCAATGTTGAAGCCGGCATTGAAACCACTGCCGCCGCCGGAATTTCCAGAGAAGATGAAAGAGCCGATACCAGAGGCATTACCGCAGGCTTCCTGACCAGCACCGGCATGGTCGAAGTGGTAAAAACAAACGTAAAAAAATTAGCCAAAGAGCCTGGCGGCAAACAGGAACTGTTCCACAAAAACGTGGATTATAAATTTATCTGGCTTGCCGAAACAAACAAATACTTCACAATAATCGTAAGACCTGTTCCGCAGGAAGCCAACAGTTTATCAGTTGACTGGCTCGCAGGAAAGTGCGCGATTGCCTATGACCCCGACGGCAAATCCGAGAGCAGCGATGAAAACGAAGCGACATTTTTCAGAACTGTAACTTTTAAAATCGCTCCCGCAGGCCAGCAAAAATACGATTTCCAGATTTACATCGGGCCAAAAGACAGAGATTTATTTAACACCACACCTCTTTACAATAGTCTTGGCTTTATAAGGGTAATCGACTTCCAGGCCTGTATGGGCGACACCTTCAGGTCGCTTAGCTTTTTCATCCTCGCGGCAATGGACTGGATGTTCAGCTTCATACCGAACTACGGTGTTGTAATTATAATTTTTGTTTTCATTGTACGCGTCCTGCTCCACCCGATTACAAAAAAGAGCCAGGTCTCTATGATGAAAATGAGCAAACTGGGGCCGATGGCTGAAGAAATAAAACAGAAATATGCCAGCAACAAAGCTGAAATGCAAAAGCATTTGGCCGGCCTTTACAGAGAGCAGGGCGTAGCTCCGATACTTGGCTGCCTGCCTATGCTGCTTCAAATGCCTATTTGGATTGCTCTTTACAGCGCGATTTACGCAGGCATCGAATTCAGAGGCGCAGCGTTTCTGCCTTTCTGGATTACCGACCTTTCAAATTCAGATGCTGTTTTTATGCTGCCTGCCGCGACGGCAACAATTCCGTTCATCGGCGCATTTATCGGCACAAGTTTTAATTTGCTTCCGATACTGCTCGGCATCGCGATGTTCGCGCAGCAGAAGCTCACACCATCATCAGCGCCTTCGAGCAATCCGCAGGCTGCTCAACAGCAGAAAATGATGCTGTGGATGATGCCGATTATGATGATTATGTTCCTTTACAGAGCGCCTTCCGGCTTGAACCTTTACATTATGGCCAGCACCACCGCAGGCGTTGTCGAGCAATATGTAATAAGAAAACACATTCGTGAAAAAGAAGCTGCCGAGCAATCAACTCTCGTACCGACAACATCTAAGCTTGGCGGAAAACTGAAAAAGAAAAAACCAAAACCGCCAATCAAATTCTCGTAAAAAATTTATTTGACATTACAAAATTACAGGGGACAATTATAGCCGACAAGTAAATAGTTATTGTAGCCGAGATTTGTGCGTAATTGCACAAATACGGGGGACCCAAATTTTGGGGCTTATTTCCCGCAGGGGAAAAGGGCACTTTCAAGCCCTCGCCCGTCAGCTAACCTCGTAGGCATTTGAAAGGGCAATGGCACCAGTATGGAACTGCCGCCCGGCAGTTTTTTATTGCGCCCCTTTGCTCAAAGGTAAGGGAATTACTATGAAAATATCTGATTTTGTAGACAGGTCGCTGGTTGCAACACATCTAAAGTCGCACTCGAAACGTGAAGTTCTTGCTGAAATTGTAGAGCAAGTCAGCACCGGCAAAAAGATTAGAAACAAAAAAGAAATTCTTGAAAAGCTTCTCGAACGAGAAAAACAGGGTTCGACCGGAATCGGCAATGGCATCGCCATACCTCATACGAGAATCGAAAACCTCAAAGAGGCCGTCGTTTTTGTAGGACTTTCCAAGCAAGGAATAAACTTCGCTTCTGTGGACGATAAAGCCGTTCATCTAATTGTGTTTTTTTTGACCCCGCTTCTTGAAAGCGGATTACACCTGAAAATTCTCGCCGGTCTCAACACGCTCTTGGGCAACAAACTGTTTGTTGAACAGCTTATACGCTGCTCAACCAATGATGAGCTTTATCATATCTTGAAAAAAGGAGGAATTGATAAAGAAAGTTTTCTCGATTTAAGCACAGAAGATGTTTATCTCGAACTTGAAACGGGCGACAGCGGCATAACACAGACATCCGCCCGCCAGCGGCTGGAAACTTATGGCCATAATAAATTGAAGGCCATAAGAAAAACGTCGCTTATACTGCGGTTTGTTTATAATTTTACCAATCTTCTGGCTGTTCTGATGTGGATAGCAAGCGGCCTTTCTTTCTGGGCAGGTATGCCGGAAGCGGGATGGGCTTGTATTGCGGTAATTTTTATTAACGCAATTTTCAGTTTCTGGCAGGAATTCAAGGCAGAAAAAGCAATCGACGCATTAAAAAAAATGATTCCTTCTTATGCACGAGTAGTCAGAGATGGCACAGAAACAAAAGTCCATACCAGTGATGTTGTGCCGGGAGATATTATCATCATCGAGGAAGGGGATAATATCCCTGCCGATGCGAGACTAATCGAAGCTCACGAACTGCGCGTAAATAACAGCGCATTTTCAGGCGAATCCAAACTTTCGCACAAAATGGCGGAAGGCTTCCATGACAGCAAAGGATTCCTTTGGCTTGAAATGCCAAATTTGATTTTTGCCGGAACAAGCGTAGCAGGCGGAATAGGAAAGGCAGTCGTTATTGCTACAGGAATGAGCACGGAAATCGGAAAAATCGCTTACCTGACGCAGACCGTAAAAGAAGAGTTAAGCCCGCTGCAACAAGAAGTCAACCGTGTCAGCAAATTAATAGCCGCTATATCAATTGTTATGGGGGTTATTTTCCTTTTTGTAGGTTTAGTTTTTGCCAAAATGACATTTCTCGCTTCCGTAATGGTTGCGATAGGCATTATTTTAGCTAATGTTCCACAAGGTCTTATGCCTACACTTACACTGGCGCTTTCTATGGCAGTCATAAGGATGGCAAAGCGGCAAACTTTAATAAAGAAACTCTCCTCCGTTGAGACTCTTGGCTGCACAAATGTTATCTGTACGGATAAAACCGGCACCCTCACAACCAATCAGATGAGCGTTAGGAAAGTATGGGTTAACAACAAGATAATCGAAATAACCGGCGGCGGATATGAACCAAAAGGAATATTTAATTTCCAAAACAATCCGCTTCCTGCCGAAGCGTTTAATAATAATAGTCTCAACCTTTTATTCCGTGCTGCGACGTTATGCAATACCGCCAAACTTATTCCGCCATCAGATGAACAGAACTACTGGAGTATCATCGGCGACCCTACAGAAGGAGCGTTATTAACGTTGGCCCAAAAAGCAAATTTCGATTATGAACGGCAGCGAAGAAATTGTCCCGCTGTGAAATGTTTCCCGTTTGAATCGGTCCGCAAAAGAATGAGCAGCATAAATAAGCTTCCTGACGGAAACCTTTACACCTTTGTTAAAGGTGCGCCTAAAGAAGTTCTGGATATTTCAACCAAAATAGTTCTCGATGAAGAAATCGTGGAACTGACGTTATCAAAAAAATCAGAGATAATCGCACAGATAGACAATTTTGCCGAAGATGGTCTTAGAATTCTCGGTTTGGCTTATTGTCCTTTTGAGGCGGGAAAACTTTCTGATGCAGCGGTGCAAATAGTTGAAAAAGATTTAATTTTTATCGGTGTTACCGGTATGTATGACCCGCCTCGTCCGGAAGTAAAGGATGCTGTCGCAGTCTGCAGAAAAGCAGGGATAAGAGTGGTGATGATTACCGGCGACTATCAGATAACCGCTTTGTCCATCGCCAAACAGGTAGGAATTGTTTCATCAGACAATCCTGAAGTTATAACCGGGACAGAACTTGCCGGCCTGACCGATGAACAATTAAAGGATAGACTTACGAAGAAAGAAGTTGTTTTCGCAAGAGTCAATCCTGAACATAAATTAAGAGTTGTGAACGCCTTTAAGGAGCTGGGCAATATAGTCGCCGTCACAGGCGACGGCGTTAACGATGCACCTGCGCTTAAACGGGCAGACATCGGTATTGCTATGGGATTGCGTGGAACTGATGTAGCGAAAGAAGCGGCGGAAATGATTTTGATAGACGACAACTTCGCCAGTATTATTTCGGCCATTGAGGAAGGCCGCGCCGTATTTGAAAATATCAAAAAATTCCTTACTTATATATTTGCTCATCTCGTGCCCGAGGGGATACCTTTTATATTCTATGTTTTATTACATATCCCTATACCAATTACTGTCCTGCAGGTCTTAGCTATAGATTTGGGCACAGAGATTTTCCCGGCGCTGGCATTAGGCGCGGAAAAACCTGAACCGGGTATTATGGAACTTCCGCCGAGACCTAAAAAGAAGGGGGTTATTGATAAAATAATGCTCTTTAGAGGTTATATCATTTTGGGCTTGCTTAGCACTATAGCCACTTTAGGCGCCTATTATCTTACGCTTTTTCGGGGAGGTTGGAAACCAGGTATGCAACTCGAACCAAATGATACTACCTTTACTAATCCGCTTCATCTGAAGGCGATGACAGTTCTTTTTGTCGGCATCATAGTGATGCAAGTCGCGAATGTTTTTAACTGTCGCAGCGAGAAATATTCAGCTTTTAAGGTCGGATTCTTCAGTAACAAGCGTATTTTTTGGAGCATCGCCATTTCGCTTGCTTTTACCTGCGTCCTGATTTATGTGCCGTTCTTCCAGAAAATCTTCCAAACCACCAGTATTGGCTGGACAGAATGGGGAATTCTGTTTATCTTTGCAGCGTTAATCTTTTTAGCGGAAGAATTCAGAAAAAAATATGCTGCCGGCAAATACAACATACAACATAAATGACACAATAATTGCGGTATC
>Ga0172379_10004871_pt1 | contig 19306 bp, 20 predicted proteins | sample GrowelOW334metaG_FD_119756 | JGI IMG/M metagenome (GOLD analysis project Ga0172379, IMG submission 119756) | Groundwater microbial communities from an aquifer near a municipal landfill in Southern Ontario, Canada - Groundwater well OW334 metaG | ecosystem: Environmental > Aquatic > Deep...
AACAACAAACCAAGAAAGATTTTAGGTTATCGCTCCGCCTTGGAGGTGGCGGAGAAGGCTGGTATATTAACAGGATTAAAAGTGGGAGTGTCCTAATTCTGGGATGAATTTAGGCAGCGGATCTACCCTATATTATACACCCAAACAGCCTTTTTGTCAAATGCTTTTTTCGCGTTTTATCCGCTCCAATCTGCGCCATATCTGCATGGGTTGCGTCAAGGCAAAAAGCATAGTAAAATAGGCCGATGGAAACACAAAACTCTAATAATAGCAACGTAGATTCGGGGTCTCAAACTCCGAGCACTCCCATCAAGTCCGCTAATCCCTCTTGGTGGGAAATTATTAAATTTGCCGTAATTACGGCCGCGATCGTCTTGCCGATCCGCGCTTTTATTGCTCAGCCGTTTATCGTCTCCGGCGCCTCGATGGAGCCCAATTTTTACGATCACGAGTACCTGATTGTCGACGAACTCTCCTACCTTCTCCGCTCACCGAAGCGTGGCGAGGTCGTCATCTTCCGTTTTCCAGAAAATCCGAAAATGTTTTTTATCAAACGCGTCATTGGACTGCCAGGTGAGACGGTTGATATTGCCAACAGTAAAATCACTATTACCAGCGCTGATGGTAAAAGCCAAACCCTCGACGAACCATACGCCGAAGGTGTCACCATGACCGAAGTCAACCATCTCAAACTCGGCACCGACGAATATTTCGTCGCTGGCGATCATCGTGAAGTCAGCTACGATTCCCGCCGTTGGGGTCCCGTCAAAATTGACTTGATTAAAGGCCGCGCTTGGCTCCGCCTCCTCCCGCCGACCAAGATCAGTTATTTACCAGCCGATGGCACCAATTTAAATCCAGCTAAATAAAAAAATAACCATATGGAAAAAGGCAAAAAGACAGGCAAAAATAAAGAAGAATTACTCCAAACCCCGAAGGGTATGCGTGATTTGATTGGCGAAGAAGTTTTTCTCATTCAAGGTTTTATTGAAAAAGCCTCTGAGATCGCCATGTATTATGGTTTCCAACCAATCGAAACCCCGATGATGGAAAAGGAAGAATTATTTAATCGTGGCGTGGGTGAAAGCACTGATATTGTCAGCAAAGAAATGTACACCGTTAAAACCAAAGGTGGTGACCATCTCGCTCTGCGACCAGAATTCACACCAGGAGTCATGCGCGCTTATTTCGAACATGGGATGCAATCCTGGCCTCAGCCAGTCATGCTTTATAGTGCGGGACCAGTCTTCCGCCATGACAATCCCCAAAAGGGTCGCTGGCGCCAGTTCAATCAGTTCAACCTGGAAATTCTCGGCACCAAGAAAAGTATTGCCGATGCCATGATTATTATGATCTTTTCCACCATCCTCAAAGAAGCTGGGATCAAAGATATGGTTGTTCAGATCAACAGTATCGGTGACGCTGATTGCCGTTCTAGTTATCGCCGTGAACTCGTCAATTATTACAAAAAACATTTGAAAGGAATTTGTTCTGATTGTCGCGAGAGACTAAAGACCAATCCCCTCCGCCTTTTGGATTGTAAAAATCCTCATTGCCAAGAGATCAAACAGAGCGCGCCAGAATCGATCGCCTATTTGTGCACCGCTTGTAAATCACACTTCAAAGAAGTGCTCGAATATCTCGATTCTTTTGGCATCACTTACGAAATCAATAGCAACTTGGTCCGCGGAATGGACTACTATTCCCGCACAGTTTTTGAAATTATCGTCAATAAAAAATCCGAGGACGAAGGCGAAGAAAATAAAACTGCTCCCATGGCTATCGCCGGTGGCGGTCGCTACGATTATCTCGCCAAAGTGCTGACTGGTAAAAAAGATTTACCAGCCGTCGGTGGTGGTATCGGTATTGATCGGGTTTTGATGCAAGAAGGCTATGCCAAACTCACTCCTCGCATCGTCAAGAAACCAAAAGTCTTCTTCATCCAGCTCAGCCAGGACGCCAAGCAAAAAAGCTTTGAAATCATTGAGATTTTGCGCAAAGCCAAGGTACCTATCGCCCAGTCACTCGCCAAAGACTCCCTGTCTGTCCAGCTGGCCCTAGCGGAAAAAGCCGAAACCCCTTTCGCCCTGATCCTCGGCCAAAAAGAAGCTCTGGAAAACACGGTTATCGTTCGCAATATGGACAACCGCTCCCAGGACACCGTTAAAATCGATAAATTGGCCGAATACTTGAAAAAGAACTTTTAGCGTGTTAGCATAATGACACTATGACCAAAATCGAAGTCAAACGAGGGGCCAATGAAACCAGCACTAGTTTGTTGCGCCGCTTTTCCAAACGTGTTTCTGGTGCCAGCACTCTACGCAAAGTTCGAGCCAATCAATACTCCGAGCGTGCCAAATCCGACCTCAAGAAAAAACTCGAAGCCCTAAAGCGCATGGCCAAACGAGCCGATACCGAGCGCTTGCGCAAACTCGGCAAAATCAAAGATGTTTTCTACCGTAAATCATCTTAAGAGACGAATTCCCCAGTTGCCTTTGGCGGAAATCGCCGACAAAATCCTCGGCCCCAAGTACGAACTGGGGCTGGTTTTTGTTGCTGACAAAGAAATGCATGCTCTCAATCGCGAGCATCGCCACCATGACTACCCCACCAACATTTTAAGTTTTCCGTTAGATAAAAACGAAGGTGAAATTTTAATCAATTTAGATAAAGCCGAGCGTGAAGCGCCAGAGTTTGATCATGATTTCAAAAATCATTTGATCTTTTTATTTATCCACGGTTGTCTACATTTGAAAGGAATGACACATGGCAGTATAATGATTAAAGCTGAAAAAAAATTCTTCGATCTTTATGGCACGCCAAATCATCACGGGTCTGGACATCGGCACTGCGTCGCTTCGCGTCGTGGTGTGCGAGTACAAAAAGGGCGATAGCGTCCCGACCGTTTTAGCTTTGGTTAAAAAGAATTCTCGTGGTTTACGTCGTGGCTATGTTATCAACGCCGAAGAAGCCACTGAGAGTATTCGCGCCGCCATCGCCGATGCCGAACGCATCACCAATCTCAAAATTAAAAAAGTTATCCTCGGAGTCGGCGGAGCTACTCTCGAATCCCGAACTGTCGATGGCATCGTCTCTATTTCCCGACCAGATGCCGAGATCAACACTCACGAGATCAATCGTGCCATGGAAGCGGCAGAGGCAATCATCCCCGAATCCAACAATCGCAATATTCTGCATCGTATTCCGATCGCTTATAAACTTGATGGCAAGAAAATTCTCGGCCGAGCCGAAGGTCTCTGTGGTAACAAACTCGAAGTTAAAACTTTATTTGTCACCTGTTCGAGCCAGCATTTGCGCGATTTAGTAAAAGCCGTCGAAGATGCCGGCATCAATGTTGACGACATCGCCGCCGCTCCTTTGGCCGCCAGCTACTCAGTCCTGACCAGACTACAAAAAGTCTCTGGTTGCGTTCTCGTCAATATTGGCTCACAGACGACTTCGATTGCCATCTTTGAAGAAGGCTTGCCTATTTCTGTTCAAGTTTTTCCTCTAGGCTCGACAGATATTACCAACGACATCGCCCTCGGTTTCCGGATTCCACTCGAAGATGCTGAGAGAGTGAAAAAAGGCGACGGCGATAGCACCATCACCAAAAAGAAACTCGACGATATCATCCATGCCCGCTTATCTGATATTTTTGAATACGTCGAAGGCCACCTGAAGAAAATCGGCTGTTCCGGACTTTTACCAGCAGGTGTCGTTATCACTGGTGGCGGTTCTGGTATCAACAACATCGAGGAACTCGCCAAATCTTATTTTAAATTACCAGCTCGTATCAGTAGCCCGGAGATTGCCGCTACTTCCAAAAACCAAATCAAAGAATCCGCCTGGTCAGTCGCTTATGGACTATGCCTCTACAGCATCAATAGCGAAAAAGACGAACATTCAGTTCGCGATGCCATCTCCAGTTCTGGTCCTCTAATAGTGATCAAAAATATCTTCAAAGAATTGTGGCCCTAAATCACTAACAAAGTCGAATAACGCAAACCCATAGAATAGCCAAGCAAAATTTGTCAAAAAAACTTACTTAATTTCAAAATGGTTGGGCTTGGGTCTGGGTTTTGAAATTAAGAAAGTTTTTGAACAAATTTATTCCGTAAGGCAAGAAAAATCCGTACTCTAAAAACAGACATCCGAAAAAGCTGATTTCCAATATTTTACGGCCTTAAATAAGGCTTTTTTTGTTTTATCCACAACCCACAACTTCTTTTTGACTTTTGTTTGCCAGATGATAAGATGATGGCACTAATCACCCTTTAATACCGACAACCCTATTATTTATGCCCAAAATCAATCCCGAAGTTGAATCATTTGCTCGGATCAAAGTCATCGGTGTCGGTGGTTCTGGTACGAATGCCGTCAATCATATGGTCAATTGCGACACTCGCGGTGTCGAATTCATCGTCATGAACACTGACGCCCAGCATCTCCACCACTCCCCAGCCGAAAAGAAAATCCACATTGGTAAAAACCTCACCCGTGGCCTCGGGACTGGTATGGATCCGGAGATTGGCCGTCGCGCCGCCGAAGAAAGCCTCGAAGATATCCAAAATGCCATCAAAGGTGCTGACATGGTTTTCGTTTCTTGCGGTCTCGGAGGTGGTACCGGCACCGGCGCTGCACCAGTTATCGCTAAAACTGCCAAAGATCAAGGCGCCCTGACTATCGCTGTCGTTACTCGCCCATTCTTCTTTGAGGGCAAGACTCGCATGGCTATCGCCGAAAAAGGCATGGACGATCTCCGCAAGGAAGTCGACGCTTTTATTGTCATTCCGAACGACAGAATTTTGAGCATTGTCGACAAAGAAACCAAACACACTTCTGCCTTTGCCATGTGTGATGAGATTTTGCGCCAAGCCGTCGAAGGTATTTCCAACACCATCACCATGCCTGGTGTTATCAACGTAGACTTTGCTGACATCCGCTCGATTATGCAGAATTCTGGCTCAGCTCTGATGGGTATCGGTACGGCCGCTGGCGAGACTCGTGCCATCGACGCTGCTCGCGCCGCTATCAGCTCACCCCTACTCGACCTCTCGATCAATGGTGCCAAAGGCCTACTCTTTACTATCTCTGGCGGTGAGGACCTGACCATGTTCGAAATTCAAGACGCTGCCAAGGTGGTGACCGAATCTGTCGACAACGACGCTAAAGTTATTTTCGGAACTATTTTAGACGACAAACTCAAGAAGAACGAAATCAAGATTACGGTTATTGCTTGTGGTTTCCCTGAGGGTGGCCGTAAAACTGTTTCAAGTTTTTCACCCCAAGAAAGAATTATTCCAGAAATAAAAACTGACAAGAAGGAAACCAACCAGCCCCGAGAAATTATCGAAGAGGATGAGGAACCAGCTCCAAAGCGTGACCGCGAATCTTTCTTCCGCCCACGGACCCCGATTTCTGAATCTCCTCGTGTTATTGAAGAAAAAGATGAGTTAGGAGGTGACAGCGAAGACGACTGGTCATCCATACCAGCGTTCCTACGTAGAAAAAAATAACTGTACCATACCCGTGGTTATATTATATTTTTTTCTCCAAGTGAATTTAAAATGTAAAAATCAAAATGAAAAATGATAGATAAAAATAAAAAATGTCTATCATTATAGAGTTAAGGGGAATTTTACATTTTGCTTTGTCATTTTTATTTTTGATTTTTTAATTTTAATTTAAAATAATATGTACGATCTAATCATCATCGGTGGTGGTCCAGCTGGCGTCTCTGCCGCTATCTATGCCGCTCGCAAAAAACTCAACACCCTAATCATTTCTGATTATTTTCAGGGCCAGTCAGTCGTCTCCGCTGAGATTCAAAACTGGATTGGGACCAAATCAATCAGTGGTGAAGCTCTCGCTAAACAAATCAAAGATCATCTCGATGTCTATCAGAGCGATAAAATGGTCATCAAAGAAAAAGAAGTGGTCATGTCTGTCACTAAAATTTCCGATGGTTTTGAGGTTAGTACCAATCTCAGCAATAAATACACCAGCAAAACTATTTTAGTGGCCACCGGCGGTCGCCGTCGCAAACTAAAAGTAACCGGCGCTGACACCTATGAACAAAAAGGTATTACTTACTGCGCTTCTTGTGACGGTCCACTCTTTTCTGGACAGGATGTAGTCGTGATTGGTGGTGGCAATGCTGGTTTCGGCACAGCCGGACAATTACTCGCCTATTGTAAATCTGTCACCCTATTAGAAAATGGCGACTTTCGCGCCGAGAAAATTACTATCGACAAACTTTTAGCCAATCCGATTTTCAAAGCCGTGCCCAATGTTGATATTATTGAAATCGCCGGTGAACAATTTGTAAATAAGATTGTTTATAAAAATCGCGGCACGGGCGAAACCGTCGAATTACCAACTACTGGTATTTTTGTAGAAATCGGTTTCGAGCCAAATACTGATATCGTCAAAGACCTCGTCAATCGCACCCCCGCTGGCGCGATCATCATTGATCACCAAAGACAAACTACTTCGGAAGTCGGTGTCTGGGCCGCTGGCGACAGCACCAATGGTCTCTATCATCAAAATAATATTTCTGTTGGTGATGCCGTCAAAGCTGTTGAAGATATTTATAATTTCCTACAGAAAAAGTAAAACTTAAGCAGGCAAGAAGCGAAACCCGACTGAGCAGTAGACTGCTCCGTCGGGTGTAGTTTTTTTGGTCGATTTCGATTATCGAGCCAGGGAGAGTGGCCTCTCCGTGATGCCATCTCTCAGTTCGTAGTGAGCCACTTCATCCTCATGAGTGACAATCAGGTAGCCATGTCTCGCCCATCCCTCGGCCACTTTTCTAACCGCATTGCGGTAGCGCCAGTGTGGATGACCATTTTTCCTAGCCAGCGACCTCTGCTTCTCCACCATCAGAGAGGCACTGTCGACAGACAAGGGTCGTTTGGCTTCCTGGAGAACCAGAAAGAACAGGTCGGGTATCTCCCCCTTGGGAAAACGAGAAGGTGGCATAGGGGCAATCTGGCGATATTCATAGGCCCTAATTTCTCCTCTCCGTTCCAAGACCCGCTCTCTTTGGTATAGTCCAGCTAAACAATTGCAGACGAGACTTTGTTCAATCCGTAACTGCTCTCCCAACGATCCAGAAGAAAACCAGGCTCCATAGAGACCACTGATGGCCTCATAGATCCTCTCGTAGGAGTCAGTCGGCTGACACCGCTGACCGCTTCTGAAAGGTGGCGAGAACTCCTTACCAGTGTGGTAGTAGCGATAACTACCCCATTTTCCAGACCTGACAACATGTCCGCTTTCCATCCAGTTTTTCATCAAAGTCGAAACACTAGATTTTGAGCGTCCAGGTAACCTCTCCGACACTTCCAAGAGCGACAATCCACTGTCGCCAGCCTCGATCAAGGCTTTTTTGATTTCCTCAGTGTTACCATTCACTCCAAGACACCTCCCCTGTCAAAAAGCCAATCCAGTAGCCACATGCTACACTAAATTCCTTTTTCAATATGCCTACTTTTTTACTTTTTGTCAAATAAAACCCCCGGATTTTGGCGAAGCCAAAATCCGGGGGTTTTGTTTAAAATTTGAGAGTTTAATTTTCTTGTCCACCTAAGTTTTTTAGAAAAAAATTTTAGTGGATGAATTTAGGATTTATGATTTCGTGCTTCTTAGCTTACGTGCTTAATTGAAATTTGTTTAAAATTTGAGAGTTTAAAATTTGTTTCGGATTTCGAATTTGTGATTTAGAATTTTACTTAATTCTTACTTGCTTACTTGCTTACCTGCTTTTTTTAGATCCCCGCTATCTTCACCACCACAAAAATTACCCCCAAACCCAGCAGGGTGGCGATAGTCGTCCATCTGGTCGGATGACCATGATGACTTTCTGGCAACAGTTCCGACGCCCCGATATATAAAAAGAAACCACAAAAAACCGCTAGGACTACGCCGAGTGATTGTTCTGTCAAAGTAAAAAGGGTCGAGACCAAAATTCCAAGGACCGGCGCAATAGCATCGACAGATAGCCACCGCCAAGCCTCGCTTTTGGGCGCGCCACTTTTCAATATCACCCCGACAGTGTTGATCCCATCAGAGAAATCATGTGCCAGTACCGCCAGAGTGACCACTAGACCGACCGCCACCGACACTTGCCAGGCCAGACCGATGGCTAGACCATCGAGAAAACTATGAATCGACAGGGTGCCAGCTGACAACCAGCCACGAGGCCGATGATCTTCATTGTGACATTCCTCATCAGCATGCGGATGAAATAAAACTAACCGATCTAGGACGAGATAGGCCATAAAACTAAAACCAATAATCATTGTAATCGTACTAGCTCCTAATCTTTCTCCCAATTCCAAGGCCTCCGGCAGGAGGTCAAAGAAAGCTACGCCAATCACCGCCCCAGCCGAAAAGCCGAGCATCAGGTGTAGTCGGTCGGAAAAGCGTAGGGCGAACCAGCCCCCGAGTAAGGTGAAAGCAAAAGCCAATAAGGCAATAAAATAGATCATATGAGCTTATTCTAAACCAAATAAATATCTTGACCATAGCCTCCGACCCCCAGCGATTCGGCCTCACCCTTTAAAATCGCTTCATAAGGCCGACAAGCGAAACAGCCCTCTGGTCCACGTGGACAGTCGAAAGCTTTGGCCTCGCGGGCTTCCTTGACCCGTCGAGCCACTGCCAGCACCTTGGACCGCGCCTCATCAACATCAGGTAGCGTTTTTTCGATCGGTTCATCATTGCGATCGAGATACCAATAAGCCGCGCTCGTGACTGGTCTTTTTTGTAAAGCATTTAACAATAAAACATAAATCGGGAGCTGGAGCGATTCGTCATCTTCGTCATTTTTACCCGTTTTAAAATCCAATACTCGCAAACTGTCATCAGCTTCTAAATATTCCAACCAGTCGATCAGACCGCATAAAATAATATTATCTTCTTCGGACAAAATAAAATTCGGGGGCATGCCATTGTGACCCTCTTTCAGGCGCACGGTCTTGCGCGCGATCGGTCCGAGGTTTTTTATCACTCGCTCGATCATGGCCCGACCACGAGCCTTGGCTTCGGCTTCTTCGGCTTCACTTTTAAATCCCCCTTTTCGGCCAGACACTTTTTTCCAGGCTTCTTCGAAATCGGCCAGGAGATCGCGTTTTAGTCGCTCCTCGATTGGCATATTTTTCAAATTTTCTAGCGTATCATGAACAGCTGTGCCGAGCGACATAGCCGCACTGACAATCGACATCTTGCGACCAGTCTTTGGATCTTTATAAACATTATGCAAATAATAAGCGCGGGGACATTTCAAAAAATCTCCCATCGAGGAATGTGACACCCACACGGCACTGTATTTATCGAAAGCCATAGTTTTTTAAATTTAACACACTCGCCAATCTTGTCCACTTTTAAAATAGATATTTAATAAAAACTTAAGTATAATTAAAAGCATATGCAAAAATTTAATTCTCTCGCCGCGTCGTCTGACTGGCTAAACCAGTTGCCGCCGCAGGTCTGGGGCATTGCCCCTATCGTCGCCGCTATCGGCGTCACAGCCTTGGTCGCTATTTTAATCATCTGGACCGTCGTCTGGAAGGGTCTCGCTTTGTGGAAAGCGGCTCGTGTTGGTAGCAAGTGGTGGTTCATCATTCTCTTGGTGGTCAACACTTGTGGTTTACTCGAAATTCTCTACTACTTCTTCCTCGATAAGAAGAAGGGTAAGTAATTCTCTTTAAATTTTAACCAAAAAAGCCATCACCCGATGGCTTTTTTGTTGGATTAGCCAATCTAGCGCAAATAGCCTAAAATAAGAGAGTCTAGCTAAAATTTAATTCTCTAATCAATGCCTGAAAAATTTACACCTTTAGTTTTTCCCCGTGACGAATCCGTCCACAATCACATTATCGAGTGGTGGTATTTCAATGGCCAGATGACCGACGCCGAGGGCCGAGACTACGCTTTTATGAATTGTCTCTTTCGCGCCGATGTGAAAAAAGTTAAAATTCCTTTCTTGAGTAAAATCCCAGTCAAGATCGTCTATTTCTATCACTCAGTTATTTCCGATATTGAAAATAACAAATCCTATCCTTCGGTCGACGATCTCTGCATCGTCTCGGAAGATAGTTTTTCCAAACCGCTACTTTTTATCAATCACTCCACCCCGCTCGCCATCCCCACCTATACCAACCGCGAGCTCGAAGAAATTTCTCCTTTTGTTTATCGTCTAAAAGATGAAAATGTTGATCTGCTTTTAACTTCGACCAAAAAACCGCTTCTGGAAGGAGGTGAAGGCTACGTCAATCTCCTGTCGAAAAAAAGTTATTACTATTCTCTGACCAACCTGACGGCCGAGGGAAAAATAAAAGTTGACGATCAGTGGATCGCCGTGACGGGTAAAGCTTGGATGGATCACCAGTGGGCCAATGCCGGCTACTCCAAAGACAAGTGGTCATGGTTTTCGATTCAGCTCGACAACGAACGCGAGATTGTTTGTTATGAATATGATGGTGGTGAGAAGAAAACCTATCTCGCCAGTCTCCTCAATGCCGCCGGCCACGCTGAACATTTTGAAGAAGTCGAGATGACCCCTCTCGGTGATACTTGGACCAGCCCAAAGACCAAAGCCACCTATCCCCTGACTTGGCAGATAAAAATCCCGGCGAAAAATATTGATTTGAAACTAACACCAAAAATCATCGAACAAGAAATGATTTTCGGCTCGATCAACTACTGGGAGGGACCGCTGACGGTCACGGGCACTTGGGAAAAAGAAGAAGTCACCGGCCACGGCTTTATGGAACTGGTCGGCTATCCGTCCGAGTATGGCAATTTCCAATACGCTCAGGACAAGATCGTGCAATCCGCTAAGGAGATTTTTAAATTCGCAAAGGAGTATTTGAAGAAAGACTAACCCTTCCTCCGCCAAAATTTTTGGAGGAATTAAAGTAAATAAAAATTAAATGAACGGAGCGTCCTCAGGAACAAAAGCGCCAGTTCTCCACACTTTTTCCGTTTTGAAATCAAGTCTCATATATGCTCCCAAACCATCTTCGTTTAAAAGCCCAATGTTTGCCTGGCCATCTATTCTGTCCGTATAATGAGAACTATCTCTCATACGAAATGGTTTCCCGTACATCTCACCATTTTTTCCAGAAATATCATCCACAATTATAAGTTCTACATCACCGTTATATGCCCTTAAGGACATCTTACCATCCACAGAAACTCTAAAACCAACTACTCCAGATCCGGCACTTCTCATCTCAATCTTCACGTCAGAAGAACCGTACTTAGATTCTATTTCTTCTACAATACGATCGGTTGTCTTCATTGTTTCCTCCATAGTTACCAGAACCACACTTCCCATATCTGTTTCCACAATGGTTTCAATCCCTTTTGCTCCTAAATTACTAACAATAGAATCTAGTAACCCTTTTTTTTGACCATTAACGCCACCTATTTTTATTGATGCATTTTCAGATCCCTGACCATCATAAAAAGTGGGCGGACCACTATATGTTCCATAATCACTAGCAATATCTCCTCCATCAGTAGGATCTCCATAAAAATTTTCTCGTATAAATAAAAACCCCTTCTCTTGAAAAGACTTTTTTGTGTCCTCTATGAAGGATTCCAATCTGCCCTCTCTTGTTGGATCAGCAAGAGCTTTTTCAATTCTTTCGCGTCTAAATCTTATTACTTTTTCTCTACTTTCTTGTTTTTCCTCAAACGATTCCCCAAATTCCATAGTTTTTAAAGTTAAATGTTATAATAATGTTTATTATAACATAAAAAACAGTTCGACTATCTTGAGCTACAGGAGAAGGACTAATCTCTCCACCACCGGAATTTTTGGAGAAATTTTGAATTTTTGTAATAGACTTTTATTTTGTCTTGCAAAAGCAAGCGGATACCGAGGATTTCCAAACCGATGACGATCGCCCATGAACCCGGCACCAGTGGAATGAGATGAATGATCAGACCAAAAATGACCAAGGAAAAACCGGCCAAAATTCTCAGCTTGGTTTTGGTTTTAAGATGCTCAAAAATTTCTCTCATAAATTAATTATACCAGCAAATTTCCGTCTAATTACCTTTTAAAATAGGTAAGCGCCTCTTTACCATAATTTGCAATGTGCATTTTTTGCATATTTGTCGTTACCGAACATGCCAACATACTCCAGTTTGTTGGTGTATTTTTTATGTGTTGTTATGCAAAAGCTACATAAACTACAAGCGACGAAAGGATTGTAAAAATTGAGTAAAGATTTGGCCGTAGCTGGAGAGTTCGTGCACCACGCAACGGCCTTTGTATTTTTTGTTAATCAAACCGGCCGAGTGCAACCGGCGAGTGTGTTCACCAATCGTTTTTTCGTTACCTTTAGTAAGCTCAATTATCTCTTCAAGGGTTATCCCCTTGTGCGCGGCTACCACCAACAAAATCTCAATGCGATGATGATTAGCCATCCCCTTAAGATGCCGTTCCATTTGCTTAGCCGTTTTTAATTTACCCTTAATCATCTTGATAATTATACAAAAATACACCAACATACTCCAGTTTGTTAGGATATTTTATTTGTGGTGAAGTGTAAAGTAGTATAAAGACCTAATTTAGATGTTGGAAACACTCGCAGGGTTTGTGGTGGAGGAGAATTTTTTGCTCGGCGATGGTGTTGATGAAGACTTTTTGACCAGATTGGCCACGGGCTAGGCGCTTGTCGAGTGGTGAGTGGTGCTTGTAGCCCCGACGGGTGAATTCTCGCACCAGGGCTTCGTGGCGATCATAGAGGGCCCGAGTTTTGCCCACCCAGCGCAGAGTTTCCGGGTGGCGAGAATAGCCACCCACTCCCCCGTGTTTAGTTAAAATATTCCATAGACCATGGAGCTCGCGGTGCTCAGCCAGCAAGTGTTTTCGACAGAGGTGTTTTGGATGGATGTCCCAGACGCGCATGATTTTTTGAAAAGGTACCTGACCCTATTATTCTATTAATTTCCTGTTAATCTTGTGCTAACATAGAATTATGTTCAAAGCAATATTGAGCGCTTAATGCCGGAGTCGGAGTGGTCAATTTTGGTTTACAAAAGCGCTCGCTCGCAAACCAAAAATTTAGAGCAATAGAACATGTTTTTAAGCCGGAGTCCCACTCCTCAAGAAAAAATCCCGTTTTGGGATTTTTTCTTTTTGGCCATAACACTTATCGATTACCCTTTGCTCGATTATGAGTCTTACACAACATCTCACAGTTTTTTATTGATGTTTTACCACCCTTGCTCCATGCAGCAACATGGTCAGCATCCATATCGCCCAAACTCCAAATTTTATCTTTATTTGCATCGTGGCCGATCGCACAGTGTGAACAGTTTGATATACCTTTCTTCTTTGCGACTTCAGTTTGGGCTTCATAAACTGAACGTTTTGTTGAGTCCTCAAATACTCGAACTTCAAGTAGCTTGGTTTCAACTTCTCCACCTAAAATATACTCGAAAATACCCTTGCGACTTTTTACGAAACCATCTGCGTAAAGTTTTTGAACAGTGGCAGAAACCTTAGCAGGATTATATTTGTTTTTCTGATATGTCTCATAAAGTCTATTCCACTCCAAGCCCCTCATTTCACTTTCAACTTCGGTAAATATATTAGAGACCCAATCAATAACAGTCTCGAAATGCTTTTTTAGCTCAGTAATATTTTTATCGTTGCGGTGCATACTCATATAATTGTCGATTGCACCACCAGAAACCCAATCTAAAGCCCGTTCCAAATATGCTTGGCGTTTGATATCACCAGCTATGTACGCGCTCCATTTTTGGACATTGGCATTTTGACTATTACTAAATTCTTCGCGGGCACGAGTGACGAAAGGACCAGAATATACTGCGTTGAGAATCTCTTGCTCGGTTAATGGCACTCCGGCGATGTTTATGGTCTTAAACCAATCCTTGATCTCTGGCTCATCGCCTTCGCATACATACACCAGTAGCTTGGTTTTCATAATTTGCTCTCGCTGACTATTAGCCATACCGCTGTAGTATTGTTCATGACCGTTTTTATCTTTAACAGCAAATTTACCTGTCACAAAACGTCCAATACTTGTGATTCGTTGCTGACCATCCAACACTTCAAACTTATCTTTGCCTGCTTGGTTAAAATAAATCAAACCTATTGGGTAACCTTTCAAAATTGAGTCAATTACAGCAACGTCACGTTTGCCATCAGCATAAATATAATTACGCTGATACTCTGGCTGAATAGTGAGCTTGCCAGACAAACCAAACAACCCTTTTCCTTCGAATTCGTTGTATTCAAAGCCGTCGCAAACTTCTTTTACAGTGATATCATTTTTTAAGGTTGTTTTCATATTATTTTCTGATTATCTTAATAATTTGTTCAATTCCTTCATCGAATTTTTCAGACTCGAGATGTTTCTCAATTCTCCATTTATCAAACACCCGCTTACCACTGACCCCCCAACACTTACATTCTCTATTAAACCACTTTTTCATTTTATCCCTGTTGTCTATTTCTAATTCTTTTCTTGATAAAAATGTCTGTTTTGTATATTTATTTTTAGATTTCCAAAAATCATCAGTGGGGGAAATACTATCTAAAAAATCCATAATTACATTTTCCGGCCGTTTATTGCCAGGCAAAAAAACAAGATTTTTATAATCGTTGATTTTATTCTTACTGTCACCATCTAAAATAATAATTTTATCATCCAGAATACCCTTTTTTAAGAGTTGCTCATAATTAGCACACCCCAAATTTACTTTTTTGAACTCGAGTTGTTTTTTTATTTTAGAATCCAACACACCTTTGGCTATAAAAACTGCTTCATTATCCTCACAAAGAACCGAGATTTTTTTATTTTTAGTAACCTCGGCTTTATCTTTTATTCGATGCCGTAAATCAGATATTATATTATCAATATCTTGTTCATCTTTTTTATAACAAATGAAATCATCACTTATTTTTTCTAAAAAAACATATTTCGAATGTGGTTTATAATCTTTATGAGCCAATGATTCCAGTATTTCTAAGGAATGTGTCGTAAAAATAACTTGCAAATTTAATTCTCCGGCCAATCGATGCAAATACTTAATTAAATTAATTTGAGCACCTGGATAAAACGAAACATCAACTTCATCAATAATCAAAGCTCCTCCAAAATAACCACCGTCAAGCTGATCTTTTAGTTTTTTAAAAGAATAGATGGCACTTAATATTTGGCTTAAATTATCTTGCCCGGCGGAACTTCCATAACTATCATACTCATCCGTAATCACACTGAGAAAACCCTTGTTTTCAGATTTGTAATTTTCATAGTTGATAGGTTTTTCTGTGGGTAAAATTGCTTTGTAATATTTCTCAAACCAATTTTTATATTCATCATCTTGTCTCCGGGTTATATTAATCTTTGGATTTATTTCTTGCGCCAATGGGAAAAATCTTCTTAACCCTAAATATATTATCGGGAATTGAATTTTTTTCTTATCCTTTTTTTCTCCTGACAATATGTCAATTCTAAACGGCCTACTCTTATTATTTACTGAATACCGAAAACCACCAAATGCTTTTTGCCCATCACTCAAAGAAATTTCGTATTTGTACAAATTTACTTTTTTCCCTTCTTTCTTTTGAGAGAATGTGAAAATTTCACTAAAATCAGCGGAAAAACTCTTTTTGTTAAACAGTGTCAATCCTTTAGTTTTATCAAAAACAAATGCCCCCGATATTAACCCCAGTAAGGAAGATTTGCCGGTGCCGTTAGCTCCTGCTATTGCAGTAATTCTCGATCCAAATTCGATATCCAGATCTTTTAAATGGCGAAACTGCTTTATCTTTAAACCATTAATTTGTGTGCTCATAGATATTAAGAAGTAAACATCGCTATTATTTTTTAACTTTCTTATGTTTTATGAAAATTCTTTTGTATACTCTTTCTCCACCAATCAAAGGTTGAGACACCTTACTTGACTCATTCCATAGACCATCAGAAAAGCCTCTCCCTTCGCTTTCCGTAGCTCCTAAAATTTCAAATTGTTCAGGATTATATTTATCTAAAAAACTAATGGGTACACCCATTACTCCTTCATAATCACTGGGAATATTTTTAACAAAAGAAACTTCTAGTGCCTTATAATTATCATATTTTTCAAACGGCTTTTTTGCACTGAACTTTATAATATCTATCTCGGTCATTAGTGATAATGGTTTGTGGCGTCTACCATGATCAAGATTTGTAAACCAACAAGAGTTCCCGAGTCTTGTATAGTCACCTACGTAGCCTAATCGAGCCGCTTTTTGTCTATCACTCTCTGCAATATCAATGCCATTAGGCACAGCAAAGACCATGTCATTTCCATTCCCTGTCGCTCCAAGCCACATTTTGTTTTCTTTAATCTTTGGAAAAACTTCTTTGTAAGTAATCGCATTCATGTTCCCTATGATGACAAACTTTTTATTGTAATCAAAAAGTTGCTTTATATATTCTTTAAACAAACTAAATGGAGGATTAGTAACTACAATGTCTGATTGCTTGAGCAATTCGACACATTCATCACTCATAAAATCACCATCGCCTTCAAGTGGAGTCCATTCGTTGTTTTTATTAGCTCTAAGCTGTTGAGCAATATCTTCTAGAGTAAAAGAGCCGTCGCCGTCCACATCACCAACTTCGTTGATAATAAACTTGTTAGCGGTTACTTTCGGACGACCCTTAGATTTTGTTGAATTTTTGACTGTGTCTTGATGGTAAATCAACTCAAGCTCCATGTTTGCAATTGGTGAAGGTTTATAGCTGGTAGTGATTAACTGTTTCAATCCCAGTTTATTAAAATTCAGCACAAAATAGCGAAAGAAATTACTTTCGAATGGGTCGTCGCAATTACTGTAAACAACCTTACCTTTGAAAGTATTTGGGTCGTATTCAAGATAAGATTCGACTTCTTTTTGAATATCAGAAAATTGAGTATAAAACTCATCGTTTTTTGCTTTTTTTGCGTTTGTTAGATTTTTATTTGCCATGATTATTTGCCGGTTGCAACACTTACAATCTGAGCCACATCTTTAATAACCTTTTTAGAAAGTAACGGTTCTTTGTCTCCTACAGAACTAGGCGAGCAAAGAACATCGGTTGTTTTTTCTATAAACTTTTCTCTTATCTCTAGATTTTCTGCCAAATTATTTAATATGTTTGAAAAAGATTGCGCTAAAGTTTTTCTATTTGCATAATCGTATCTAAGTTTTGTTGCATTTGAGTATTGCGCCCCACAAAACCACACTGCACTAAAAATTACTATGTCTATAACATAATATTTTATTGATTCCAACCAAGGCTGATTATGTGTAATAATTATTGAAATAAATGCTGATAGCAATAACACGCCTGCGACATACCCCAAACGGATGAGCCAAACATCCGCTTCCTTTTTATAATTATCTTCTTGCTCGCGATATGCTTCGGCCAATTTTTTAAGCTCCCGCTTGTCTATCTGAGCCTGTTTTTTCTCATTGTCTTCTTCAAGCTTCTCAATCCTTTCGTCACGTTCAGAGATTTCTGTTTGAGATTTTACACTATATGTATTTAGTTTTACTTCCCATTCTTTATCCTTTAGGCTTAGCTCAGTTTTGTGATTATCCTCTAAGGTTTCTATTTGAGTATTTAAAAGCCCCACTTGCTGTTCTAGTGTTGATTTATCTCCCATCAGTCTTTCAATTTGAGCTCTTAACTTATTTGCCATAATTATTTCCTAACTAATTAGTCTGATTAAATCTATAAACGCATAGACCTTGTTTCGTTCGCGTTTAGGATCAAGGTCACTTATTATCTTTGCCTTTAAAAATTTTTCAACAACGTTGGACAGGGTTTGGTAATTTTGTATTTTTGCAACTCTTTGAATTAAGCGCCGATTAAAAATGGGCTTAACAAACATCGCTTCTGCAAATCTTACAGCGTAAACAGAACCCATATCAAAAGCTTTCTCTTTAGTTTCCTCGTAAAGATTCTTAATTTTCTGGACTTTTTCACAGGCATCAAGAGATTGAATTTCTACTCCCTCCAGAAAGAAAATGATCCACTCATTCCATTTTTCTTCTTCACTAACCCCACGGAGCAATCGATAGTATTCTTGGCGATGACGCTCAAAATATTCACTTAGATAAAGCCATGGTTTTTTTAATAAACCATGTTTATATAAAAATAGTGAAATAACCAAGCGCCCAACTCGCCCATTGCCATCCCAAAACGGGTGTATGGCCTCAAACTGATAATGAACAATGGCGATTTGAACAAGAGGATCTTGCTCTTTGTGGTTATTTAAATATTTTTCTAAATTAGAAAAATGCTCAATTATATGTTGAGGCTCTGGTGGAACATAACTTGCTTCCTTAATCGTAGTGCCATGGGAACCAATATAAACTTGACCCTTCCTAAATTCTCCAGGAGCTTTACTTGCTCCACTAACAGAATTTAACAAAATTTTATGAAGCTCTTTGACTAGATTCTCGGTAATAGGATCTCCTTGATCAATTTTACCTACGCCAAACTTCAAAGCTTTGCGGTAGTTTAATATCTCTTCTATATCATCTCTTTTTTTATCAGAAATATCACTATCAAAATCTGCTTCAAACTCGAAGACTTCTTGGATCGTAGCCATGGTACCTTCAATACGCGAACTTTGAACAGCCTCCTGAGTTAAAAAAGAACGCTCGAGAAGCTTAGGATAAAGAAGTTGGTCTAGTGTAGCATCAAGGCGAGCAAGGGCCGCCTGGGCCTTAGAAATAGCAGGCAGAAGAGAAAGATAATCAATCTCTATTGGTAATTTTTTTGGGTGGAATGGATTTTTAGCCTTATTTTCCATGGTATTTTTGGCCAGATTAGAATAAGAAATTTCTTATTCTAAAGACTTAGTATACGATTTTTACTATTCTATTATAGCAAGATATTGTAGAATAAGCAAACATGGACAGAAAAATAAGGGTGGCCCAAAATAGGGTCGGATAATTTTTTACAAAACCGGGAGGAATCTCCTTCGACTCAAGCCTCGTCGTCACTCAGCTTGGTCTAGGCACAAGCTCACTAGTTTTTGTTACTACAAAAACATAGTTCCGCTTTTCGAATCCTCACGCGACTGAAACATTTCAGTCGCTCCGCCTCCGCGCAAGAAAAAGACCACCCTAAAGGTGGCTCTTTTTCGACGCGCGGTACCTTTTGGTTAAAATCCGAACTTTTTTTGACGAAAATCCGGAGTGCGAAATTTGATTGCCGAGCTTCGCTCGGCAGGAACAAAAACTTTTCCGCTCGGGCGGGCAAAAAGGAAGGGG
>Ga0172379_10004872_pt1 | contig 19303 bp, 9 predicted proteins | sample GrowelOW334metaG_FD_119756 | JGI IMG/M metagenome (GOLD analysis project Ga0172379, IMG submission 119756) | Groundwater microbial communities from an aquifer near a municipal landfill in Southern Ontario, Canada - Groundwater well OW334 metaG | ecosystem: Environmental > Aquatic > Deep...
ATCAACCCGATTAAGGCCGAGGTGGGAATTATAATCAGTCAACCAACCGACGATTGTTTTCAATTCCGAATTTTTGGTTATAGTTTCTTTATTGTTTAGTAATGAATTTGCTATGAGCTTCTTCAGTTTTACTTTGTTATCAAAAACTTCCGTAAATACTATTTTTGTTTTTAGTTTTTCTACCAAATCATAGTCAGCAAGATCGAATTGCTCCACAAAATGATTATTTATCAGATCTAAAATATCGTTGTCTTCCATGAGAGGGATGGCGATAAACTTTAGTTTGGTAATTATTGTTTGGTAAAAATCGTTTACTCTGACATTTTTTTCCAATTGAGCCTTATGTCTTTGAATCGCCTTACCGAGCGAAGATGACAAGTCAAAAGCTTTTTTATGATAGTTGCTTTTGACAATAGTGTCGGTAATGTTTTTAATCGACTCTAAAAAATCCTGGCTGAATAATTCATCAAGGGTTCTGTCTTCTTTCGTTTGTAGATTATTAACGGTTGGCATATACTATTTTCTCCGGTAAAACCAGAATTTATGCAATATATTTAATTCTCTTGATCATTCATGCAATACTTATGATCTAGGAAGTTTCGTTAAACTCTTTTACTTTTTTCGTCGCTTCGTCATACTGTCTGTCAAAATTTGTTGCCGCATCTGCTTTTTTCTCCATCTCCGTAATCAGAGTTTTGCCCTCTTTTCCTTCTGTTAATACTATTTTCCCCTCATCTTTTAACTTTCTAATTATTGGCAATAAATATTTTGCCGCACTTTCATTTATATCCTCATTCATTTTATCGATAAGCGTCGCATTGTTTATGGCCTCTATTTTCAGCATACCTAATTCAGTCAAAACATCTTTCTTCTCGCCCGTTAAAAGATCTGTAATATGCTTTATATAGCCAAGCCGGTTGTCATCCCTGACAGAAGCGCGTCCGGCACGCTTGCCGGACTCGGTACTGGCAATCTTCACATGTTCCTTGGCGTCAGTCTTTCTCCACTGACCATTGGGTTGCATAATATAACCGGCGGTCGCTTCCCAATGATTGGTTTTTTTATTCATCTCACATACCTGCGCCCCCAAGGCATAGGCTTCCTGCTCATCAAAACCAGCATTTAGCGTCGGGTCTCCCTTCCCGGCCAAACCATCCATAAGTTTCTGCACGCCTTCATAGCTCGAATCGCCGACCAAGGCTTCGGTCGCCTCATTGTCGTTAGCGTCTTTTGTCAATTTCTTGATGATTGCCTTGACCCTGGTCCTATCTTTCTGTTTGATTGATTGTCTTAGCATCCTGACCAGTTCCTGGGCATCGCCGATTCCTGCAATCTTGCTCATTTCCCCATCGACCAGTTTTTCTTCCGCAGCTCTAGCCTCAAAATTATACATCGGAATATTATCCTCCAACTTCTTTTGGTGCTGCCTGATATCATTGGTATACCCGGCCTTTTCATCGGTTCCAAAGATTCTGTCGGTGTCTTCCGTGAACTTAGCTATTTCTTGCGCATCTTCCAGCTCTCGAGTCAATTTTTCCACCGCTTTCGTATTTCTGCGCTGTTGCTCTAAAGCTAATTCAGATTTTATCCTGCCGACATTTTCACTGGCCTCATTCTTGGTTCTTTCTCTCTGCTCTTTGTTCTCATTAGCAAATTTCAACTTGGATTTAGCCTTTTTCAACGGAAACTCCGCCTCTTCTCTGGCTTTCGCCATGTTCAACCCCCCCTTATAAAGATCTCGCCGACCACCTTCATCCATAACTTTCTTATAAGCATACCCGGGCATAGCCGTAAGTGAAAGTAAATTTCTAAATCTGCCAGTCCTCTCCATAACTCTATTTGCTTCAGTCTGTCCTCCTTGATATTTCTTACTCAATTCCTCGTCTCTGGCCTGTTTTATCCCCTTCCAGACTCTAGGCAGATTAAGATCCATCCTACCCTTTCTCTGTAAATACCTGTCATTGAGAACACCTAAGCCGAACCCAGCAGCTCCTAGTCCGAGCGTGCCTGACTTCCTCGCCCAGTTCATACCCTTGCCGGCCATCGAACCGGCGACGCCGCCAATCTGCTGGGTAACCATCAGGCCGCCCATAAGTAAACCGATGACGATAATAAATTTCTGCAGATTATTATCACAGAAGAATCCGCTCGCACCGATAGAAATATTACAACCCTTGTCGGTGGTAATTGCTTGACCTAATAAGACATTACTAGATGACTGTCCGGTCGTCAGTGCCAGCCACAGAAAAAAAGCAAGCAATGGACCAACCATCAATTGTTTTACAAAATCCTGCCAGATCTTTGAAGTATATTGCTGGAGCGGCGGAAAACCGAAACCCAAAAAAATGATCGGCGACAGGATGGTGTATATCCAGAGAAGTACGATCCGCATGACTAAGACTGCCAATAAAACAATGATTACGATCAAAGTAATTATCGACGCAAATATTCCGGCCATTATGGCAAAGGTTGTCCCTATTTGCGCAAAGGTTGCTTGCTCTAAGGTTGTACTTTTGCCAGCAGCATCTGTAATATCATACCATTTATCAATATTAAACAAGCTTATGAATGAGCCGGCGCCAGTATCGGCAAAACTACTGACAAAAGTAAGCATCATCACCTGGGAAAAATCAATCAGCAGGCCGAAGATGGTGCGGGAAAAATTAATCAGCACCGCCATGATTAAAAGCTTAGGCAGAAGCTTTTTAGCGTTATAGCTCTCAACCCGCAGGATAGTGGCAAAGGCGATGATGAGCAGGAAGAGGATGAAAAACATATTACAGATATCGCGCACGATCACCCAACCGTTGATGACTGTCGGCACATTGATGATATTGCTGTATTGCGCCACCTGGACCAAAAGATATATCATCACGGTGGCAAGCAATCCTACGACAGTAGTAACGATATACGATATGATGCCTAATACTATTTGCAAGGCACCACCTATGGTCCCGGCTGTAAATAAGCCAATATTTTTTAGAATGTCAGCCGCTAAAACCGGTCTTGAGCCCACCATTAATCCAGCCAAAACAAAAAACACGACAATAATAATGCCGGAAAATTTCTTTTTATAAATTTTACTTATAAATTCTTTCATTTTTTATTGCCTTACGGCCATACATCAACGCCAGGTACAGCACTGCTCGCGAGCAGATTATAGAGAACCTTGATTGCTCCCCAACCCATATTGACAATCGCGGAGAGCAATTTCCATGGATCGGTATAAAAGGAAACTATCAAGGCAATTAATCCAAGCACCGCTAAAACGATAAAGATGGACAAGGTTTTCCGAAAAAGGAGCACGATCAACCTGATAATCCTGCCAGCGCTCAATGCTTCGCCGCGAGCGCCGGCGCGGAACCAGCGGATTATACCCCAACTGGGAAGCAAAGCATCGATCGCCCAGTTCTTCAGTTCCTCTTTAGCCTTCTCGGCGATATCCGGCGCGCCAGTCAGCGCGTCTTTCGCCAACCTTGCTTTGTGCTTCAAGGCCCTAAAGCTCGCGTCCGCCCCTTCTTCTTTCGGAGCGTAATCTTCCATCGGCCGCGGCGCCACCCTTGCCGCATTTTGCTCGGCCGCGGCGGCTAAAACCGCCGCCCGCTTTTGCTGCTGCAACTGCGCCGCCGCCTCCATCTGTTGCGAAAAAGTGCTTACATCGCTTGCCATGATATCGTTAAGCTATATTTCTAATCTTGCTTACCCGCCTACCCCTTGAAGCCGATTTCCGGTCTAGGATTACCTTCTTCTTTGATTAAATTGTCCAACACCACAAAGATTCTGGCAATCTGCTTATCATATTTTTTCTCAATCTTTTCTATTTTTTCCGCTAAATCTTTATAGGAATAAATCAAATTTCTGATTTTCACGAAAGCGCGCATGATAGCGATATTCATATCTATGGCCCGTTTGCTTTTCAATACACTAGATAGCATCGCTACACCCTGCTCGGTAAAAACAAAAGGTAGCTTTCTCCTGCCTCCCCAACTTGAAGTCACAATTTGTGACTTCAAAACCTCATTTTCATGCAATTCCAAATATTCCGCCTCCATCCTGGTCAGCTGAAACATAAAATCATCAGGAAATCTTTCATTGTTCCTCTTTAGGCCTGATTTAAAACTTTTGTTTCCACGCCGTAAAGCTCGGCCAAATTCCTGTCCAACATCACTTTCTGACCTCGAATTAATAAAATCTTATTTTCAATTATTTCAATCGGAACAATGTTTGACATAAAACAATAATGAGAAGAATAATTCGTGATTTGTGAAAATTCGTCACAAATTCGTGTCAATTCGTTATATTAATCACCCCCCAATCACCTCGACCGCGTTGATGAATTCCTGCCAGCCGTCGTCCACCGCACCGCTATAATATGTATTCGCCACTCCGGAGTCGTTCGGGCAGATCGGATCGGCCGGTGTCGCTTTGCCCTCGTTGCACCAGCCCCAGTTGTCCTCCAGATGAATTTTCGGTTTGACGACGCAGCGATTCGCGACACTGCAATCGATGCTCGTCTGGCCGGCGGCACGCTTCTTTTTTAAATCCCAATAATCATAAATATGGTAAAGGACATGCGGATTTATCGGATCCGGCTTCGATAACATCTCCACACCAGAGATGACAGTGGTTTCGCCGTCGCCCCAATCAACCCGATAACCGGCCAGCGGCAGCTGATTCTTATCGATGATCGAATTGAAAGTCAGATTGATCTGGCTGTTGTTATTTATGGTCGATGTCGCAGCAACACCGTTAACGCGAATATTCGTTATGGTCGGCGGGATGCCGCAGTAATCCGCATTCGTACTGAAATCGATGGCCGGCCGGCCGGAAACGGGACATCTTTGAGCCGGCACATCCCAAGTCTGGCCGGTCACGGGCGTATAGCGTCCGCTATTGGTGTTGCTCAAGACGCAATAACTGCCGGCGCAAGTTTGCGCCGCGGTGCAATAATTTTGATCTTGGGCGCCGCCGCTGCAGGAGCCGTATTCACATTCGGCATTAAACTCGCAATTAGCATCAGTGCTGCATGAATCGCCGGTTATGCTGCAAACTCTCGCCGGAGCGCTGGTCGTATAATAATCTACGCACGTATCACGTGCTGCCTGGGCAGCCACGCCGTTACCGCCGATGCAACATTCTGCTTCGGTGCCCGCGACACAGCCGCCGGTGCCGAGCGGATTGCAGCAGCAAGCTGATTCGGTGCCAGCGATGCAGCCAACGGTGCCGAACATATTGCAGCACCGATTATTGATACAAGTTATGCCGGCCGCTCCACAAACGCTGGCGAAAAGTTCACAAGTATTATCTGTATTCCATTGCAGTTCGGTCCTGCCATCATAAATAATGCCATCACAACTTGTTGGATTAGTAATGACACAGGTATCGGGAGAATACGCCGGGGGAGGACTGCCTGCGTTATAAACCTTATTTCTTTGATAATTCATCTTACAATGGGCGGTGCAGGTTCCGCCGGGGCATTGGTTGCCGTCATTAGTGCAGGTCATTGCGGCGTTATTGGCGCAAACCCCTTCGGTCCCCGACCAATCCCAAGTGCCATAACTTTTAGCGAATACTCTTCTTAGGTTATCTTCGGGCAGAGGATTGCCCGGCAAATCCAGATTATATTTATCTACATCGCAAATTTCACCGGTCGGGCAGGGTAGAACGTTTTGTTTCCAATTAGTATAGCAAGGTTTTACGTCGTTTATGTCACAGTTGTCTACGCCGCTCATGGACGGATTTGTACTTGAAGAAGTGGGGCTATTTTCCGGCGCAAACAGGCAAACGTCATTAGAAATACTGCATAAACCCAGATTCGAACAACCAACGCCCGCGCAGCTATAGGGCGAGCCGGCGCGCACCTGACCGCTTGATTCCGATAATAACGGAATCGGATTATTACCGTCCAAAGAACTGCCGTCCCATTCATAAGGATTATTTTGAGGCCGAGGCACGACCGCCGATCCGAACGGCCGATCATCCGCGTCATAGGCATAGTCAAGGCCGGATACCCGGTAATCACTGCCCTCGTAAACACGGCCCAGCCAGGCTTTGTTTTGGCCGCTAGCGTTGACTGTCTGCTGAACTTTGCCGCATTTGATCTGATAATCCTCCGGCTTGACGAGCAGGCCGGTTGACCGATCATATATCATAACTCCGTATTTAGTCTCATCAAATCCCAAGCCGTCACCGCCACTAAATTTGACCAGGTTCCCGTTATAAGGATACCAGGTCACGCCGGCGGACGCGACCACCGGGGTGGCATTCGGCGTACAATAATAAGATATAGTGGTTTTCTTCTTAAACATATTTCCACCGCTGCTTTGCGTGGTGGTTATCCGATATCCGCCGTTCGGTATGGCAGGCGAATCCATCGGACATTGGTTCAGGGCGGTACCCGTCTGCGTGGTGCCGTTAGGCGTAACCAATGCCATTAAAGATACTCCGACAAAACCGCTCAAACCAGCTTGCATGCCCCAAGCAAAGAGCGTCCAGCTTGATTTTGTTTCAGATCTTAAAAAAACCTGCTTACGGGCTTCAACGACCTGAAAATTACCGTCGACGTTATCGCAATAATATACCGGATATTTGCCGCCGTATCCGCCGTAAGACTCAGCAACGCCATCGCCGTTCACCCGGTCGACCGGCCACCACATGAGACAAGCCTTGTCCGAACCGGGATAACGGTCGTATTCCAGACAATAGCCGTTCAAGCCTTTTTTGATGATACCCGAATCGTCATAATATTTGCAGGATAACGCGTCAGCTTCCGGATACAACCGACAGGTCTGTGGCGTATATTGTTTTCCTGCCGGTAGCAGACTGCGCGTTTCAAGTGCCGGCGCAATCTTTATCTCATCAAAATAAATATTCCCTTGGGGATTGTTTACTTCAGAAAGGAAAACCGTGGCTTTGGTGGCGCCGACCGGCGTAGTGAAACTTCTTAAGATGAATTGCCATGGTTTTCCGGCCGCTGTATCGATAATCGTATTCGCGCCGACCGGCTGATTGAGCGAGTTATAATTGGTAATAGTAATTCTGGCGGCACCGGTCGAGAGATTGACAGTATTAGCGTAAGCCGTCAGGACATAGGTCGTATTCGGATTTACGTCAAAAAAGTCAGATCTGACATTGAAGGCGGTGCCGATCTTTAAAAAGCCGCGACCCTCGGGCACCTCGCCTACGCCTTCTTTCTGGATCGAGAAAGGATCATTGAGCACCTTGAAATAGGTACTGTTCCAGACGGTGCTGGTGGCTTCCATCGTCCAGCCCAGGGGATAGGTGTTGCCGCTGGTTATTTCAAAATTTCCATTATTGATAGATGCCGCCTCGCCGGCCTGTTCCATCGACCCCAGGGGATAAAAATCGTTCGCCGGATAGCCGGCCTTGCTGTAACCGCTCAAGTTGCTCACATCTTTGGCTTTGAGCTCTGTCGGCATACTGCCGAAAGTCTGATTATTTTGTCCGGCGAATACGAAATTGTTGCAGTTGCCGTTGCTATCCACGCTATTGCAGATACCGATGCCGAGACATACATTCTCGTCCTGATTGTTTTCATTCTTTATGCCGATCTTGCTTTTACAGGCGAGCCATTTGTCGCAGACGCGATCCGGTGTAACTTTCAACAGAACGTTGGAATCAACCCGATCATCGGCCGGACTTATGACCAGCGGCGTGGTCGAATTGTTATCGGCATCATACAGAAGGCTTTTTATCCTGCTGCCGTCCTGGACGCGCTGGTTGAATAAGACGCAACCATCGTCAAAATTTACCGTACCGTTGCAGCTTTTCTCATCCAATTCTTTCTTGAGCTGATAATCGATTGCGACTTTTTTCAGTTCAACTTCGGTCGATGCCGGATTTATGGAGCTTACCTCCACGCCGCAAGTGCTCAAAAGATCGACGAAGAAATAGGCGCTTTGCGGCTGGCTGGTCAGATTAAGGCTGATCGACATACCGGAAAAGACCAGGACATTATTATCGACATTAAGCTGATACAAACCGTTGCCGCTGCCGCCGCTACAGCTTAAGGTCAGTATGTTTCCCGGTACGCTGTCTCTGCCGGCTAAACGATAGAAACCGTAATTTTCCAGTTTTGTCTGCTGGCGGAATCGGGTCGGCGAGAGCATCTGCCAGCCATCGCGCGTCTGCGGCGGATCAAGGTTATCGACATTTTGTGAAAAATCTCCATTATACGCCAGGTTGGAATAAAATTTACTTACCGGATCGATCAGTTCGCCGCAACCGGACATCTCCGCCGGACATATTCCGGCCCAACCGCCAGCCGGCTGGCTCACCAGATCACCGCCGAAGCCGAAAGTCTTCGGCGGCTCACTCTCCGTCGCTTCGATATCACAGAGCTGATCGGATGTTTCAGCCTGACAGGTGACGGGCGCTATGCAATCTTTATTTTCAAGACAAGCTGTGCCGGTCGCGTTGCATCGTTTGATCTTCTTGCGGTACCAGCCCCAATCAGCCTGATAGCCCTGCCGCCATTCGCAGATCTGATCTGCCGGATCCTTGAAATAGGCCAGACCGTCATCGCTCGAATATTCTTCGCAGCGTTCGGCGTAAACCGTGCACATGATGCTCCTGTACTTATCCGGATCATTTTTCAGGTACGCATCCTGATAGACGATATCGCTTTCATAATAATACGGTTTGCCCAGCCGCTCGCAGCCTTTGTCTTTTTCATTACATAGCTTTGACTTATCGTATACGGCATAGATGTAACCGTCCGCCGGGATGGTTTTGTCATCAGCCGCCGCCTCAGCCGCTGACAGCGGAGGTATCGGCGGGTCGTCGTTGAATATCTCTTGGCGCGGGTCGCTCGAATTTCTGGTATCGATGAGCGCTTCACAGCCGACCGCGCTCTCGTTGCAGAGATAGGTGAACGACTTCAAATAATGAGCCTTATTATCCCGGTCGGCATATTGGTTGCACCCAAGCATGTACAGGGCTGAGGGATTGCCCGCGAGATCCCGGTTGCAGGCGGACGGTGTCTGCCAGGAATTTTTAATCAGATAATAGCGATCGACTATTTCCACCAGCCGGATGTTATCGATGAAAAAATTGCCATTGGCTTCGATCCTCAATTTTTCGGTCGCGTCGATCGGATGGCCGATCCGTGAAAGGTTCAATCCATAATATTGCCATTCGGAACCGAGACCGGTCACCGGCAGATCAAAATCCGTAGAGGTCGGCGTGTCATTGCCGATCCTGAAGGTGAGCTGGCTCGCGCCCGGCACCGCTCCGGTCTTGGCGACAAAACCCAAAACATAAGACTTATCGGACTGTACGAGTGTCGAAATATCCAAGACGGCGGCATAGGGCGCGCCGGCAATACCCAATGAACGTCCGCCGATCGTCACGGATTCATTGCTGGTCGAAACCACGGTCGCGCCGACCGCGGTGAAGCCGCCACGGGTGCCATCCTCAAAATCCTGATTGATGACGATCCGTTCATTCCGGCCGACATTACCGGTGTACTCGCGGCAACCGGCGGCGGCAGCGCTGCAACTGCGGCCTTCTTTCGGAACAGCATCATAGATGCAGGCGCGCTGGCTCATATCGTAGGTACCGCCGTTCTCGCAGACGTAACATTCGTCATCGCCTGCGTCCGCCGTTCCCTTGTCATCCCACTGCGTATCGTTGTCGATGCTCGGTGAGGCCGCGTCCAGGTTATTACAATCAGCCTGTGTCGTTATGCTCGGATCGCTATTGACTTCGGTCCGGCGGTAAGGATGGCAATTTTCATTGCAACTGATGGTCAGATCATACAGATGATAGCTCTTCTCACCACTTTCGTTATAAAATTCACGGCAATCCGGATCATATGACGGGTCGGTCGCCGGCCGGTTATAGATATCAGCGTTACACTCGTCCGAATCGTCAGATGTCGTTACCGGCTCAACGCCAGCTCCCACACCCTCAAAATTGAGAGAAACGACCCGTAACTGGAAACCGGTTTCATTCGAACCTTCCCAAGTATAAAATTCATTGCAGGCGGTAGCGCTCGGCTTGACGCACTGCCGCAAAGTCGAATAATATTCGATGCCTTCGCCGCCTTTGGCCACCTCGTCCAGGTTGGTAAACTGATCACAGCCGGCCGATACGGCGCTGCAGGCTTTCGCGCTCTTCGGGATGAAATTCTCGTTGCGCTGGGAATCAAAATAAGTTTCGGACTGCATATAAGCGTCAAAACCGTTGCATTCGGCCACGCAATAATCCTGCGCCACGACTTTTGCCGGAACGCTCATACCTGTCCGTTTCGAGGTGAAAGATTCACAGCCGACCTCCTCAAACTTGCAACGGCGGGCGAAATTATCACACTCCGCCGGAGCATCTTCTTTAGACGAGAAATAAGTTCCGCGATCCTCAAAACAGGCATCAAACAGATAATCCGGCATCAGTTTCTCATAAACCTTCTGGTTGTTATTATATTCATTATATGCCGTAGCTTTATAGCCATTTTCCAATTTTATCGCGTCAATGGTGCAACCCGACGCCGCGCCCCGATTAAAATTCAGTATGATCTGATTGCCGGCCGCGAGTCGCGGAACGATGAAAGTAGTCTGATAATATTGCCAGGCAGTGCCATCGCCCAAACCGGTCACGCCTGCTTGACCGTTTATCTGGAACGAATCGGTCGATGAGGCACAGTTCTTAGCATAAAGCGACAGGGTATAGGGATTGCCGCCGATATTAAAGCCGCCGCCGATATAAGTCGTGTCCGGCCCGACCGGTACCGTGCGGGCCGAGGCGCCAGCGGGCAAGACCATCGCGATCAGTCCGTCATAACTATCCGAGGTAGTCGCGCCGAAGCCTGACCAGACGCCGACCGACAAATCCTCTTCGAAGCTCGAATTGATGAGCAGGTTCGCACCTAAACCGGTCTGTGCCCGGGTGAACTCATGGCAACCTTCGTTTTCAGCGTCGCAACTTTCGACGTCCCGATCCAGATAGATCCTGTCATCGGTCGAAACCGACGTACAGGCGAACCTGCCGTTAGTATAATCGTAATTGGCGCAATAAGCCTTGCAACCGGCGTTATCCACGCTGCAGCCTTCGTAATCAAGCGTATTTTCGAGATAAGAAATCGTCTGGCCGCCTTCAGACTTGAAAGTCTGGCAGGTATTATATTTCGGTTCGCAATCCTTGGCGCCGAAGCTCCATTTCCGGCGCTCTTCGGTGCAATAGCCGTAAAGCTGGCAGGAGCCGTCCTCTTTTTCTTTGATGCAAGACTGCTCGTCGGCGCAATACTTGTCGTTTCGGACGATTGCCAGTTCGCTCTCCGACCCTTCGCCGCTCACGCTTGAAGAGATAATTTCCGGCCCCGGCCCTTCGCGCCGGCAGTAATTTTGCGGCGCTTTCAAGACCCAATTCGGATCAACCAAGCCTTCGCACCAAGGCTCATAATATCCTTGATAAGTGTCATCCCTGTCGAAGCAAGCGACCAGATCGCCCAGATTCTTCGTTCCCTTGACCGCGGTCGGATTGTTCTTGATATATTGTGCCGCCACTTCCCAGCCGACGGGCAGAATCCTGAATTTACGCAAAATAATAATCGAACGGTAGGGATAGCCTTCCATATAACTGGGCTCCAGATCGACACCGGTCGCGTAGCCGAAAATTCCTTCGTTTTTTAAAGACCCCTCCTTGAGTGCCACGCCGACTGATTTTTTTTCGGCGATCGCGCTTCGGAATTTTTCATCAATCACGCAGTTGGTCGGACCGGCCTTGTTCGGATTCTGGCATTGCGTCAATTCGCTCAAAATATTATAATCGCCGCGGGTATTGAATTTCGGCTCGATGATTTTTCTCAGTTGCTCTTTGACGGCCGCGATGCCGCCGGCACCTGATGATGATGGCCCGGCGCTCGGGTTTGTGAGGTTGGGCCAGCCGCCAAAAGGCGAGGTAGTCCTTTTAGAACCTATTTTTTTAAGTTGCTCATTGACCAGCGTTATCGCTAATTGATTAACAAAAATTTTTGCTGAATCCGCTAAAGCATTTCCAGTCGCGTTGGCAAAATTCTCTATCATCAACTGGCGTGCCGTTTTTACTTCATCTCCCGCCGCATCCGGAATTGATTTCTGGTCTCCTGCCATATCTTTCACGGCCGTCCAACCCCTGTTTACAAGTCTTTCCAGCGTGCCATACTGTTCGTTCACTGCGACTTCTCTCATCACCCCGGATTCTAATGTCAACGCAATCCCCAGTTGGTTTGATTGGGGATTAAACATATCCTGAAATTTTTTCATAAAGTCTATATTACTCAATCCCTTTACCTCTTTATCCCAATTCTTTACCATCTGACTGAAAGTACAGGCCGGTTTACGCGGTTTATATTTATTGATCAGACCCAAGCTGATTGTCAGCTGGACGTCCAAATTTGGCGAGCATAAATTAAACTTATCGCCGCCCATACCAGACCTGCCTATCGCTTCAATGAATGAACCGGCAGCGTTGTCACCGATATTGGATAAATAAGGACCCCAGCCCTCGGTCACAAACATCGGTTTTTGCCCCCGACTGCCGGAACCGATCCAGGTAGCCGTATCATAAGCAATCTTACCAAGTGCCTGGGACAAAATAGTCTGATATGTGGTCGACCAGCTATATTCACTTGCCCATCTTTGAATTCTTTGAACGTTTTCCGTAACCCAGTCTCCCGCTCTTTGCGTGGCTGATTTTTTTGAAATTTTTAGAACCCCCTTATCATCCACAGAGATGTTGAATGAACCCGCACTCGCCGATCCGTCCATTATACTTTGTTTATTTTTGAAACTATCATAATCAGCGTAATTGTTATACCCCGCCCACATGTTAGACTGCGCAAAAACATCTAAACCATAAACAAAAAAACAAACAAAAATTACAACAAAAAAGCAATAGTGACATTTATTTTTATAGATTCTACTTTCTTTCATGCTCTTTAATTTACTGAGTTGGAGGGGTTTTTAAAGTTTGCGCGTAGGTTTTTATCAATTCTTCATCACTGATTTGATCCAAAATTGACTTATCCATACCCGATTCCAATAAAATTTTTCTCAAGCTCGCGGCATCGCTCGTGCCCTGCAAAACTTTTTGCGCATCCATTTCTGTCCCGACGACCGATGCCGGCTGATTCACGCTTGGCGCAGTCGAGGCCTGGCTCGAAGTCCCCGGATTAATAGTGCTAAAACAATCTCTGCCGGTCGGACAATTCGGGTCTTTGCCGGCATCAATCTCTTCCTTGTCTTTGAAACCGTCGCTGTCCGAATCTTCGAGATAAGGGGAAGTTTTATAAAGATTAAGTTCGTCCCAATCAGATAAACCGTCGCCATCGGTATCTTTGGCTTTTTGCGCCGCCTCCGAGGTGGCCTGATCATCGACCGGTGCGGTTGCCTCGGGACTAGTATCGCCCTTATAGGCAAAGGGGTCATCAAGGCTTTTTCTAAGCTGGATCGACCACAGGATTACCATCATTAAGGCAAAAATAGACAAGACTAACAGGGGAATTTTCTGATCTTTTTGCAGGGACGACCAAAAAGAAGTTCGCTTTGGCGAACCGTTTTTTTCTTCATCATTAGAGTCTTGATAGTCCTCGGGCATGGGGAGAAATATCTTGCAACTTAGAACTTGAAACTTTTAACTTAAAATACAAACTTAAAACTCCTGTTTTCTTGAGTTATAAGTTATGAGTTATAAGTTATAAGATTTGTCATTATTATACCACAACACCCTAAATCTCTCCAAATAAATTTTATGTTTTTTCAGTAAAATATGGCAATAATTTCAGCCAATCTTCTACCGCGAGTTCTTGCGCTCGGCAATTTTGGCTAAAACCAGCATTTTTTATTCTATTTTCCGCTTCAGTATTGTTTATCCTGAAACCTGCGGCCAGATTATTTTTTAACATCTTCCGGCGCGCGCTAAAGCCGATTTTGACCAATTGAAAAAATTTTTTCTCCTCTACTTCATACTTCTTGCTTCGTATTTCTAGCTTCACAATCGCGCTATCCACCTCCGGTCTAGGCCAAAAATTTTCTCTCGGCACATATTCAATGATTTCGGGTTTTGCATAAAACTGTACAGACGCCGCGAGCAGACTCATCTCGCCGACGCGCGCGCAAATCCTCTGCGCGACTTCTTTTTGCAACATCAGCACCATCATTGTCGGCTTGTGTTCGGCTGACAAGAACTTTCGTAAAAAAACTGAAGTGATGTTATAAGGTAAATTCGCTACAATTTTATATTTTGAATTTAGATCTAAAATCTGCGATCTAAAATCTAAAATATTTTCGTTAACTACTTCCACATTCTCAACCTTTTGCGCCTTCAAGCCGGTTTCTAATATCTCTGCCAATTTATCATCCAATTCGACTGTGATAACTTTTTTTGCAATTTTAGCTAATTTTGCCGTTAAAAAACCCAATCCCGGACCGACTTCTAGAACGATGTTGTCCTTAGCTAAGTCCGCGGTAACGACCATCTTATCGTAAATCTCCTCCTTAATTAAAAAATTCTGCCCTTTACTGCGGGCAGGTTTAATTTCATATAGTCGGCACAATTCTTGAGTTTTTTTTAGTATATCCATCAAAAATTCTAATCTTCTTTGAACCCTGCTATAATATATGTATCGATAAGATTCGCGAGCTTTTCAAAATTTGTAGCGGCCATCGACGGCGTGGCCATTACCGCGTTGCCGGTCAGGCATTGCCCGGTCAAACTGCCGACCATAAATTGCTTGCCAGATGAAGTTAACAGCGGCGTGCCTTTAACTTTAAGCTTATTCGAAACGCAAAGATATTGCGCTCCCTTATTCACTTGCTGGCCTTGCGTGATTAAGGCTTGATCATAAGTATTACAGCCGCAAGTATTGCAAAAATCGCAGGTACAGCCTTTAGTCGTGTAGGTACAGCCCGGTGTTACGGTCCCAAGGGTTCCGGCATACAGATTCGTAAAACCGCCGGCGGAAATCGCTTGCTTAGTCTTGATCCAATCGGAATACTCTAGCGCTCCCTTGCCAAGATAGCCCAATGGGGCGAGCAAGATAAACGCCAGCAGAATAAATAAACTTACTTTTTTGATATTTCTAGTCATAGATTGAAGCTTCGCATAAATATTATATCATGAAAAAAAATTTATTAATATTAGCATCGATATTATTTCTTCTTTTTGGTTTTTTTTCATTTTATGATCCGGCCGCGAGTGCCGGCGACGTTTTAGCGGAAAGACTGAGCGGCAGGATACTTTTAGCGATCGAGTCGCGTGGCGAAGCTTGGTATGTGAATCCGAGCGATCAAAAAAGATATTATCTGAAACGTCCCGACGATGCCTTCGCCCTGATGAAAAAATTCGGAACCGGCATTACTGACATTGATCTTAGCAAAATATCGACGGGGCAAATTACCGGTACGGCAAAAACGGATGCGCTTGGAAATTGTTTGATGGACGCGAATGACCTGGATGGCGATTGTTTGCCGAATAATCTGGAAGGGGCGTTGGGAACGGATCCGCAAAAACAGGATTCCGACGGCGACGGTTATGATGACAAAGTTGAAATTTCCGCCGGTTATGATCCTTTGGCAGCCGGAAAAAAATTACCGATCGATGATGCATTTAGCGGGTCGCGGGCTGGTAAGATATTTCTGCAGGTGGAAAAGGCCGGACAAGCCTGGTATATCAATCCGGTTGATAACAAAAAATATTTTCTTGGCAGACCGGCTGACGCTTTTAGTATAATGAAGGGGTTGGGGCTTGGCATCACTGATAATGACCTGAAAAAGATAGAAGCGGCAAATGAAACTCCGATTACTCCGACACCCATTCCGATCATACCCGATCCGCAACCCGATGGATCGCAGGAGGTGATATCCGCGGCTGCAAGCGCGATCCGCTCAAACGACCTTGGTAAGCTCAAAACCTATTTTACAGTCCAGACCTACCCGCTGCTCGAATATATCTCGAAGAATCTCGACAGCGAACAGCGCCTGACTCTCGGTAATATCTTATCCGGCTCCTCCCTGACCAGTTCATCGTATACGGAAAAAATATACACCAACAAAGTCTATTTTTCCCTGGGCGGCTATGATGCGCCGGTAAAATTCGTATTAAAAAAACAGCCGGATGGCCGCTGGCTGATGACGAACCTTTAATCTTAAAACTTGTAACTTGAAACTTATAACTTAACTCCTGTTTTGCGTCATGCAAAAAACGGAATCTGATTCCGTTTTTTTATTATAGACTGCGAGTTACAAGTTATGTGTTTTGTGTTACAAGATTTATCAGTCTGCCGGGTACGTAAATAACTTTGCTCACAGCTTTGCCTTCGAGCCATTTCTTGACGCTCGCGCTCTCCCGCGCCATCTTTTCCGCTTCCGACTCGGACAGGTCAGCCATTGCTTTGACCGTGTCGCGAGTCTTGCCGTTTATCTGAATTACGAGATTGATTATCTCATCTTTAGCCAGGTCGGAATCGAATTCCGGCCAGCGCCAGGTGAAGATGCTTTCGGCGTGGCCGAGCACTGCCCACAGCTCTTCGGCCAAGTGCGGGGCAAATGGCGCAAGCATCAATAAAAATCTTTCTTTGAACAATTTTTCCGTCGCGACTGATATGGAAACCTTTTTTACGATACCGCTGAGCGAATTCAGAGCCTTCATCATCTCGCTGATGGCAGTGTTGAATTTCATCGCCTCGATATCTTCGCCGACGTTCTTGACCATTTTGTGCATGACGCGCAACGCTTCCTTGTCGTTTTCTCCGGCCGCTTTTTTTTCCTGGCCGAAGTTCGCAGCCAAAATGAATTTATAGACCTTTTCCAAAAAACGATAAACGCCGATGATTCCTTTTGTATTCCAGGGCTTGGCGTCTTCAAGCGGCCCCATGAACATCTCATACAGGCGCAGGGCATCTGCGCCATATTCGCTCACTACCTCGTCCGGATTTATCACATTGCCTTTCGATTTGCTCATCTTCGAACTGTCAGTTGCCAAAATCGTGCCGGGATGACGAAGTTGTTTGAATGGTTCATTGAAATCGATCAGGCCGAATTTTTGTAGAGCTTTTGTGAAAAAACGGGAATAAAGCAGATGCAGAACGGTATGTTCGGCGCCGCCGACATAAGTATCGACCGGCAACCAGCGCTTGAGTAACTCTCTGCCTGCGAACTCTTTCTCATTTTTAGCGTCTGCGTAACGGAAATAGTACCAGGAAGAGCAGACGAAGGTATCCATCGTATCCGACTCGCGCTTGGCCGGTTCATTGCATTTCGGGCACGAAACATCCTGGAATTTCTGCGAATAGACCAAGGGCGATTCACCGGTCGGTTTAAAATCTACGTCCGTCGGCAAAGTGACCGGCAGGTCGCTTTCCGGCACCGGTACTTCGCCACACTTCGTGCAATAAATTATCGGAATCGGCGCGCCCCAATAGCGCTGACGACTGATCAACCAATCGCGTATCTTGTAATTGACCGCCCTCTTGCCCGAACCGTTCGCCTCCAGCCAGCCGATCATCTTTTCCTTTGCCTCGGTAGTCGGCAGTCCGTCCAAAAATTCGGAATTGATGTTCACACCGCCGCCAGTGTAGGCTTTATTTTCGACGTTACCTCCCTTGATCACCTCAATGACCGGCAGGTCGAATTTTTTCGCAAATTCATAATCACGTTCGTCATGTGCCGGCACGGCCATGATCGCGCCGGTACCATAACCGGAAAGTACATAATCGGCAACATAAATGGGAATTTTCCGGCCGTTCACCGGGTTGACAGCCGATACGCCTTCCAGGCGGACACCGGTCTTTTCCTTGGCTTGCTCCACCCGCTCCAGCTCGCTCTTTTTGTCGGCCGCTTCAATATATTTTTTTACCTCTTCATAATTCGTAATTTGTCCTTCGTACTTCTTTATCAGCTCGTGCTCCGGGCAAACCACCATATATGTACTACCGAATAGCGTATCCGGCCTGGTGGTGAATACCTCCAAAAACGCTGATTCACGCTGATTCAGGACTGATTCACGCTGATCTTTTCTGCGCGCATCCGCGTCTGCCAGCAGGCGACTATCCGCGCTTATCCGCGGTGCGATTGAAAATCGCACGCTCGCTCCTTCCGACCGTCCGATCCAATTTTTCTGCGCCAGCTTTGTCGAAGCGGGCCAATCGACATCACCAAGACCAGATATTAGCCCTTTGATGATGCGGCCATCTACCGTCTGATCCTCAAGAAAATCCGTTATTCGGAAAAACCATTGTTCCAGATCTTTCTGGGTTACCTCAGTGCCACAACGGTCGCAGACACCGCCAGCCGCCTGTTCGTTGGCCAGAACAGTTTCGCAGGAAGGACACCAATTCACCTTGGCCATCTTTTTATAGGCTAAACCATTTTTGTAAAAAAGCAGAAACAGCCATTGAGTCCATTTGTAATAATTCGGATCTGATGAATTAACTTCGCGGCTCCAGTCATAAGCCAGACCCATCTCTTTCATCTGCCGCTTGAATGTTTCCATCGCTTTTTTCGTAGTCTCGGACGGATGGATGCCGGTCTTGATCGCGTAATTTTCCGCCGGCAGGCCAAAGGCATCCCAACCCATCGGGTGCATCACCTCGAAACCTTGCATCTTCCTGAATTTAGCGTAGATATCGGTGGCGGTATAGCCTTCGATATGCCCGACGTGTAGGCCGGAACCGCTCGGATACGGGAACATATCCAAAATGTATTTTTTCGGCTTTTCACTTTTATCATCGGCATAAAAAAGTTTCGACTCCTCCCACCTCATCTGCCATTTAGACTCGATGTTTTTTGGATTATATTTTTCCATAAGTAGTTTTCTGTTGAGTCCCGTTTGCGGGACGAAATCCCGCCGAGCGGGACAACTTAGATTCGATCTCCTAGAATAATATTTTTTCAAACGAAATTTGTCATTCCCGCGAACGCGGGAATCCAGGGGTTCGTAGTAAAACTAACTATAATATTTATACTTATTTCACGCAATTATGTGCTACTCCTGGATCCCGGGTCAAGCCCGGGATGACAAATAGTAATAATAATTTTAGTTAAAAAACCTAGCGAATAATCAAACGGCCTTCTTCTGTATCAGTTGCTGTAATTTTTTCACCCCCGCGCCGTTCACTTTCATTTTCCGAATTTTACGTTTCTCCTTTTTCTTATACCGCTTTTCAATTTCTGCCGCAAGCGTATTCAAATTTTGTTCGGACATAGGAAAAATGGTATAATTACATCACGAATTGACACGAATTTAAAAACGAATTAGCACTAATCACTAATTCGTGATTAGTGTTTATCCGTCACCAATTAGCGCCCAT
>Ga0172379_10004873_pt1 | contig 19302 bp, 12 predicted proteins | sample GrowelOW334metaG_FD_119756 | JGI IMG/M metagenome (GOLD analysis project Ga0172379, IMG submission 119756) | Groundwater microbial communities from an aquifer near a municipal landfill in Southern Ontario, Canada - Groundwater well OW334 metaG | ecosystem: Environmental > Aquatic > Deep...
CGGCTTCTACCGATGCCACGGCTTCTACCGATGCCGAAGTTGCCGCCGTCTCCATGGCGGCAACGGTCGCAGCGGAGCACTCACGCGGCCTGGGTATAGCGTTCGCGCTCGCTTCTGCGGCGGGTTTTTCGACCTTGGGACTTTTCGCGAAACTGATTTACTCCGAGGGCTTTTCCGTGGCCCAAGCCTTGGCGTGGCGCTTCACTGCCGCGGCGGCCTTGCTTTGGATCGTTGTATTCGCCACGAGGCGTCGGCTACCCAAGCCGCTGCTTCCCGTGCTGCTCCTGGGACTTTTCGGCTTCGCTCCGCAGGCGGGGCTCTATTTTCTCACCGTGAGCATCCTCGACCCGGGAATAGCGAGCTTGCTTCTCTATCTTTACCCCTCCTTCGTCGTGCTTTTCGGCTTTCTCGTGTTCAAGAAAAAGCCGAGCCGCGTCCAGCTTTTCGCCCTGGGGCTCGCCCTCGCGGGTTCCGTGGTCACGTTCTGGAAAAGGGGGGAGTATCCGATCGTCGGAATCGCGTTAGGCGCTCTCGTCGGCGTGGCATATGGCGCCTATCTCGTTGCGGGAGAGCGGGTGCTCGCGAAGGTCGATTCCATATCGGCGACCGCCGTAATCATGCTCGTCGCGGCGGCCGTGTATTGGACCTTCGCCATGGCGGGCGCTCCCTTCAAGGCTCCCTCGTCGATACCGGCTATCCTGGGGGTTCTCGGCGTATCGGTTCTCGCCACGGTCCTGCCCATCACGACGCTCTTCGCTTCGATGCGGCGAATCGGCGCGGCGGACGCTTCCCTCGTCTCCACCCTCGAGCCGGTTCTCACGGTAGCTCTTTCGGCTATCGTGATCGGAGAGAAACTCGGGCCCGCGCGCGTCGCGGGCGGCCTACTCATCCTGTCGGCCGTTCTCGTGCTGGATCTCGCGCCTCGTATCTCCCGCTTCGGGAAACCGCGGTAGTCCAGGGGATTTTTAAAGTTCGAGTTTCGCGAGCGGCGCAAGCTCGCCATCGTCGAAATCGCCCGGGAGAATCGAGGGTTGCTCGTAATCCTCGGAGAGCAGCACTCCTTTCGCGAGCGCCTTTTCGAAAAGAGCGGGGTACTTTTCTCTTTCGATCCTCGGGAAAAGCCAGGGGCCCCTTCGCTCGAAAAAAGAAGCCAAACTCCTATCGGCGCGTTTCCAGTACGCTTCTCCGATCGATTCGATATAGCGGTCGAGCGCGCACAGCGCTTCCAGGGCGGAACGCGCTAGAAGGGGAGCCACAAGGCTTCCGGCAGTGGCGAAACGCGAAAGCGTGGGACTCGCGAAAAGGAGGATTCCCGGAGAGAAGGCTTGCGGACAGGGTAGGCAGACGAGGATGGCGTCCGGCGTTCGAGGCGGAGCCGCGAGGTAGTTCGCGAAAGGTCGCCCAAAAAGGCAGAAAGGGCTTTCCGAAGGAATCGATGCAGGGGCCTTAGTATCTCGGACGCGGCAGGGATCGAAGAGAGGCGATGCGGCCTCGCGGGGAGGCGCATCCGGTCGCGAAAAGGCCGCGTTGGCCGAAAGCGTTTGCGTGAGGGCCCGTCGCGCTTCTTCTTCGTTGGCGTAAAGCCTGATTTCCCGATGCTCGGGATAGCGGCGCTTGAGTTCCTTTTCCAACCGACCAGTCCAGATCGAAGGAAGGGGACGCGTCAGCCCTTGGTCAATGGCGGCCTTGGCGGAGGTATGGATTCTGCCCGGCTTGGCCCCGAGGACGGCGCGACCGCCGTCTTGGCAAAGGTCGAGGAAGCGCCGGCCATCCTGCGCGTACAAACGCCAGAGCCGGGCGCGCTTGATGGGCGGAAGGGCCGCGATGCCGCCGCTTACATTGCCTTCGCTCATTGAAGACGCTCCAATTTGGTCGTGAATGAGGGGAAGAACCTGGCCTCGCGGCCGGTCTCGAATCTGACTACCACGAGAGGCCCCGAACTCGGGGTCGGTTCGACCTTGATAATAACGCCAGAGCCATAGTCGTCGTGATAAACGGCTTGTCCGGCTCTCCAGGCCGCCGCCGCGGCCTTCGCTCCGGCCCCTTCGGGAGATCGGGCGTAGACTCTGGTGGCTTTTCCGTTCGCCACGCCGCTCCCCGGGAGCTGAGCCGCGGACGAGTCGGCTCCGCGGGCGCCGCCTCTCCCGCCTATGGAAATCCCCGGCGCGACTTCGAAAAGGGTGGGGTTCATCTCGGTCAGGAAGAGTGAGGGAAGAGTCTCGAAGATCTGGCCGCGCATCATACGGCGGCGCGCCGCCGTCAAGTGGAGCTCGTCCTTGGCCCGGGTCGTCGCGACGTAAAAGAGGCGGCGCTGTTCCTCGAGCTCCTCTCCCTCGTCGTCGTCGCGAGGGAAAAGCCCCTGCTCGAGGCCCGTCGCTAGCACCACGGGGAATTCGAGCCCCTTGGTATTGTGCATAGTTATGAGGGTTACCGCGTCGGCCTGGCTCTCCTCCGAGGCGAGGCTGCGGTCGAGCTCGATGGTCTCGAGGAACTCGGCGAGACCCCTCGAATCCAGACCGTAGAGCGAGGCCGCGTTCACGAGTTCGTCGAGGTTCGCCACTTTTTGGGTTCCGGCTATCTCGTCCTGGTCGCGATGGTAATCCAGAAGGCCGGAATCGCGCGCTATGCGTTCCACAAGTTCGGCGAGGGTGCCTGCGGGGCCCGCGGCTTTTTTATTTCGCCGTTCGGTTTGCCGCTCGGCGAGCGTCGCCGGCGGCGCTTCCTCCAGGGGATCGGCGTTCGCGTCGGGCGCCTCGACCGCGGGAGCGGTTCGCGCCACCAGTTTTCCGAGGCTTCTGGCCAGCTCGGCAAATTCTTTTATGCCTTTTTTGGCTCTTCCCTTGAGCTCGCTTCCCGCCGCGTCCGCCGCGGCCAAGAGGTCGCCCCCCGAAAAGGAAGCGGCTTCCACTATCGCGTCGAGGCTCGTCTCGCCGATGCCTCTCGAGGGCTTGTTGACAATCCGCTTAAAGGCCACCTCGTCGCGGGGATTGGATACGAAGGCGAGCCAGGCGAGGACGTCCTTGATCTCCTCCCGCTCGTAGAAGCGTAGAGCTCCGACGATCCGATAGGGAATGCCCCTTCGAGGGAATTCCTTCTCGAAGGAGAGCGACTGGGCGTTGGTGCGGTAGAGGATCGCGAGGTCGCTCCAGCGTCCGCCTTTTTTCACGCGCTCCTCGCAGACGCGCGCGCAGTAGCGGGTCTCGTCGTCCTGGTCCTCGAGCAGGGCGAGCCGCGGTTTTTCCCCTCCGCGCCGCGCCGCTCGCAATTCCTTTCCGAGTCTGCCCGCGTTGTGCGCCACCGTTTCGGCCGCGAGGTCCAGGATGCTCTGATAGGAGCGATAGTTGGTTTCGAGCTTGACGATATCGGTGCCGGGAAAGATCGCGGGGAAGTTCAAGATGTTTTTGACCTCGGCTCCCCTGAAACGGTAGATGGATTGGTCGTCGTCGCCCACGACGCAGAGATAGGGAGCCTTACCGTATTCCGGATCGGGGCCCGCGAGAAGCCTTAGAAGCTCGAATTGCGCCACGTTGGAGTCCTGGTACTCGTCCACCAGAACCACGCGAAAGCGCTGCCTTGTCCTGCGCCGCACGATCGGGTCGTCGCGTAAAAGACGCGCGGGCAGCCTTATGAGATCCCCGAAATCCACGTTGCCCGTAGCTTTCAGTTTTTCCTCGTACTGCGCGAATACGCGGCGGAATTTCGGGTCGGAAGAGGCTGAGGAAAGATCCGGAGAATCGGGCTCGAGGCCGTAATCCTTGGCGCGGGATATGGATTGGGCGATGCGCGAGCAATCCTTGCGCGCCTGCTCGGGCAGAATCCCGCGAAGCAACGTGACTTGGTCGTCGTCGTCGTAGATCGTGAAGTTGGGATCGAGTCCGGCCGAGACGGCGTTCCGCCTCAGGAACCAGGCGCCGAAGGAATGGAAGGTCCTCATGACGGCTCGCGAGCAGGAGCTTTCGATGGCGGTGGCTCGGTCGCGCATCTCGCGGGCGGCCTTGTTCGTGAAGGTCACGGCCAGGATAGACTCGGGCGAGACGCCCCTCTCTCGTACGAGCCAGGCGATTTTAGTCGTAATTACCCGAGTTTTTCCCGAGCCCGCGCCGGCCAGGATGAGGAGGGAATCGCCCTCGTGGCGCACCGCGGCGAGCTGTTCGGGGTTGAGCGCCTCTAGGTAGTCCCGGCTATCGTCCACGGCCGCCGTCGATTTCGCCCATGCCGCCGACGGAGCTCTCCGGCCGAGCCGACGCCGAGGTTCCCGGCGCCACGTCCAGAATCAGCGCGTCCAGGTCGACTCCGGTGACAGCCAGGATCCGGGCGCGGACCATCGTGCCCGGCTCGGCGTCACCCCTGAGGACGGTAAGCCCGTCCACGTCGGGAGCCTGGCAATAGGCCCTGCCTATCGCCAGCTCCTCGTCGTCCGCCTCGCCCGATTTACGGACGCGCTCCTCGACGAGCACTTCCAGCTCCCTGCCGACGAAGCGCTCCAGGCGTTCGCGCGTTATGCGCTCCTGAATTTCCTCTACGGCCTTCTTGCGCGCGGCCGCAGTCTTTTTGGGCACCTTGCCCTTGAACGCGAAAGCGGGCGTGTCCTCCTCGCGGGAATAGGCGAAAGAGCCCAGCCAGTCGAGGCGGGCGGCCTCTTGGAAGGCGGTCAACGCGTCGAAATCGGCCTCGGTCTCCCCGGGGAAGCCGACCAGGAAGGTCGAGCGGATCATGGCGTCGGGCAGGGTTTCCCTGATGTGCGCGACAAGCTCGAGGTAGGTTGCGGCGTCGCCGCGGCGGTTCATGGACTTGAGGATCCGGGAAGAAGCGTGCTGGAAGGGCAGGTCGAAATAGGGAAGGATTCGCGGATCGACCTTCATTATGGGTAGGATGCCGCGCGGGAAGTTGTCGGGATGGATATAGAGCACGCGAACGCGGAAGTCGCCCGGAAGCTTCGACAGCGCGGCGAGAAGCTCGGGGAGGAGGCCGCGCGCCTCGCGGTCCTTGCCGTAGGAGCCCAGGTCCTGGCCGACGAGGACTATTTCCTTGATACCCCGCGCGAGAAGAACTCGACACTCCTCGACGACCTCCGTCGGCAGGCGCGAACGAAGCTCGCCGCGAATCAAAGGAATCGCGCAATAGGCGCATTTATTGGAACAACCCTCGGTGATCTTGACGTGGGCGAGCCCCGGGTAGTCGAAAAGGCGCTTGCGCGGGAAGTCGCCGATGCGAGGGGCGGCTTTGGGCACAAGTACCGGGCGCTCGCCCGCGGCTATTCCCGCGGCCGCCACGGCCACCGCGGCGAGATCGGCGTTGCCCACGATGCCGTCCGCCTCGGGGAGCTCGTCGGCTAGCGCAAGCGCATAACGTTGCGCTAAGCAGCCCGCAAGGAGGATTTTTTTGCCGGGGAATCGCTCGCGGAGCTCGAGCACGGCGTCGATGGACTCTTTTTTGGCGCCCTCGATAAAGCCGCAGCTATTGACCAGGAAGAGATCCGCTTCCTCGGGGGAAAGGCATTCGGTGTGGCCCTCGGCCTCGAGCCGAGCCACGATTTCCTCTCCGTCGACCTGGTTCTTCGCGCAGCCGTGCTGGTCGATAAAGAAACGCATTCCGCTCAACGCGGGCCCCCATGTCGGCGGGGCCGCGCGGCATAGCCCCGCCGGGCGATGAAAAAGCGCATGCCGCCCACCGTACTCAATCGACGTCGAAGACATTGAGCGCGTAGACGCCCGATTCGCCCTGGGTCCAGGCTATTCGCTTGACGGCGACCTCGCCCGCGCCGCCCAAATCCACATCGGAAGATTTTCCGCCGGAGGCTTGGACGACCACCTTCGTGGATTGAGCGTTGGAAGCCCAGACCTTTACGGCGTTGTTGGCGTTAATTGTAATGGTCTCGCCCTTATGGTAATAACGTTCATCGCGATCGCGGCGATCCACCTCATAGCGGAAAAGACAGGGGCCTCTGAAGGTCACGGAAACGACGAAGGGGTAAGGGCTCTTGGCCGCCTCGAAGAGTACGGAGTTTTTAGACGAAGCGCTCGGGGCGGGCTCCGGAGGAGGAGGCTGAGGCGCTTCGGCCGCGGGAGCCGCGGGAGCACCGTGCGAAGTCGGCGCCGCCACGTCGGACGCTTTCGCGGCTTCCGTCGCTCCGGGGCCGGCGAAGCGCATCAAGGCCCCGCGCGATGGGTCTTTTTTCGCGAAGTCCCCGACGAGAATGATGAGATCCGGCTCGCCGTTTTTATCGAAGTCGATCGTGCCCTCTTCTCCGAGGCCCAGACGCATCGCGCCCAAGGGCGTATCGAGGTTTACCGCATCGCTGATCTTGGCGAGAACGATTTTATATTTTTCCGCGCCCGAGGCGATAATAAGCGAATCGCCTTCAAAGAGCCGCTTTTCCGCGCGCGGCGTGTCGAGCGCATATTCGACGGGAACTCTGTCCGGGCTCGCCGTCGTTTCCATCGAGCCGCTCGAGCGCGAGCGAAAAATGAGCCAGCCCGCTCCGACCAAGAGCAAGACGCACAGGGCGCCGATGCCGCCAAGGACGATAGGCGGCATTCGGCGTCGGGGGATGAGATCTTGGATCGGGACGGGTTGTTCCTGGATCCTCATGTTTTTGAAGGCGGCGGCGTACTCGTCCGCGGGCAATCCCAAATAATCGGCGTAATTCCTCAGGAATCCGATGGCGTAGGGGTCGCCTGGAAAGACGGAGAAATCCTCCGCCTCGAGAGCGGCGAGATAGCGTTTGGCTATATTCGTTTCCTCCGCCACGCGTTCGAGAGTGAGGCCCTTTTGGTCTCGCGCCGCGCGGAGAGTTTCACCGATGGGAGACATAGTTGGCCGTCCTTGGGATATTCGTCAATTGTCGCTTCCGAAGAGGAAATTATTGTAAACGTTGGCCGATGCGGGCGAATCGTAGATGAAGCGGGTTTCGGGGATGCCCGTGTTGAGTTTTATGCCGGTGAAATCGAAGACGAAGCGCTCATTGGAAAGCGTGAGGCCTTCGATGCGTCGGATGATTTTCGTATCGGGCGTTATGGAAAGCTTCAAGCTTTTAAAGCCCTCCGACATTACTCGCCGAGTCAGGGAAAGCCGCACGACCTCCTCGGCCGAACCCTCGTCGAGGGGAAGGGGCGTAGGGCTCGTCTCGTAGGCGATCGAGTAATTGCGGCGCAGCATTCTCAAGCCTTCCCGAGTGGCTAGGCTCGCCGCTCCCGTCGGTTTTCCGCTGACGTCCTGTTGGAGCACGGCCCGAAGGTCGGGAATGTATATGACCAGCCTCGTGCCGTCGAATACGATGACCTGGTCGGGAGGTTGAACGAAGTCGATGCGGAGAAGGGTTGGAGCCTTATAAGCGACAAGGCCGCTCATCGAGCTTTTTCCCGCGACTATCCCGAGCTTGCCCTCGTAATCGCTTACCTGGGCATAGCGCTCCGAGACCTGGAGAAAAAATTGATCGGCCGTTAGGATATCTTGGCCGAACAGTGGCGCTAAAGAGAACGCGAATGCGAATGCCAACGGAAGCAAGTGCTTTTTCACGAAGGGTACCGTCCGGAAACGATCGGATTTCACGCGGTATAGTACCCCGGAGAGAGGAAAAAAACAAGGATGCCTTATTCCGCTCGACCGACGCCTCGGATTGTCGTGGTTTTCGCGGCTCGAGAAAATCCCGCCTCATTCGACCCTATTTTCTAGTCGAGAAGCTTCTTCGAGACTGGATCGCACGAGCCATTTGAGCCGATTGTCCGAAAGCTTGAGGGCGACGGAGCAGTCCGGACAGGTGAAGCGCGAGTCCGAAAGCTTGTCTTTTCGGCAGGCTATGCAATATATCTTGCCGCATCGCGGGCAGGAGCCCGCCGGCGCTTCGTCGGGGGGCATGCCCCGTATACTTGCGGCGCTTTGAGCAGGGAGGCTTTTGGGCAACTCCCAGGTTCTTCCGCATAGGTCGCAGGCGATGGATTCGGTCGTCGCTCTTCGTATCTCGGCGTATAAAACGCTCGCCCTTGCCGGGTCCGCCTTGTCGAGAAGCTTGGCGTTTTCCGCGGCCTTTTTTGCCTTTCCACCCGTGAGGTAGAGGCGACCGAGCGCGAGAAGGAGGGGAGGGTCGTTCGGAACGGCTTCGAGGCCGACTCTAAAGGCCGCCTCCGCCCGCACCCTGTCGCCATAGACAAGCCCCAGGTTCCCCGCCAAAAGATAGGCGCGGGTTTCGGTACCCGCGTCGAGAGCTTTGCGAATATGTTCCTCGGCTTCCGAATAGCGCTCTTGTTCGAGGAGGACGGCGGCTAAGTTGGCTTCGTACTCGGCCTTTCCGGGTTCGATCGCCAGCGCTTTCCTGTACTCTCGGGCCGCTCGTTCCAGAAGCCCCTCAGCGGCCTCTTCGCGCGCTATTGCCGTCGCGGCGGAATCCGACAGCTCGCTCCGATCGGTCGCCTCGTTATGAGCCGATGCCTTGTCCCGGGCATCGCTCGCGGAGACGGTCGCCTTCGAGGCTCGAGCCAAGGCATTGCCCGCCTGGTTTCGCGCGGCGGCGTCGTCGGGAAAAGCCTCGAGACAGGCGAGGGCCGCGTCGAGCCGCCCTTCCAGGCTTTCAAGCTCGGCTAGGTTTATGGCCGGCTCGCTTTTATCGGGCAGGGCTCGAACGGCTGCCTCGAGAAGGCGTCGGGCCTCTTTTTTCTCGCCCTTATCGCTCTCGAGGAGTCTTTGGCCCGCCAAGTTGAGTATCCATCCGTCCTCGGGTCCCAGCTCGAGGGCCCTTTTTACGGCGGCTTCGATCTCGGACTCTTCGATACGCGCCGAAGCCTTCGACTCAGGCTCGCGCTTGAGGAGGTAGAGGCACTCTGCGCGACGGAAGGCGTAGAGCGCATAGTCGGAGTCGAGTTCCAAGGCTTTTGTAAAGGTTTCGAGGGCCGCCGCTCGCTTGCCTTTTTCGGAGCGGAGAATGCCCGCGAGGTAATGAAGGGCTGAATCCGTCGATCCCTTGCCGATTAGGGCTTCGATCAAGCGTTCCGCCTCCGGTTTTTTCCCTTGCCGGAAAAGGGACTTGGCCTTTAGCGCCAAGACTTCGGGATTTCGCGGCTTAAGGGCGAGGAGGCGGCCGAGAGCGAGGCTAAAATCATGCTCGGCGTCGTTTTCGTAAAAGCCTCGGGCAGCGGCGAGATAGGCTTCGGCGGCTCCGCCTTTATCGCCTGAGGCCTCACGGGAGCGGGCTTCGCACATTTTTATGATGGCTTGGCCTGGCTCGGCCGCCGAAGAAAGGGCATATTCGGCGGCGGCGCTCGCATAGTCGCCGAGGTTGAAAAGGGCGTGACCGAGGAGGAGCCTGAGTTTCGCCTCGACTCCGACGGCAAACTCGGGCGCGGCGGCATCCAGAAGCGGGAGCGCGAAGTCTCGAAGCTCGAGATAGCGCGAGCCCAGATAGAGCAAGTTGGCTTTTTCAAGGAGATACTCGGGTTTCCGCGCGTCCAGTTCGAGGGCTAGGTTTAAGGCTTCCTCCGCCTCGGCGAGGAGGCCGAGGCGGATGGCCGCCTCGGCTTTTAAAAAAGCTTCCGGGGCCTCGAGGGTTCGCGCCCGCTCGATTTTTCGAATTTGAACCGATGCGGGTAGCCATTCCCCTTGGGCGAAAAGAGTTTCCGCGAAGCGGAAGCGGGATTCAGGCGCCGGGGGAGAAGCGAGGCTTATTCGGAGATAATTCGCCTCGACTTCCACCGGACGGCTTTCGAGCCTGAAGCCTTCGAGGAAAAACCGCGCCGGCTTTTCGACTTCGTCGACCGTCGCGACCGCGCTCGGACCCTTCGCTTTTCCCTCCGCCGTTTTCGTGTTGGATCGCTTGTTATCCCGTTCGACCGAAGCGCTTCCATTCGGGAAATACTGAGCCGCGAAGGCGAGGATTCCCGAACGGTGTGTTTCGTCGACGACTTCGGCGACCCATTCGCCGTCGACGAGGATGATTATGCCGCTTCCCCGGACTATGGCGCCTATTCGTATTCGGCTCTCGGGAGCCGATGCGGTTTCTTCCCCGGCGCTCCGTTCGGCGGTCGCCACGGCGGCCGGGTTTGCCGCGCTTGGTATTTCCGTCCATCCCACCAGCGTGCGAGGCCTGCCGTTGAACACCGCGTCGAGTCTGAAAGCCCCTCGGTTCGAAGCGAGAAGGGCGTAGAAATTTCCTTCGTCGGTGTAGCGAAAGAGGAAACCGGCCGAGGAATAGGGATTGTTCGAGGGGAAGGAAATCTTTCCCTCGAAAGCGAAATCGTCGTAGCGGTAGAGATCGGCTTCCGTCCAGGCGAAAAGTCCGCTTCGCTTAAGCCTGAGCTCGAGTGAGTCACGCTCCCGCGACCCGCCATCGGCGGGTGCATACGAAGCCTCGTAGTCCGATTGCGAAAGAACGGCGAAGCGTCCTTTTTGAGAGTCGACGAGCTCGGCATCCCAGAGCTCCCGCGCCAGGGACCCGGGCTCGGGAGGCGCTTCCTTTTTGCGAAAACGCCTCAGGAAGTCCAGGACCGATTTCACCGCTGTCCGCGCTCGAGCCTCAGGGTCTCGGTCGGAAGATCGGCTACCTCGGCGGGGCCGAAGTACTGGATGCCTCCCGGCACGCGATAGTCGGAGGAGAGGGACCATTCGGCCCGTTGGGCCGCGAAGGCCTTGAAAGGGGCTCCGTCGAGCTCGACCAATGCCTTTCGGATGACCGGCTTATCGCTGCCGTGGCGTCGCTCCATGTTCATCATCGAAACGAGGGGCACGCCGCCGGCTTCCCAGCTATCGGCCGGAGCGGCCAGGTTTTTTACCGCGGCCAGATAGCCCGTGAGCCCGTTCGCGATAAGGGCGAAGGCCGTCCTGCCCAGGGAATAGCAATAGTCGGCGTCGAAGTTCGAAGGGAAGGCGCAGCGGCCTTCGTAACCGAGGAAATGCGTCTGGAAATCGAACTTGCCCGTGAAGCTGCCATCCGCGGTCATTTTGGCTAGGCGTTCGCGAACCATGGCCACGAGAAGCTTTTCGGTTTCGATACGCGAGACTTGGACGTTGCCGTGGGGGTCTCGATCCCAGAGAAGTTGCTTTCGGATTTCCTCGGGCAGCCGCGAAAAGAGGGACGAGGAGCTCGCCTCGAGCCTTTCGCGGACGAAGGCTTGCTGTGCCTCGGAATTGGGCATTCCCTTATAGGCGATCTCGTTTTTCGCCAACAGGTCGTTGAGTTCGCCGATAAGCATTTTCATCTCCGGTACGAACTCTATGAGCCCCTCGGGTATGAGGACCACGCCGAAGTTCTCGCCTTTTTCCGCTCGACTGACGATCGCGGAGCATATTTCGTCGACTATGCCGCTTAGGCTGGTCTTTTTCGCTTCGATTTCCTCGGAGACGAGGGTAACGTTAGGCCTGGTCTGCAAAGCGCACTCGAGCGTGATATGCGAGGCCGAGCGGCCCATGAGCTTCACGAAGTGCCAGTATTTCCGGCCCGAGGCTGAGTCGCGGCAGATGTTGCCGATCAACTCGGAGTAGAGCTTAACCGCGGTATCGAAGCCGAAAGAACTCTCGATGGCATCGTTTTTCAGGTCGCCGTCTATGGTTTTCGGGACGCCGATCACGGCGATCGGCTCGCCGCGCGCCGCGAAATATTCGGCTAGAACGGCGGCGTTCGTGTTGGAATCGTCGCCGCCGATAACGACGATGGCGTCGAGTCCGCGTTTTTTTGCCGTCGCGAGGGCCTTTTCGAATTGTTGCGGCGTTTCGATTTTCGTCCGGCCCGAGCCGATAATGTCGAAGCCTCCCGTATTGCGGTAGCGGGCGACGAGTTCGGCATCTATTACGAGCGCCTTATCGTCCACGAGGCCGCCCGGGCCGCCCTTGAAACCGATGAGAACGGATTCCTTGTTCGCGGCTTTTAGGCCGTCGTAGATTCCCGCGACTACATTGTGTCCGCCGGGAGCCGGTCCGCCCGAGAGGATAACGCCAACGGTACGCTTTTTGCCGAGAGTCGTCGAATCGCCTTTTCCCGCGATAAGCCGCACCGTGGGCATGCCGTAGGTGCGCGGAAAGGTGGCGCGTAGCGGCTCTCGATCCTGGCTAGGCTCGGCGGCTTGACCTTTTTCGCAGGCGACTGAATCGGCGCGAAGAACCGGCGGAAGCTTGGGCGAATAGGCGTAGCGCGCCTTCTGGAGGGGAGAAGTCTCCATGGTTGGGCTCCTTGCTCGTAAATTGCTGACTGTTTCGATAGTACAACGAGGCCTGTCGCGAAGGGAAGGCCCGAGGCTCTACCTTTACGCGCGCTCGCGTTGGGCGCGAAAGAGGTCGCTGGCATCGGCGGCCACGAGCGCGGCTAGGCCCATCTTTCCGAGCGGGAGCGGGAGCGGGAACGCGGAGTTTTATGCCTTCGCGGCTTTTTCGATTTCTTCTCGGCTCAACACGCGTAGAATTCGCACGCCCGTCTCGGCCGTCGCGACGACAATATCCTTGCCGTCCGGACTTTTCGCGCCTACGAGCTGTACGAGAGGATAGCGTGGATTGTCGGGATTTACGTCGACGACAAGGGCTGGCTTGCCGTTCGTGAGGAGGACGATCGTGCCGATCGGGTAGATCGAAAGGCTGTAGACGAGGGAGCGAATGACCGTATCGTCGTATTGCTTGCCCTCATTGCGCAGAATTTCCAGCATCCCGGCATTGCCGTCCTTGGCTTGCTTGAATGGCCGGTTCGCCGTGACGGCGTCGTAGGAGCAGGCTACCATTATAATCCGCGAATATAGGGAAATTTTGTCTCCCGTCAGACCTCGGGGATACCCCGAGCCGTTCATGCGCTCGTGGTGCTCGAGAGCCGAAAGGCAGACCGCCAAGGGAACTTGGCGCTCCTTCAAGAGGTTGTAGCCGAGAACCGGGTGAGCGGTAATGGACTTTCGTTCCACGGGAGAGAGCTGTCTGCCGGCCATATAGAGCTGCGGAGGAAGCCTAACCATGCCTATCTCATGGACTATCGCGGCAGCACCCAGTTCAATAAGCCGAAAGGGAGGCAATTTTAACGCGCTTCCGAGGATTATGGAGAGAATGGCGGAACGCACCGAATGCGAGACGAGGTAGTTTTTATTCTGCTGGGAGGTAGAGAGAGCGCGAAGAACATAGCGTCGATTGTCTACTACTAGTTCGCAGATTATCTTTGTTTTGTCCATTATCTCTTTGAACTCTAGCTCGGTCTTCGTGACGAAACGGGTATACACGCTCTCAACATAGTCGGTGAAGGTAGCTAATATCGCGCCGATCGATTCGATCCGTTCCCGGTCGCCCGTTCCATCGGCCAACGCGAGAACAGCCTCGCCGCTCCCGCTTTCTTCTCCGACGGACTGGCTCGCTTCGACAACGGTGTCCACGGCGACACCATCGGTGAGTAGTTCGCGGAATTCCCATTGCATGAGGCGTTTCACGAGCTCTTCGCTAACGGGAGTCTCTGGAGCGAGGAGCACATACCCACCGTCGAGGAAGAGGAATTTCGTGAAGAATTGCTTCGCCTTCAAGTCTTTAAGAGATAGTGCGTTCATGCTCCACCCATTGACCCCTCCACCCGCCCTCGCCTACACTCGGTCGGGGCCAGGGGCATTTTCGTCCTATCTATATTATAGGAGCGGCGCCGGATGAAATTTAGGACAATCTTCGCGCTTTTCAACACCGTAATACTCCTCTCCTTCCTTTTTGTCTTTTTCCTGCCCTTTTTTCTCCTTGGAGCCGAATATTCGCTCACTTTCTGGAAAGACAACTGGTATCTCGCGGCCTTCTTCATCGCCGTGCTCGCCGTGCTCAACACATTCTTTCTCGCGAACTGGAAGGTTTTCATACTCGTGGAGAACGAGGACTGGAATGCCTTATCCACCCATTTGGTAGAGCGTATTTTCGCCAAAAAGCGATACGGCAATCGCGAAGTCGGACTTCTCGTCAATGCCTACCTCCTGCAAAACGATTCGACGGGAATAGAACGGCTCGAGGCGGAGCTCGGCGCCCGAAGGCCCGAATTGCTGCGCAAGAACGCGGTGCTTTTCGGCGTTACCTATCTCTTGCGCAACCGCCCGGCGGAGGCGGAGTCCTTCCTAGCCCCGTATCTCGACGCTAAAGACGCGCGGTCACGCGAGTGGTTGCGCTTCGACTACGCCTTCAGCCTCGTCCTTCAACGCAGAGCCGCCGACGCACTCGTCTATCTTCGCGAGGGAGCGGCCTCCAAGGACGCGGTGCTCTCCCTCCTATCCGCCTACTTGCTCGGAAGCATCGGAGTAGCCTCGATTCCCGGAGGCTTCGATTCGCCCGAGGCCCTTGATTTACGCTCTCTGACCGGTTCGGTTCGCGAGCGCCTTTCGAAGCGTTTTCCCGCCGGAAAATGGGAGCGAGAGATCGAGCGCGCCAAAAACGAAGTGCATATTGTCATACTTTCAAAACTCATCGACGACGCGAGCCGATGGCTTCGCGAAAACGGCCCGGACGCCGCCCTCGGGAAAAAAGCTTAAGGAGTCACTGTATGACCGGATCGATTCGTAGCCGAGCCTTAAGTCTCGTTCTCGCCATAATCTTTTTTCCGTTTGCGGGTCTGAGCGCGCAGCAATCTTCGTCTTCCGCGGCAGCCCCAACCGCGAAGCCAGCGAATAGCACGAAGGCCGCGGTAACGCCATCGCTGGGCTTTCGCGTCGAGGGCTCGTCCTATATAGCGGTGGCCAAGGCCGAGGCTTCCGGCGAATCGGAAGCCGAGGAGAAGGCCAAGAGCGGAGCGATCCGGACCCTTATTACCGGCCTCGGCAAGGACAGGCTTTTTGCCGAGATTTTCGTCAAGAATCCGCCCGTGGGGCTTTCCTTCACGACACTCTCCAATGAGAAGGGCCTTGGGGGCGATTATTCCGCGGTCGTCAGCCTCAAGGTCGACGACGAGTCCATACGCATTCTCGCGCGCGGCGCCTACCTTTCTTCCGCCACCTCCCTGCTCGACGATGCCGAGGAATCGGCCGCCGCGGCGGAGGCGCTGCTTCCGAAGGCGACCGAGGCGGAAACCGCGGGCCTTCTCGGCGAAGCCCTCGGCAGATACGGTCAAGTCATGGACCGATGCTCCGCCGCTCTGGCATTGATCGATTCGGTTTCCGACGCGACCGTTCTCTCTTCGAAAGGTGGACGAGGCGCGGCGGATCTTCGGCGCAGTTTCCAAGCCCTCAACGATACCGCTGGCAAGGGCTTGGCCCGCGTTCGCCAAGCCGAAAAAGCCCTCGCATCCGATGAGGCCGCGATCGCCGTCTCCGCGGTCATCGATTCGGCTCTCGCGGAGGTGGCGAAAGCTGAAGCCCTCCTTACCGAAAATAAAGCCGTCGTCTCCGATATCTCCGTATATGGCCCCGAGCGGCTCGAACCGGTACGCGATAGTTTCGCGATAGGCAAACGAGCCATGAGCGACGCCCGCTCGGCGCTCGACCGTGCCCAAGCGGGCCTACCCAAGGAAAAAACCTATATCCGCGACAAGGTCGATTTTGCGAGGCGCAGGGTCGCGACGGTAGAAGCCTCTCTTGGGAAAGCCTTCGCGATCGTGGATCGAGAAATTCGGGACCCGACGGCGCGGCGAGCCGAGCGGGCGCAAGCTTATCGTTGGATATTTCTCCATGAGCCCCTCGAGTATCTGCAGCTTCGCGTATGGCCTCCCTTCGCCCTCAGTCTCGGCAATGTCCCATCTGGAGAATCGCGCTTTAGCGTCACGGATATCTTCGACTTTCGCGTTAGGGCCGAGGGAGCTTTTGGGGAGTCGGGCGGTGTCTGGGCGCGAACTAGCTTCCAGAAAAACGACCTCCCCCTAGCGGCTCATGGGACCAATCAGCCCATTGAGCTATCCATGACCCAATCCTTTGATTTCGGATTCTATGGCAAAACGCTTTGGTATGCCGGATATGGATGGGATTGGATTCGTAGCGTGGGAAATGAGGATGTCGACAATAGAAACGAGATACGCCTCGGCTTCGGCGGTGTGGGGAAGCGGCCTTCGGGCGATCGAAGGGCGGATTGGCTCGTTGGGCTCTCCTACGAACTGCCTTTGGCCTATCAAACCCAATCGGGCGATGCGTACAATACTTTGCTTTGGAACGAGATAAATCTCGGAATCGACGCCTTTTTCCGCCTCGGGACTGTAGCCGTAATCGAAGGCGGAATAGCGGCCCGCTCGCGCGCGAGCGATTCGGGGCTTTTAAATCCCGACGCGGTCCTCGCCCTTCGCGCCGGCCTCGGTTTCCGTTTGCCCAAGCCCTTCCTCTGGGGCGCGGAGTTTTCTTTGTTCAAGGCTTGGCCGATCGATACCGAGGGCACTGTGGATTTCTCGACGCCTAGTGGCGTGGAAAAGCTACGTTTCTTCCTCGAGTACACTATATAGGTTGAGGGAAGCGCTCAATACACCGCGGTTTTCGTCCGATATTCGTGGAGAATGAGCGCAGCCCAGTCCCGCCTAGCCCTAGCCGTCTTGCTCCTCCTGGCGACGGCCCTGCTTGAAGCGGCTGAGCCGCAATATCACGTTCTCGAAAAAGGCGAAACCCTTTACTCGGTCGCGCGGAGCTACAATATTCCACTTGCGGCCGTTCTTTCCGCCAACGGCATTTCCGATCCGGGGAAGGTCGCGGCTGGCAAGCGGCTTTTGATACCCCGAATGCACAAAGTCGCGAAGGGCGAAACGCTTTTCGGTATCGCGCGCGATTACGGCATAAAAATCGAAGAGCTATACGCCGCCAATAAACTCAGCGAAAAATCCCTAATAAAGCAGGGCGACAGTCTTTTTATCCCAGGGAGCATGCTTGGATCAGCGGTTCAAGGAAAGCCTAGCGCCTCAAGCGCTCCGGGTACCGCGATAGGGACGAGCCCCGGCTCCGCTGTCGTTCAGAACGGCACGCCGGGTAAAGCAACGTCGAAGCCGGCGGTTTCTGGCGCCGCGTCGACGGGCTCGGCACCATCCACTCCATCCGCGGTAAAGCCAAACGGAACGCCTAAAGAGCTTCCGCCCTCCTTGATGCCTGCTCCCGTAAAAACCTCGGCAAAGGCCGTGGATACCTCGATCAGCTGGCCATGCAGCGGTGAGGCTGTATACCTGGACGGCAAGCTCTTCGGCGTCATGATCCGCGCCGCGGAAGGTTCCCGCTCGAAAGCCGTGGCTTCCGGTACCGTGGTATCGGCCGGGCCGTATCGAGGTTTCGGGCAGGTTGCCTTCGTGCAATCCAAGGGAGGCCACATTTATGTGTACGGAGGCAACGAGCGCCTCGGCGTCGAAGTAGGCCAAACCATAAAAAGCGGCCAAGAGCTTGGTCGAATCGGCTACGATCAAAAAGAAAAGGAAAGTGTCGCCTATTTTTTCGTTTTTCGCGACGGGGAGGCCCTCGATCCCGCCCGGGCTCCTCGGGACTAATAAAACATACTATTCTCTAATCGACACTTGCATTCGCTCTTGAAATAGGTAAGATAAGTCTGCCGAGAAAGCGATGGAGTTCAATTTCGCCGCATCGAAGGCGGCGCAGGCAAGGCGGGAAAATGATTCGAAAAGGTGGGATTTGCATGAGTGATGGCTCTTTGCCTAAGCCAGTCCAGCCGAAAAAGAAGAAACCCAAGATGATGCTCGCGATTCCCAAGAAGAAAAAACCCAAGCATTTAAAAGAAACCGATCCGCTTGCCCTCTATCTGAAACAAATTTCACGCTACCCCTTGCTCACCGCCGAAGAAGAGCTGCAGATAGGGGAAAAGATACAAAAATCCCGAATTCTTCTTAAAGAGATGAATTCTCGAATAAGCCCGAGCCCACTCCCCCCATCGGCCTTAGGCATTAGCCCAGCCGCCGTCTTGGCCGCGTCCGGCTCCAAGCCCAAGTCGGTAAGCAAGGCTACCGCAGTCGCCGCTCAAGCCCGGGCCAATGCCGCTCAAATAGCCCAAGCCGTGGTCCAATCGGTAAGCGAAGTCTCGACCTCGGTTCAGCCCATCCCGCGGCCTACAGCCGAGCCCGCAGCCGCGACCCCAGAACCGGAGCTACTTGTGTCGAGCCTGGGCGATGCCCCCCTTTCCGAAATTGCCCTCGAACCCAAGCTCGAGCTTCCGGAATTCTATATTCGCGACAGGGATATTTTAAGCGTCGAGCTTGTCGCGGCCAAGAATCGCATGATCTCCTCAAATTTACGCCTTGTCGTCTCGATAGCGAAAAATTACCAGCATCGGGGTCTGTCACTTCTCGATTTGATCGACGAGGGGAATATTGGCCTAATCGAAGCCGTCGAGCGCTTTGATTATACACGGGGATGCCGGTTTTCCACCTACGGCACATGGTGGATCAGGCAAGCGATAATTAAGAGCCTTGCCGACAAGGGGAGGGTAATCAGAATCCCCATCCATATGCTCAACACGATTAAAAAGTGCTATTTTGTCGCCAAGCAGCTAACCCAGGACCTCGGCCGCGATCCCAATCCCGAAGAGCTTGCCGATAAGCTCGGGATGGATTCCAAAAAAGTCAAAGAGATCATGAAGCTTTCACAGGAGACGGCTAGCCTCGACACGACCGTGGACGAGGACAATGTCACCCATCTGGCCGATTTGATAAAGGACGATAGCATCGCCGAGCCCTTCGAGGAAGTCTTTTCCATGACCCTCCAGGATACGCTCGGCAATGTGCTTAAAAACTTATCCCAACGAGAAATAACAATTATCCAGCTCCGTTATGGCTTGAATGGCGAAGGTCCGAGGACCCTCGAGGAGACCGGCAAACTTCTCGGGATCACTCGTGAGCGCGTTCGGCAAATTCAGGAAAAAGCCATACAAAAGCTGAAAGATCTTCAAGAACTCTCCGAATATCAGGGCTACTGAGGGCCGCCGCCCGCACCGACGCCGGTTGGCCATCGGGCAAGCCCCGATGCGTCTGAGCCTCTGGAACAACCCTAAGCTGGCGGAACCGCGTCAGGGCCGGGGCGCCCCTCGGTCCGATGAGCGCGGCGCGGCCCATCCGCCAAGAGCGCCATTCTATAGTCGCCGCTTTCGGCTTATTGAAGCTTGGTCGCGAGGTCCGCGAAGCCTCGTTTAGCCGCCACTTCGGCGGCCGTTTCCCCGGCTATCGTGCGCGCGCCGCGGTCGGCGCCCGCGGCCATAAGCCATTCGATCGCCGATGCCGAACCGGCTAGCGCCGCGTAATGCAGTGGCGTGTTTCCCAGGTAATCCTGGGCGCCGATTCTCGTAGTACCAAGCAAGGCTTTTAGTGTTTCCGGACCCGCGGCCACCGCCATCGAAATAGGCGACTCACCCTCTTTGTCTTTCGCGAAAAGGTCGGAACCCGCTTCGGCGAGCCGAGAGGCGACCCCGAGTTCCTTCACCCTGAGA
>Ga0172379_10004874_pt1 | contig 19301 bp, 21 predicted proteins | sample GrowelOW334metaG_FD_119756 | JGI IMG/M metagenome (GOLD analysis project Ga0172379, IMG submission 119756) | Groundwater microbial communities from an aquifer near a municipal landfill in Southern Ontario, Canada - Groundwater well OW334 metaG | ecosystem: Environmental > Aquatic > Deep...
CAAGACTTTTCCTGAAAGCGAAGCATGACGGATTTATTCGCAAGAACTACTGCCCGAAAGTATTCACGAGCAAGATCGCAGACTTTCTCGACACCGCTATCGTGAACGCTCATGCAGTCGAGATCGTATGAATCTTTAGAAAAATTTGCTGAGGCGGCTAGTATGTACCCGTATGGTGGATTTTTGGAATCAATGTCGGCAAGAATTTCTTTTACACGCTTAGGTCCAAGTTCTTTTTCTCTCTTCCCTTGAATCATCCATAAATTACCTGCCATTGGATCTGATTCCTCCTGCTCTTCATCCTCATCTTTACCACGAGCTATTTCTACTTTTTCATAGGCACGAACGTCGAATCCGCCATCGTTTCCGCTTCTGCCGGTTGCTTCGATTGATTGCCAATCCTTATAGTCATAGATTAATTCCCGAACCAAATCTTCAAAACGATGGGGATCTAAATCCTCAAAGTGGATAGGGCCGTATGTTCTTGTGACTTTTGGTTTAGACATAGTTAACTTTTGAATTCGTGATTGATCAGATCGTCGTAAGACTTACCCTTTAACGCACTGGTGTTGAGCTCAATCACATCAAGCTCACGCACACCATTGCGCGTCCGAGCTCGAATGTAGCCGGAGCGTTCCTGATCGTCCTCATTGGTGATCATTACGTGGATAGAGTTTTCATCCTGACGTTTGAGTGATATTACTTTCGTTTTTTTGAGATCGTAAATAAGTTTGTCGGTCCCGGAGAAAGAGCCGCCCGGCATAGTGGTGTAATCAAGATTCTCGCTTCGAGCGATAGTGAAGCCCTGACGAGATACAAGCTGACTCATGGTGAGTGCTTTAAGCTGATCCACAAAATGACGATCACGTGCCGGTAAGAATTTTGCCAAGTCGTTCTTGAGCTTCTTGTCCTCGAAATGACCGATGCGATCCATAAGGTCTTGAAGCGAAGTCTCCATTTTGTAGAGTGCGGTCTTGCGATTAATCATCTCCCAATCGAGCTCCACACCCTTCTGAAGCATGACCCAAAGATCGTAGACATCTCGTCCTTTCAAACGATATAAGAAAGCTCTGATTTTCTCGGCCAAGATTTCCTGCCAGTCCATGTGTCTCACCACCGGTAACGGAACAACCGGGAAGTCGCTCTCGAGCACGGTCTCTTTGGAAGTCTCAGGCTTTTCTCGAAGTGAGAAGTCGAGATGAATATTAAGCGGTTGCTTCGTGCCTTCCGGGTGATAGCTCAAGATACCGGTGTATGAAAATTTATTTTCCTCAGTACGCTTAAGCGTCATGTCTGGAATGATCGCACTCATTTTTTTAACGGTCTCATTTACCAACGGATCAAGTTCTTTAGCGGTGAGCTCGGCAGTGAAGTCGAGGTCTTCTGAGAAGCGGCCAGATTTAAGAAGTAAGCGAATGGCGGTCCCGCCTTTGAAATAAACTTTTTGGCTTTGAGCGGTGCTATAAAACACGCTCAAGAAAACGACCTGAATGTATTCACGAATGATCGTGAACTCGTCGATAGCGAGTCGCTTTGAGAATTCATTGATTTGAGCTTTTGAAATCATATATTTAGAATTTTATTGAGGCGAAGTAATTCTTAAACGCCTTGTTAGTTATTTTGGAAGCCATCTGTCTGACCTTAGCCTTATCAACCGACTGCAAGTTCAACTCTTCGACTGAAAGAGAACCTCTTCCAAGCGCAACAAAAAACATGGCATCGATAAGTGCCTTTTCCGGTGAGGCAATCAAGAAGTCTCCGGACTTTTCGTAGTCGCTGTAATATTTCTGATCAAGATGCACGTAAGAAAAGGTTTTACCACCAGCTTCGAGCTTTCGAGCAAGGCCGGTCGTAGCCGAAATAACCTCTTGGGGAGACTGCACCAAGATACCGTAAAAGTTGAGAGCCGAATCCAAAGAAACATAGGAAGGGCCATAGAGCACATTGGCCAACTCGAAGTCTGACGGTCTGTTGGAAGCCAAAACATACCAGCCTCTCCTGACTCTTTCGATCACACCCTCTTTGACCAAGCGACTAGCTTGGACATGGCTGTAGTTGGAGTCGGCAACCTGTAATATTTTCTGCAGATCAGCAGAGGAAAAGACTTTTTTTCCTGATGCCTGCAAAGTTTGTAATGCTTTTAATTGCTTCATACGTTTATCTAGTTATTCTCCGGAATATACTTCTGATGACCGCCACCGGATGTACCGTCGTTAGTGGCCATACTGAAGTAGGAGCTTTTAGCGACAATAATAAAATCTGCAAAGAATGGTTTGAATGACAGAACCTGCGAATCAGCCTGCAGAGCTCGTATAAGTTTCTTGTCGTCCTCATCCGGAGTTGGATCAATAGAGCCGGGATGATTGAGGAGGATCATAAATTTCTTTGCCAAAAAGAGAGAGAAGTAGTGCCAGAGCATTTGAGTATCGAAATTCTTGGGGGAGGAGCCGAGAAAAACCTGATGTCCAAGAAAGAGGTTCTTATCATCGAGGTAAATGCCAATGACCTTAGAAACGCTCTCGTTTTCTAAGTCTTTGAGGAATTTATACAAATCTTCCGGGTCCCGGACTTGCCCCTGAATCGGAAGCTCGACCTCAGTCTCAACAATCTCAAACTTTTTGAGATATCTCTTGCCTTCTTCGGTTTTATGCTCTTTTTCTGCCATATGGTTAATTTACTTATATTAGACTTACTTATCAGAAGTGTACAGTAAGTCCAATGTATATGCAAGGCCCAGTTATCCACTCCCCGATAAGCCCAGTGTTCCAAGCGATTTTGACGCCTCCAAAAGAGTTATGCACAGGGTACATATTTGCACCCCACTTGTGGATTAAATATCTGAAGTGCTATAATAATTTCACAATCGAATAACTTAATGCCTCAAGGGGCATTCCTGAAAGGGATTCCGAGTTTAAGGGCTCGTGACCAATCGCTTAATTGCGAAAGGTCACGAGCCCTTTTTCGTTATCCTATTGTTTCCAGCTCTCTGATACTCCTCGGGTCGAACATTCACCAGCTGTGATCGACCTCACACTGCACGCGACTCACGGGTCTCGTGTAAATAAAAAAAATTTCACAGCGAATGTAGGAGTGTCGGAGAGCTGGAACAAATAATATTTATGTTTAGCAAATTTCAATCATTACCAAGTTACTTCGGCGGCAAGCGAAAGCTGGTCAAGTATATTTTTAAGCCGATCAAAAAGACGGAGGGAGTTTTCATTGACGCATTTCTCGGAGGCGGATCAGTAAGTCTCTATGCAAAAGCAAAAGGATACAAAGTTATTGCAAACGACATCGCATTCCGATCCGTAATCATCGGCCGAGCTCTTATCTCCAATAACAGCGTGAAGCTAGAGACCGAGGACTTGGCGAGACTCTTCCTCAAAGCAAAACACGATTTTGTGTACGAAGTTAACTACGGCTTTATTAGTGGCGTAAAAGCTCCGGATGGGAAAGAACTGGACGCATATTATCTGGGTGTGAATGAACCACTGGAAAAGGCAAAGGGAGAAGTTGTTGCTATTATTCACAGAACAAATGACGATGATGACAAACTTGTGGTTGTTCCAGATGGCGTTGTGTTAACTGATGAAGAAATAAAACAACAGGTGCATTTTCAAGAACAATGGTTTGAGTCAATAGTGATTAGAAAATGAACCTTGCTCCATTTTTTGGTCACGACTCACTTTGCTCGCTGGACTGCGTTTTCAACAGATTGACTATAGTCTAAGAAAACGGGAGTATAATTAAAAATACGAAAAAGATATCGAGAAGAAGCTAAGGGAACTAGGATTTTAAATAATATGAACGAATACATAGAAAAAATAAATAGTTTGATTAAAGGCAGAGTTGCCGTGTTTATTGACACTGCTAATTTAGAGCAATCTGTAAAAGATATGTTTGTGCGAGCGGATGATGTTCCTGATAATTTAAAACATCTATCAGTAGATCTATTGCGTTGGTCAATGGATTATCAAAAATTAAATGACTTTTTAAAATCCCTAGGTGATTTTAAAGGAGTAAGATTTTATACGGCAGAGTTTCCTGGTGAAGCTCATCATAAATTTCGATATTTTTTGAGTAAAGGATTAAAGTTTAAGCTCATTACCAAGCCACTAAAAGAATACGAAGATCATACTCAAGAAGTACCGCACAGGAAAGCAAATTTTGATGTGGAAATTGCTGTTGATTCTGTTTTTGATATAGATAATTTTGACACACTTATTCTCTTTTCCGGCGATTGCGATTTTGAATATCTGATCAAGTTTTTAAGAGGAAATGGTAAAGTTGTAGTTGGTTTCTCAAGATCAGGTCATGTGGCAAAGGAGTTGCCACCAGCACTTTCGCACTATTTTGATATCGCCAATTTCAGGTCAATTTTTATGAAAATAAGTCTAAAAGCAAAGAGCCCCGAGTCTTTCGACCCGGGGCCCCGCAATTGATGTCATTTGGCACTACTGCCACATGTATCAATAGTATAATCGAAAACCATGAAAAGTCAATGAATTATCCACAGGCCAAAGATATGGGCAGGATTATACCTAAAAAATTTTCAACAATATTGGAAGCTCAACGAGCGAAGCACGCTAATGCTTACAGACCATGGACGGGGGAGGAAGATGAGGAATTGGAAAAATTTGGAATTGAGAAAAGTAAAAACATAGCAGAATTGGCTATTATCTTTGGACGAAACAAAGGCGCCATACGTTCTCGTTTAAGAAAGTTTGGGCTATAATAGAGATATGAAAATATTAATACATTTAATTGTTTCAACATTAGCCATTATTATTGCGACGTATCTTGTGCCAGGGGCAACAGTTACACTTTTTAGTGCTGTTGTTTTGGCAGTAGTTTTGGGAATAATAAATATTTTTATTAACCCAGTGGTCAAGCTCATCGCTTTGCCTATTACGATACTAACCCTTGGCCTTTTCTCACTTGTTATAAACGCTCTGTTTATTATTTTGGCGTCAAAGATAGTTGCCGGATTTGAAGTCGCCGGATTTTGGACTGCATTCTGGTTCTCAATTGTTTTGTCACTGATAAACGCATTTTTCAACTTATTCCAAGACTCAAAATAACTCTTTCCACGAATACTCTCAAATACTCATCCTTACATACTTGAGAATGTAAGGATGAGTGGTGTATAATAAATGTATGTCTAAGATAAAAACAGCAAAGCAAATGGAAAGACATCTGAAGGGGATTGCCAACCATTATCGTATTGAGATTTTGCTTACGATTGCTAGGAACGACGGCATCACTCTCGAACAAATTGTCGAGACCTTGAATGCTAACGAGAAGACTATTGGTGAACATACCAGAAGGTTACTTGTGGCTGGATTGATAAACAAAAAATACAATGGCAAGTTTGTAGAACACAGCTTGTCGCCCTACGGTAAAACATTCGTTAAATTCCTTGAATCCTTCAAATCTCTTTAAATACTCATCCTTATAAACTGGAGTTTATAAGGATGAGTATTGGAGTTTTGCTAAATGGAAACGAGGTCAGCCACCTTTCCACTCAACCTAACCAAATGAACCCTACTCTATTTTTTGGTATAATTTAATTATGAAAATTGCAATCTGTGGGAGCATGACATTTGCCAAGCAAATGATTGAGATAAAAGAAAAACTTGAGGCTTCTGGTCATGAAGTCATAATTCCGCATGGGGTTGAGGAGTTTGCAGATGGTACAATCTCAGTTGAGGATAAATGGATAAAAATTGAAAATGATTTAATTCGTAATTGGCACAAAGTTATTGAGTCATCTGACGGAATATTAATATTAAATTATACAAAAAATGGTATCGATAATTATATTGGCGGGAACTCTTTGATTGAAATGGCTTCTGCTTATATTTTGTACAAAAAAATATTTTTACTGAATCCTGTTCCTGTAATGAGCTACACTGATGAAATTGAGTCGTTTAACCCCATCGTTCTTTATGGAGATTTATCTGGTATAAAATTATCCTCGTAGGTCTAGTTACTGTTTAATTTAGGTATATACCAAATATATACATGAAAAATTATGCCAAGGTTAAAGTGGGGTGGGGAATTAATACTCTGATATACTTATAAATATGGCATTTGAAGATTCAAGCACAACCGAAGAGATTCCTCTCTCTAAAGTAGAAACCGAAGAAGGCTTTGATACTTTTGTGCCCGAGGAATTTCGTGCTGACCCATTTGGATATTTTGAGAGAGAAGGACGCAATATTAAATCTGGGGAAGTAACGCTTGATGAACAGGGTGTAATAAAAGAAGACCCTACGGCCACCAAAGATTTGCCAGTTTGGCATGATTCTCAGGGAGCAGAACTCCATACTGTCGGGAAAAAAGTAAATACTGTCAAATCCCAAATTGGAAAATCCGGTGACCCATTTTATGAGTATTTAATAATGAAAATTGCTAGAGAGTTTGACTTACCCGCACCAACTCCAGTTGCAAAGGCAAAGCGTGGTAATGAGCATCTTATTGTTATGAAAAAGACAGAAGGTATTCGTTGGACAAACGAAGGAATGAGACCTATTTTGGAATCTGGTTTAACCGAAGCCGATAAACAAGACTTGCTTCATCAGGCCCAATTGATTATGGATACTTTGCAACAAAAATACGAACAGATTGGTTTGCACAGAAATTGGAAATTAAAAGACATGATTTTTGATGTGGATATTCTAAATAGAAAAGTGCTTGCTGTAACCCCGACCGATTGGGAGAGAACAAAGATTGATACTTCTAAACTTGCTGTTGCACGAGCCACAAGACTGGCAAACTCTTAATTAAAACTCATGAAAAATTATGCCAAGGTTGGGGGTAAAAGGGGGAAGCCAGCGTATAGGACACCATCAAGCTTTCGGTATAGAAAATTTGTAAAAATCTCTAAAATTAAAAAGAAGTAATGTTTTTTGCCTGTCTTTTTTGGTATAATTAATAAATTATTAATAGTTTATTAATCAACTATATATAGTATGAAAACTAATAAAACAGGAGTAGTGTGGGGTTTGTTTTTCGCACTATTTCATCTATTTTGGGCAGTGCTAGTGGCTATTGGTCTTGCTCAACCAATGATGGATTTTATTTTCAAAATTCATCTCATGAACAATCCATATGTCATCGCACCATTTGATTTAACATTGGCTATAATGTTGGTGGTAATCACCTTTGTTGTTGGTTATGTATTGGGTGTAGTCTTTACCTGGATATGGAATAAGCTCCATCAAGTATAGAGATTTTACCCCGTAGTGAAGTTGGCATTGGGTTTTACTCGCTCCGAAGGAGCAATGTCAATTTCTACTACAGGGTTGACTTTTTGTGATAATTGGTGATATAATAGTACCAATGTAAGTTTCTCGTAGGTTTCCCAGTTTTCGTTTCGAAAGTTGGAAAAAGGAGAGAGCTAGTCGCCTTACACTTTTAAAATAAAGACTAGGGAAGAGGGTCGCAAGATTCTCAAAAATAGAATGGCTAAGAAGCTATATGTAGGAGGTATCTCATATTCAACTACTGATGCAGCATTGAAAGATGCTTTTGCACAAGTTGGAGAAGTTACTTCAGCAGTTATTATTATGGATAAAATGACAGGCCGATCAAAAGGATTCGGTTTCGTCGAAATGGCTAATGACGCTGATGCGGACAAAGCTATTGAGAAATGGAATGGTCAGGAACTAGATGGACGAAAGCTTACAGTAAATGAAGCTCGCCCAATGGAACCTAGAGCTCCAAGATCAAATGGTGGGGGTAACGACCGAGGTGGAAGAACTTGGTAATATCTAACCAAACTATAATAAACAAGAAGCCCGCTAACGCGGGTTTTTTGTTTGTGATAGAATTAATCCGCACACTAACTTTAGCATCGTTGCACAGTATTTTATGTTCAGTTTATTTGATTAAATAAATGTCATGCAACTACATATTATGTTAGTACTTAATGGCAACAAAAATACAATGCTAAAGTTAGTGTGCGGATAAACATGGTTTCTAAAAAAATAAACATCTTTTTTGTTGTTTTGTTGATTTTTTTAGGATTTTTTCTTTTTTTTAGGCAAACGGGGGAGATAAAAGAGGTAATTGTTGGAGAAAAAACTTTTTTTGTTGAAGTGTCTAGAACAAAAACCGAGCTGGAAAGAGGTCTCTCTCTCCACGTTCCGCTTTCTGACAATCAAGGTATGCTTTTTGTCTTCCAAAAAGAGGACTTGTATGGTTTTTGGATGAAAGATATGTCATTTTCCTTAGATATCATCTGGATTGACTCAAATTTGAAGATTGTTTACATAGAGAAGAGTATTTTACCTGAGACATACCCAAAAGTTTTTTTGCCGAAGACAAAAAGCCTGTATGTTTTGGAGATTCCAGCTGGTCAAACCAACCTTCTTAAAATAAATGTTGGGGATAAGGTGAAGTTTGTAAAAAAATAGTCTAAAAAACGCTTACCCATATGGTTTTTAAGTGAGCATTCTTTACAACTTACCGTTTCTATTTTATGGGTCTTAAAAGGTGGGGTTATCCACTTTTTTTTGTCCAAAATTAAGATACAATTAAATATACAAAGCTGAGATTTTGAGGAAAAGTTATCAGTTTTTTGTTTTTTTTACTAAAAAATATTAATTTTCAAAGAAAAATGTCAAAAAACACAAAGAAAATCATAAAGTTAGAAAAATCAGAAGTGAAAAAAACCAAGTCGGCAAGAAAGTTTCCATCAAAGGTTTCTGTTGTGTTGAAAAAGATTACTCATATTCAAAAACGAGACGGACGTGTTGTACCATTTGATTCAAGTAAAATATACACTGCTATTTTGAAGGCTTTTTTTGCCACTCGGGAAAAAGATGGCCCAGTGGTTACCAAGGTTTCACAAAAAGCCATTTTAAATTTGGAGAAATTATTTTTAGGCAAGATTCCTTACGTTGAAGATATTCAGGACATCATTATCAGTACTCTCAAGGACGAAGGTTTTTTTGACGTGGCAGAAACTTATGAGCAGTATAGAAAAAAGAGACAAGAAATTAGAGAGGCAAAATATTTTCTTTTGTATCATGATGTCAAAACAGTCATTACCGAAAACTCACTTAAAGTTCTTGAGTCTCGATATCTAACAAAAGATTCTAACGGAAAGGTTGTCGAAACTCCGCAACAACTTTTTAGAAGAATTGCTTCAAACATTGCGGCTGCAGAAAAAATTTATGAGCCGGGAATTTCCGATGAAGACCTTATGAAGACCGAAGAATCATTTTATAGACTAATAGCATCACTTGAATTTCTTCCAAACTCACCGACCCTTATGAATGCTGGAACACCAATGCAACAACTCTCAGCATGTTTTGTTTTGCCAGTGGATGATTCAATAGAAAGTATTTTTGAAGCGGCAAAGGCAACAGCTATCATTCACAAGTCTGGTGGAGGTACTGGTTACAACTTTGGTCGTCTCAGACCAAAGGGTGATTTTGTAAAACAAACCGGTGGAGTTTCTTCTGGACCGATTTCTTTCATGAGAGTTTTTGATATGGTTGCAGAAGTGGTTAAGCAAGGAGGCAAGCGACGTGGAGCGATGATGGGTATTTTAAACATTGACCACCCAGATGTTCTTGAGTTTATTACGGCAAAGACAAAAGAAGGAATACTTAGAAACTTTAACATTTCTCTGGCTATCACAAATGAATTTATGGACGCCGTAAAAAAGGGCAAAAAATATAAGCTAATTAATCCCAAGAACGACCAGCCAGTAGGAGAACTTGATGCCAATGAGGTTTTTGATAAAATTGCAAAACTTGCTTGGGAAACTGGAGACCCTGGTATTGTCTTTATGGACCGGATGAATGATGCCAGAGGAAATCCAACCCCTAAACTGGGACGAATTGAGTCTACTAATCCTTGTGGGGAACAACCGCTTCTACCAAATGAGCCTTGCAACCTAGGAAGTATTAATATGAATAAGTTTGTGGTAAAAATCGGCAGAAAAAATGAAATTGATTGGGCCAAACTTAAAAAAACTGTGCATGAATCAGTTCATTTCCTAGATAACGTAATTGATATGAATAAATATCCTTTGCCCGATATTGAAACAATGGCTTTGGGTAATCGGCGAATAGGTCTCGGGCTTATGGGTTGGGCTGATGCTTTAGTAAGTCTTGAAATACCATACAATTCAAAAGAAGCTCTTTCGCTCGGGGACAAACTTATGAGTTTTATAGAAAAAGAATCACACGTGGCTTCAATAATGATTGCTAAAAAACGAGGAACATTTTCCAACTTTAAAGATTCTCTCTATAACCATCCTGGTGGTGAGAGGCTTCGAAACTGTGCGGTCACAACAATTGCTCCGACTGGTACTATAGGAGTCATTGCTAGTTGTTCTCAGGGGATTGAACCAAAGTTTGCCCTGGCTTATGTCCGAAAATCAAGAATCGGTAAACACGAAGATGACTGGGTAGAATTAGTTGAGGTTGATAAGCAATTTGAGGAGGTTGCACGCCGAGAGAAATTTTTTTCAGAGGAGCTTATGAAAAAAGTTGCAGAGCATGGTACAGCCCTTGGAATAAAAGAAGTCCCACTTAAATGGCAGAAGATATTTGTGACGGCTCATGACTTAGAATTTCCAGACCACATTAAAATGCAAGCGGTTTTTCAAAAACACGTTGACAATGCCGTATCAAAAACAATTAATTTACCAAACAAAGCTACGATTAAAGATGTGAAAGATGCCTACATGCTTTCATGGAACACAGGATGTAAGGGGGTTACTGTTTATAGAGATGGGTCAAAATCTCTTCAGGTTATAAATATGGGTAAAAAAGAAAAGAAAGAAGAAACCAAAAAGAATTCAGAGGAAGAGGCGGTGATTCTTCCCCCAAAAGAAATTGATGGGGAAATTGTTAAAACCGATACAAACATAAGAACTGATGTTGATGCCAAAAATCCTCAACTAGAAGATTTACCTCCTGGAGTTTGTTTAACTTGCTAGAAAGAGATATCCACGCCCAATACTTTTTTTGGTTGGTGTGTTTTTCTCGTATTTGTTATAATAAAAACACTATTTACACACTAAATTTAACTTATGAAAAATAATATTAATCGTGGGTTTACCCACACACCAACTTTGGCATTATTGCATTGTGTTTTTGATAAAAATCTAACTAATTAAATATATGAAAAAAATATTAAATTTATTTATGTTTTCACGAAGCAATAAAAACACGATGCCAAAGTTGGTGTCTGGGTTTACACTTATTGAATTGCTTGTGGTTATAGCAATTATCGCTATTTTATCTAGTGTTGTTATTGCGGGCCTTACAAATGCTCGTATAAAGTCTCGTGACACAACTAGAAAACAACACATTGACCAGCTTGTAAAAGCCACAGGTCTTTATTTTAATCAAGTCGGAGATGTCCCTGGGGCAACCAATGACTGTGTTGTTGTTACCAACGCTGCTTTCATGGCATTTTTGATTCCAACGTATATTAAAGAAATCCAAACTGACCCAACTAAATCAGCACTAGGAACATCTGGAAATTATGTCTATCAAAACCAAGCCGACCGTACTGGAAAATACAGGTATTGTGCTTCACTGGAGAACGCTAGCTCTGGAAATACAGACCCGGCTATTTCTGTGTGTGGGGGGGCGGCGGTGTACAATTACTGCGTGACCCAATAACGAGTTTCTTATCTTTTTGCCGAATTTCTTTGTTGCAAGTTCCGTCTGCTCCCGCAGAGTACTACATGTACACTTTGGTCGCAATACTCACTTGCAACTTCGAAATTCAACAAAAATCTTAAGAAACTAAAAAAATTAAGGTTTTTATCTGAAGTACTTATAATTTAATGGTAAATAAAATATACATTGGATCTGATCATGCTGGTTTTGAAATGAAAAGAGGTCTAATTCCTTTTTTAAAAGAGACTGGTTTTGATGTTGTAGATTGTGGTCCAAAAGAATATGCCCATGATGATGACTATCCAGATTATGTCTCTATTGTGGCAAGGGCCGTGGCAGATGAAGAGGGCTCAATGGGTATTGTCTTAGGCTGGTCGGGTCAGGGTGAGGCCATGGTGGCAAATAAAATACCAAAAATTCGATGTGCGGTGTTCTATGGTGGGTCAAAACATGTGCTAACTCTTTCAAGAGAACACAACGATGCTAATATTCTCTCTCTTGGTGCTCACTTTATAACGACCCAAGAGGCCAAACAGGCTGTAGAATTGTGGCTTGGTACAAAATTCTCTGGTGAGGAAAGACACGTCAGGAGAATAAGGAAGATAGAAGAGATTACAAGATAATTCCTAATTAACCTAATTTCTAAATAAAACCCAATGAACAAGAACCAATTAAAAAAGAACAGCGGAATGGATTTATTGGGATTTAGTATTTGGTCATTATTTAGGTCAATTAGAAATTAGAGCAATTAGTAATTATATTATTATGATTCAAGTCGTCCCAGCCATAATTCCACACACAAAAGAGCAACTGGAAGAAGAGATAAGAAAAGTTGCAAAATTTGCTGAAACAATTCAGATAGATATTACTGATGGTATTTTTGTTCCTACAAAAACTTGGCCATATAATGGACGAGATGTGGATTTTTTCGAAAAATTAAAAAACGAAGAAGAGGGGTGGCCCAAGTGGGAAGACATTAACATAGAAGTCCACCTAATGATTAAAAATCCGGAAGAAGTTATTTTGGATTGGATAAAAACCGGAGCTGGAGCAATAATTGCTCACATAGAAGCCACAGACAACTTTCAAGAAGTCGTAGATTTGTGTCGAGAAAAACTTGTCTCAGTTGGTGTGGCTATAAAACCATCTACTGATATTTCACTTTTGGCACCTTTTGTTTCTCAAGTGGATTTTATTCAGTGTATGGGAAATGATTTGCTTGGAAAACATGGAGTTGTTTTGGATGAAAAGGCTGTTTTTCAAATAAAAGAATTGCACGCACTGTATCCGGAGAGTATAATTGCTATTGATATTGGTGTAAACAAATATACAGAGGAGGAATTAATTTCTGCTGGAGTCTCAAAAATTATTTCAGGCGGAGACATTTTAAATGCGGAAAATCCAGAAGAAGAATATAGAAGGCTGGAGTCGTTTGATTAATTCAGTTATGTTTTTCAGAGCAACCTTAAATAATTCCTGCGAATTATTTAAGGCCTCTCCTTACAGGAGCAGTATACCTTTCGCATTTTATGATAAAATGTTCAAGGTCTTGCGAAGTCATAACATGACTTCTCACCTCGGCCTGAATCTGTCAAGGCAGGATACCTTGACAGAACCATGCTTCAGGCACTGTGGGGTCTCTGAAAAATATAACTGAATTAATCTACAACAAATAAAATGCAAAACAACCTTACAGACGAAAAGATAAAATTTCTTGAAGAAAAAGCCAATGATATTAGAGTTTCTGTTATAGAAATGCTTGTTACGGCTGGTTCTGGACACTCCGCTGGCTCTCTAGGTATGGCAGATATTTTTACTGCCCTTTACTTTGTTATTTTAAGACACGACCCAAAGGTGCCTTCGTGGCCAGGGCGAGACAGGCTAGTTTTGTCTAATGGTCACATTGTTCCTGTTTTATACGCTAGTATGGCTCACTGTGGTTATTTTCCAGTCAAGGAACTTTTGACCTTACGTAAGTTTGGTTCTCGTCTGCAAGGTCATCCACATAGAGATTTCTTACCAATGATGGAGACTAGTTCTGGACCTCTTGGTTCTGGAATTTCTCAGGCCGTTGGTATGGCACTGGCCGATAGGATGGACAACGGCAAGTCTTCCGAAAAGTTTTTTTATTGTATCACTGGAGACGGGGAACTAGATGAGGGTCAAAACTGGGAAGCGATGATGCTGGCTGGCAAAGAGAAACTTGGGAATCTTATTGTTATCGTAGACAGAAATAATATTCAAATAGATGGATATACCGAGGATGTCATGCCACTAGAAAATCTTGCTCATAAATTTGAAAGTTTTAATTTTCATGTAGAGGAAATAGATGGTCATAATTTTGGAGAAATAATAGCCAGTGTTGGCAGGGCCCAGGCGGTTTTTGACGGGCCAAGCGTTATCATTGCTCACACCATCCCAGGAAAAGGAGTTGACTTTATGGAGCGCGATTTCAAGTGGCACGGTAACCCACCAGGAACAGAGATAGCGGGGGAGCCACCAAAAGAGGACCAGGCAAAAATTGCTCTGAAAGAATTGCATACATTGGGGGGACAGATAGAAAGTCAACACGAATAAAACTTGACGAGTTGTAGTGATTTCTGTAAGGTTTTTATTGGAGGGTCACAACCGATGCCACGATCGAAAAAAATGCCTGCACCAAGGAAACCAGAAGAGAAAAAGCGCTGGAAGGAGGGCGTAAGAAAGAGTCGATGGCGGTTTGTACTGTCAAACCGTCTCAAGAACGGAAACGAGAGTGGTGCTGTGACGGGAAAGTGACGGGGTGCGGTACGTGTGGACGGGCGAGGGGACTTCTCCTCGCCTGTTTTCTTTTGTATACTTAAACAATGATAAATATTTCTCAAAAATTAAATCCAAAATTATTTGATAAAGATGTAGAACAAATTCCTATTCGAAAAGGTTTTGGAGAAGGTTTTTTAGAAGCAGGAGAGAAAAATCCAAATATTGTTGGGCTCAGTGCTGATTTGGCCGAGTCCACCCAAATGCATTTGTTTAAAAATAAATTTCCAGAGAGATTCATTGAGGTTGGAATAGCTGAACAAAACCTGGCCTCAGTTGCTTCGGGGCTGTCGGCCATGGGCAAGATTCCATTTATAAGTAGCTTTTCTGCTTTTTCTCCTGGACGAAATTGGGAGCAAATTCGCACAACTATTTGTTACAACAATCGCTCCGTTGTCCTAGTCGGTTCTCATGCTGGTTTTTCTGATGGGGCGGATGGGGGAACGCATCAGTCTTTAGAGGACATTGCTCTGATGAGGGTTTTGCCAAGGATGACTGTGATTTCTCCGTGTGACAGTATAGAAGCCAAGAAAGCAACTCTAGCTGCAGCCGAATCTGGTAAGGTGGTTTATCTGCGTCTCTTACGTGAAAAAACTCCGGTTATGACTACAAAAGACAGCCCATTTGAAATAGGAAAGGCACAACTTTTTTATGGTGAAAAAGATGAAAAAGTGGATGTTGGTATTGTGGTCACTGGTTCACTTGTTTATAAGGCATTGAAAGTTGCCGAAGCTCTGAAAAAAGAAAAAATCTCAGCAAAAGTCCTAAGTGTTCCAACGATAAAACCAATCGATAATGAAGCAATAATAAATATTGCAAAAACATGTGGAGCAATTGTCACTGTGGAGGAGCATCAGATTGCTGGAGGCTTTGGTTCGGCTGTTGCAGAGGTAGTGGTACAAAACTTTTCTGTGCCAATGGAATTTATTGGTGTAAAAGACCAGTTTGGCCAGTCAGGTACTCCAAACGAACTTCTAGAATACTATGAAATAGGGGAGAGTCATATTCTTTTTACCTGTAAGGAAGTAATAGGTAGGAAAAACTGATAAAATCACTTCATCTGCGTTGTTGCTGTTCACATTTGCGCACTCACCGTACGTCTAGTACGGCTCATTTGCAAATGTTCCAGCGCCTAGCATCTAATGCAATTTAATCAGTTTTTATGTGCGATTCAATCTACTACGATATATCGTAGTAAATTAGTTTTAAAATCTAAAATCTTGTTGAACTAAAATTTTTTCAGAGCATTCGCAAGGAGCAAGCTGGTCTTGTCAATGACCCGAGCATAGCGAGGGCTCTTGACAAGTTGCGACTGAGGACCAGAACGAATCCGCCAGCTGGGGCGGATGAGTGTCTCTGAAAAGATTTTGGTGAGAAAAAGATTTTAGATTTTAACCGGTTTGAAGTTTTCTGGAGCTTTATTTAAAAATTCTTGGATTTTTTCTGGAGTGAGAAGTCCTTTTTGGGAACCGATTTGTTGTACGACTGATTGGGAATTAATTGGCGCCCAGAGCATTGCTTCCTCAAGGGTTTTTCCAAGAGCCAGACAGGAAACAATTGTTGATGAGTAAGAATCTCCAGCACCTGTTCTCTCTATTGGTGTGTGTGGATAGACGGGCATAAAATATTTATTACCACTTCTTGTATCAAAAAAATATGCACCCTCAAAACCGTCTGTAATAACCACTATTTTAGGGCCTAATAGGGCCACTTTATCAAGTAAGATTTTCAGGTCACGACTTTCTTCCCCTAGTATTTTTTGTGCCTCCTCCACATTACAGAAAAATATTTCCGTGTTTTTATAAACTCTTTCTAATGCTTTTGCTCCAACTTTTATTTGAAAAGTTCCGGGTTGGAAAGCTAATTTAATCTCGGGATTTTTTTCTACAAAATCAGCCAGTTCAAAATGAAAATCAAAAGAACTCTCTGCTAATGAACTAAAGTAAATCCATTTTGGTGGAACTATTCCTTCTAAACTATATTTAAAATCCTCATGTTTGACTAAAATTGTGCGGTCAATATCATACCAAAGAATATAATGGTAATTTGTATATTTACCCTCCACAATATTCACATATTTTGTATCAACATTATTTTTTTGGAGTTCCGCAATACAATCTTTTCCATTTTGGTCATTACCAACATATGTTAGTACTGACGAAGAAAGTCCAAGTCGTGAAGCACAGACAGCGGCATTGGGTCCATTGCCCGTAGCACTACATACTGTTACTGACTCATAAGGCACCTTGTCTCCAAAACCAAAACAAAGTTTGCAATGTTCGTGGTTGATATCACAATTTACATCGGCATCTTTTAGTTTTATAAAAGCGTCAATGGTCATATCCCCAATAGCCAAGATATCAATTTGTTTATTATTCATGAGTAATATTATAACACGAAGAATATCACAATTCACGACATTGTTAACATACGATATATCGTATGTTATTAAATTATTGTGGATAATATAATATTTGTTGTGTTATAATTTATACATGAAAACTTTACGTCAGTGTATTGCTGAGGCACAAAAGAACAAAGTTGCCGTTGGTCATTTTAATATTTCTAATACGGAAGGCTTGTGGGGAATATTTCAGGCAGCTAGGTTACTTAATGTTCCGGTCATTATTGGTGTAGCCGAAGGGGAGAGGGATTTTCTTGGAGTTAGACAGTCGGTTGCTCTCGTAAAAAGTCTACGAGACGAATTTGATTATCCTATTTATATAAACGCAGACCACACACATTCGTTTGACAGGGTAAAAGAAGCCATAGACGCGGGTTTTGATGCTGTAATTTATGATGGGGCGGATTTGTCGTTTGAGGAAAATGTAAAAATAGCCAAACAATGTGTTGACTACGCCAGAAGTGTGAATCCAGAAGTCTTGATAGAGGGTGAGCTTGGATTTATTGGTGTCTCCTCAAAAATTTTAGATGAAATACCAGAAGGTGTAGAGTTAGATGATAAATCATTAACTGACCCAGAGAAAGCAAAAGAATTTGTTGAAAAAACCGGGGTGGATATGCTTGCTCCAGCGGTTGGTAATTTTCACGGCATGCTTCGTGGTGGAGTTGACCCGAAATTAAACATTGAAAGAATAAAACAAATTTCAGAAACAATAAAAGTGCCTTTGGTATTACACGGCGGGTCTGGAAACTCTGAAGATGATTTCAAACAAGCCATAGCTAATGGTGTTTCTATTGTTCATATAAATACTGAAATACGTGTGGCGTATAAAAAAGGTTTGATGCTTGGTCTTTCCGAAAATCCCGACGAGGTCGCACCATACAAGTTTCTTAAATCAGCCGTTATGGCCGTCCGAGATGTGGTTGATAAAAAATTGAGGTTGTTTAATAATTTATAGATTCTAAAATTTCTTTCTTGTCTTGAGACTTGACATATGTAGGGATAGATGTATAATAGTAGATGGAAAGGACGGCAAACATGAGCAATCTAAAATATGCTCACTTGTGCTACGGTTTCCCGCTTCTCGATGAAGAAGGGGAACCACTCGTTATCAAAAGAGGGCGTGAATTCACGGAGGTAGAAGGGGTCAGTTTTGACTTTCATGATGTCGATGTTGAAACTTGCGTGGACATAGTCAGTGTCACCGAGTCACAGCATCAGGCGTCAAGCCGAGACAACCCCACCCCAATCGCCAGCCTTGAAGTTAAGCCAGAATGGCGAGCGGTGCTGGAGTCATTCTGCAGGTGCAACGACCTCAAGTTTGAGGAGCCCAGCTGGGTTCTTTCGGTTAGCTGGGACAAGTAGAGCACACCCCCGCCAGGGGCAGATTAATCTGCATCGGGCGGGTTTTTCTGTATCAAAATTTTCCTACCATTTTCTTATATCAGCTATAGCGTAAATGAGTCACAAAACAAAATGGTGAGAAAGAGATTTTGTGTTGAGGGGAAGCATGGCACCCTTGATTAATTTCAAAATATCAGATAAACTAGCCAAATGACAAATTTAGATGCACAGCTACGGGATAAGTCTCTCAACAATGATGAATTACGAAAGGCAGGTAAAATGCCAGCCGTTTTTTATGGCAAGAAAACAGAATCAACACCGATTACAATTGAAAGAAAAGATTTTATAAAAGTGTGGAGTGCGGTAGGTGAGTCTGGTGTGGTTACAATAAAAACTCCGAAAGAATCTATTGATGCACTTATTCATGCAGTAGACGTTGATCCAGTTTCTGATATTCCTCGTCATGCTGATTTTTACGTATTTGAGAAAGGAAAGAAAATCGAAGTTGATGTGCCGCTGGATTTCGTCGGGGTTTCTCCTGCTGTAAAAGATTTAGGTGGAAGTTTGGTTAAAACTTTACATGAGCTGAAAATTTCTGCAGACCCACAACATATTCCACACGATATTAAAGTAGATATCTCATCACTTGTTGATTTTTCAAGTCAGATTTTGGCAGAACAAATTATTTTACCAATTGGGGTAGAGTTGGTTGAGTTACCACACGAAGTTGTGGCTTCAGCTGCTGCTCCAAAAGAAGATGAACCTGAAGAAGTAGTTCCTGTTGATTTGTCGGCTATTGAAGTAGAAAAGAAAGGCAAGAAAGAAGAAGAAGCTCCAACAGAAACCACTCCAGAAGTTTAATTTTTCTTTCCTCCCCCCAACTTATCCCCATCTCCCATCTACTCTGTCTTTAGTTTTCAATATATAATTACTCTGTATGACCCGAATATCTATTCGAATAATCTTTGTTGTACTTCTCATCTCTTTCCTAGCTTTAACCCCTATCTACTCACAAGCTCAGATAACAGAGGACTTTACCTCAGAGTGGACACTATCTTCACTTCTCTCTAACGTCCTCTACTCTCTAGGTAACAACATAAACA
>Ga0172379_10004875_pt1 | contig 19298 bp, 18 predicted proteins | sample GrowelOW334metaG_FD_119756 | JGI IMG/M metagenome (GOLD analysis project Ga0172379, IMG submission 119756) | Groundwater microbial communities from an aquifer near a municipal landfill in Southern Ontario, Canada - Groundwater well OW334 metaG | ecosystem: Environmental > Aquatic > Deep...
AAATGTGAGCAGGCATCGGAGAAAGCTGTCGGCTTAGTGCCTACAAAGGTTCGAATCCTTTATCCCGCATATAATGTTGTAAACATTATTTTTGATGTCGCTTATATTCAAAATTCTCTTAAAAAAAACTAAATAATCCCTTTTGCAGAATTAATGCTCCGGCAATTATACAAATCCAGTTAGGGACAAGAAAGAAGATTGAAGCGATAAAAATAATTCCTGTAAGAAAATCAACCCAGCTTGCAAAATCCTTCAACATTCCAAAACAGGATTTAAGTAATAAAATGATTCCTAAACTAATTAAAAGGGCATTAGGAAATTTAGTTCCTGCTCCAAATATAAGAAGTAACCCACTAAGGAAGTCTATTCCTCCTAAAATCTTAATTAGCATGTTTTTTAAATTGAGATTCTATTTAAAAATGTACTTATGCCCGAGTAACTCAGTCTGGATCAGAGTGCCACCCCCCTAACAAATGCGGAAAGGTGGATGTCGTAGGTTCAAATCCTATCTCGGGCGTATTCGTAACATTTATTAAACAAAAGTTGAGTATAATATTAACGCGTCGATAATTTAACGGCAGAATATCAGCCTTCCAAGTTGATTATCTGGGTTCAATTCCCAGTCGGCGCATTTATAATAAACAAAATGGATAAACAGAACCTTAAAGAAAAAATTGCATCATTCCACGATAAAAATTACAAATTATTGTTGCTAATTCCTTTAGCTTTGCTAGTATTTTCTTGCATCTATCTCGGCTCTTTTTATTCTCAAAATCACGATTTTGTTTACAAAGATATCTCTTTGACAGGGGGAACTTCTGTAACAATCAATGACGAAAGTATTAATCAAGCAGATTTACAAAATGCGATTTCAACAAAATTAGAAGAAGTTAATGTTCGCCAAATTTCTGATTTAATAACTCAAAAGCAAATTGCAGTTATAGTAGAAACAAGAAGTGATGGACAAAAAACAAGAGAAATCCTTGAAGAATATTTAAACTATGAATTAGATGAGAAAAATAGTAGCTTTGAATTTACAGGCCCAACATTGGGACAAGAATTTTATTCCCAACTCTTGCTTTCTCTTTTGTTTGCATTTACTTTCATGGGAACAGTTATATTTTTCTTATTCGCAAAAAATCTAAAGATAAAACTTCTTTTAATTTTTATTTCATTAATAGTTCCAATCCTCTTCTTCTTTGCCCATTTAATCTCTATTAATCAAGCCTTTCTTTTGGGAGGGATTATTCTACTAATCAGCTTATTCTTTTATATAAAGTACAGCATTCCCTCTGTTGCGGTTATCGCCTCTGCATTTGCAGATATCTTTTTTACAATTATTTTAATTGATTTATTGGGGATAAAAATTTCTAGTGCAGGAATTGTTGCATTATTAATGTTAATTGGTTATTCTGTTGATACAGATATTTTGTTAACAATGCGAACTCTTAAAAGGGATAATGGAACATTAAATACAAGGATTTTTGAGTCATTTAAAACAGGAATAACAATGACCCTAACTGCAGTCGTTGCAGTTTTAGCTATTTTAATAATTATTGGTCCATTTTCTTCGGTTTTATCACAAATTTTTACAATAATGATTATTGGATTAGGATTTGATATTTTAAACACTTGGCTTACTAATGTTTCATTAATTAAATGGTATCTTTCAAAACATAAAAATGAAAATTAAACTTACATGGAGAATTTGGCTTTGGATAATTGTTTTTCTCTTGTCCTTACTCGCAATTTTTTATAATCCCGATTATTCTTTCCAAAAGGGAGTTCTCGTTACAGAAGTAACACAAAACTCTTCTGCATTTGAACAAGGAGTAAGAATTGGACAAATCATCACCGCTATCGATGGAAAGCAGATTTTGAATGTAGAAGATTTCTCAAAAATTATTCAAGAAAAGTTTATCTCTGATGAAAGCATAAAAACAACAATTACCACAAAAAATTCTGAATATGTCACTTATTCAAATAAAATAGATTTAATCGCTTCCGAAATACCTAAGACAAATCTTAAATTAGGATTAGATTTAAGCGGAGGAGCAAGGGCATTGGTACAGGCGAAAGATCACAAATTAACCTCTTCAGAAATAAATGATTTGGTAAATGTTGTGAGTAACCGGTTAAATGTTTATGGTCTTTCAGATATGGTGGTTCGTCCTGTTTCTGATTTATCTGGCAATAATTTTATGCTAATAGAAATCGCTGGAACAACTCCAAGTAATTTAGAAAATTTAGTATCTCAACAAGGAAAGTTTGAAGCAAAAATAGGAAACGAGACTGTTTTTATTGGGGGAGAACAAGATATCACCTCTGTTTCAAGGTCAGGGCAAGACGCAGGAATTTATTCTTGTAACCCCATTACCGAAGGATATGCTTGTGAATTTAGATTTGTAGTATATTTAAGCCAATCTTCTGCAGAAAGACATGCAAATATTACAAATAAGTTAGAAGTTAATTCTACTTCCCAAGGAAATTATTTATCCAAAAAATTAGATCTTTATTTGGACGATAATTTAGTAGATAGCCTCTTAATCAGTGAAAATTTAAAGGGAAGTGTAACAACTCAAATTCAAATTTCTGGTTCAGGAACAGGTGCAACAAAAGAAGATGCTTATGATTCTGCACAAAAAGAGATGAAAAATCTTCAAACAGTATTAATTACTGGAAGTTTGCCATTTAAATTAGAAGTCGTTAAATTAGATACTATTTCCCCCACATTAGGAGAAAATTTTTCAAAGTATATATTATATGCAGGACTTATCGCCCTTCTTTTAGTTGCAGGAGTTGTTTTTCTTAGATATAGAAGTAAATCCGCAATTGCCCCATTAATTATCTGCACATCTGAAATAATTATCACCTTGGGAATTGCCGCAGTAATAAAGTGGGATTTAGATTTACCAAGCATTGCAGGAATCCTTGCGGCAATCGGCACAGGAGTAGATGATCAAATCGTTATCTTAGATGAAGCAAAACATAAAGGGGAACTATTAAGCTTAAAACAAAAAATAAAGAGGGCATTTGAAATAGTTATTGGGGCATTTTTAGCATCTGCAGTTTCATTACTTCCTCTTCTTGGAGCAGGAGCAGGTTTATTGCGTGGATTTGTAATAACTACCCTTATAGGAATAACCGTCGGAGTTTTCATAACAAGAAGAGCATTCGCAGACATAGTTAAACTAATAGAAAAAGATAATGCGTCCTAAAGTTCATTTTATATTAGGAATACTTTTTACATTTTTACTTTATCTTCTTTTTCCACAAATTTCTCTAATTGGACTTCTGATAATCTTGTTCTCAAGCGTTTTAATTGATGTAGATCACTATTTTTATTATTTTATTAGAACAAAGAATCTAAATTTGATTAAATGTTACAAATGGCATGAAGTTCATCTTAGTAAAATCCTTTCTGCTTCAATGAGCGAGAGAAAAAAGATATATACAGGCTTCTATTTTTTTCATGGAATTGAATGGCTGATAATATTATTTTTATTAAGCAAATTTGTCTTCCCAAATTTCATCTTTATCTTCATCGGTTTTCTTCTTCACGGAATTGTTGATATTTCTCACGAATATTACCTTAAAAGAACTCTTCATAAAAGTTCTTTGATATACAATTATACGCAATGGAAGAAGTTGAAAAAATGAATATGTACTTTTCTTACATAAATGCTTAAAAGAATAAAACCTGTCAAAAATTAATGAAAGCAATAATCATGGCGGGAGGTTTTGCAAAACGCCTTTATCCCCTAACTTTAAACAAATCTAAATGTTTACTTGAACTCGCAGGAAAGCCAATAATTGATTACACAATAGACAAATTAAAAGAGATTCAAGGTTTAAATGAAATAATGGTTATCTCTAATGAAACATTTTATCAAGATTTTTTAAACTGGGCAAAAAATCATACTTTTCCAATTAGAGTTTTAAGCGATGGGGGAACAGAAGAAGGCTCGAAGGTAGGAGCCTTAACAGCACTACTCAACTTTTTAAATGAAGAGGCAATAAATGAAGATGTATTCTTAGCTGGAGCAGATAATTTCTTTAAATTTTCATTAAAAGAAATTTACGAAATATTTAAAAAAGAAGATAAGGATTTGGCAGTATTTTACGATATAAAAGATTTTGAACAAGCTAAAAAATTTGGAGTTGTTCTTATTGATCAAAATAATTTAATTAAGGAATTTGAAGAGAAACCACAGAATCCAAGGTCAACACTTATCTCCTCTTGTATGTATTTCTTAAAAAAAGAAACTCTGCAACTAATTAAAGAAATAAATAAAAATTAAAATGAAATTTTCAATAGTAATAACTTATCTCAAGGAAGGAAGTCCAGATGTTTTAAATTCAATAAATCAAATGGATTATCCAAAAAAAGATTATGAAACTTTATGTCTTCCCGGACCAGGTTCTCCGTCAATTTATCGGAATAAAGGAGCGGATATTGGAAAAGGAAAAATCATTGCCTTTATCGATGATGATGCAATAGTTCATAGAAACTTATTAAAAAATGCAGAAAAGTTTTTTCAAGAACATCCAGAAATAGATATTGTGGGTGGGCCTCAATTAACCCCTCTTGATGAAAAAGGTTTTGCAAGAATTTCAGGATATGCTCTTTCATCTAAATTTGGGGGATGGAATACCTCTAATCGATATGAAAGTAAAAAATTAAATTTAAACGCAGATGATACTTATCTAACAACTGCAATTATGTTCTGCAGAAAAGAAGTATTCAAAAAGGTTAGATTTGACGAAACTCTTTTTCCAGGAGAAGATTCTAAGTTTATTGTAGAATCAAAACAAAAAGGGCTGAAAGTAGCATATTCCCCCGAGTTAATTGTTTATCATAAAAGACGTCCAACAATTAAAAAATTTATTAAACAAATTTTTAGTTATGGAAAAACAACTTCAACAAGAGAATCTTTTAAAAATTTAGTTAAACGTCCGTTTTTTATCGTTCCAAGCTTATTTTTAATCTATGTCATTGAATTAATCTTTTTAGCAATAACGAATCCGTTAGTATTCCAAAACATTTTCGGAATTTTAATGGGCAATTTTAATATATTTGCAATTTTTTTATTCCCCATTTTGTCATACTTCCTCTTATCTGCTATTTTTTCAATTATTGAATCAGTTAGAAATAAAGATGCTAAGGGAATCTTTAGTCTTCCTTTTATCTTCTCAATGATTCATTTAAGTTATGGTGCAGGATTAATTTGGGGATTTTTAATTAAAAAGAAATAATTACTTAATTTTTGCATTTTTATTTACTTCTTCTAAATCTTTTTTACTATGGATGTGAGTCTCCCTTTCAGCACTAATATATCCCTTTAGCAATCTGTTTTTTGCTAATGCTGGAAAAATATTTTCTTCCAAACTACTTCCTTCATAATGTAACATTTCGGGCTCACACACGGCAATAGGGCACCAAACAAGATAACTATTCTCTTTACCCGCTTTCTTTTTTGGCTTCTGATTAAAACTAACTATGTCGCTTCCATCTAAAAAAACTTCTCCTTTAAGTGAGGGCTTATCAAAGGTTATGAGAGAGAGTGTCACAAATGAATTATTTTGAAGATGAAAATTCCAAAGGTCATTTATTTTTATTTTATCAAAAAGAATGTCCCCATAAACCATTAAAAAAGTATTAGAAATCTCTTTTTTTACCAATTTAAGGGAAGATGCAGATCCAGAAGATTTCTTTTCCTCAATATATTTTATTTTTACCCCCAAGTGAGATCCTGTCTTTAGGATGAAAAATATAGATTCCAATATCTTCTTTCTTGCAATTATATAAATTTCTCTAAATCCATTTTCTCGAAGTTTCCTAACTGTTTTTTCAATTAAAGAAAGTCCTTTTATTATTATACTTGGAATATACTGCCCCCCAATCATAAGTTTTTCTTCTGGGCCACCAAAAAGAATTACTGCTTGTTTTTCACGATCTAAATAATTTTTTAAAAGGACTTCTATTGCTTGAGACCTATTTCGTATAAATAATCTATCAATAGAAGAATCAACTTTTTTTAGTAATTGTTTGTTAAGAGTAATTGAAATCTTGTCTTTCATATATTTAATAATTCTATACTTTTTTTAAATTTATCGGAAAAAGTAGGATAAAAGTAGGATTTTTAAACTAATCATTTCAAGATAGTGCATGGATTTAAAATCAAGATATGGGAAGAATTTGAGTTACCCTTTCTTACCAGATGCTTCTTTACAAAATGACCAACTTTTTATAAGAGAAGTTCCATCTTCTTTCAATCCCTCTGAGGAATTGAGAGAGAAAGTTAAAGTAGGTTGGGATCCAGTTAAAAAAGGAGAAGATGGAACAAAATGGAGATATGAAGGAATAACTCCTAATCCCGATGGAACATTTACTATCGAAGTTAGTCCAATAATGTATAGTGAGCATGATATCTTAAGAGGAGTTTCAGGATTAAAACCAGAAGACTATCCAACTCCATTTACTGTTAATACTATTCAAATAACTTCTGATAATTGCTTCATGTTAGCTATTCGGGGGGAAGGCTCTGATCAAAGAGGAATTGCTTCATTGGGATGCGGATTTTGTGATAGGCATGTAGTAAGAGGAAATAATATTCCTCCAAGTCACCCTTTTGATAATTGTAAACTAGAGAGTTTAGAAGAAAGTCTTTATACCGGAGGAATTCCTCCATTTTCTGATGAGAAAGGATTTCTGGGAATTGCAAGAGGAAGCAATACGGATGTAACAGCTATTTTTTATCAATTTTTAAATGTGGATTCTAGTCAAGTCACAAATAATCCAGATAATTTGGGATATAATAAAAAACCAGAACATACCGGAGTTTATCCATTAAGATTGGAAAAAAGAGTATTAGAAGATTTTTTGCAAACCGGAGAAATTAAAGATTATCCGGGGGTAGAAAAATTAGTTGCAGCAGACCATCTTTTAGGATGCGCAGAATTGCTTTTACATTTTGGTGAATTTGGAAAAGGCAAGATTATCTTGTCAAATAGAAAATCATTCAAAAAAGAAGATTACGATATTTCTAACGAATATAAATTCAAAATAGAAAGAGATTATGACAGATTAATAAAAGGGAAGATTGAAGGAGTAAATGGGGAAGAATTTTTAGAGATAATTGCAGAAGAGGTCGGAACAGATAATCTTACTCATTTCATAGATGAAGAGATACATTATGTTATAGAAAGGGGATACATTGTAAGAGATGGTAAAAGAGAAAAGTTAAGATGGAATTTTGAAGGAAATAAATTTATGACTAAATACGGACATGAACTTTCTCATGAAGAATACTTATTTAAAAAAGATAAAGCAATAAAAAAAATTGTAAGAAATTTCTGCAACTCAAATTAAGATAAAAAAGAAATTTATTTTATTTGACTCATTTTAATGGGTGATATAACTATTTCAAAAATGACCACAAATTGCAAAATTGGAGGAGTTTTAATTTCTTCAAATAACCAAAGAAGTAAAAGAAAATACTTCGCCCCCTTCATTAGAAGATTTACCAAGATTAGTACAAGAATATTTTAATGCCAGTTAAAATCCACGCCTCTCTTTCATAACCTCTTCTTCAGCTTTTTTTAATAAATCCGGTGTTCCAATATCAATATTCCCCTCTTCCGCAACATAAGCATAAACAGGAACTTTTTTGTAAACTTGTTCCAATATCATTCCCAGGTTATCTTTTTTTATATTAATCGGTTTTAAATCTAATTCAAAACAATCAAATCCTTTTTTGATAAGGATTATCTTTGTTTTTTCCCTGTCCTCTTTTGACTTGCAAACAAATTGAGCAGTCCCATCTCCTCCGCTACCAACCCCCTTTCCTCCATAAACAAAAGGTTTTATTTCTTCCATAGAAAGAACAGAATGCAAAACAGGAGCTTCAAGTTCTTCAGGAGAAGCAGGGCGAAGATAGTCATCAAAAAAATCTTGGGCTAAGTTCATTAAAACCCCTAATTTTGACGCATCCCCCTCTTCAATAGTTTTTTTTACATTTTTTATAATTCCTTTATTTATTCCCCCAAGATATTGATGTTTTCCTATTTCTATTGCTCCAGTTGACCAAGGAAACCCTTTATTTAAATCGGCAAGAATCTTAACTGTATTCTTGCTTTTTTTCAAATCAACAACCAATAAATAAAGTTCTTTAGTTAATGCGAGTTCGTCCACTTTTATTTTATCTCCATCAAAGGCCATCATAATTGGTTTGTTATATGCACATGCTTGGTCCATTTTCCCGCATCTTGAAGGGGTAGTTGTTTCCCCCAAATATGCCAATTCCATTATTCTTTTATCTGTTAAATGTAAGTCATAAATCTTATCAAATGCTTTTGCAACTAAAACACAAACAGAGGCAGAGCTAGAGAGTCCCTTTTTAATTGGCAAATCTGTTTTGTAATTATCAATCTCAATACCTTTTTTTGTGCAATGATGATAACTAGAAATTATTTCATATGCAGTTCCTGCAATATAGCTAAATAGTCCCCCAGATTCTGCAATCTTTAACAACAATATTGGATTTAATTCTACTTCGAAAATTTCTTTTGAGAGGGCACTTTTAAATTTAAGCACTGGTTGTTCAATTTCTTTTATTTTTGCATAAGTTCCTTGATTTGTAGGAACCACAATTGTATATCCTTTCTCTATATCTGGATTTTGTCTTCTATGCCCCCCAGCCCAATCAGAATGTTCCCCAAACAAGCACAATCTTCCAGGAACAAAAATTTCAATCTCTTTTTCATCCATTAAGATTACTTACTCCGTGCCCCTTATAAAGATTTATTTAATCAAACTAACTATTTGAGATATCCTCTTTTTTATTTTTTAGAAGTAAACTTTGATTATACATCTCTCCAAAATATTCTCTTGCTTTGACTAGTGCCATCCCCATCATATCTTCTACCCTTGCAGTATCTCTTTTCTCAAAATGTTTTTTCATTCCCTCGAGGTCTAGTTCTTTACCTGCCTTTGCACAAGCTTCCCAACTTAGAATGCTTCGAATGACTCTCTCGATTGCTTGTTCCTCATTATCATAAGAGCGGGGTTGCATATCATGACCTTTCCATCTGGAATATCCTGTATCAGAAATCATTCTTGCAATGGAGATTCCTTGTCCAGATATTTTAAACCCATGATCAACATCATACATCCCGGGCCCCCCTAAAGTGATACTATCTGTCATCCCCTGACTATTTAGATGAAGGTGCATTAATGCATTGTTAGAAATTTCTTCTGCAATATCATTTATAAGGTCCAATCCAATCATTTCAGAATGTCCAAATTCTAAATTCACTCCAACTTTTTCTAGGAAGGTTCCATATTTCTTATTTAATTCTTCCCAAAAGATTAATGCACTTGCAACAGTTGGAATCAACATTTTAGGATGTCCCTCATTTGGTTTTGGTTCAATGCTAAAATATAATCTTCCCCCCTTTCCTTTTTCATATTCGCATAATTCTGCAATGCTCTGTTTTAGTAAATCTCGCATTTCTTTGATTAACGGAGTTGCTAAATCATATCCCCAGGAACCATTCCATAACACAAAAGAGGGAATAACTTCTGGGTGCCAAGCATCTTTTAATTTGTAAGCAATATCTACTGTTCTTTTCCCAAACTCTTTTGCTAGTTGCCTTTCGTTTGAGTCTAAGGAAGAGATTCCTCCATACGCAAAACGAGTATGTGCCCCAGGAGTAATCATTGCAAGATAAACTCCATTTTCTTTTAATGCTCTAGTAATCTCTTCTGAAGATTCCTCATTAATTTCATTATCGTAATGCATTTCAATTCCAAGAATAATATTTTTTGGAAGTCGAGGTTTTATTTTTTCAGAAACTAATTTAATCATCTCTACTGTTCCAAAATTTCCCCCCCATTCTTTTCTCATATCCGAAGGAACAAATCCCCCCTTTCCAGAATTAAAAGTCCATCGACAAATGCTATGAAAAGACAATTCACTCTGAAGGTTATTCTTTTCTTCCATTTTGTTAAATTAAACTTCTTTCTTTAACTTTATTAAGAATTTCATCCCAATTTTTTACCTTGATTATATTAACATGTTCTACATCTTTATTCCAAGGTTTTTCTAACAAAAAAACTTTAATTCCACTTTTTGCACATTCTAAAGCATGTCCACGATTATCTTCTATCACTAAATCCATTCCGTTGTATATGTCAGTTTTCTTTTTTCCTTCCCCTTTATGTATGTCTCCCGCGTAAAATATCCCCCTAAAACAGTTTGGAAAATTTTCATTTACCAGTTTTTCTGTTGCATCTTTCCACTCTATTTGTCTAGAAGTTACAATAAACAAGCTGTTCTTTTCAGCAAGTTTTTTTATTGCATTTGTAACTCCCTTACAAAGTTCCATTTTTTTAAAATAATCAGATCGAAAAAAAGAATTATTTTTATCTACTGAATTAGCAATATTTGTAAATTTTTCATAAGAAAGATTTGCTTTATTTCTTTCATTGTAAAATTCCAAGAATGCTTTTACATATTCCACAAGAACATCATCCATATCAATCCCGATTATCATACCTTAAATAGCATTTCTTTTTCTTTTAAATTTTGCTTACTTAAGATATGTTTTTTATTATTCCTTCATTAGTTTTAAAAGCATTATTTTATTTGTATCTAAATGAAAGATTCTTCAGAAATAAAGGACCAATTAATCAAAAATAGTCTGTGGGGAATAATAAATAGCGTAATTAATAGAGTTGGAGGATTCATCCTAATTATATTAATCTCAAGGATGTTAATGCCAGAAGGATTTGGAAGATATTCTCTTGCAATGACAATCGCCCTTTTCTTTATCGCCTTTTCAGACTTGGGAATCAATCAAACTTTGATTAGATATGTTTCTCTAGAGATAGATAAAAATAATAAAAAAGCAAGTTCTTATTTTAAATATCTTTTTAAAATTAAGTTTTTTTTAACTTTGGCTGCTTCTTTAATCTTATTTTTAGGCGCATACCTGCTTTCTCTTTACGTGTTTAAAGATTCGAGTTTATTTTTCCCTCTGCTAATGTTAAGTATTTATGTATTTTTTCTCTCCCTATCAGATTTTCTCGAATCGTTATTCTTTATAAGAAAAAATGTCAAATACCTTTCAATCAAAGAATTTTTATCTATCCTTTTTAAGGTAACATGTATTATATTAATCTGGTTTTTTATATCTCCCGGATTAAAACTAAATTGGATTTTTGTCTCATTAGCCTGTTTTTCAATATTGGTCTTTCTTTTCATTTTTTCTCTTTCCAAAAAAAAATATTTTTTATTATTTAATCAGAAAAAGATTCCAGTGAATACAAAAGACCTTTCAAGATTTCTTTTATCTGTAAACATTAAAAATATTTCGTTGTTAATTTTTTCTAATATCACCATCATTTTGTTAGGAATTTTTCTCACTTCTGAATTTGTAGGATATTATACTTCTTCATGGGCACTTGTTTCCGGGATAATCAGTCTTCTATTTTCATTTTCGTATGTATTTCTTCCAGTGTTCACAAATGTAAAAGAAGAAACATTCCGGTCTATTTTTAAAAAAATATTTAGAATATCTTTTTTAATTGCTCTGCCGATCTCCTTTGGATTATCCTTACTTTCTACATTTTTTATTAAGGTTATCTATGGAGACGATTATCTTCTTGCGTCTATTCCTTTAAGCATACTTCCATTTATAATTCCCCTCATAGTTGGTACTAACCTTGCCTTAGACTCTTTCTTTGCAAGAAATAAACAAAAAACATTCTCACTAGTTATGTTCGTTTTCGCGGGAATATTCATTTTTCTAAACTATCTCTTTATAAGATTATTATCCCCCCTCTCTGGAGAAGTGACCCTTTTGGGAATTTCCATAATAAACTTAATAATCTGGTCATCGTGTTTTATATTTGCAGTTTGTTTGTTAAAAAAAGAAATGAATATTAACGTTTTTTCAAGGGATTTAATGAAATCGGTTATATCTTGTTTTGTGATGTCAGCTTTTATCCTAATCTCCATAGAGTTAGTTGAGAATTTAACTTTATTTTCTGGAATTATCCTTATTATTCTTTCTGCAATAATTTACTTTTCATTTTTATTGTTAATTAAAGGAATCACCAAAGAAGATTTTGTATCAATTCAACAAGTTATTAAAAAAAGATAAGTTTTAGCCTTTTAATACCTCTAAATTTCTCATACTCTCTTTATCTAAGAAAAATCCTTTCCAAAACCCAACCACATTTACAAAATGTAATAACGGAATTCCTATAATGAGATAAATGGGGAAGAGGTAAAAATATTTTTTGAATGGGAAGCCATAAATAAAAAATATCGCTCCGAATAGAGGAGTGGCTTTCATTATCCTTACCCAAATGTTAAACAAATTCATTTCCCCTCCCTTAACAAATTTACCATTTCCTTCCGAGTAGGTATATACCTTTTTGATAACCTCTTTAAAATTTTTTTGATTATGTAAGTGGAGTATTCTTACATTCGCTCTCACGAATTTTCCACGAATAGATAATTTAGTATACACATCTCCATCTATTCCAATTATTTTTGGATCTTCATCAATCAATCCAATTTGAATTAAGTCTTCCTTTCTAAATGCAGTTCCTCTCATGTCCATCCCAGGTTTTTTATCTTTTCTATCAGAAATAGTAAATATTCTAGTTAGAAAATCATATCCTTTCCAATATTCTTCTGGAAGGTGCAAATCGGAAACTACCCCCACATTTTTTTTATTTTTTAATGGTTTGATTAATTTTTCAAGCCAGAATTCGTTCTCGGGAACACAGTCTTGGGGGAGGGTAATAATTATATTTCCTTTCGCTTGTCGTATTCCCACATTCATTGATTTTGCCTCCGGCATATCCCAAGTTTCAACAATCTCCGAAGGGATAGTTTGTTTTTTTAGCATTTCTTTTACTCTTTCAAAGACTCTTTTCTCTGGTTTATACACAGGAATTACAATAGAAATTTCAGGTTGTTTCATCTTCTTATCCATTTTTTACTGTCCAAAAATCCCCGAAATAAAAAGGATCTTTTCTCTGTGTATCATCTTCTGAAGGATTGAAGGGTTTATCTTCAATATGTAAGATCACTGCTTCCCCATTTCCAACAGGCATATACCCATGCCAAATATTTGGAGAAACTTTAATAAGAAGAGGATTTCTTTCTCCAATAACAAAAGTTTCTACTTTAATTGTTTTGTCTTCATTTTCTTTTATTGCAACATATTTGACATTTCCCTTTATACAGGTAGTGTAGTCTGTTTGGTTTTTATGAAGATGTAGTCCCTTTATCACTCTGGGATATATCGTAGATATCAACGCTTGTCCAAATTCCCCATTAAAGATTTGGTCATCTTTTCTCAATGTTTCAAATAAGTACCCTTGGTCGTTTGCGAATACCTTCAAATTTTTTATTTCAACAATAGAAGAGGTTTTGCTATCTTTAGATTCCGGTTTGTCTAAAATTCTTGCATTAGGATAATGAACAATAAATTTTCCCCCCTCCTCCAAAAAATCTTTTTCTTTTTTTATTATCTCTTCTGCATGGTTCCATGCTCCGAGTAAAGCATAATCCACGTTTTTATCTCGACGAAAATAATCTGGGGAAACAACCGGAATGTGTTTTCCAGGACTATACAATCCTTGCTTGAAGGGGGTAGAATCAGAGATATAATCTAAGATTTCTTTTCCAATGTCACAATAATTCATCACTATTGTCCCCTTAGATGCAGCAGCATATCCTACTATCTTTTTTCCCTTAAATTTTAGTTCAGTAAGAAGATTAACTAACTCTCTTCGAGATTCTTTAACTTTTTCAGCGAAGGCTAAATAAGGTTTTATTGTATCTATCCCCTTTTCTTTTTCTTCTTGAAGATATTGCGATAATCTTTCTGTTTTTTTCCTACTTCCTTTTTTGCAAACATAAACCCTCATGCTTCCCCCGTGAACCCATTGCCTTTCTGCATCAAAAATTTCAAAATCGTGCATCCCTAGAAGATTTGATAACGCCGTTAATGAAAAGTACCATACATGTTCATCATAAATTTGGTCATAAGAAGTTTTTTCTAAAATATCCACAATATAGGGGTCTTCAAAAAGGAAGACTCCATCATCTTCTAATAAAATATTTATTCCATTAAACAAATCATGCAACTCCATTATATTCAAGATTACATTTGCAGAAAAGATTGCTTTAAATTTTCCATTTTGTTCAACAATCCTTCTTGCAAGCATTTCGCTGAAAAATTCCACTATTGTATCAATCCCTTGACTTAAAGCAACTTCTGCAACATTATTTGAAGGTTCTATGCCAAGAACTTTATTATTTCTAAACGCTTTAAGGAAGATTCCATCATTACTTCCGATTTCCAAAACCTTTGAAGTGGGATTCAAGAATTTGTTTTCAATTTCTTTTGCTACTTCTGCAAAATGCTGCTCCATTGCGCTGGAAGTTGAAGAAAAGAATGCATAATTTGTTTTTCCTTTTTCATCAGGAACAATATATTTTTCATAGGGAACAGTATTAACCAATTGCACCATCTTACAATTTTCACAGAACCCAACAGCCATCTCATACTTAAATTCAGGTTTTTCTAAATCTTCTTTTTTAAGAAAAGCATTTGCAACAGGCATATTACCAAAAGAAATAAATTGTTTAAGATTATAAGTATGGCAAAGAGGGCAAATACTCTTTTTTAATTCTTCCATTAGCTATGGGAACAAAATTCGTTTAAATAGATTATTGAGTTAAGATATATAAATAATTTAGATAATCTTTATAAATAGATTATCTATCTGGAAGATATGGACTTAAATCAAGGACTTTTCGCAGGGAAAAAAGTTCTAATTCTTGGGGGATGTGGTTTTTTAGGGACAAATTTAACAAGAAGACTGCTGGAACTTGGGGCGAATATCACCCTCTTTACAAAAATTAATGAAAATAAAGAAAACCTAAAAGAGGTAACAGATGAAATTACATTTATAGAAGGAAATTTGACAAATGATTCAGATATTGTAGATGCAATAAAAGGCAAAGATTACATTTTTCATCTTGCCTGGCAGACTGACTTAAAAAAATCAATGGCAAATCCAAAGCAGGACTTATTTAATGATTGCTTGGGGTTAATCACTCTGCTTGAATCCTGCAAAAACAACAACCCCCATGTGAAAATAATCTTTACAAGCACGGTTACAGTAGTAGGGCTGGTGGAAAAACTTCCTTCAGATGAATCTATTCTTCCAAATCCAGAAAGTGTGTATGATATTCATAAACTTTTTGCAGAATATTATTTAAAGTTATATTATAATCAATACAAATTAAAATCTGTTGTTTTAAGATTATCAAATGTGTTTGGAGAATATCAAAAGATAGATAATCCCAACAGAGGGGTTCTGAATTTTATGATAGGAAAAGCATTAAGAAATGAACCCATGACTGTTTATGGGACAGGTAATTTTATCCGTGATTATTGCTATGTTCAAAATTATATTGATGCATTTATTCTTGCTGCTCTTTCAGAAAAAACAAATGGAGAAGTTTATAATCTAGGAACAGGAGAAGGAAGAACTTTTAATGAAGTGGTTGAAAAAATAAAATTAATTACAGAACCCCTTACAAATAAACCAGTAACTATAACCCATATTGCCTTTCCAGAAGGAGAACACAGCTTAAACAAAAGAAATTTTATTACAGATTGTTCAAAATTTAAAGAAGCAACAGGTTGGTTCCCAAAAATTTCTTTTGACGAAGGACTAAAAAGAACAATTGAATTCTATATAAACAGAGAGTTAAAATATAATGATTGAACAAATTGTCAACGCAGGAATTGAAGCATTAAAAAACGCTTATCTTGTTCAAAAGAAACTTTCTGATGCAGGAACAATAAATGAATTCTCTCATAAGGGAAATGGAACAGATAAAGCATTGAAAGGCGATTGGGAGTCAGAAGAGGCCGTGATTAAAACTTTCGAACAATTCAGGTTTCCCATAAGAATAATCTCAGAAGAACATGGACAAATTGACATAGTTGAAAATCCATTGTATATTGCAGTTTTAGATGGATTTGATGGAAGTAGTGCTTTGAAGGCAAATCCAAGAGCAAGAGGAGGAACAATGTTATCTATCGCAGCAAATTTAAACCCCACTTATACTGATTTTATATTCGGAGGATTAACTGAATTCTGTCAAGATCAAATTTTGTATGCAGTCCAAGGCAATGGGGCATTTTTAATTAAAGACATTAAAAAAGAAAGTGAAATTGTTGAAAAAGTAAAAATAAACCAAAGAGAATTATTCGGGCGTCAAAGCCCAATTCATTTAGATGACCCCTCTCTTTATGAACACGCAAAAGGAATAACTTCTGGATTAGATGAAATAGGAAAATGTGTTAACGACGCTTTTACAAAACCTCTTCAAAGAGAAAATTTTACAAATTTATCTGCTTTAAACTCAAGCTCGGCTATGTGTTTTGATTTAGTTATTGGAAATGTTGATGCTGTTTGCGGGGTGATTGCCAAAGGAGTTTTTGAACCATCCACAGAATATGTTTTATTAAGAGAAGTTAGTGGAAGTGCTTATGGAAAAGTTAATGAAACATGGGAAGAAATTGGAGATAGAAGATGGAGTGAATATGGGCGTCCATTAAGTCCTTTAATTCGTGTTGCTAACCCTAAAATTGGAAAAGGATTAATTTCTTTTCTTAATATAGATATTAAAAAGTAATATTAATAATACTTAATCCTTAAAAAAGAAGACAAGTGTAGAAGTATAAAATGAAAGTTGAAATTTATGATTTATTGGGTAGAGAACTAACAATTGCTCCAACTAAAAGACTTTTTAGATTTAATGGTGAACAAGAAGGTTTTGCTAGAACAAGCTGGTTAGAAAAAAGAGCAAAATGGAAAGATTCTATTACCCCTGCTGGAAAATCGATTAATTATACGCGTGATGGGAGAGTAATTATTTCTGCGGATATTTCTAATTATAGTCAACAACTCGGCGTAATAGAAGCAATACGTGAAGGTAAGCCCTTTGCTTCAGAAAGAGGAGTAAATGGTTTAGGGGTAACTTGTTATGTTCTCTCAAGTGATGATAAAATTATTATTAAAAGAAGGCCAAGAGATAATCCTCATGCTCCTAGTTTTTATGATGGGATTGGCGGAGGATGGATGTCTTCTGCAAATATTACTGGCATGAATGCTCTTTGTGCTGATATAGCCTTAGGACTTTCAGACGCTCTTTATGAACCATTATGGCAAGCAAAAAAAGAATTTGAGGAAGAATCACATCTTGGGGAAAGTTTATTTAAACTGAATGATAAGCCAAGTTTTATTTGTAGAGGACTAACGGATGGATTAAACCTAGGCATTAGTTACGTTGGTAGGGCTAATGCAAAAGCAGATGATATCATTGATGCAATTAGGGGATATGACCGAAAAGGAGAAGTAGTAGAACATGAAAATGCTTTTGTAAAAATAGATTTAGGTAATTTAGCAAAGTTATTAGAAAGCCAAATAAACTTGCAGAATATCCCAAGAGGACAATTAGTAGATTATATTGTTAACTCCGACGGCACAAACGCTCCTATAGTTGATGAATATTTCGGGGGATTTTGGGCAGCATATAAAGAATTAACTGGGCACCCACTTCCATACTCTTTATCTCGTGAAAACCTTGCTAAACAGGGGATTGAAATAGACGTATTCCCGAGAGAAGGAGAAAATCTAAAGGATATTGAATACTCTTTTATATAAAATAATTTAATTATTATCTCCTTGAACGAATTTCCAACTTCTTTTTAATTAGCTTTCATCTTTTTTCTAATAAAGTCTCTATAAACTCCATAAGGAGCTCCTTGTATTGTTGAATAAACTGCTGCTGATGCAACTGCTGGAACAATTGTTTGCCAATCAACACCAATACTATAAAGTATTCCTGTATAAATTGGAGCCATAAAAGTTAAGAAAGCAGAACTATCTACTAAAGTTCTTTTTAATCTACTTTTTGTTATAATCCCTTCAACTTTTTCAGAATTAAATTTTTTTCTTAACCAATCAAGATATATCCCATAGGGTCTTCCAATTACCAAATCAACAGGAATTCCTGCAAGTCTTGAATATAAAGTTTGTTCCAATCTCATTCCCATTAAAAGTTCTCTAGGAGTTTCAACCGCAAAAGAGAAAGAAATCATCGAGATTGTATCTGCAAATGTTTTTCTTAACTTAACTGCTTTTTCAAGATTATTTTTGGGCATTAACTTATCTTTAATTAATACTTTTTAACCTTTTCCCTTTAAAATCTAAAATTTTAATTCCCTTATCATTAATACATAATTAAAATACGATAATCATTTTAAAGGATTAATCTATCTCTTTTTTATGAGGTTTTTAATAACAGGTGCTTTAGGACATGTTGGTTCTGCTTTAATAAAGGAATATTCAAAAAGAGAAGACATAGAATTGATTAGGATTTTGGATAATCTTTCTACACAAAGATATTGTTCTTTATTTGACTTGCCTAAAACTCATGTAAAAATTGAATTTATTGAAGGAGATATTAATGACCTGCCCCTTCTAAAACAGGTTATGAATGGAATTGATGTAGTTATTCACTTAGCAGCAATTACTGATGCCCCATCAACTGTGGAAAAACCAGAAGAAACTAAGAAAGTTAATTTTGATGGAACAAAAAATGTTTTGGATGCTGCAATTGAAGCAGGGGTTAAGAAGTTTATCTTTCCTTCTTCTACAAGCGTTTATGGTGAAGCAGAAAATATTGTTGATGAAGAAACGCCAGTTGAATTTTTGAAGCCAAGCAGTCCTTATGCTGAATATAAACTAAAAACAGAAAAATTAGTCCGAGAAGCTAACGGAAAAAATGGGATTCAAACCTTTGTTATGAGAAAGGGAACAATATTCGGAGAAAGCATGGGGATGAGATTCCATACCGCAGTAAATAAATTTGCCTGGCTTGCTTGCATGGACAAACCCCTTACTGTGTGGGATTCTGCAATAAACAGCAAGCGCCCTTACTTGGGATTAAATGATGCCATTCGTGCTTATGAATTTGTGGAGAAGCATGGAAAACCCGGAGAAATTTATAATGTTCTAACAGAAAATTATACAATTAATGAGATTGTTAATTCAATAAGAAAATTCAAACCGGATTTAAAAGTGGAAATAACAAAATCTCCTTTATTAAATCAAAAATCTTATGAAGTTTCAGATAGCAAATTTAGAATATTAGGATTTCAGCCAAAAGATAACTTGGATGATTCTATAC
>Ga0172379_10004876_pt1 | contig 19295 bp, 19 predicted proteins | sample GrowelOW334metaG_FD_119756 | JGI IMG/M metagenome (GOLD analysis project Ga0172379, IMG submission 119756) | Groundwater microbial communities from an aquifer near a municipal landfill in Southern Ontario, Canada - Groundwater well OW334 metaG | ecosystem: Environmental > Aquatic > Deep...
CGCGATTGAAATCTATCAAAGAAAAATCTCCACGGTCATGTTTATTGTTCGCTGTATCTTCTTCCAAATGCACCCGTGTCACATCAAAATCCGCCAACTGCCCGCCGGAGACTATCGGATATTTATACTGTGAAATCTGATAGCCTTTCGGAATATCCGGATAAAAATAATTCTTGCGGTCAAATTCCGTAAAATCCGCGATATTGCCGTTTATCGCCAAGCCAACTTTAATTACGTTTTCTATCGCTTTTTTATTTGCCACCGGCAAGGCTCCCGGATGCGCCAAGCACACCGGACAGACATTCACATTCGGTTTTTTTTCATCCGGATCATTTTTGCACCCGCAAAACATTTTTGTCTCGGTTTTGAGTTCCGCATGTATTTCAAGCCCAATTGTTGAATAATATTTTGCCATTTTAATTTATTTCTTTTTTAAAATTTTAGCCAATTCATCATTCATTTTCTTTACCATTTTATCATCAAATAATGATAAAATGAAAACTTTTTTCTTCAATTTTTTAAACTCGGCAATTTTTTTTGCAATAATTTTTATATCATCAATCACATCGCTTTTTGTTAAAATTATTATTTCATCTTTTTTTGACAAACTATCTTCGCCTAAATTTAATTTTTTGTCATACCGTTCCAATTCTTTTCTGATTTCTTTATAACTTTTCAGCATATTAGAATTCTCAAATGACACTAAGTGCGCGAGCATTTTGGTACGCTTAATGTGGCGCAGAAACTTTACGCCTAAACCTTTACCTTCGGACGCTCCTTCGATAATTCCGGGAATATCGGCAATAATATAGCCGTAGAAATCTCCCAAGTTGGGGTCCAGGGTGGTAAAAGCGTAGTCTCCTACTTTGGCATCGGCATTGGTAAGCTCATTCAAAAGAGAAGTCTTGCCCGCGTTAGGCAAACCGATTAATCCAATGTCGGCAAAAAGTTCCAATTCTATTTTAAAATTTCCTTTCTCGCCTTCTTGTCCCTCGCGTGATTCTTTCGGAGTTGTGTTGGTAGAACTTTTAAAATGTTCATTGCCGAAACCTCCGTATCCGCCCTTTAAAATTAAAAATTTCTGCCCTTCTTCATTAAGTTGCCATATTTCATCAGTTTCAAGGTTTGTGATAATTGAACCAATGGGCAATTCCAAGAAAAAATCTTCGCCATTTTTGCCGTGTAAACTTTTATTTCCTCCATCTTCTCCCCGCCCAGCTGAAAAACTTTTTTTCGCTTTGTATTTTGAAAGAATATGAATATCCCGCACCGCCTGCACAAAAAAATCGCCCCCGCGACCTCCATCGCCCCCCGCCGGCCCACCTTTGGGCACAAATTTTTCTTGACGCCAACGCACAACACCATCCCCGCCTCGCCCGGCTTCGGCGTATATTTTCATTTCGTCAATAAATGCCATCCCAGTACTAAAATTTTAACTTATAATGCTTATCGACATATTCCCGTAATCAAAAATTTAGTACGGGACAGGTATTTATGATTCTACCGCAATTTGCGCCAATTTAATAGCTCCTTCTTTTGATTGAGCTACAGCCATAAATAGAGCCCGATGGCAAAACACCGCATCTTCAACCCCGGTGATTTTTTGCAATTCTTCATTTCTTAGACCAGACCAAGATTGAGGCAAATTTTTCCTGTTAACAAATGTTTTTGGATTGTTTCTTACTGCCTTGACCCCCCAGGTGTTATCCGTCTTTCTGGGATAAATTGCGAAAAGAGGTTCCGGAAAACTATAAAGAATATATTCAAACGGATAATTTTTATCCAAGACAATTATTCTCTTATCTTTGGTGTTTTTGTAAATAGTTGCAATCGATTCCTCCGCCAAAACAGTATCTTGTGACTGGATCATCTCACGCGACAAAATTTCTTTTGCCATGTTTACACACTTTAAAAACACTTTATTTTTATCTAAATTGTCTTCTCTCCAGGTCGGCTCCATGGCAAAAAAAATATGCTGTATGAAATACGGTGAAACATCGTGTTTATTTTCCACTAAATCAAAACCGTTATCAAAGGCATCAATGGGAGAAACTAATTTTTTATCCAATAACTCGGAGGCTTGCTCGGATCCACAAATATCCGTCCCAAATTTTTTCCATACTAGACCGAAAGAAGAATATTCTATGCCGTTATCTCTCCGGCCGGCCCCGCCCGGCTGATGGTGGTCAAATCTATTATTTTTTTCATCATAAATTCCCCCCACATCAAAAACATAGTCACCGGTTTTCATAACTTCTTCATCTCGCGTACGGATAATTTCAAATTTTTCATTATTTTTTTCCAGCAGTAAAACCAACGCTGCACAAGCAAAAACATCATCTGCGTGAAAAGATCCATCGTGGGTTATTAATTTTTTACTGTTTTTTTGCATAAAATTCTTCAAATACCTCATAAATCCAGCTAACTAATTTATCAAAAAAGAAGAATATTATAAACAAAACTATCACTGCCACTGAAAATTTCCAAATTTCACGGCTCACACTAAGCGCGGTATAACCGAAAAAATATCCCAGAGACAACAAAACCGGAAGCCAGATTAGTGTAGATAAAATATCCGCTTTTAAAAACTTTTTGTAATCAATTTTTTCATAACCGCAAAATATGACTACCAGATAATTTATTCCCATAATAAATTTTGAAATGAAAATAGACCAAAAAGGTTTTTCCCTAAACCTGGGAAGGACACCGTAAACTCGTTTTTGAATATATTGAAAAAACCTGTGATGATTAAATTTTTTATAGAGAAATTCCCCCAAGGCATATCCCAGAAAGGTTTTGGATATTCCACCCAAAAGAATAAAAAAGAGAGCGACCCAGACATTCAAAGCGCCAAGATGCGCTAAAATTCCGGTGGAAATCAGAAAAAATTCTCCCTCAAAAATTAACCCTAAATAAATTATTCCGTAAACAAGAATTTGATGGTGTTCTACTAAATCGGTTAAAAGATTGACTGTGTCCATTTTATTCAAAAAGAGAATCCACGGCTTCTTTAACGATTGTTCCGTCCGCTTTGCCTTTCAAATCTTTCATTAAGGCGGACATCAACATACCTTTTTTGGTCGAATCGTTTATACCGAGCTCTTCTTTCTTGGCACGCGCGATTTTTTCTACTTCGCTTTTTTCCATTAATTTTGGCAAATAAGTTTCCAGAATAGCCAGTTCGGCCTGCTCCTTTTTTACTAAATCTTCACGATTTCCTTTCTTAAACTGTTCGATAGAATCTTTTCTTTGTTTGGAAAGACGAGTAATGACAGCAATGGCTTCTTCGTCGACAAGCATTTCATTTGGTTTTTTATTTTTAGAAACAAGTTCATTGGTAAAAGCAGCCAGCATTCCCCTATACGTTTCAAGCCGAACACTATCTTTTGCCATCATCGCTTCTTTTATTTTATTTTTTATTTCTTCGTGTAACATACGCGTATTGTATCAAAATATGTTAAAATAACAAAATGAGCAAATTAATATTTTTCGACACAGAGACCACGGGCAATACGGAAAAAGATTTTCTCTGCCAAATTGCCTACAAGTGCGGAGAAGAAAGTTTTGTACGCCTTTATAAACCCCCGATTAAAATTCCGCCGGAAGCATCGGCTATTCATCATATAACCAATAAAATGGTTGCGGACAAGCCGACTTTTAAAGAAAGCACCGACCAGCCGATTATTAAAAAACTTTTTGAAGATGAAAATTCTATCGTCGTCGCGCACAATGCGCCTTTTGATCTTTTAATAATCAGCAAAGAAGATATTGTTCCCCGCAAATTTATCTGCACGCTTCGAGTCGCAAGATATTTGGATAAAGAAGGAAAAATCGAACGATATAATCTCCAATATTTGCGCTATCTTTTGGAGTTGGAAATTGAAGCGACCGCGCACGACGCCTTGGGTGATGTTTTGGTTTTAGAAAAACTTTTTGAAAGATTAAAGAATAAATTAAAAGAAGAGGCTAAATTCGACGAAGTCGAATCGCCCGACGCTTCTGGAGAAGCGTTTAGGGAAGAAAAAGCAATAGAAAAAATGGTAGAAATTTCTTCGCATCCTTCACTCATGCTCACTTTTAATTTCGGCAAACACTTGGGAAAAAAATTAGAAGAAGTTTTGAAAACCGACCGCGGATATTTGGAATGGCTTTTGGCGCAAAAATTGGAGAGCGATCAAATTGAAGACGATTGGATTTATACGCTGAAACATCACCTTGGAAAATAAAAACTCTTGCCATTGACTAGAGTTTTTTGATGTTATAACATCAAAAACGAAAGGGGATAGTATGAAGAATATTTATGTACCTAGGGAACTGGAGAGTATCACGGAGACTGCGTGTGGCATCGCCCGGCAGGCCAAGCAAACAGGAGATACCGTTCAAGCTACCTTCAACGGTATCGTCCTCACTGCCAAACCCGGCGACTGTTCCAACGACATCGAGCTGAACTACAGGCGAACGTACGCGAATCTTCCCAAGCCAAGGTAAGGTCAACCGCACACCTAATCTCCCTGCATCGCCACCAGAAGAGCCACCCGCTTCTCTGGTGGCTTCTTCGTTTAAATAAATAAAAGTGTTAAAATGTAATTATGGAAAATATTGTAATAATAATTTTAGCTGTAAGTTTAATGCTGGCGATTTTTACATTGTTGCGCAAAAAACCACAAAGTGATGTAAGTTTGGATGACATCAAAAATCTTATGAAAGATGAAAGAGATAGAATCAACGAAAATGTTGAATCCAAGTTAAAACTGGGCGATCAAACTCTTCAGGCTAAAAAAGATTCAATAGAAGAAATTGTAAAGGAAATAAGAACCGACTTAAATAAAAGCCAGAAAAATTTGATTGATATAGACAAAGAAAGAATAAGTGAATTTCAAAACCTAAAGACTGTAATCGAACAACATAAAAATATAACAGAATCGCTTCAGATTTCTGCAGATAATTTAAGAAAAGTATTATCTAATAACCAACTCAGGGGAAATTTTGGGCAAGAGGTTGCTGAAGATTTACTTAAAATGGCAGGATTTGTTAAGGGTCAAAATTATTCATCTCAGGAACAATTAAGTGGAGGAAGCAAACCCGATTTTACAGTTTTCTTGCCAGATGGTGTAAAAATAAATATTGATGTAAAATTTCCTTTTCAGGCACTTCAAAAGTATCTAGAAACTGAAGACAAAGAACAGCAAAAACAATATATCGCTGAGTTTAAAACTGCCATAAGAAATAAAATAAAAGAAGTAACAACTAGAGATTATATTAATCCAGAAGAAAATACGGTTGATTTTGTTGTTATGTTTATTCCAAACGAAATGATTTTTAGTTTTATATATGAAAGATTTGATGACGTTTGGAGGGATGCCATGAAAAATAAAGTTGTGATGTGCGGACCTTTCAGCTTTACTGCAATTTTAAGAATGGTCCAACAATCATATGATAATTTTAAATATCAAAAAGATTTACACCAAATAATCTCGCATATAAAAGTATTCCAAAATGAGTATTCAAAATTCAGTAAAGCATTGGATGATTTAGGAAAGGAAATTAAATCTGCAGACAAAAAATACGAAGCTGTTGCTGGAACAAGAGATAGGGCGTTAACAAGAATAATCGAGAAAATAAATTCAAGTGAATCTTCTTTAAAACTTGACGATACACCAACTCTTGAAAAACCGAAAATAGAGGACTAGAAACGACTTCGCCGGCGGTCCGATGCAGATCGGACCAACCGGCGTTGTGATGAAATACTCGGATCCTCGGATCCGCCGAGTGCGGGTGTACTGCTTACTCTCCTACTCCAACTTCCACCTTTCTCCCTGGAAGGAAGAGTAGATGACGTTGTTGTTGCCACCGTCCTGTTCCTGCTCGGGCCCTTCTCCTTGTTCTCCTTCCTCAATCCCCAACCCCAACCTTCTCTCGGGGTTGGCGACGTGGAAGAAGCGTAGGATCAGAGCAATGAGGACGGCGTACGACGCTACGCCGACGATGATCTTCACAAGTAGCGACATTCTCCCTCCTCTTTGCAACACCACTCTGGTTCGTCTTCCTCCTTGGCCCCAACAGCCCAAAAGAAAAGGCTAATCGCGGCCAAGGTGATCCACTCTTTCACGGTGATTGTGTTGTTGTCTCTCACGTGTTCCTCTCCTCCTTCTCCTTTGCCACACGAAACGCCAACAGGATTGGACCCATGATTGATGCGTATACCACCGCACCAATCAAACCGCTTACCAAGAAGAAACTGGGGTTAAATACTATCTTCAGTATCACAGCGCTCCCTCCATTTCCATAAAAAAAGGTACAATAAAAAACACCATTTGTCAATTTTCAAAAATCTACTTTAAAATATAAAAAATTATTTAGAGATGTGGAGATCTGGGGTTTTTACGTTTGCCTGGATTTCCGCCCGAACCCAAAAACTCATCATCCCATTTCGGTTTAGTACTGGGTTTATAACCTCGTTTGGCTTCAATCTCCATCCTGCGAGCTCGTTTAGAAATTTCATAGACTTCCCGTAATTTATCTAAATCATCGATACCATAAACTTGGGCGATTGCCGGCAATTCTTCTTCAAGCGGGAAACCTTCCCCATTTTCCCATTTTAAAAGCGATTGACTATTCCTGCTAAGTCTTAAAGCTAAAGGCGACGTAGTTTCTCTTTGGTTTTTTCGGCTGGTACGCAAAAAATTTCCAAAAAGTGTAATCTTTCTCATTTCTTCTATTGGTTCTTCACTTGTCTCCCTTTTTGCCGAAGGGGGCATATCCATTTTATTATTCATATTTTAGATAATAACATAAAATTAGAAAGAAAAATTATTTTTAATTTCCAGATAGAAATGCTATATTCTCCTTATCGGCCCTATCGTCTAACGGTTAGGACACATCCTTCTCAAGGATGGAATCGCGGTCCGATTCCGCGTAGGGTCACAAACGGCGCAAAGCCAAATAAACTGCTTTATTTGTGAGCCGTTTGTGAAGGCACAGGCATAATTTTTCAGCAGAAAAATTGCCGAGCCGGGGTCGCGAGTACTTACATTTTTTACGATTTTAAGAAGTAAAAAATTTAGTAACTTGTGACCACATCGCACCTGTACGCAAAGCGTTCAAATTAAATTTATTTTAGAGCTAACATGAGAAGTATAAAATGAATAAAATAAAAAAAATATCAATAGAAGAATTAGATAAATTACTTATTCCTAAACTCATAGAAAGAATGGATGAAATAATCACTGCTGATTCCTTCTACACAAGGGGTAATGAAATATGTGGTTTGAATGTATCTAAGATGATGAATACTGAAAAAGCAAGAAAATTGGAACCGAAAATTCAAAGAGATCTTGCTTTTGAAATTTTTCGTATGCTTATGCAAAAAAGAATTACTGACATTTCTCTCTCTCCACAGTACAAACTACCTGGTAATGAAGAAATAAATAAACAATTTTCTTGGATAGCAAGAAATCAATGGATGATAATATCAAGTAGAATATTGTTTGAGTATTTTATGAATATAATATATATGGTTGAAACTGGTAAGAAATTGGGTTCTAAAAACAGATTCAATAAAATAAAGAACTGGTTAAAAAAAGAAAATAATGATTTTACCCCTTTAGCGATATTGATTGCTAGAGTAAAAAAATATTCTAGAACAAAAAGAGAGCCTGAAATTCATTTTGGTTCTAATTTTACTAAAGAAATTATAACTCTTTCAGCGGATAAAATTGATAATTCCATATTTGGTTTAACTAATTATTTAAACAATTACTGGCAATATGTTATACAAATTTCAAATAATGAAAAAATGGTAGGTCATCCTATCTATAGAGATGAATTTAATGACAAGGAGTGGTATAAACTATTAGAAAAAAATGACAAAAAAGAAATTAATTTTCGTATTGATAACATGTTCACATTAGCAGAAAATACAAATTAAATAGTTTCACGAGAAAGGTCAAAATTTTATAGTAAAATTATTAAAAATGACCTTACTGGGCAATGAATATCCTGGTCGCATCTCGATTGGGCTCACCAATTGACACACTATTACAAATATTGTAATGTGTTTTTGAAGTTCCACACAAAGGAGGAAAGGATAGAACGAGCTCAAGCGGTTGGCTTTCGGATGGACGCCTATTAAAAGTTCCATCCCCAAAACCGGACAGGAGAGAGATAATGCGTAGATACAAATCCGAACTCATCTCCATGCCACGTCCCCAGCCGAGGGACATCGTCCGCGCCAGAAAGACCTGGCGCAAGAAGCTTCAGAAGTTGAACCCCACCATCACGGTGACGTTCGACCACGGGTTCTGCAATATCGATGGACCCGACGGATTCCTGGCGCATTTCTCTTCGGCCACCTTCCCGTTCCTCCCGCGCCCAGACGCCCAGGAACGGGCGACGCACAAGCAGACCAAGAAGCCCGAACCGCCGAAGAGAAAGACGTACCACCACGACTTCGACTACTCCTGGTGAACCTCCCGCACATCACGGCCTCGCAACAGACAGGAGCCTCGCTCTTCGTTCCGTGCGAGGTCTTCTGTTTTTATACTCTAATTTTATATCACTCAATCTTATTAAAAAATTTATTCATGCTATAATTTATTTATGAGAAAAACAATAACAATAATCGTAATATTCATCGGCATTGTTGTTTTAGGTGTACTGGGAATATTTGAATTAAAAACTGAGAACACGGAAAATTCCAAATATGTCGAATATCAAACTGAGAGAGGAAATATTATTCGTTTGGAAACTCCTCGATCGAACGACACTATCAAAAGCCCGTTAGTTATCAAAGGTGAAGCCCCAGGAATTTGGTTTTTTGAAGCCAGCTTCCCGGTCACTCTAGTAAATTGGGACGGACTTATTATTACGGAAAGCTATGCCACGGCCAAAGGCGAATGGATGACAACCGACTATGTCCCCTTCACCGCAACTTTGGAATTTGAAACACCAACTTATAAAAATAATGGGGCTTTGATTTTGCAAAGAGATAATCCTTCCGACCTTCCCGAAAACGACGACTCCTTAGAGATTCCGATACTTTTTAGCGAGTAATTTTTCTATTTTTTATTCTTCCACTCTTCATCCTGACGAACGAGGAGTTTTTCCTTATTTTCTTTATCTAAAAGTATTTCTTCCACTACGCGTTCCATGCGTACACCTTGCGAACCTTTAACTAACACTACATCATTTTTTTGCACGAAAGTTTTAACGAAGTCCCCCGCTTTATATGAATCTAAAAATTCAAAAATATTTTCTGCTGGCATTCCCGCCTCCAGCGCGCCTTCTTTGATGGACTTGGAACGAGGACCGACGACAATCAGCACATCGCAACTTCCCTTGGCAAGTTGGCCGACATTTTTATGAGCTTCTATTGTATATTTTCCCAACTCCAGCATATCTCCTAGAATTGCAATTTTTCTGCCCCCGTTTTTTATTTCACTCAGGGTCTGCAACGCCAATTCGCAAGCAATGGGAGAAGAATTATAAGTATCGTCGATAATTGTAGATTCATTTATCCCTTTCAGTAAACGCATGCGTCCCGGCGGAACATCGTAATTTTTCAGCGAATCGATAGCGGTCAGCGTATTGAATTTCAATCCGGACACTAACGCCAAAGCCGAAAGCGTCGCATACACATGATTCCGTCCGAAAACTCCTTCAATCACCACCGGCAAACTATTCCCCTCCTCATCTACCCGAAAAATTATTCCCTGCGGTTCGCCTTTTTCACCATAAGAAATACTGTCGCCCGAACCCCGAATATCCGCACCCTCGGCAAAACCGTAAGTAATTAGGCGATTTCTGCTTTTGTTTTTCATTTCTAAAACCGCTTCATCGTCCGCATTTAAAATCAAAAGGCCGTCGGGCTTCAAAGTTTTAATGAGCTGGCTTTTTTCTTCAATCAGATGTTTACGTGATTCAAAAAATTCTATATGTACCGGAGTTTTTCCGATAGCGGTAATAATAACCGCGTCTGTTTTCAGCCAAGAAGCAGTCGCGCGCATATCGCCCGGCTTGCCGATACCGACTTCCAGCACCAGCCATTTCGGATATTTATGCGGCCAAATAAAAAGCCAGAGTCCTTTTAAAATATTTTGCAGCCAGATCATAGGATTATTCCAGCCGTTCGGGCATCCCAAAATTGTCAGCGGCAAACCGATTTCGCTGTTAAAACTTTTTTTACTTTTGCGCACATGCGATATTTTAGAAAGCACAGCATAAACCGCATCTTTCGTGGAAGTTTTACCGACGGAACCAGTAACAGCAATAATTTTAGGTTTATATTTTTGAAGTACAAGTTGTGACTCGATTTTTAAAATATAAGCTATGATATTTTTGAAAAGTGTTTTCATGGTTCATCATCTGTCCGGTGGAACGTTGTAATAATTTAATAAAAATTTAGTAATATCCAAAAAAGGGTCAGACCAAGTCGTCGCGGCATAAGGCACACCTTTGGGATTTATCGCATAAAGAAAAATTATAAATTTCGGATCATAAGCCGGGAAATAACCGAAAAAAGAATGATTGTGCCTATCTTCATAATAGCCTCCGTTCGTGTTATCCGCAACTTGCGCCGTGCCGGTTTTCACCGCGACGCTAAAATGATCCAATTTTCCCAATCCACCTTTAATTGATTTATCCATCACTGTTACCAACATTCTGGTTATTTCTTGCGAAGTTGTTTTTGTAATTTTTGTAGATGTAACAGGATATGTCATCTCTTTGGAAGTACCGTCATTATATTTTATTTTTTTGACAATATGCGGAACAACCAAATTGCCTCCATTGCCAAGAGAAGAGAGCGCCCGTATTAATTCAACCGGAGTAAAAGCAATTCCCTGACCAAAAGCAGCGTTAGCGTATTCAATTTCGCGCGGACTTTTTAATATGCCCGAAACCAACCCGCTTGTTTCATTCGGCAGATCAATCCCCGCTTTATCTTTGATGCCAAAAGAAAGTAAATAATCACGCAATTTTATTTTGCCCAATTTCTGTTCAATAAAAACCATACCGGTATTGAGCGATTGACCCAAAACTTCCTGCATATTTGTATCCGGACCTCTGGCTTTTTTGTCAAAATTAAATATTTCTTTTTTTTCAACTATTACAGAACCCTTGTCGTTATAGGTCGTATCAGCCGTAATAACTCCTTCGTTGAGCGCGCTCGCCATCACCAAAGGTTTAACCACTGATCCAAATTCTAAGACATTTTCCACCAATGGATTTGAAAAAATTGAAACTTCCTTAACTTGAGAAAAATTATTTGGATCAAAATCAGGCTTGGAGCTCAGAGCATAAATAGAACCATCTTGTGGATTCATAATTATTCCACCGATAGAATCAATTTGGTATTTATCTTTTACTTCAGTTAATTTTTTTTCCAAAAAGTTTTGCACTTGCGGTTCAATAGTGGTTACAACATCCCCTTCAGGTATTTCGTTTTCAAATAAAGTTTTATGTATGTTAGAAAAAACTTCAGCAAAAAAATTAACATAAGGATTATCGGCATTGCGATTAAGCGAGGAATCATATTGTCTTTCTAGGCCGTAACGCCCGGCCAATTCATCGCCCTTATACCCGACAAAACCCAAGGTGTGAGAAGCCAGGTTGCCACCGGGATAAAAACGCCATTTTTCTTTATAAATTTTTACGCCCGGCAATTTTAAACCAGAAACAGCATCAGCTTGTTCTTTAGAAAGACGATGAACTATTTCTTCATAGGGATCATTTTTTTGTTCAGCCCTCGCTATAAAATTATCGTAATCAATAGTTATTATTTTGGATAATTTTTGATAAGTAGTTTCCGCATCAATAATTTTACCAGCATCAATGGCCATTTTGAAACCGGAAATCTGCGTGGCGGCAGAAACAAGTTGGCCGTCTTTGCGCTCAAAGTAAATAGTTCCGCGTTCATAAATATTGGCAGAGGGCGTGGCATATTGACGATCAGCTACTTCCGAATAAACATTTCTTTGAACAATCTGCACAAAAAAAAGCTTAGTCAAAAGTATTACGGCAAAAATTATAATAAAAAAAAGAACAATTCTGGATCTGACGAGAAAACTAGATTTCATTGTTAGCAAGCTTTAAACTGCCAAGTGATTTACGAGTCGCGAAAGTTGCTTTGGTTTCTTTGAATCCCATAGAAGACGAAAGAGTCATATCAACGCTATTGGAAAGAGCTAAATAAGAAAGTTCTAAATTACTAACTTCATTGGAAAGAACCAACATTTCTTTCTCCAAAGCTTTTCTCTGCACAATATCAAAAATCATATTCCCCAAAGTCAAAACGTACCAAAGCGTCAGCCCGGCTAAAATAGAGATCATTATATTCAAAATAATTTTTTGGACCTCAATATTATTGTTCATAATATTTACATTTCGGACTCTCGTTTTAAGTTGTAAGGCCATTTCTTTCATAATTTTTCTAAAATTCTTAACTTGGCGCTGCGGGCTCTGGGGTTATTTTTTAATTCTTCACTACTTGCTAAAATTGGTTTTTTGTTTATTAATATCGCCTTTTTTTCTTTCTCCAGTGTTTTATAAAATTTTTTTACTATCCTATCTTCTAAACTATGAAAACTTATTACTGACATCCTGCCTCCTGTTTTTAACGCACCAGATCCTTTTTCCAATCCTGCCCGTAAAGCCCCTAATTCATCATTCACCGCTATACGTATCGCTTGAAATGTTTTGGTGGCAAAATGTAATCTTCCTCTTCTATATGCTGCCGGTACCGCATCGCTGATTATTTTTACTAAATCAAAAGTGGTTTTGATTTCCGCTTTTTCTCGGACTTCCGCAATCTTTCGCGCTATCCTTCGGCTATATCGTTCTTCTCCGTAGCCGTAAATAATGTCAGCTAAATTTTTTTCGTCCCAATTATTTACAACCTCATAAGCCGTGGTATCTTCTGGGCCGGGATTTTCTTTCATCGTCATCAGAAGCTTTTCGTTTTTCATGAAAGAAAATCCCCGCCCGGAATTTTCTAATTGATCTGAACTTAGACCTAAATCGAAGATAATCCCGTCAACCTTTTCATTTCCCAAAACTTTATCCAAATTGCTGAAATTTTCATTGTGAAAAGAAATTTTGTTGTCATTTTCTCTCCACGCGCCTTTGTCTTGATCGAGGGCAATGATTTTCGCTTTCGGAAATTTTTTCAATATTTCCATACTGTGTCCTCCTCCGCCGAAAGTGCAATCGAGAACAGCCGAATCCGATTTTAAATTCAAACCATCTATTGTTTCTTTTAAAAGAACTGTCTGGTGAACGCTCTTCATCTGCTTTCCGCATTTCCAAGCTTTTCCGCCAATAACTCCGCTTGCTTTTCTACGGCTTCTTGATTCTCCGACCACGTTTTATCGTTCCAAATTTCCACTCTATCTTTAACTCCAATAATCGCCGCTGAATTTTTTAAACCAATCCTATCTTTCAAAAAATCTGGAATTAATATTCGGCCAATGGAATCAAATTCAACTTCTGCCGCTCGCCCGAACATGTATCGGTTAAAACTTCTTTGGTCGGCTTTCAGAAAAGATAAATCCGAATCCGAACTGGAAAGTTTTTTGCTGACTTTTTCCCATTCTTTATTTGTGAAAATGAACAAGCATTGTCCGAGTCCGGGGGTAATAATAATTTTTTTGCCGAGTTCTTTGCGAAATTTCACCGGCATGGAAATTCTGTTTTTTTCGTCTATGGTGTGTATGTATTCGCCGATGAGCATATTTTTATTAAAAAATTATTATCAACACTTTTCCCACCTTTTCCCACTTGATTAACATTATAAACCACTATAAAAACAACTCCAAGCTTTAACTGTGGATAACTCCCCTGTTTGTGAAACAAGCCATTTTTTGACTAATTTGTTCAAACGTGGTATGAATTTGACGGGGGGGGTGAACTTTGATACTGTTTGTGAAAGACCCAGACAGAAGCATTCCTGAAAGAGTGAGAAAGCTACTTAAACCCAAGCCTGTGTACTCTTCGCGTTTTCCAACTGGGCGGCTGTTGCGCATCCTAATTCTTGGCGGTGACGAGAGAGATCTCGACATCCTCAGGAAAGAGGGGCTCGAGTTCGAAACATCCACAGGACTGACGAAAGGAGAACGCGATGAAAATCGTTATGAGTCCAGAGGAAGCTCTCGGTAGCCACGCTACACTGTTGTTCATCGAACTCAACGTTGTCGCGCAGGGGGTAAAAGACGGGGACGGAAACTACGTCTTCAAATTTTACCCCGAGAACCATGGTAAGGCCCTCAGGGTCCTGGAGACATTCGGTTTTAAAGACAGGGTCTCCGACTGACAAAAGGAGGAGAGATGGACGGACTGAGAGTGCTTTCCTTTGTCTTCTTCCCCATCTGGATGATCATCCTGATCGTCCGTGGGGTGTTGATGCTCTCCGCGGGCCTCTGTTGTGCCCTCGGGCACATCGGACTAGCTCGGTAGCCCAACAACTCATCAACCTGCCCCCGTCCCGGCGCCACGTCGGGACGGGGGCACCAGAAGTTCTTTCAGTTTTAAATACATCGGCGTGTGCATCCCAGTAGCAGAGCAAAGCTCGCTACGGGACAGGCACCGCCAAAAAGAAACACCCCGCTGTTGCCAGTCGGGGTCGTTCTAATTTTAGGAGAGTTTTTTATTCTTTAATTGGTTTCATTAACGGGAACAATTGAGTTTCCCGAATCGGCTTATCCATCAGAAAAGCAAAAAATCTTTCGCCGAAACCGAAACCAAAACTCGGAGGCATTCCGTATTCCAGCATTTCCACGAATTCAAAATCCGGCATCATCGCTTCCTCATCCCCTGCCTCGATTAATTTTTTCTGCTCGTCAAATCTTTTTTGCTGATCCAGCGGATCATTCAATTCCGCGTGCGCCCGGCCGATTTCACTGCCGGCGATAATCACCTGAAACATTTCCGTTTTTCGATTATCCTCCGAATGCTCTTTAGAAAGCGGCGCCACCAACTTCGGATGATTGACTAGGTAAGCCGGTCCGGAAATATTCTTTCGGCAATATTTCCACAACGAATCGGTCATTCGCTCACGATTTTTTCCTTGAAATTCCACGCCCAGTTTTTTGAGCGCCTTTTCCATTTTTTCTTCCGAATCTTCCAGCACATCCACACCGGTTTGTTTTTTAACTTCCCCGACATAGTCGATTTCCGGCCATTTCCCTGCCAAATCAAATTTATGCCCTCGAGTTTCAAATTCAGTTTTTCCAAAAACTTCTTGCGCGATTTTTATATACAAATCCCGAACCAATTTCTTGCCTTCGCCCAAATTCATATAAGCGGCATAAAATTCCATATTGGTGAATTCCTGCACATGCTCCGGACTGGAACCTTCATTCCGATAAACTCTGCCGATTTCAAAAACACGTTCGAAGCCGGCGGCCAGTAGGCGCTTCTGCCAAAGTTCCCCGACGGAAATCCGCATGAAAACATCAATGTCAAAATCATTGTGGTGAGTTTTAAACGGACGCGCCTCTGCCCCACCGGTAGTCACTTCTAAAGTCGGCGTTTCCACTTCCAAAAATCCCTTCTCAATCAAAAAGTTTCTAACCGTTTTCCAAAATTTTTCTTTCTTCTCAAAAATTTCTTTGATTTCCGAATTCATCAGGATATCCAAATATCTTTTGCGGAATCTTTCTTCTGCATCCTGCAGACCGTGCCATTTTTCCGGCAACGGACGCAAACTTTTGGAAAGCATATTCCAATCTTTTATTTCCAGCGTTTTTTCTCCTCTGTTTGTTTTGAAAAAACTCCCCTGAATTTCGACGAAGTCCCCAATGTCAACGACTTCATTCCAAAAATTAAATTTCTCATCATTTGTAACACCTTTTTTAAGTAGTCCTTGAAATAATCCCGTCCCATCATTTAAAGTGGCAAAAACAATGGCGCCCTGTCCCCGGATAGACATTATACGTCCGGCAATCCATTTGTTTTCTTTATTTTTTTCTAGATTTTCAAAATTTTCAACTGCATCTTTCAGAGAAATCTCTCTTTTGGATTCGGCCGGGTACGGATTCATTCCTCCTTTTTCTAAGAGTTTAAGTTTTTTTATTCTAGTGTCCCGAATTTCATCAATTGAAGACATTTAAAAAAGTTTTTAAGAAACATTTATAATTTTGTAATTAACCAAACCGTTCGGAGTTTTAAAAGAAACATCATCGTTTTTCTTTTTGCCCAAAAAAGCGAGACCGATGGGAGACCGATGGGAAATTTTCCCTTTTGCCATATCTGCTTCTTCAGATCCTACTATAACATAAGTTTTCTCTTCTTTGGTGCCTTTTTTTTGCACTACTACTTTGGAGCCGATTTCAACTACATCTCCACCACCGCCCTTTACGGTTTGAGAAGATTGCAAAATTTTTCCGATTTTTACGATACGTTCTTCCAATTTACCTTGTTCTTCACGGGCCTGGTGATATTCCGCATTCTCTGACAGATCACCCAGCGATTTCGCATACTCTAAAGTTTCCAAAATTTCTTTTCGTTTTGGACCTTTTAAATCTTTTAATTCGGCTTCCAGCGCTTTTCTTTTTTCTTCAGTTATATAATCTCCTGATTGATCCATAATTGATTATATTACATTTTTTCACGAAAAAGTCAAAAAAAACTTAGTGTTTTTTGATAAAATACATCAAATATTAAAATATTAGTAATAGTTTTTAGAAAGATAAGCGCGTCCGGAATCGCTGAAAATAATAACCGCAACATCTCCCTTTTTTAATTTGTCTAAATAATTTTGAACGGCATAAGCCACGGCACCACCGGAAGTTCCAAGAAGAAAACCGTATTTTGAAGCCATCGTCTTTAACATACCGAAACTTTGTTCATCCGAAACGGCCAAGAATTCATCGATGACGGATTCGTCCAAACATGGGCTTTCAAAATCAATTCCGATTCCTTCCATTTTATAGGGCTTCGGATTTCCCTTGGTAGCATGAAAAGAATTATCCACGTCCACCGCGATAATTTTAATTTTGGGATTTTTTTCTTTCAAAAATTTTCCCACACCGCTGATTGTTCCACCGGTACCGGCGGCGGCAAAAAAATGAGTGACCTTTCCGTCGGTCTGACGCCAAATTTCCGGTCCCAAGTTTTCGTAATAAGACTGCGGATTAGCCAAATTAAAGTATTGATTCAAAAAAATGGAATCGGGCGTTTTCTTTTGGAGTTCAACAGGCAGATTGTGATAATTTTGAGGATCGTCGAGAGGAACACTTGGACAGATGATTACCTGCGCACCGTAAGCTTTCAGGGTTTTTACTTTCTCTTCACTTACCTTTTCCGAACCGGTAATGATAACTTTGTATCCCTTTACCGCTCCGACCATGGCCACCGCTATACCCTGATTACCCGAAGAAGCTTCAATAATCGTTCCGCCCTTTTTTAACAAACCTTTTCTCTCTGCTTCTTCAATCATAAAAAGCGCCGAACGGTCTTTAATGCTGCCACCGGGATTTAAATATTCCAACTTGGCAAAAATTTCTGCCGAAGAATCAAAGGGCACCCGAACAATAGGGGTATTGCCTATGGCATCAAGTAAATCATGTGTTGGTTCTCTCATACTGCTAATCATAAAGAAAAATAAAAAATAAGGCAACTTGCTTTAAAAAAAAACTATGATAACCTTATGTCTATATGGCAAAAACAGTAATCGAAGTTAGAAAAAATCCAAACGAAAATAATTCAAGTATTTTACGTCGTTTTTCGCGCAGGATTCAAGAATCCGGAATTATCCGCAAAGTCAAAGGCGCTCGCTACAACGTAAGAAAGGAATCAAAACTTAAAGTAAAGAAAAGCGCTCTGAAAAGAATGGGGCGAAGAAAAGAAATCGAAAAACTTCGCAAGTTGGGCAAAATGTCGCCTAAATAAAAGTATGCAGGAAAAATTTTCCATAACAAACAAAACGGGAATATTGCTCCCCCGTCTGCCTTTGGAAGATATAAAAAACGACATTTTAGGGAAAAATTATTCGCTTTCTCTCGCTTTTGTAAATAAGAAAGAATCTAGAGAGATAAATAAAAAGTATAAAGGGAAAGACAAATCCACCAATATCTTGTCTTTTTCGTTACACAAAAATGAAGGAGAAATCATAATGTGCCCGATGGTTGTAAGGCAGGAGGCGAAAAGTTTTGAAAAAACTTTTCGCCAATTCCTCGGGTTTTTAGTTATCCACGGAATGCTTCATTTGAAAGGAATGGAACATAGTAGTAGAATGGAGAGAGCGGAAGAAAAATATGATCAGAAATATTTCTGTCGGGATAGATGTGGGATCGTCCATGACGCGAGTCGTGGTCGGAGAATTTTTAAAGGGAGAAAAAAATCCTAAAATTATTGGTGTGGGCGAAGACGTTATGCTTGGTCTCAGGCATGGCTATGTTACAAATTCAGCCTTGGCAATTACTTCCATAAAAAATGCAGTCGCCATGGCGGAAAAAACTTCCGGCATAAAAATAAAACGCGGTTTTATTTCACTTTCCGGTACGACCTTACGTGGAGAAATGAGTTCGGGTGGAACGATTGTTTCGAAGGCCGATGGTGAAGTGACTAGTTTGGATATTAATAAAGCGTTGCAGGACTGTGAAGATAATCTGAGTTTGGGTAATAAAAAAATTATTCATACCTACCCTATTTCTTTTCGACTTGATGGGAAGGAAGTGTTGGGCCGATTAGAAGGGATGCGCGGAACAAAACTTGAAGCTAAGGCTCTTTTTATTACCTATTCCATCGTCCATTTGGAGGATTTATTGGAAGTTGTCGCGGAAGCCGGAGTAGAAACAATAGATGTAATAGCTTCTCCCGTGGCTATTAATAATATCGCCTTGTCTGAAAGGCAAAAAATCGTGGGAGTAGCATTAGTGGACATTGGAGATCAAAGAACTTCCCTTTCTGTTTTTGAAAATGGACTGTTGATATCAATCCATACTTTTTCCATTGGCTCTTCGGAAATTACGAATGACATTGCTTTGGGATTTAAAATTCCATTGGAAAAAGCCGAAGAACTAAAACTGGGAAATATTGAAGAAGAATTTTCAAAGAAAAAATTGGACGAAATCATTGAAGCGCGCCTCTGTGACATCTTTGAATCAATAGAAAATAATTTGAAAAAGATAAAGAGATCGGAACTTTTGCCGGCCGGCATCGTGTTTGTAGGTGGTGGAGCAAATACTCCAGGTCTTGTGGAATTGTCAAAATCTATTTTGAAACTGCCCTCAAGCATAGGAGCCACAGAAATTTTTGGCAACGTTAAAACAAAACTTCGTGACCCAGCTTGGTTTACAGCC
>Ga0172379_10004877_pt1 | contig 19293 bp, 16 predicted proteins | sample GrowelOW334metaG_FD_119756 | JGI IMG/M metagenome (GOLD analysis project Ga0172379, IMG submission 119756) | Groundwater microbial communities from an aquifer near a municipal landfill in Southern Ontario, Canada - Groundwater well OW334 metaG | ecosystem: Environmental > Aquatic > Deep...
AATCGCTCGCCTACAGTGAACTGATTTTTTCGCGCCAACTGATCTGTTTACACCACATCATCGAAGAGCTGCCCGAACGGGATCGCCTCACGCCGATTCTCAGTGCGATTGCCGCACTGCCCGGCACCTTTGGCACCCTGTGGCTGGAAGTGCCCGACACCAACGATGGCAAGACGCTCACCGCCTTCACCCGCCGTTTTCAGCCCCTGCTGGAAGCAGCACTGCGCGAACAGGGACGCTTGGTTGACACGGATCCTGCGGAGAGTCGCAAATTACCGCGCCTGCATATTTTCTTCCCCGACAAATCCGCCGCCCTGATCGGCACGAGCGATCCGTATAACAGCGCGGATGCACTGATGGGCATCAGTCGCCAATCAATGCCGGCTGAAGCGCCCAGCCGTTCCACGTTAAAACTTGCCGAAGCCATCGATGTATTTATGGATAAGGGCGAGCAGTCCCGACTGCTGCGTTCTGGCATGACGGCGGTAGATTTGGGTGCTGCCCCCGGCGGCTGGACGTGGCAGATGGTCAAACGCGGCATGCGCGTGACCGCCGTCGACAACGGACCGATGAAAGGCGTGCTGGCCAAAAATCCGGCGGTCGAACACCTGATGCAGGACGGCTTCAAGTTCACACCACGCAAAGCGGTCGACTGGCTGATTTGCGACATGGTGGAAAAGCCCGCCAAAGTCGCCGAGCTTATCGGCAACTGGTTTGTCTCAGGCTGGTGCAAACACGCGATCTTCAACCTTAAACTTCCGATGAAGCAGCGCGTCACCGCAACCGATGCTGCGCTGGGCGGTATCCGAAAGCTGCTGGATATGGAAGGCATCAGCTACAAGCTAATCGCAAAGCAGCTCTATCACGACAGAGAAGAAATCACGGTCTTCCTGAGCAAGACCAAAAACCGCTAAAGCTGGCAACATTCAAGTCGACAAAGCACGCCTGCACGTCGCGGGAGTTCCAGCTTCCGCATAGCGTAGCTTTGTACCCGGATCTGATGCACGATGCGTGAATGAATCTGGCTGCGAATACGTGAAGAGAGGTTTCCTATTGCTTTGGTTGAGCAATATTCTCGCTTAGCAGGCTATTCAAATTGGCGGCGGCTTTCCTCTTAAGCCGGGCTAAAATGAGCGCGCAATCGCCACCCGGATAGCGATACGATTCAAAATGTCTCTGCCAGTCGCTGCCCAGCTCTGCGATATCGAGACTTGAAATTCGGCTGGTCGTACCAGCGGTCACTTTAATATTTCCCAGCCAAAAGTTTTCATTTGCCCCCTCTAATATAAAATAAGCACCCGGGTTGCTTATGCTTAAATTTTCGGGATCTTTGTATATAAAACAACCCATGGTTTTAATCTCGTTGCTGACTAATTTTTTCAGCCCCGGATATTGATCATTTTTGGATAGATCCGTTTCTGGCGTCGCTGACCATGCTTGAATTTCCGGAGAAAAGGACACTTTAATGTCCCGCTTATCATTCCAATCTGCCAGAATTTTAATTCGATTTTCTTTTGCAATCAGTGCATTTCGAAAATTGGCTAGCACAGGCCCGATTATATCGCTCCAGTCACGATAGGACTTCCCGATACCATCTTGTACATCGCCAATGATAAATTTTGGGGTGGATACGCCATATATTTTTTCCAGAAATACTTGAACATTAGGTGCTTGATCAAAACAATTTTTTACCATGGCAGGATTGTTATACCAGTCTGCCCCGCCTTTTGATTCGTCGATGAATGACTTCATGACGATGGATATATCCATATTGCTAAGACCTAGTTTTGCAAGTTTTCCCAAAGCAATGCTACAGGCATTGGACAAGTCGTGTCCTTGAGCCCCAGATAGGATAGCCAGTAAGCTAGGAGAAGTATCGTTGAGCGTTTGCAGCAAATTGTGGTGGCTATTGACCGGCAGATAATTTAGTACGTTTGCTGCGGAAATGCTGTCCGGATTTAACTGATTGAGCACGCCTGATGCCGCAGGATCAAATAAAGAGCGGGCGTAATTGAACGATAGCCTAACTGTGAATAGCACCGTTTTTTCAGTTTTGTTATCCGCCTGCAGCTGTAAAATCTTCTTGTCAGGGGTACTACCCAGGTTGCTTTCGGCTCGGTAGACCGGGATTTCAATGGTACGAAGTCCATTGCGTAGTTTCGGCCAAGTCAAACTAATCTGAGTTTTTCCGTTCACCATCCCCTGCATAAGCGTATTCGTTCTAGATTGAGTTTCAGACAACACAGGATTGCCAACGGTTGCTGCAATGCCACTAATCGCGGTCGCAGTACCGCCCGTTACGACCATGGCTGCCGCGCCTAGCACTAGCTTTGCCGAGCCGATAAAATCTTGATTGGAGTCACTTGAGCTTTTTACGTTAAGCACGATGGAGAGTTCACCGGGATTAAACGCTGAGTAAGATTCGAGCAGCGCTAGTGGAACGATATTAATGGGGAGCGTGCTAAGGGAGGCACACTCTGAGCCATTATCACGCCCATCGAAAGCGGCAATCGGTATTTCTCCGCCATCCAGATTCTTTTTAAAGCCGTTTGTCACCATTGAAAGAACTAATTGCGTCTTTTCACCCCCCCAAAAAGTGTGATTTGATAAAGGCACGCAACTGCTGGTTGGAATGACTTCGGAAGTGACCGTTACATAACCGTCATGACCATGGCCATCATGCAGCCATTTTGGCGTCTCGCCAGAAGTGGATACAGGTCGTGTTCCCGGAAAGAAAAAAGTAGATGCAAAGCCATGCATTGAAAACGTCATTGTCAGTACCAAGACAACCGATGCGATTTTTGTTTTCATCATTAAACCTCGATATTCGTTAGCCGTTATAACGACCGTATCCGCTTTCATGGATTGCCTGCATCCGTAGAACTCGTAAGTGCATCCCGTACATGCTGGCATATTTTTGCTCATATACGCTGCAGGAGCGGTGTTTAAGCCAGGTTTATTTATCCGGCAATCCGTCAGGTCGCCTCTCATTTTCAGGGAATAAGATTGCATATATGCGGTACGCCATTAGCTTACCAAAATAATTTGACCTGCGAGGCTGCAATGCACGTATAAAAATAGCTGATATTTTTTATATTTAGCGTTGTTTTCAGCATAACAATACTCTCAGTCAATAGCGCATTTGCCGAATGCCGCAAGGAGCGCGAAGCTTGCAGCATTGACTGGCGTGGCGTTAAACTTAATGGGGAAACTTTCAAAATACCGACCTTGGACAGGCAAATTTTGCCGGAGACAGCCTGAAAGGTGCTATCTTAAGCAGTGCGAATCCGAACTGCGAGGCGTTAAACTTGACAGTGTCTACTGCCATACGGCCCATCATACATTTACATTTTTCACAGGCTTATTGAAATGCTTACCTCATTGATCATCATATTTATCATTGCCTACGCAGCTATCGCGCTGGAACATCCGCTCAAAATCAACAAATCTGCCTCTGCCCTGATTGGGGCTGGGCTGCTATGGACGATCTACGCACTGTCTGTCAGCGATGCACAATTAGTAAGCGATCAATTAGCTGAATCGCTGATGGGAACGGCTCAGATCGTATTTTTTCTGATGGGGGCAATGGCGATTGTCGAGGTAGTGGATGCCCACAACGGCTTCGATATCATCACGACACACATTAAAACCGCCAAACTCTCCAGATTGATGTGGCTGGTAGGGTTCGTTACCTTTTTTCTCAGCGCCATTCTGGATAACCTGACGACGACCATTGTGATGATCTCACTGATGCGAAAATTACTGGGACGACACGATGACCGGCTATTTTTTGCAGGTATTATCGTCATCGCCGCAAATTCAGGTGGTGCCTGGTCGCCGCTGGGCGATGTGACCACCACGATGCTGTGGATAGGCGGGCAAATTACCAGTCTGGCGATCATCAAGGGCGTGCTGCTGCCTGCATTAGTCAGTATGCTGGTACCACTCGCCATCACGGCCTATACTTTACGCGGTCGAGATGTGGTTGCGCCTCAGCGTGTTGCTGGCGCCCCCGATATGCACATAACCTTATTTGCGCGCAATCTGATATTTTTCACTGGTTTGGCCATTTTGCTGGCGGTGCCAGCTTTCAAGACACTCACGCACCTTCCTCCTTTTATGGGTATTTTGTTCGGATTGGGCATTCTGTGGCTGGTGAGCGATTTGCTGCATCGTCATCAGGAAGATCACAATAAGCAACAACTAACGCTAGGACATGCCCTGAGCAAGATCGATATGGGTTCACTGGTGTTTTTCATCGGCATTCTGCTGTCGGTCGCCACGCTGGAACATACGCACATTCTGACCGCGCTGGCCCAGTGGCTGGATCAGACCGTCGGACGTCAAGATGTCATTGTGATGATCATCGGCATTGCCAGTGCGATTGTTGATAATGTGCCGCTGGTCGCCGCGTCCATGGGGATGTACAGCCTGACGCAGTATCCGGCAGATCACTTTTTGTGGGAGTTTCTTGCCTATTGCGCAGGCACCGGCGGTTCCATACTGATTATCGGCTCAGCAGCAGGTGTGGCTGCGATGGGATTGGAAAAAATTCACTTCTTCTGGTACATCAAGAAAATCAGCGGATTGGCGCTGGTGGGGTATTTTTCAGGTGCGCTAGTTTATCTCGTTCAATACAGTCTGCTTCACTAAGTCGCTGCATTGAAGCTGCGCATCGTCACAATGCATGACAAATAAACAACTACGATGAAAATATCTGCACAAGCCTTTATCACCAGAGTTCGAACCGCGCTGGCTTTTCGATTCAACCTGAATGCCGATCAGCATGGTTTCGACGATATCGACCAGAGTATCCGCGATGGCATTGAGATCAGGGGAACCAATCTGTGGGTGTTGATGCTGGCGATTTTCATCGCCTCCATCGGTTTGGATGTCAACTCCACGGCGGTGATCATTGGCGCCATGTTGATTTCCCCGCTCATGGGGCCGATTATGGCCATAGGCTATGGGGCGGGCATCAACGATTACGAGCTGATTAAAAAGGCACTGGGCAATCTACTCGTCTGCATCCTGATTGGACTGTTTACCTCCACGTTGTATTTTCTGATCAGCCCGTTATCCACTGCTCAATCCGAACTGCTGGCGCGAACAACGCCTACCATTTGGGATGTACTGATTGCCTTGTTCGGCGGTCTGGCGGGCATCATTGCTTCCACCCGCAAAGAAAAAACCAACATCATACCGGGCGTTGCCATCGCAACGGCTTTGATGCCTCCGCTGTGTACCGCCGGTTACGGCATAGCGAACGGTTCAATGGACATTTTCTTTGGTGCGTTTTTCCTGTTTTTAATCAACTGTATTTTTATCGCGTTTGCGACCTTGTTGCTAGTCAGCTACATCGACCCGCCCCATAAACGCTTTGTCAGCGAGGCGGTCGGGCGTAAGGTCAAACGCTACATTTACGCCGTGGTGTTTGCAACCGTCTTGCCCAGCATCTATCTGGCCTACGGAATGGTGACACGAGAAGTCTTTCTGTCCAGAGCCAACGAATACATTAAAAAAGAGCTGGTATTCGAAAATGGCTTTATAGCAAAACAGAGCATTTCTGCTGATGAACGGCTGATCGACATTACACTGGTGGGACAGAAGGTCAGCGATGAGCGCTTGATTGAGCTTTCCAAGAAACTTGAAATATACCGGATGCCGAATGCCAAGCTGATTGTGCATCAGACCGTTATCAAGGAACTGGACGAGACGAGACTGTCGAAGACATTGCTCACTGAAGTATTGAACAGTACTCAGCAAACATTCGATGTAAAAAACAGTCAACTGGCTGATTTGCAAAATGAACTTGCAAATTTGCGTGCACAGCAAGGAAAACAGAACGATTATCTGCAAGAACAGAAAAAAATCTTCGACGAGCTGGTTGCGCAATATCCGCAAATTGAGAAACTGTCGATTGCAAAGACGAACGAATATCAGACAAAACCTGCCGCGGCTTCAACCGTTTTATTACTTAACCTGACATCAAAAAAATCTCTTTCGAGAGAAGACAGACGCAAAATAAACGCATGGCTAAAGGTACGAACCGGGGTTGATCAGGTAAAGCTTTCGATAAATATGCATTAAAAAAAACTAAACGAAGGCAAACGATCACCCCACCTTAAAACCGCAATTACCCACAAAAAACCAACAAATTCAAACTTTAATAATTTTTTGTTTTCAACCGGTTTGGCGAATCATAAAACCAGCCTAATATTTTGATCTATTTGCGAGCAGCCTCAGTTCGGCTTGCCTGCTTGAAGCGTTTTGTGAATTTCGTGTTTTTTGTGGATGAAAAGCTTTTTCAAGGTTCAATAGCTCAGCCATGCCCGAACAAGCGGCAAGCTCGCTTAGACTGCTGTCGGGCACAGTGGAGCCCTATTGCAATGATTACGAGGTAAAAAGGAACATTATGCCAAAAAAAATACGCGTGGGTTTGGTCGGTTACGGTAAGGCAGGCGGCGCCGTAGCCAATGTCTTAAGCGGTGATCCGCGTTTTGAATTGTGCTGGATTGCGAAGCGTTCGACAAATGCAGGACAGCAATTTCATCCCGGAACCGATATCCCAATCATCGGGCTGGAACAACGTTCATTCGCAGATTTATTCGAGCATATTCCGGTGGATGCGCTAGTCGATTTCTCCTCGCCAAAAAGCATTCATCTCTACGGAGAAGAAGTGCGCAAGCGCGGCATCATGCTGATCAGTGCAATCTCGGCCTATTCAGATGAGGATTTGGAATACGCGCGCAGCTTGAGTCAGAACGCCCGCGTATTGTGTTCACCCAACATCACCTTAGGCATCAATTTTCTAATCGTGGCGGCGAAATTGTTGCGCAAGATCGCACCATTCGCCGATGTGGAAATACTGGAACAGCACTTCAAGGAAAAGCCGGAAATATCGGGCACCGCGCGTAGAATCGCTGATACGCTAGAAATTGCGGGGGAAAATATTACTTCTTTGCGGTTAGGCGGCATCGTCGGACACCACGAGGTTATCTTTGGCTTTCCCTATCAGACAGTGCGCCTGATTCACGACTCTATCAGGCGGGAAGCATTTGGTACTGGCGCGGCTTTTGCCTTGACTCAGCTCGCTGAATGTAAAAATGGCTTCTACACCTTCGATGATTTGCTGCTGCACCTGATCGCTGATGAACTACAAAATAGTGAACACACTATAAAAGATTAGGATTATGACTTGTCGTAATGCTTAATTTTCTGTAACCGTGCTGATTTCGCCCGGGTAAAACGCCCCGATTTGAAAATTCACCGCTGATCGAAAATCAGTGTAGATATAAGCTTTTCGCACCGAAACTGAACCTAGCTTAGCATTTTCTTGAATCCATCGCGTTTCGGATTTTATTAGCGGAAGTGGCAGCACGCGACAGCACCACGCCATTTTTTCGGTGCATAAAAAACAAGTCGCCACACAGGCCTCTACGCGATACAGGTACATTATTTTTGTTCGTGGGCCCAGTCTAAACATAATCGACTATGTACCCGGCAAGCAAAGAGGAAATGAATTGAACGCCCTGCAAAATTCTTAGGCGAAACGTACTCAAAGGCTCAACAATGACAACAAGTGAGTGGCATCATATCCACACGCAAGAAGCATTAACCGCCGTTGCGTCAGACCCGCAAGGGCTGAGCAATGACGAGGTATCGCGACGGTTCGTGCAGTATGGTGCAAATCGCTTGACTCCACACAGGCAGCGCCCTCCCTTATTGCGCTTCCTGATGCAATTTCACAATGTACTGATCTATGTACTACTGGCTTCGGCGGCAGTCACTGCATTACTCGCACACTGGTTAGATACCAGCGTGATCGTCGGTGTCGTGATGATCAATGCCATCATAGGTTTCATTCAGGAAGGCAAAGCAGAAAAAGCAATGGATGCCATCCGGCGCATGCTATCGCCTGAGGCGACCGTGTTGCGTGAAGGTCGTCGAGAAGTGATTGCTGCTGAAGCACTTGTTCCCGGCGATATCGTGTTGCTGCAATCCGGAGATAAGGTTCCTGCTGATTTGCGCCTGCTGAGCGTGAAGAATCTGCGCATCGAAGAAGCGACATTGACTGGCGAATCTACTGCCGTAGAAAAAAATATCACCGCGGTGCCGTTCCAGAGCGTGTTAGGTGACCGCTATTGCATGGCTTATTCGAGTACCCTGGTCGTATATGGTCAGGGCACTGGCGTGGTAGTCGCCACGGCTGATAATACAGAAATCGGACGCATCAGCACGTTACTGGAAGAAGTGCAGACGCTAACGACCCCGCTGCTGAGGCAAATCGAGGTGTTCGGGCGCTGGCTGACTATCGCCATCATGGCTCTGGCAGCAATCACTTTTTTATTTGGCTGGCTGGTCCATCAATACAATATCGGAGATATGTTTCTTGCCGCCGTAAGCATGGCCGTGGCAGCCATTCCGGAAGGGTTGCCCGCTGTTTTGACGATTACGCTCGCGCTTGGTGTTCAGCGCATGGCAGTGCGCCGCGCCATCATTCGTCGATTGCCTGCAGTCGAAGCACTGGGTTCGGTCACGGTGATTTGTAGCGACAAAACTGGCACGCTGACGCGTGGCGAAATGACCGTACAGCGCATACTGACAGCTGGACGAGTGCTTGAGGTGAGCGGCAGTGGGTATGCACCGCATGGCGGATTTTCTCTGAACGGGAAAGAGATACTCATCGCCGAACATAGCGCGACCATGGATTTGTTGCGTGCAGGGCTACTTTGCAATGATGCCGCACTTCGCGAAACCGATGGCATATGGCACATTGTGGGCGATCCCACCGAAGGTGCGCTCATTACGCTGGCCCTGAAGGCGGGGATGGATCCTGTGTTCGAGCAGGCGTTGCTGCCGCGCACTGATCTTATTCCTTTTGAATCAGAACATCGTTTTATGGCAACCTTGCATCACGATCATCAAGGACATGCCTTCATCTTTGTCAAAGGGGCGGTGGAGCAAGTGTTGCTGATGTGTAAACAGCAGCGTGGCTTGAAAGAAGACTTACCGCTTGATTTGCCGCAATGGCACAGCAAGATGGCCGTGACAGGCGCGCTTGGTCAAAGAGTGCTGGCAGTGGCGATCAAGAACATAGAAGGCGAGAAACACAATCTTGATTTTGACGACATGCATGACGGGTTCACCCTGCTCGGCATGGTCGGCATCATCGACCCACCGCGCGATGAAGCCATCACCGCCGTGCGCGACTGTCGAGCAGCAGGTATTCGCGTTGTGATGATTACCGGAGACCATGTAGAAACGGCAAACGCCATCGCTGCACGGCTGGAGATAGGCAATGGTCGCGCATTGACAGGAGGTGACTTAGATCTTCTCGATGATTTGGCATTGCGTCAGGCTGTGCGTGATGTGGATGTGTTTGCGCGCGCCAGCCCGAAACATAAGTTACGCCTCGTCGAGGCGTTACAGGCAAATGGCGAGATCGTTGCCATGACTGGCGACGGGGTAAATGATGCGCCGGCTCTGAAGCGTGCAGACATCGGCGTAGCGATGGGCGTAAAAGGGACGGAAGTCGCCAAGGAAGCTGCTGAAATGGTGCTGGCCGATGACAATTTCGCCACCATCGCACATGCGGTTGAAGAAGGACGCACTGTCTATGACAATATCAAAAAAGCCATCGTATTCATCATGCCCACCAATGGTGGTGAGGCGGGCATGGTGCTGTTCGCCATCCTGTTCGGCATGACACTACCAATCACCCCTGTGCAAATATTGTGGGTGAATATGGTGACCGCCGTCACGCTGGCTTTGGCACTGTCGTTTGAAAAATCCGAACCCGGAATGATGCTGCGGCCGCCGCGCGCAGCCGATGAAGCGATCCTGACCGGCTTCATGATCTGGCGTATTTTTTTCGTATCTTTGCTGCTCGCTGGCGGATCAATCACGCTGTTTTTATGGGAAAGTGCGCGCGGCACCAACATCAATGAAAGCCGATCCGTTGCCGTCAATGCGTTGGTAGTAGGTGAAATAGCTTACCTGTTTAATTGCCGCTACTTGCTCGTGCCGGTACGTACCTGGCATGATTTCACCGGCAATTCCTACATCTTGCTCTCCATCGCAATCTTAGCAGTCATTCAAGCAATTTTTACCTACCTGCCCTTCATGCAGCAAATGTTTGCAGTGGCCGCCATCGACGCCTCTGCATGGGGACGCATCATCGGCTTTGGGGTAGTGCTGTTTATTGTGGTCGAATTAGAAAAAATACTGATTCGAAAAATCTGGAAAAAATAATGAAAATACCCGTCGTCCTCATTTCACTCGTTGGCTTTATTACTTAACGAACTGACGCTACAGAAAACCGCCACAGCGCTTTTTTGTAGCAAACAATACCCTCAAGACTCAGGCTGTTGCGCTAAAGCCCACTGTACATGCTCCCTGACCAATTCTGACGGATGATTCATCCTCGATTGCAGCGCCGCCCTCACCTGCTCGCTGGCTGGCGCATTGCCGAGCGCCACGGCGATGTTGCGCAGCCATTGCTCGTGACCGATGCGGTAAATGGCGCTTCCTGCTAAACGCTCCGTGAACTGCGCCTCATCCCATGCGAACAACTCCGCAAGCCCCACATCATCCAGATGGTGCCGGATGGCGAAATCAGCCTCCACGGTCATCTTGGCAAACCGATTCCACGGGCAGGCCAACTGGCAATCGTCACAGCCGTAAATCCGGTTGCCCAGCAGCGGGCGAAACTCGGTCGGGATGGGGCCCTTGAGTTCAATCGTGAGATAAGAAATGCAGCGCCGCGCATCCAGCCGATACGGCGCGATAATCGCCTGTGTCGGGCAAATCCGCATGCACGCATCGCAACTTCCGCAATGCGCGGCGACCGGCGCATCCACAGGCAAAGGCAGATTCAGATAAATTTCCCCGAGAAAAAACCAGGACCCCTGATCGCGCGTCAACAGCAGCGTATGCTTACCCCGCCAGCCTAAACCTGACTTATCGGCTAGCGCCACTTCCATCACCGGCGCACTGTCGGTAAACACCCGTCCGTCGAATTCTGCGACTTCACCGCGGATTTTGTCGGCCAGCAACGCTAAACGCTTGCGCAACACCTTATGATAATCGCGCCCCAAGGCATAACGCGAAATGTAGGCACGCTCCCCCTGCCCCAGCACCTCGAAACCCTCGCGCGCCTCATCTGGCCAATAGTTCATCCGCAAACTGATCACGCGCACCGTACCCGGCACCAGATCAGCGGGCCGGCTGCGCTTGACGCCGTGTTTTGCCATATAATCCATTTCGCCGTGAAATCCCCGGGTGAGCCATGCCTCCAAGCCGGCTTCCGCACTGGACAAATCGACATCTGTAATGCCTGCGGCCTGAAACCCGAGCTCGTGCGCCCAGATGCGTATATTGCCGGCGAGTTGGTCATACTGCCCTGATTGAGGAATTCTATTTTGCATAAGCCCGATGATAGCCGAATTAACCTTGCCGATGAACCTGCAACACTGGCATTTGCAGCGCGTCTGGCCGCGCAATTACAGCCGGGCATGGTCATTCACCTGCAAGGTGATCTGGGCGCTGGCAAGACCTGTCTGGTACGCGGCATCTTAAACGCATTGGGCTATACCGGCCGTGTAAAAAGCCCGACCTACACGTTGCTGGAACCCTACCATGCCGGCGGACTGGACTTGCGCCACTTTGATCTGTATCGTTTGCAAGATGAGTATGAATGGGAAGCCGCAGGCTTCCGTGACGAATTTGACGGACACAATATTCTGCTGATCGAATGGCCGGAAAAAGCACCGGTGCCGCCCGCCGATCTGCTCATCGAACTGGAAATTCTGCCGCAAGGCCGCCTCGCACGACTCACAGGCAACACCGCAATGGGACACGCATGTTTAAAGCAGTTATAAATTCACGATTGCAATATTATGTACAAGGTCTGCTGACGGCTGCGTTCCTGCTGTGGCAAATTCCCGCACTCGCAGCCATCGACATCACCGCCACCCGTGTCTGGCCTGCACAGGACTACACCCGCCTGACGATAGAATCAAAGCAGGCGATCCGCCACACTATTTTTTCCGTGGAAAATCCTGATCGTTTGGTCGTCGATTTGGAAGATGTGGAGTTAGGCGACACACTCAAGCAACTCACCGGCAAACTCAGCCGCGATGACCCTTATATCAAAAGCGTGCGCGTCGCCCGCTTCAAACCCGGCATCGTACGTCTGGTGCTCGACTTGAAGGGCCAGGTCAAACCCCAGTTATTCGACCTCAATCCGGTAGGCGAATACGGCTACCGTCTGGTGCTCGATGTGTATCCGGCGGTCGCCGCCGACCCGATGATGGCGCTGTTAGATCAAGCCCAGCCGGCTAGCCCCGCGGCCAAAACACCCGGAAACGTCGAACCGGAAGCCGCGCCACTTGCAAAACCCGTGCCTGAACTGCGCGCGCGCACCCTGATCATCGCCATTGATGCCGGACACGGTGGAGAAGATCCCGGCGCGCGGGGCGCGCGCGGTTCGCATGAGAAAGATGTCACGTTAGCCATTGCACGCCGCCTGTGCGCACTGGTCAATGAAACGCCCAACATGCGCGGCATCCTGATCCGCGATGGCGACTACTTCATCCCGCTGGGCGTTCGTGTCGTCAAGGCGCGCAAAGCACGCGCCGACCTGTTTGTCTCGATACACGCCGACGCCTTTATCAAGCCCGATGCGCACGGTTCATCGGTGTTCGCGCTCTCAGAACACGGCGCGACCAGTACCGCCGCACGCTGGCTGGCCAAGAAAGAAAATGAGGCCGACCTGATCGGCGGCATCAACATTGCTGTCAAAGACCCCTATCTGGCCCGAACCCTGCTAGACTTATCACAGACCGCAACAATCAGCGACAGCCTGCGTCTGGCAAAACACGTACTGGGCGAATTGAACGACATCAATGACTTACACAGCGGCCATGTGGAGCAAGCCGGATTTGCGGTACTAAAATCACCGGATATTCCTTCGATCCTGGTGGAAACGGCCTTTATCAGCAACCCCGGCGAAGAAGCAAAACTGAACGATGAGAACTATCAGACCAAACTAGCCAATGCAGTCCTGGGTGGCATTAAACGCTACTTCGCCCAAAATCCTGCATTATCCAGACACAACATTGCACAGTTGACGAGGATGACAGCGCCATGAATCAGCGATTACTCAGAATACTAGGTGGCAGAACCGAACACTATCCCTATGCGCTGGAGAGCAAATACCCGCGCATTCTGGAAGCGATTATGTCGCTTTGGGACGACGAGGGAATTGACGGCTATTTCATGGAACTGATGGTCAGCGATCGGGGCGACCGCGCAGGCTTTCCCCCTGAGATTGCCGCCGAAATCATGCACCTGAGTCTGGTTCATGCCGCACAGGAAGCGCCCGACAAACACAGGGACATCTGGGCGGCCGCCTCCGGATCCTTTGTCAACTTCAACGCCAATCCATCGACCGATTGGACAGCCCCAGAGCAAAGAATCAAGGCTGAACTCTCTAAACTCAATGTTATTTGTACGCCGGAAGGTTTTTTTTCCGCTGCAGAAACAGGAATCCGCGCAGCTGTTGCGCTGTTCATCGAAGCCAACAGCAACATAGAAATTCGCGACAATCGCGGCTGGACCCTGTTAATGACGGCCGCCTTCAACGGACATGCAGAGATCGTCGGGCTGTTAACCGGGCATGACGCTGATGTGAATGCACTCGATCTGGGCGGCAACAGCGCGTTGCACTGGGCCGCTTTTGGCGGACATACCGCCTGTGCCAGACTTTTGCTTGAGCACCACGCAAAAATTAATGTCCAGAATAATTTCGGCTGGACCGCACTAATGCAGGCGGCTGCGCGCAATCATCCTGAAGTCGTCGAGTTACTGATTGAATGTGGTGCAAATCTCGACAATCCGGCCAATGACGGCTACACCGCGCTGCATAAAGCCGCAGCATCGGGCTATTTTGAAATCGTCCGATTGCTGCTCAACCGAGGCGCAGACCGGTCTCTCAAAACGCGCGAGGGCGACACCGCTGAAAAACTTGCCATCAAAAACAAACAGGAAGAAGTTCTAACGCTGTTCAGGGCCTGATCGGAAGATCAGGCAGTTTGGTAGAGCAGATTTTCAGGATCCAGTGCGCGACCACGAACAGCAGCCTCAGCGAAAGCGGCCTCATCGCCCAGCGTTTTGACTTGTTGCACGATGCGCTCAAAACTTTGCAGATCGCCGCGTTTTTCGTAGATTCCCAGCAACGCCTGATAACCATATAGGTTTTTCGGATTCGCCTCGATTGCCTGATTCAATGAAGCTTCAGCCAACTGATCATTACCCGCGCGCAAATGCCGATTGGCTTCCATCAGGATCGCGTATTCTGGCGGTACGGCGCGTTCGGCATACGCGGGCGTCTCTATCGTTTTTTCCCCGACGATTATTTTTTCAAACGTGAGGGACACAGGATGTTCAAGTGTGGCGGAGGGCAACTCCTCAGCCACAATAGCATGTGAAGTAAAGGGTGCATGAGCGGTTGGGAACGGCATCGTTGCATCAGGCGGCTCGGGTTTAATGAGCAGCGGACGATATTCCTGAACCTCAGCTTCCGCAACAGGTGCTGTTTCTTCATGCACCTCGTCGAACGGACCGCGTTGCCAGTGCATGCGCCGGAATTTAAAATGCCAGACAGCACCCCCTATCCCGGCCAAAATCAGCACAGCGATGGTCAACACCATATTCAACCCGTTGTTTGCTGCAGGCTGCGTTTTGGCAACTTGCACTACCGGTGCTTCGACCGGAATTTCGACAGACGCGCCAACGAGCGGAGCAACGGCCTCGACCGACGATGGGTTTGCCAGTGCCCGCTTATCCTGCAGGGATTTGATCACCGTCTGCATTTCACCGATTTGCAGGTTCAGTTCCTGCAGCGCTTTTTCCTTGGCAATCAGCTCCTCTTGCAACGCATCGCGACTGTCAGCCTGAGCCGGATCATAGCTCGAAATGGAGAGTGACATGGCGAGTTTCAGCTGGTGCTTGCTACGCACGGCGACATCGGGCTTTTTACGCTTTTTGACCTGACGAACACGGGCTTTAACCGGCGTCACTTCTGCCTTGACGGGGGCGACTCGGGACGTGTCTGAAGACGGCGACGCAAGTGGCAGCTGATACTCTGAAAATTCAGCGGGAGGGTCGAGCAAAAAAGTGTAAGCCTTGAACAGTTTTCCGGCAGGGGATGACACTTCAACCAGTAAATTGATAAAAGGATCATCCAGCGGATACGAAGTCGAGACGCGGACGAAAGGCAGCATAGCGCCGGATTCGTTGACAAGCGCAAAGCGAAACTTATGACTTTCAGGATATTGCATCCCGAGCTTCCGGTAGTCATCCGCTCCGGCTAAACGAATTTTCAACTGCTGCACATCCACATCGCTCAGATCAGCGAAAGCAATTCTTGCGTTGAGCGGCTGCCCCAGACTGCTGGCCACCTGCAAGTCGCCCATCACCAGCGCCTGTGTATTAACAGTGGCGAAAAGCAGGCAGAGCAGAAAAACAGCTTTTATATAGCGCGCAGCCTCGATTTTCATTACCAATACGCACAGAAATATTTCGGACGCACGATTGTAACCATATTCGCGCTGCTTGTGGCTAAATCAGGCCGGAAACACGCCCGTTGAGAGGTATCTGTCGCCCCGGTCACAGACAATAAAGGCAATAACCGCATTTTCAACCTGCGCCGAAATACGCAAGGCAACCGACAAGGCCCCGCCGGATGAAATGCCGCAGAATATCCCCTCTTCTGCCGCCAGACGTCGTGTCATATTTTCCGCAGCCGCCTGACTCACAAGCTCAATACGATCGATATTTTTTCCATCGTATATTTGCGGCAAATAAGCTTGCGGCCACTTACGGATACCGGGAATCTGCGCGCCCTCTTCCGGCTGTACGCCGACAATCTGAATAGCGGAATTCTGCTCCTTGAAAAATCGCGCACAGCCCATGATGGTGCCGGTCGTCCCCATGCTGCTGACAAAATGAGTCAGCGCCCCCCCCGTGTCGCGCCAGATCTCGGGCGCCGTTCCCTCGTAATGCGCGAGTGGATTATCCGGATTGGCGAACTGATCGAGAATAATGCCCCGCCCTGCGCGCCTCATCGCTTCAGCGGTATCGCGCGCGAGCTCCATACTGCCGGCCTTGTCAGTCAAAATCAGTTCTGCGCCGTAAGCGCGCATGCTCTGGCGACGCTCGACGCTCTGATTCTCGGGCATCACAAGGATCATCTTGTAGCCGCGCATGGCCGCCGCCATCGCCAGTGCAATCCCCGTATTGCCGCTGGTCGCCTCGATCAGCGTATCGCCGGGCTTGATTTCACCGCGCCGCTCGGCGTGCAAGATCATCGACAGGGCAGGACGGTCTTTCACCGATCCCGCAGGATTATTGCCTTCGAGTTTGGCCAGCAGTACATTGCCAGAATTACCCGGGATACGTTTGAGTCGCACAAGCGGCGTGTTACCGACAAAGTTTTCTATAGAGGGGTACATCATACGGCCCTGATATTGGGTAGGTTTGCAATAATAACTGCGAGTGAAACGGTGAACTTGACGGAGCGTATATCAAGCGCGAGTGTAAACCAGCTCATTTTAGTCAACAGGCGAAAATCTTGCCACATCGCGCCCCTGATGTTCTACAAGCTCAAAAAACACCGTCTTCGGGCGAGCCCAGACAGCGCCATCCGCCACGGACCGATAGATCACCAGAAGCACATCCGGATTCGCCTCAAGCCGCGCCTCGCAGACTATTTCGTAGATACCGCCCTTGTAGTGTTGATATTTCATTCTGTTCAGTATGACAGGGAACATGATAGTGATAGCCCAAATGGGATAAAGGGCTATTTATTTCCGGGACCGCACTCCGGCTATCCGTGCTGTTGCCCGGCAAGTTCCTTCAAAAAATCGGCAATATCCCATTCGCAACCTCCACAACCGGAAAGTGCGCCAGTCCATCTGGAAATAGCATGCATATCCATGCCTTGCTCGAACAGACTTTGAATATGCCCCCGGCGCGTGCCACTGCAATGACACATGACACTACCCGCCACCTCTGCACTCTGCCTATTCATCGATGTCCATTCCTAGCGGCGGCTCAGCCAGCCACATTATAAAATCTAAAATATGACGATAATCAGTTCAATCACATGCCTTTATTTCTCAATAAAACGGGCAATCCTGAAAAATACGGCAGCGCTTACTCAGTCAAGGCTTTATAAATATAGTTCTTCAGTAACAACTCAAGCTCGCGACTAATGTCTAAGAATTCGATTCCACACATCACCGAATCCGGAGTGTCATCCACCCTGACACTTTTAATAATCGACTTTAAATTGAAAACGCTATTTTCCTCATTGATGTTCATCCGGCAATAAACCTCAATCACATCCCCTACCGCACCAAAAGATTTTTTAGAATAGACAAGCGCACCGGCATGGCTCACGTCCAAAATTTTTGCAATGAACGGTTTTATTCCCGTCGATTCGATGAGGCAATCGTTACCCATCAAATGATAACGGTGCGTGAGTCGCAATTTTTTAACCTCCGCAGCAGGAAGTTCGCTAGGTTCAACATCCATAAAATTCGCTCTGTGTAATTTACGCGCTATAAACCCGCAATATTATATCAATCCGTCTTTTTCGTTCATCAAAATATGCATTTCAGCACCGATTGCGAAGCAAATAATAACGGACTTGTTCAAGCGAACCCCCGTCGACTGCACTGCCACTTTTGCATCGCACAAAATGGGGATTGTCGGCGCAGCTAACTTATTGATTGAAAAGTGGAGTTATTTTTCGAATATTTTATTGCCAAAATCTTCAGAACACATATTGACTTTTCTACATTACCCACAAATCCAGACGCCATATAGGCTGGCGTCACACGCGCACTCGCATCCACTTCAGACTTACGATAACATATTGTTTATAAATAACTATTTATAATTACAAAAAACAGGCAGCCTGTTAAAAACCCTTGCAGAATGGCAGTTTAGCGGCTTAACCGGCCACATTATCCACAGAGTTATCCACAGAAATTGTGGATGAAACAAAAATACTCTTTAGGAACGAGGGGTTGGCACAGGATTGTGTTAAGTATTATGCAATAACCGACACGGATAGTATGGATTGCCACGGTAAAGTCGGACGTGCAATTGATTCATCGCACCCAACCTCCCGATGCAGGAGAGGCATCAAAACCGGACTGACAAATTAACGACGCGCACTATTAAGACTGCGCAATATGCATAGACGTTGCTGCTCTCTGCGCGCTGCAACCATCTGTTCTCTGGCATCCATCTCGGGCACGGCATTACGGGAAATTTCTGCGGAGCTATCATCGCTGGAATTTTTGAATTGCATGTCTGCGTTACTCATGATGAACCGCCTTTCAGTACGCTAAGTTTATGAAGCACTGAGTTGATTAACGGCAGCGAACGGATGATCATTAGGCCTTTTTTTGCAATTCCAGCAACGCGTGCAAGCGACAGAAGAAAGCAGGATCGCTCAGCGGTTGCGAAAGCACCAGAATTGCTCGAACAGACATTGCGTAACCGTGTCACCCGTTACCATCAATTCCTGTTTGATAAACTGTTTTCGGCGCAAGCCGCCGTGGCTAATCAGCGAACTTTCCCTATGCACAGTCATACGGCGTGTTCTTTAACAGGGGATTCGCTGCGCGCTTCGAGTACGGCAGCCGACAAGATAAGCCCCCCCCCGATAGCTTCCTGTAAAGACAGCTGTTCAGCGCCTATCAGCATGGCAGAGAACACGCCGACAACCAATTCCGTCAGCAGCAGAATGGCGGCACGGCCTGCATCCAGACGAGCGACGCCGTAAAATGTGGCGAGCGTGCCGGGGAGTATCCAAAGCAGCCCAATGGCGACCAAGCCCCAGACGTGCAGGGCGGTGAGTGCGGGAAACGGTTGCGGGTTACAGAGCATAAAACCTAACGAAATCACTGCACACCCGGCAAATACGGCTAAGGCTCTGATCAATTCGGGCAAACCGTGTCCTGCGCGAATGGCGACGTTATTGAGCGCGAAGGCAAGGCCTGACGAAAGTGCCAGCAGGTCAATGGCAGATAGCGGGGCCGCGAATACCGCCGGGCCGCCCAGTGTCGCAAATAATCCTGCGAGTGCCAGCATTAATGCGAACAGGCGCAACCGGGTAAAGGCTTCGCCTAAAAAAATTCGCGCGGCGATGATGGTCCAGACCGGTGCCAGATAGAATAGCAACATCACCCGAACCACACTGCCTTCTGCCAGCGA
>Ga0172379_10004878_pt1 | contig 19289 bp, 17 predicted proteins | sample GrowelOW334metaG_FD_119756 | JGI IMG/M metagenome (GOLD analysis project Ga0172379, IMG submission 119756) | Groundwater microbial communities from an aquifer near a municipal landfill in Southern Ontario, Canada - Groundwater well OW334 metaG | ecosystem: Environmental > Aquatic > Deep...
ATCCTGAAGCAACTCGGCGATGCGCCGGGCAGGGCCAGCGCCAGGAGTTGCTTGGGAAAGACGACCTGGCAGCAGCCCTGGCCGAATTTCACCCCGGCGCCGAACACCTCGCGGTAGCGACCGGCATGGGGCGGGGCCGGATAATCGAAATCGGCCCGCAGTTCCGGCAAGTCCCGCTCGACCAGGCGGACGGACAGGCGAGCGATGGTGGTCAGCCACGTTTCCTGGTTGAAGCGATAGTTGGCGCCGAGCGGGATCGACTTGGAGGCGACCATGGCAATCTTCTCGCCCAGGTCGACCAGACGCATATCGAAAGCCGAGCCGAGCAATTTCTGGTAACGAATCGTCGTCTTCAGCGCCTCGCCCAGGGTCGGCGCGCATCCCAGCGCGGTGCCAAGCTCCGCCAGGTGCGACAGGCGGATGCGTTGGCCGAAAGCCAGGCCGAAGCCGGCGTCGCCCGTTTGCGCCATGGCCCGCGCGACGATCACCGCGATCTGGGCGTAACTCAGGCGGGTATCCGGATGGCCGAAGTGCTCCGGGCGCAGGCCGGTTCCCGCCAGCAGGCCGTCGATTTTCGCCCCCTTTTCCAGCGCCAGCTGCACCACCAGCGCCGGCAGGGGAACCGGCACCAGCGGTTCCGTCAGCGAAACGAACAATTCCCCCTCCAGATGCTCGTGGGTGTGCTGGCGCATGGCTGTGGCTGCTCCGTGAAGTTGGCCGAATTTCACCATTAGGCTGGCCATTTGGCAATACCCGGAGCGGCGCCCGGCTGGTAACTTCCCAGTGCGGCATCGACCGACCGGACAAGGAAAGGCAGGCAAGCATGCGCTTAGTCACTCTCATCGCCGGGCTTCTGGCAAGCATCCTGGCGGCGTTCGCCGCATGGTGGATTTACGCCACGCCGCCGGCGCATCATGTCATCGCCGAAGCCTATGCGGTCGGGCCGGTGCCCGCCGCCATCACCGCGGTGAACACGGCCGACGACTACATTGCCGGCAACGCGTCGCGTGCTCCATCGGCGCTGCCGGGCCACGACGAGGTGATCCTACAGGAGCGTCTCGGCCGCGCCTTCGTGACCGCGATGGATGGCTGGATCTGGCGGGTCGACCTCAAGTCGGGCCAGGCTGAGCGCTTCGTGCAAACGCCCATGTCTCCAGCCGGCGCCCGGCTAGTGCCCGGCGACGACGACCGGATGCTGTTCTGCGCCACCCGCCTGGACGACAACCGCTATCCGGAATCGGTGCAGCCGGGCATCTACGAACTGACCTTCTCCACCAGGAGCATAAGCCCGGTGGCCCTGCGCGTGCCGCTCTCGCCGCCCATCGCCGCACCCCGGCCGGGCAACCAGGGCAGCGTGTTCACGCCGCAGGATTTGCCGCCGCTGGTCGTCAAGGACCTCGACGACAAGAACAGCCGTCAGATCGCCTTCTGCAACGACATCGACGTCAGCCGCGACGGCAAGCGCATCTACATGTCGGAACCGTTCGATTACGCCGGCGCCTCCTCGGGCACCGGCTCGCTCGGCGAGGCGATCACCCTGGCGCGCAACGGCCGCCTCTGGCAGTTCGACCGCGAGCAAGGCACGGTGCGGCTGGTGGCGCAGAACTACAACTTCATCGACGGCGTGCTGCTTGAATATGCCAGCGCCACCGACGAGCTGGAGCAATCGGTGCTGGTAACGGAGACCACCAAGTACCGCATCGACCGGCTTCATCTGCGCGGCCCGCTGGCGGGCAGCGACCAGGTGCTGTGGGAGAACCTGCCGGGCCTGCCCGACGGCCTCGACCGCGATGCACAGGGCCGGGTGTGGGTGGCCTTCATCAAGGAGCGCACCAAGGTGTCCACCTGGATTCACGCCCACCCGTGGATCAAGCCGCTGCTGCTGCGCCTGCCGCGCTCGCTGCTGCCGATCACCAAGCCGACCGCCGTGCTGGCTCTCAGCCCGGACGCCAGCCAGGCCCTGTTCTACACGCATCACGACGGCAGCGTGGTGCATGACATCGCGGTGGTGGTGCCGGGTTGGGACCGGCTCTACCTGCCGACTTTCGACCGCCTGAACACCGGCCTGGTCAGCATGCCCTATCCGCCGCGGTTGCAGCCAGGCGGCGCGCCGGTAGACGCAAGGAGGACGCCATGAAGAAGATCGCCGTCCCACATGCTGCCTTCCTGCTCTGCCTCATTGGGCTGATCGGCAGCGGCGCTGGCCACGCCGCCACGCTGTCCGGCACGGTGTTGTCGGCGCAGGGACAGCCGCTCGCCGGTGCGCTGGCTACCCTGATCGGCGGCGACAAGGTGATGCAGGAAACGGTCTACAGCAATGCCGCCGGTCGCTTCCGGCTGGACACCGCGCAACAGGGCGAGGCCACGCTGCGGCTGCGCGCGCCCGGATATGCCGATGTAACGCAGCCACTCAGGCTCGGCGCGGCGGACAGCCAGACCATCGCCGTGGCACTGAAGCCGCTCACTGACCCCAAGGCCGTCTCCGATGCCCTGCCGGCCTCGGCCCACGCCGCCACGGTGAAGATCAACGACGAAAAGGCCAATGCCGCCTACCGCAACCAGTGCTTCTTCTGCCACCAGATCGGCAACGCCTGGACGCGCCGCCCCAAGAGCCAGGAGGAGTGGAACGGCGTGCTCGACCGGATGCAGCGCTACGGCGCGCTGATCACCTGGGGCGCGGAAAAAAGCATCCTCCGGGCATTGTCGGAGGCCTTCCGCGGCCAGCCCGTGGCGGACCGCGAAGATCACCGCCAGGACGCGGTGATCGCCACGGCCAAGCTGACCGAAGTGCGCATCGGCGATGCCAGTTCCTTCGTCCATGACGTCGAGCTCGGCCCGGACGGCAGGTTCTACAGCGTCGACATGGGCAACGACATCATCTACATCACCGATCTCGCCAGCGGCAAGAGCGAGGCCGCCCCGATGCCCAGGGAGGGCCTGCCGCGCGGCGGCGAGTTCGCCGGCATGTCGGCGCCGATCGCCACCTTCAACGCTTACCACGGGCCGCACAGCATCGTCGTCGGGCCCGACGGGCGCTACTACACCACCAACTCGATGATGGGCGAACTGGGCATCTTCGACCCGAAGACGCGCCAGTACCAGTTCGTCAAGATCGGCCACGGCGCGCTCTACCCGCACACGCTGCGCTTCGACCGCGACGGCATCCTGTGGTTCACCCTGGCCATGTCGGACCAGCTCGGCCGCTACGATCCCAAGACCGGCCGGGTCGATGTCATGGCCCTGCCCGCCGGCGGCTTCTGGCAATGGCTGGCCGACACCCTGTTCGATCCGCTGCTCAGGATTGCCGCCTGGTTTCCCGGCAAGGACCTGCAACTGATCCTCTCCCATCACAAGTGGAGCGGCCAGGGTCACAAGATCATGAACCTGCCCTATGGCCTGGACGTCCACCCGGGCGACGGCTCGGTCTGGTACAGCAAGCTGTATGGCGACAAGATCGGGCGCTACGATCCGCGAACCGGCGCCATCAAGGAATGGGACACGCCGCTGACCGGGCCGCGCCGCATGCGCTTCGGCGCCGATGGCGTGCTGTGGATACCAGCCTTCGGCGATTCAGGCCTGATGAAGTTCGACCCGAAAACCGAAAAATTCACCAGCTACCCGATGCCGGTGCTGGCGCAAGGCGAGTTCGAAACGCCGTATGCGCTGAACGTGCATCCGCGCACCGGCGAAGTCTGGGTCACCGCCAATCTGTCGGACCGGATGTTCCGCTTCGATCCGCGCAATGCGCGCTGGATCGTCTATCCGATGAGCTCGCAGACCACCTATATGCGCGACATCGTCTTCGCGCCGGACGGCAGGGTCTGCTCGGTGAACGCCAATCTGCCCGCCGCCGCCATCGAGGGACAGCAGCAGCAGATCGTCTGCCTGCAACCGGATGCCTATCCCGAGGCGAATTCGAATACCCCGAATATCCGCCGTTAAGCGGCGCCGGAAATTTCGCGTGCATGGGCGCATCGGCGCGTGCGCCTGCTGACAAGCCGCGCCCCACTCTCCCAGGTTACTTCAGGGCTTGCCGGTATTGGCTCGCAGCATGTTGCAGAACAAGCGCCCCTGTTCGATGGCGTCGTCGAGCGCCACATGCGTGTGCGGGACCGGATCGAACCATTCCGCCGGCATCGAGCGCTTGCCGCAGGCGCGGTAAGGTTTGCGCAACAGGGCCATGGCGTAGGTCTTGATGTCGATCGCCGCATAGCCGAAAGGATTCTCTGCGGTGAACTCCAGCAGGTACCAATACACGAACGGAAAGTCGAAGGCGCTCGGGTAGGCGACGAACACCGGCTTGCCCGGCAGCGCCTTGAGCCAGGCCAGGTAACGTTGCATGGCGGCAGGCGGCGCTTCCAGATTCTGCCGGCAGGCCGCCCAGGCGGCCGGTTGGGTCGCCCACCAGGCGGCGGTCTTGGGGTCGGGTGTGGAATTCGGCAGCGTCGTCAGGTTGGCGGAAAATGTTCCCTGCAGATCCTTGCCGGCGGTGTAGGCGGCCGAGCCGATGCTCAGCATGGAATGCCTGCCGGCGACCGGGCCGTCGGTCTCGACATCGGTGCTGACGTAGATTTCCGCTGCGGCGTTCAGGACTGTCTCATTCGGCGCGCAGGGCAGTGGCGACCGGCAGCCGCGTGGCGCGCCAGGCCGGCAGGAAACCGCCGATCAGGCCGATCAGCAGGGCCAGCACCATGCCCTGGCCCATCAGCGCGGGGGTGACGCGGAAGTCGAAGGCCACCTGGCTGAAATTCGATCCCAGGGTGGCGGCGGTGTAGCCGTTGAACATCAGGTAGGCCAGGGCCGCGCCGATGGCCCCGCCGATCAAGGCCAGCAACTGCGCTTCCAGCAGCACCGAAATCATCACCGGCGCGGCGCCGAAGCCGATGGCGCGCAGCGTGGCGATCTCGCGGCCGCGCGTCGAGATGGCCGCGTACATGGTGTTCAGGGCGCCGAACACAGCACCGACAGCCATGATCAACCCCACCGCATAGCCCAGCACATTGATCAGCTTGCTCATCATCTCGGACTGCGAGGCGAAATATTGCTTCATCGTCGCCACCTTGACTTGCAGCCGCGGGTCGGCGGTGAGGGCGTCCTTGAGGGGCGTCAGCGCCGCCACATTTTCCAGCGCCACGCTGACCGACTGGAAACCATTGCGCCGATAAGCGCTCTGCACCACTTCGGCATCGGCCCACAACTCGGATTCGTTCACGCCGCCGTCGGCCTCGAAGATGCCGACCACGCTCCAGTCGGAATCGCGGAACGCGATCCGCGAACCCAGCTTCAAGCCGTCGAACTGCATGGCCGCCTGCTTGCCGACGATGACCTCGCGGGTGCCGAAAGTGAACAGGCGGCCCTGGCTGATCTTCACCTCGGGGCGCAGCAGGAAGGCGCCCGGCTGCACGCCGCGCACCGCAGCGTTGGCCAGGGTGCCGGTGCTGGCCTTGGGCAGGTCGGCGATCACCAGCAGTTCCGCCGCGACGATCGGCTTGCCGTCGGCGCCGCGGCGTATGCCGGGGGCGCCGGCGATCACGTCGGCCTGCTCGCGGGAGAGGCCGCTGGAGAGTTCCGAGGTCGCGCCGCTGCGCATGACGATGGCGCGGTCCTCAAAACCTGCCTTGCCCAGGGTGGCGCGAAAGCCGGCGCCCATGGAGAGGATCGCCGTCAGCACGCCGACCACGCCGGCAATGCCGACCACGATGACCAGCGAGGTGCCGAGCCGTTGCGGGATATTCTTCAGGTTCATCCAGGAAACCTGCGCGATCTGATTCAACCAGGCGAACATGGTGCTTTCTCCTGCAACGTTATCTTATGCATTCAAAGCGTCGACGATCTTGAGACGCATCGCCTTCAGCGCCGGCGCCAATCCGACCAGCAGGCCCAGCAGGAAGGCGAAGAAGAGGCCTTCGGCGACGACCGACCAGCCTATCCGGGTGATGCCGAAGCCGGACAGCCCATCCTTCATCGCGCCGATCGCTGCCATCGAAAGCAGCAGACCGATGGCGGCGCCGAGCATCGCCAGCAGCAGGGACTCCAGCAACACCAGCCACCACACCGCGCGATTGGAGAATCCCAGGGTCTTCAAGATGCCCAGTTCCGGAATGCGCTCGCGCAGCGCCTGCGACATGGTGTTGCCGGTCAACACCAGGATGGTGAAGAACACCGCGCCGAGGATGGCGCTGACGATCAGCGCGATATCGCCGAACTGCTTGGCGAAACCTTGCGCGAACGCCTGCTCGGTCTGGGTCTTGGTGGCATGGGCGGAATTGCCGAACTGGGCGTCGATGGCCTTGCCGACGGCGTCGGCGTGCAGGCGGTCATCCACCTTCACCAGGAACCAGCCGATCTGTCCCTTGCCGTATTGGCGCGCCTCGTCGAAATAGTCGTGGCGGAACAACAGGGCAGAATCGCCGTTGGCTTGGTCCTTGGTGTTGTGGAAGGTGCCGACGATGTCGAAGGTCCAGGTCAGCGAGCCGTCCTTCTGCGGCCAGATGTCCGCCACCAGCGGCACCTTGTCGCCGACTTTCCAGTTCATCTGCTTGGCCAGGGATTCGCCGACCACCGCGCCGGTGCGGGTGGCGTTCCAGGCGGCGCGCGTCTCCGCGCTCACTTGCAGTTCCGGCGCGATGCCCAGGTATTCGTCCGGTACCACCGGGAAGACCCCGAAGCGCGCCGGCTTGTCCTGGTAGCTGCCGCCGAACCAACTGGCGAAGGCCACCGCCTTGACGCCAGGCACGGCGGCGATTTGCGCCTGATAGGAAATCGGCAGCATGTCGATGATCGAATACTTGGAATTGGTGATCATGCGGTCGGCGTCGGCATTGTCGGCGCCGCCGCTGAAAGCCTGATTCACCGCCTGGAGCAATCCGAACAGCATGAAGGCGACGACGATGGACAGCAGGGTCAGGATGGTGCGCGTCTTCTTGCGGAACAGACTGGCCCAGATGAGCGAGAAATATTTCATGATGGTCTCGGTCCGCCGATGCTATGCCGGGTCGGCGGCCAGCGTGCCCTTGTCCAGGCGGACGATGCGCTTGGCGTATTCGGCCGCCTTCGGGTCGTGCGTGACCATGATGATGCTCTTGCCGTGGTCCTGGTTGAGTTGCGTCAATAGCGACAGGATCTCGTCGGCGGATTTGCGGTCCAGGTCGCCGGTCGGCTCGTCGCAGACCAGCAACTGCGGGTCGGAGACGATGGCGCGGGCGATCGCCACGCGCTGCATCTGGCCGCCCGACAGCTCGCTCGGCTTGTGCCTGGCGCGATCCTGCAGGCCGACCAGTTGCAGGGCGATGCCGGCGTTCTGGCGGCGTTGCGCCGACGACAGCCTGGTCAGCAACAGCGGCAGTTCGACGTTCTTCTGCGCCGTCAGCATCGGCAGCAGATTGTAGGACTGGAACACGAAGCCGATGTGATGGGCACGCCAGTCGGTGAGCTGGCCGGCCCCCATCTGGTCGATGCGCTGGCCGGCGAATTCGATCTGGCCGCCGGTGGGGGTATCCAGCCCGCCGATCAGATTGAGCAGGGTGGTCTTGCCCGAGCCGGAGGGCCCCATCAGGCAGACGAAATCGCCCTTGGGAATGTCCAACTGGATGCCATGCAGCACCTCGATTTTTTCCGGCCCGCGCTGATAGGTCTTGACCAGATTGCGGATTGAAACCAAAGCTTCCATAGTCACCATCCTTGAGCTTGAAACAAGATCATTGGGCGCCGCCATTGGCGGCGGCGACCTGGACTTGCGCCCCATCGGCCAGCGCGGCGGGCGGGGAGAGGACCACGGCGTCACCGGCGTTCAACCCCGCCAGCACCTGGCGATCTTCTCCCATGGCGCGGCCCAGGGTCAGGGCGCGGCGCTCGATTTTCTGCTCGGCGCCGACCACGAACGCCACCGCCTTGCCGTCGCGCTGGGCAATGGCCGCGCCGGGCACGCGCACGCCTTCGTTCTGCTGCGCGCCCGCGGCTTTCGCCGCCTCGCGGAAGCTGACCTTGACGCCCATTTCCGGCACCATGCGCGTGTCCTTGTTCAGCAAGGCGATGCGCACCTTGACCGTCGCCTTGCTGCGGTCCGCCGAGGGAATGATGGCGATCACCTCGGCCGGAATCTTCCACTCCGGGTAGGCGTTGAGCACCGCTTCCACCGGCATTTTCGGCAACACGCGGCCGATATAGGCCTCATTGACATCGACCTCGATTTCCAGCGAATCCATATCCACCAGGGTGCCGATGCCGGTGCGGGTGTAGCCGCCGCCCGCCGACAGCGGCGAGACCATTTCACCGGGCTGCGCCGCCTTGGCGATGACCACGCCGGAAAACGGCGCGCGTATCACCGTGTTGTCCATGCCCTGGTCGGCGATCCGCACCTGGTCGGCGGCGACCTGGACGTTGCGTTGCGCGGTCTCCAACTGCGCCCGCAGCGCATCGCGTTGCGAGACATATTGTTCCACCTGCGCCGCGCCGACGAACTGGCGCGTGGCGAGGTCCTGGTAGCGGGCGGCATCGGCTTCGGCCAGTTTGAGTTGCGCACGCACGCTGCCGAGCTGGCTACGCAGCACCGCCAGTTGGGAATGGGCGAGCTGTCGCTGGGCGTCGGCGTCGATCGGGTCGAGCGTGGCCATCACCTGGCCGGCCTTGATGCGCTGGCCTTCCTCGATCATGACCTGCTTTACCTTGCCGGTGATCTTGGAAGACACCGTCGCCATGCGGCGCGCGGTCAGGTAGCCGGTGGCGTCCAGCACCGAAGTGTTGCCGCCTATCCTGGCCGCGACGGCGGTCCGCACCTGCACGGCATGGTCCTGGCTCATCCGCCAGGCGCCGTAGGCGGCCCCGATCAGCACCACGGCCGCAGCCAGGCCGATCCACGGCGCGATCTTCGCCGGCGCCGCCGGCGTCCGGTCGATGCGCAGTCCGTTGAGCAGTTCCCGCCTGTCGTCCATGTGATTCGTCAATCCTCAAGAGAGCGAATGCCTTGCCATGCGCGCAATTGGGCAGTCCCGATTGCCGGGCTCGTCACCGGGAATCATCTTCACGCAAACGTTCTGGCTTGCGGATTTTATTCCATCGATTGCGTGTCGGGGCTATGACAAGCTAAATCGCCAGCAGCGCTTGCTCGGCGACCGCGCGAACTTCCTTTTTCCGTCCGTGTCCCGGGTGTGGCAGGTCCTGAACTTCGATGAGCTCGGCTTTTTAAAGTTCATCAGGGTCGCGCTATAGCGCGTCAGACGGTCGTGCAAGGTTTCCCGAGTGCCACCAATTTGGCCTTGATGCTGTTTCGGGGGTTTGCATTGTCAGAAAAACATGGTATTTTTTCTGACATGAAATCCTCCTCGAACACCCGCCTGCAAACCGCCAGATCGCGTACCAGCATTGATGCAGCAATTCGCGGACGCATCGTAAGATCGACCCAACGCCGGGTTTTTACCCCCGTCGATTTTATCGACCTTGGAAGCCGCGCCGCCGTCGATAAAGTGTTGTCACGAATGACAGCCAGCGGCGAACTGCAACGCCTTGACCGGGGCCTATATACCCGGCCGCGCCAGCACGCGATCCTGGGTACTCTCATGCCAACCGCCGATGAGATTGCAGCCGCCCTCGCCGGTAAAGGCAAACTCCGGCTCCAGCCATCCGGGGCCAACGCCGCAAATCTATTGGGTTTGTCGGAGCAAGTGCCGCTGAAACTGGTCTTCCTGACCGATGGCGTATCCCGTACGGTGCGCGTCGGCGGACAACAAATCATCCTGAAACACACCACGCCCCGAAACATGGCAACCGCGGGTCGCATCAGCGGGCTTGTCATCCAGGCCTTGCGTCACCTGAAGCAGCCGCGCGTGGATGAACACATCGTCGAAACCCTGCGACGTCGGCTGAACGCCAAAGACAAAGCGCTACTGATAACCGACGCGCCACTGGCACCCGCCTGGGTCGCAAAAATCATGCACCAGGTTGCGGCAAAAAAGGGCTGAACGATGCAGCAATTCCTGGCCTTGTCGCCCGAAGATCAACGTCTGACCTTTGAACAAACGGCGGCCAGGCTCCAAATGGTTAGCTCCAGCATCGAAAAAGATTTCTGGGTCTGTTGGGTTCTGCAACACCTTTTCGCTATGCCGAACCTCGCGCAACATTTGACCTTCAAAGGCGGCACATCGCTATCCAAGGCCTGGCGGTTGATTGATCGTTTTTCCGAAGACATTGATTTGACGATTGGCCGTGAACTTCTGGGATTCGGCGGTGCCGATAGTCCCGATCAGGCATTTACTTCCAACCAACGCGGAAAAAAACTGAAGGCCCTCAAAGCCGCATGCGGCGCGTATGTGAAGACCCAAGTTCTCCCTTATCTCGAAAACGCGATGAGAAACACCCTGAGAGCAAAAGGCAGGTCGCTTGAAATCGACCAAGAGGATCCAGACAGACAAACCCTGCTGTTTCATTATCCATCCCATTTTCCGTATGCCGAGGGGCGTTACGCTCTACCCGTCGTCAAGATCGAGTTTGGCGCCCGCTCCAATCCCTGGCCGGCGCGTCGGCGCGATATTCAACCGATGGCCGCCGATGTCTTTCCCCAAGTATTTCAGGATCCACGGACCAGCGTGCAAGCTCTCGCGCCCGAACGGACTTTCTGGGAAAAAGCCATGCTGCTGCATGAAGAGACCTACCGACCCGCGGACAAACCACGCAAGGAGCGTATGGCTCGCCACTATTACGATCTCTATCGTCTGATCGAGGCCGGTGTCGCAACCAACGCCAGCGTGGACCGAAGATTGTTCGATGAAGTCGCAGGCCACCGGCAGGTATTCTTTCATCAGCGTTGAGTGGATTACTCGACCCTGCGACCGGGCACCCTGAGGTTGATGCCCACTCAGGAAGCGCTATGGCGACAGGACTATGTCGCCATGCAGGCGGAGATGTTCCGCACTACACCACCCGACTTCGCCGTCATTCTCACTGCCGTCAAAGAGTTCGAACAAGGATTCAATAAAGGAATATAGCTTGGGTAAAGCTCGCTGTGGGTAGGCGGCGCAGTTGGTTTGTCCTTACCGTCCACGCGCAAACTCGGTGTCCAACCGCGCCTGCAAGATGTTGTGCCGGTCGCAATTGAAGCGATCTGTCAGCGCGCCGCCGGGTATCAGATCTCCGTTTCACGGCCATTCCGGGTTCTGAAAGTCACGCCTGATCTACGTTTGGGCTCGTCAGGCCGCCTTTCGTCCCCGCATTTCCTCGCGGATCACCTGCCGCAGGGTCTCGGCAATGTCAGCTTGTTGAACGGAGGATTTCAAGGTCTCGTTGATCAAGGTCTGATAGCCGCGGTCGCCAGCCATGCGTTTGAATCTCTCCACCAGCGCGGCATCGAGGTAGAGCGTCACACGTTTCTTTGGCTGCACCACCCGCCCGGCCGTCCGCTCACGCAGTATCAGCTTGCCGCTCTTGATGTCGCCCTTGGTTATCGGCGCCTCGTCGTCAAAGGTTGGCGTAGTAGATTTCTTCTTCATTTGGTTCGGCCTTTCGCATGGAAATCACGCGGATTTCATCGTCGGTTTCGGCGGTGGCGATGACCACCAGCTTTCCGTGCAACATCCCCAAGGTAATGAAGCGCTGCTCGTCGTAATCGAAACGTCTATCCTCAAAGGTCACGGTAGCAGAGCTTTCGATGACTCGCGGTGCATCCGTGAAGTCGTAACCGTGCTTCTTGAGATTTGCCGCCTGCTTCCTTGCGTCATGGGTATAGCGCATGACCGAAGTGTATGTATAGTTGTGCATATAGTCAACCGGTGATTTCCGGGTAACGTCCGTGAGACAAGATTTCGAAGCCAGGAGCGCGGCTGACGTGTTCTGGTCGGGTTGACGGCCGTCAGCGCCCTAGGTTCACTCAATCTTTCGCGCCTGGGCTGCACGCCCATTCAACAGCAACACCATGTGTGTGACGACGTCCTGGTTTTTTACGAAAGTCCCTTCAGCATCGGCGTCATTGGTGTAGAAATGAGTGGCGCTGTCGGAAAAGATTTCCGTCTTGGCGGATCCCGTCGCTTGGGCGAAGAAGCGCTCGCCCTCACGGCTGATAACTATCGTCGAATTGGGCGCGATTTGGTATTTTCCGACATAGGCATCGAACACTCTCGGGTCCAATGCGATCGCGCGACGCGTCGGCGGGGGCGACGCCTTGACGAGCACATAACCGCTGTCGATCAAGTGCGCGCCAATGCTGTCGACGTCGGTCGCGTTCGAGTTGGACAGCACCACCACGCCACGCAGCCTGCCCTTGTCCAGTCCAACGAACGAACGATAGCCTCCCGTGCGGCCGTTATGCCCGATCATCTCGGTATCCGCGACCCTCCGCATAAACCAGCCGAGTCCCATTTTGGCGTCCGAATAGCGCGAGACTTCCGCGGCTACGTGCGCTCTTTGCATCGCAGGCAGCAGCGGCGACGCATTTATGCCGAGATTGGCGCCCAGATATTTCAACATGTCGTTGGCGGTTGACCTCAGTGCGCCGGCGCCGGCCAGGGCGTCGTTGTCCCAGCTCGCCGTCGGGATGCGATCCTGGTGTCCGCTGGCAAGGTGGGATTTCATCCGCGGCGTCAAGGAAATCGCCGTACTATCCATCCCCAGCGGCTGCAACACGCGCGTTCGCAAGAGCGTCTCGTAATCGGTGCCGGCCCGGTTGGAAAGCGCATGACCGAGGAGGCCGACACCCAGATTCGAGTACTCGTGGTAAGCGCCGATTTCCCGCGTCGACTGGTAGCCGTTCAGAAACGCATACAGATCCTTGACGCTGTAGTCGGCAAATGGATTGGACGGATCCTTCGGCGCAAAATTGTCAGGCATGCGCGGCAAACCCGAGGTATGGCGGGTAAGGTTCAGGAGGGTTATTTCCTTGTTGCCGACCCGGTGCGCCTTGACCGTGTTCGGCAGGTACTTCGAGACGGGGTCGTCGAGCTTGACTTCACCCTTTTCGACCATGTCGGACAGGAGCAAGGCGGTAAACGTCTTGGTCACCGAACCAATCTCGAACACCGAATCGCCGTCGACCGGTGTGTCGCTGTCGCGCTGCATCTTCCCGTAGCCGATAACGCGCGTGCCCTTGGCGTCGATCAGGCCGACGACGACGCCGACGCCCTTCTTTCCCACGTCGATTTGATCGCGGAGAATTTCCCGGATTTCAGCATCCGAGAGGTGCGACGGCGCCCCCGGCCCAGGTGGCGCCACCTCGGCCGCACGAACTTCCCTGCCGGCCATTGGCTTGATCCAATATCCGGATACCTTCCACAGTCCGTCAGGTTCAAGTATCAGAGAGACGGTTTCGCCAGCAGCGGGCAAGTTGTCGAAGGAGGTGGCAAACTGAATGACCACCACTGCGCCGGTCGGCGCCCTGGTCAATGCCGGGTTCGAAGGTCCGTCCGAGACCTCGCGCGATTTCCTCGCGCCGAGAGGAGTGCGGACCTTGTTTGACAATTGCGCCCAGGCATCCTTGGGGATACCCTGCTGGAAGCTCGATGCGGCGTGATCCCAGCTTTCGGTGAACTTCCCGTTGTCGGTGAACGCCAACCATGCCTGCGCCGCCGAGACAGCCTTCGCGACGACATCGACCTCGTTTGCCGCGCCGGCTCCATGGTTCGACAACATCATGACAAAAGCCAGTACAGACAAGAGCTTCTTCAAGATATCTCCCACTTCAAATGATTGACTAAACAACTGGCCTGTCGTGCTTGTGGAACGTCGGTGCGCTTGCCTGCATGGCGGTTGCGGAACTTGTTTCTGGAATGTGCCTGTCGCCGTACTATAACCTATGCGCATATGGTGGCAGGTGGCGCAGCGGCGGCGATATGCGTGTGCCCGAGTTCCGGTTTTCGGCCGAAGCGGGCGTTCGACCATTACGGAGGACGCGATGCGCGCGGCTAAGGCTAGTGTCTGCTCCTAGAATGTTAAGGCTTTGCACACGCAGATAGACGGCCGTCGGAATATGTCGGAAATTTCCTGACCTTATGCTCCGTCGACCACTAAACCAAAACATATCAATTAGGGGGACTTGACAAGTGCATTTGAGGTGGTAAGATTCGCTTACCGCTTGGTAAGAACTGGGGGCCGAAAATGTCTTTGGAAACTGTGCAACAAATGGTTATTGAAGTTCTGGGAGATATTCAAACCATCAGCGGTCGAGACCTCATCCCGATGAGTGGCTCGACTTGCGCGATAGGTGAATTACCAGGGTTTGATAGCCTAAACGGAATCGAGGCGACATTGGAAATCTCGGCGCGGTTGGGATATGACTTGGAGGTGGATAATTTGCTAGTAGACGAATCTGGGAATCGCGCCCTGACGATTCGTGAGATTGCCGAACGGGCATGCAAGGTAATGGATGCGATGGGTGTAAAGAAATGACAACGCGTCCATTGACTCGGCGGTTGCCGATTGGCGACAGACTACGCTCGGCTCGGGAAGCCGCTGGCCTAAGTCAGGGGCAGGTGGCGAAGCTGATGGGACTTCATCGGCCGACTATTTCAGAAATCGAGGCCGGCCGTCGCCGTGTGTCCGCAGATGAAGTCACCCAGTTTGCGGAGGTTTATGGAGTTGGAACCGACTGGATCCTGTCAGAGCGGGATCCAGATGCGGTTCCTGATGATGACAAGATCCTATTAGCCGCTCGGCAACTAAGCAGGATGAAGGACGACGATCTTGCTCGCCTTATGAAGCTAATTCACATGCTCAAAAAGCCGAAGGCAACCCCATGAAATTTGACCGCCAACGATTGGCGCGAACGGCTATGGCCAAGGCGCTCCAAATTCGGAAGAGATGCGGGATCGATCTATGGGAGGCAACTTGCGTTTACGACTTAGCTGGGCGCCTTGGCGTTGATGTGCGTTTCATCGATATTCCATCAATGGAAGGTGCGTATTGTTTGGCGGCGCATCCAACAATCATTGTGTCGTCACTTCGACCGATTGGTCGGCAGGCCTATACAGCGGCCCATGAATTGGGCCACCATGTGTTCGGCCATGGAGATCAATACGACGAGCTTGTCGACACTAGGCGTAACGACGCATATTCCGATCCGAACGAGTTTACCGCGGAGTGTTTCGCGGGTGTTTTGCTTATGCCTAAGATGGCAATAGATCGAGGCTTTGCGTGTCGGGGCCTAAGCCCTCAAACTTGCAAGCCAGAAGAAGCTTACGTCGTCGCAGCCTGGTTAGGTGTTGGGTATACGACGCTCATTTCCCACATGCAACGCACTCTCTTAACGTTGAGCCAAAAGCGTGCCGATGATCTCCTACGCTACTCACCGTCTTCGCTTCGTGCCAATCTGCTTGGACAGGAGTGCAATGAGCACCTAGTGGTGGCCGACAATCAATGGAGTGGTAGAGCGATTGACGTGCAGCAGTCGGACGCAATCCTGCTGCCGCCAAATATTACTCTGGAAGCAAATTGTGCGACTATCGACGAGCAAACGGACACGAAAACAGTGGTGCGTGCAACTCAGCCTGGCATAGGCCGGGTCCACGAGCCCAGGAGTGGGTGGGCAGCGTTTATTCGAGTGACGCGCAAGAATTACGTTGGGCGCGGGAAATATCGTTTTGTGGAGGAAGTCAGTGATGTCGAGTGATCCCCTGTACCCAGCGTCACGCAACATTTCACTGACTTGGGCCGAGGCATTTCTTCGCCTTAACGAACCGGGTGTCACTGAGATTTCACCGGCCGTAATCGTTGTGACCGAGTTTGCAGATGGTGCCGCGACGGAAGACCGCACCATTCGCGGTCTGTTGGACAGCGAGATGGCCCGGCTTGATCAGCGCAGTTGCGAAGATGTTGCTAGCACAATTTTTCCCATCTCTATGTGGAATCCGTCGATCCCCGATAATGCCGAACAGCTATTTCGAAGATATGATCGCATTTGGCCGTCAGTCAAACATCGTGATCGGGCCAATAATCGAGGAAACTACTTCCGTCGTCTTACCGCATATTGCCCGGAGGGCAATAGTACTGCGCCAGTCAATCAACTCCAGCACGTCATTGAAACGTTTCGACGTGGCAATCATCGGCGAAGCGCGTTGCAGGCTGCCGTGTTCGATCCCACTAGGGACCATGTTCACAACCGAATACTTGGGTTTCCATGCCTTCAACAAATCGGATTCGCGCCGGTCGGCGATGGCGGTCTAGCGATCACTGGCTTCTATCCCCTACAGTATTTGTTCGAGAAGGCCTATGGAAATTATCTCGGGCTTTGTCGACTTGGGAATTTCATGGCGGTCCAAATGGGACTCACGCTGGTTAAGATGACCTGCATCGCATCTGCGCTCAAGCTCGGAAATCGCAACAAAACAGATCTCATAACTTTTGCGCGAAATTTGAGAGCCTATCTTGCAGCGTCTGGGGACAAAGGATGACCATCAAATCTCCCGGACACCTATTTGTATTTGAAGGCCCCGACGGTGTCGGAAAGTCAGCGCTGGCAAGACTCCTGTTCGACAACCTGCGAAGCGCTTCAATTGAGTGCGAACTCCTTGCGTTCCCGGGTCGGGAAACTGGAACTCTCGGCCGACTTGTCTACGATCTACATCACGATCCACGTACCACAGGGGTGAACTCCTTAAGCGCGACAGCACTTCAAGCGGTGCATGTGGCAGCGCACATCGACGCAATCGAATCCAAAATAGTTCCGGCATTGGAATCAGGAAGAACGGTTATCCTTGATCGCTACTGGTGGTCCACAAGGGTTTATGGTCTTGCAAATGGTGCGTCTGATACCGTCATTAACAAACTCATCCAGGCTGAATTGGCAACCTGGCGGGGCATTACACCATCCACAGTCTTTCTGATTCATCGAACCGAGCCGCTCCGAAATGAACCAATCCGGGAGTGGCGGCGCTGGTGCAGCGCCTACACCAAACTCGCCAACATTGAGGCAAAGTCCTATCCGGTCTGTATGGTTGCCAACGAAGGACGAATCGAGGATGCACTTCAAGAGGTCTTACGCTCAGTGAGTGGTCAACGAGCCAGGACCACGGAGGCAACCGTGTCCTCTGTTTCAATGCCGATGCCGTCCTTTCGGCAAGCGCCGCTGGTTTTTACCGCACTATCACCAGCCAAGCCGACTGTTGTTTACGACACATACTGGAAATTCGCTGCTGAACGACAAGAAATCTTCTTCAAAAGGCTCAGCGGGCTCCAACCCCATTGGACTGACGATCCGATACTACAGGCGCATAAGTTCACAAACGCCTACCGTGCCTCCGATCGCGTAAGCCAGTTCCTGATTCAAAAAGTTATTTATGAAGGAGATCAATCGCCTGCGGAAGTGTTTTTTCGGACGCTCTTGTTCAAGCTATTCAACAAGATTGAAACATGGAATCTCCTCGAATCAAAGCTTGGAACGATTACGTTTTCAGAGTACACGTTTGATCGTTATGACCAGATATTGACGCAGGCAATGGCCAAGGGAACCAAGATCTATTCAGCCGCCTACATCATGCCATCGGGAAGCAAAATATTTCAGACCGATAGAAAACATCGGGCTCACCTCCAACTTCTTAGTCGGATGATGGACGACGAACTGTATCACCGTATTGCAGATGCACGGTCGATGCAGGAAAGCTTCAGGTTGCTCCTTTCCTATCCAATGATCGGTGATTTTCTAGCCTATCAGTTTGCCACTGACTTGAATTACAGCACCCTGACGGACTTTAGTGAAATGGATTTTGTAGTTCCCGGGCCCGGAGCCCTCAACGGCATCCGAAAGTGTTTTAGCTCGCTCGGTGGTTTGAACGAAGTCGATATCATCAGGGTTGTCGCTGATCGGCAAGAGGACGAGTTCCGACGACTGGGGATTTCCTTTCAAACGCTGTGGGGTAGACGCCTTCAATTGATAGATTGCCAGAATCTTTTCTGCGAGGTCGACAAATACTCTAGGGTCAAGCATCCCGAGATTGTAGGAGTTACTCAGCGTACCCGCATCAAGCAGAAATTTCGAATTACGCCAACACAGATACGATTTTGGTATCCCCCGAAATGGGGGATAAATGGCCTGATTCCAGAGGCGACATAGGTGCCATATGCCCTACTGTTTTGAAGGTGAGACGGCCGACGATGTATGGTGCGATGGAGCAAGGACCCTGCTGTCTGGTCCGGACCCTACGATTCAGGACAGTCCCCGAGGAGCAACCCGAGAACTGCTCCACGCGAGCTTCCTAATTAGGAACCCAAGGGAACGATGGGTTGTTTCGCGGCAGCCCGGCCTTAATCCAGCATTTGCGATTGCGGAAGTCTTCTGGATATTGGCCGGGAGACATGATTCGCGATTCATTAACTACTGGAATAGCAGGTACAGTGACTATGCGGGCAAGGAGAATTACCTTCATGGAGCATATGGTTTCAGACTTCGCCAGCAGTTTGGACTGGACCAGCTTGAGCGGGCATTCGTAGCTCTTGAAAGCAGTCCTAACAGCAGGCAAATTGTGCTTTCGATATGGGACGGCAGATCGGATCTCCCATCCCCTAACGGTTCCCCGGTCTCCCAAGATGTTCCGTGCAATGTTTGCTCTTTACTGAAAATCCGTGACGGACGGCTAGAGTGGATGCAAGTGATGCGCAGCAATGATTTGTTCCTCGGAACACCCTACAACTTTATCCAATTCACCACGCTTCAAGAGGTAATGGCCGGTTGGCTCGGCTTAGATTTGGGTAGCTATTGCCATCTGAGCGACAGTTTGCATGTCTATGAGGAATACGAGGGGACCAACGACAAGTTCTCGGTTTCCCCATGCCCAGTAGCCACGAAGAATTGTGATCAGCTTGGACTGCCGAAGCTCGAGTTCGACGCGACACTTAAGAAGGTAATTGATATTCTGGATGAGTTTACCGCCCCGACTTTATCCGCCGAGAAGTTCAGATCTTTATCTGCAAATAATGAGATGCCGAAGGGATATAGAAATTTAGTGCTTATAGCTGCAGCAGATGCCGCGCGGAGGCGAAGGTGGTATCCGGAAATGGATAGCGCACTAGATCAATGCACTAATCCAATGCTAATGTCTGTTTGGGATAACTGGAGGAGGCAGTACTTTTCGGGAAAGGTGTCGTAGTCGCAATGACCGATCTCATTCGATATCTTCGGAAGGCGGCGTGCAGTTGCTTGTTCGACCTTATACCTCAGTGTTTTCGAGAAGGTCTGGACGACTCAGATACGAGAACCCAAGGGAGTGTCAGGATTTTTGTGTGTGAGGCGCTCAGAGACTTTTCCACGGCGCCGCCGCTGGCCCCTCTGAGGCCAGAGGCGAGCGGCGCGGTGGGAAAGTCGGTGTTCATATTACGCG
>Ga0172379_10004879_pt1 | contig 19286 bp, 21 predicted proteins | sample GrowelOW334metaG_FD_119756 | JGI IMG/M metagenome (GOLD analysis project Ga0172379, IMG submission 119756) | Groundwater microbial communities from an aquifer near a municipal landfill in Southern Ontario, Canada - Groundwater well OW334 metaG | ecosystem: Environmental > Aquatic > Deep...
GAGCGGTTATCGGGGTGGCTTTTTTTGACCTCATCCCGGAGGCGCTCGAGATAGGAAGTGCGTTTTACGACAGCACCACTACCATCGGCATCGTAGCGCTTGGCTTCTTTGTGTACCTTTTGCTCGATAGACTTTTATTCTTCCGCGCGCACGCACACGACCACTCCGACGACTCGCACGCGCATACGCACAAGGGGAGTCTCGGTGCTGCTGCGCTCGTGTTCCACAGCTTTCTCGACGGCCTCGCGATCGGCCTCGCATTTCAGGTGTCCTCGGCGGTAGGAGTGGTCGTTGCGGTGGCGGTTTTGGTGCACGATTTTTCCGACGGGATCAACACCGTGGGATACATCCTAAAAAGCGGAGGCCACAATAAAAAGGCACGTCGTTGGCTCTTGGTAGACGCTGCGGCACCCGTCCTTGGTGCCGGCTCAACGCTCCTCTTTACCGTCCCGGAGTCGTGGCTCGGGGCCATACTCGCGCTGTTTGCCGGATTCTTCCTCTATATCGGAGCGTCCGATTTGATCCCCGAGAGCCACCACGGGCATCCGCGGTTTTTGACCACGGCTATGACGCTTCTTGGAGCCCTCGTGCTCTTTATTGCCATCAAATTGGCCGGCGTGTAGACTGCTTGTATGGACGATACCTCAATCGAGACAAAGCTCGCAGCACTTGAGGGCAAGATCGATGCGATATATACATCGGTTGAAAAGACCCGTAAATATTTTTTATGGACACTCATCATCACGCTTGCGGTGGTGGTGTTGCCGCTGCTCTTCCTCCCGTTTGCGGTCTCTTCGTTTCTTAAGACGCTCACGCTCCCCGCAGGCTTTTAATGTATGCAATTGCTCCTACCCTCGGCTAAATCTGCAATATTGGTGATCGACGAGCCAAAACCCTTTTCCAAATTTAAAGGGGTGTTGTTTGTGCTCGGGGTGCTTGTGGTGCTTGCGGGCGGGCTCGACCTCCTAAGCCGCATCCCAGCTGCCTCTTTTGGTGACGATGTCCTTTTTCAGGCCTTTGCCCCGGCCATTATGCTCACCCGGTAGGGGTATTTGCATAAACCCAAGAGGATGTTACAGTGGGGGCGTTCCCGTCAAGTCTCCGAGTAGCATAAGTAGCGAGGGAGGGTCGCCTTACGGAACAATAGTTAATTATCGTATTCGCGAAATATGGCACGCAAATTGTTTGTAGGTGGCCTTCCATACCGCACAACGAACGACGAACTCAAAGACGCGTTCGCAAAGGCTGGTGAGGTAGCATCTGCTTCGGTGGTGACAGATCGTGAGACGGGTCGCTCAAGGGGCTTCGGCTTCGTTGAGATGGCTCAAGACGCAGACGCAGACCAGGCTATTTCTATGTGGAATGGCAAGGACTTCGACGGTCGCACTCTCACTGTTTCTGACGCTCGCCCGAAGGCATAGGCTTTCCCGGCTCAACAAAAAATCCCGCCTCTACTTTAATTAGTAGACGGGATTTTTTGTTATGTTTTTTTCGCTCGGCCCGACATCTCAAGCCATATTTTTAAATCAGCTTCTGCTAAAGATTTGCCGGGAAATTTGGAACGCAGTATTTCCCGAGCCTCTGCCTCAATTTCAGCATACTTGCTCGGATTAGAGGGCGTCGATTTAGGAACATTTTCCATCCCGCACTTTTCGCGAAGGAAACGCAAAATATGCGTATCCAACACAATATGTTCGCAATCACGGCGCGAGTGAAGTATAAAAAATCTTGAAGTCTTGCCTCCAACTCCGGGGATATTTTGCAAGTCCTTAAGAGAGCAGCTTTTCAAATCTAAGTTTAAGCTGCAGGCAAAAGCTCTTTCTATACGCCCATACTGACCCATCCTGACTTCTTCGAGACGCTCGCGTAGTTTGCCGGCAGAGACTAATCTGCCGATCTTATCAAAAGGGGTGTCGCCCTCTAGCCCCTCTAAAAATTTATGAACCTTTTTTGCTTGTGTAGTGCCGTTCTTTCCGGCTACACAGACGGCAACCAGCCAGAACTCCTCCAGCTCTGAAGGTGTTCGTTCAAAATTTGTTACATTGAGTAAATCTACAGGGGCCGACATTAAAACAGCCTATCAAATTTGTAAATTTCAAACAATTAAAAAAAGAAGCTGCGCAATCGCTTGCGCAGCTTCGTCGGCAATTAGTCGCTCGAGTTATTCGGGCGACGGGCCCTAGGATGAGGCGGCGGCGGAGTGTCGCCATCGCGATCCTCGTCGCCCGGGATATCGTCATCCCGGTCGAGGTTGTAGTCCTGCGCGATTTCCTCGCGCAGGGGCTTCTTGTGCGGCGGCTCGGCGCCCTGCTTGTTGTGCTTCGGCATCAAGTGCCGATCCGGTCGTGCTCGTCCTCGCCGTCATCTTCGTCGTCGGGGTCGGGCGGCAGCTCGCCGTCATGGCGATACCACCCCCTCGAGAGCCCGTCGCTCTCATCCTTGTGGTGAAGCCGATCTTCATCATCGTTGAAAATTCGTGCACGCTTGTTGGGATCGACACTCATTTCCCGGCCCTCCTTAAGCCTGTTGAAAGTGCAATTCGGACATCATTGTGCACTAAAAACGCCGCCTTGTAAAGGCGACGTTTTTGGTTTCAGGTGTGAGAGGTTTTAGACTCCGAGCACTACCGGGATCACGATCGGGCGTTTGTTGGTCTTCTCAAAGAGGAAGCGCGCCACAGCGTCGGTTACTTCGTTCTTTACGTAGTCGAAGTTCACCGGCTGCTGGTTTTTAGTGCCGTCCTCAATCGTTTTCTTTACGATGATGCGCGCCTGCTGCAGGAGCTCCTGGCTCTCGCGCAGGTAAACGAAGCCGCGGGAGATGATGTCGGGGCTCTTGCGGAGCTTACCGGTTTTTGGGTTCACCGTAGCGATGATCACAAACATACCTTCCTGTGCCAAAACGGTCCTGTCGCGGATCACCACCTCTTGGATGTCGCCGATAGCAAAGCCGTCTACGAGCCTGAGGCCTGCAGGAGCGCTTTCTTTAAGGCGCACGATCTTGGTGCCCTCTTCCTGAATCTCAATAACAGAGCTGTTGTCCGGGATAATTATCTCATCCTCAGAGCGGCCGCACGCCTTGGCGATGTCGGCATGCACGCGGAGCATATAGTGGTAGCCGTGCATCGGCATAAAGAAGCGCGGGTTGATCTTTTGGTGGATCCAGAAGGTCTCGTCGCGGTTTGCATGGCCCGATGCGTGCACATCCATCGTGTCGCGGTGTATGATGCGCGCGCCCTGGCGAGAGAGATTGTCCTTGAGCTTTTGCACGCTTCTCTCGTTGCCCGGCACGATCGAAGAGGAGAGCACAATAGTGTCGCCCTTCTTAATTTTTACGTATTTGTGGGTCTTCATTGCCACGCGCATAAGTGCTGCAAACTCATCGCCTTGGGCGCCGGTAGCCAAGATCATTATTTTGCTGTCAGGAAGTTGCTCGAGCTGTGCGGCATCAATAAATGTTTTTTCGTTTACCTTGAGGAGCCCCAAGTGCTTAACGATCTCAATGTTTACCTTCATCGAGCGGCCTTCAATAAGTATTTTGCGGCCAACTTTTTCTGCTTGCTCGATAATGCGCATAAGGCGCTCGAGCTGCGAGGAAAAGGTGCCGATGATGAGGCGGCCCGGCGTTGTGGCAATGATCTCATCAAGATTTTTACGCACGATGCGCTCGGGGAGCGAGAAGCCGGGGCGCTCTACGTTGGTAGAGTCGGCTCCGAGAAATAGCACTTTACGATCGGCAAAAAACGCAAACTCCTTTTCCTCGGTTTCGGTCGGCACGCCGTCGACGTGGTCTAGGCGCAGGTCGCCGGTAAACACGAGGTCGCCGTACGGAGTTTCGATAACGATACCCATTGAGTCGGGGATAGTGTGGTACACCGAGAAGAATTTTACGCGCAAGTTACCCACGCGCACCGTCTCTTCTTTTTCGACAAGCTGCATATCGAGAGGCTTGAGGTTGGGGAATTCCTCCTGGCGCTTTTTGATCATAACCGAGGTAAGCTCGCGAGTGTAAACCGGCGGATAGCCGATGCGGTCGATGATGTATGGGATGCCGCCGATGTGGTCGAGGTGGCCGTGCGTGATAAACATCGCGCGGATCTTGTCCTGGCGGTCTTCGAGGTATTTGGTGTTGGGGAGGATGTAGTCGATGCCGGGAGTGTCGTCCTCGCGGAACTGGAACCCGCAGTCGACAATGACGATGTCGTCGCCAAACTCAACCGCAGTCATATTGCGGCCGATTTCCTCTACGCCGCCGAGCGGGATGATGCGGATGTTGCCCGGCTCAAGCGGCGGGATCGGTTTTTCTTCGACACCGTTTTTACTCGGTGCTTCAGATGAGCTCATAGCAGGGCGGGGCGGGTGCACCTGGTGGGGCTTTGGGCCTCCGTGGCGCGGGCGCCCGCCGCGCGAGCGGTTTCTGCCGCCACCAAACGAGCCGCCTTTACCTCCTCCTGAAAATTGACGACGGCCGGACCCGGGTTTCCCGGGCGCAGGCGCCTTACCGCTTGAAGCGGGCTGTTTTTGCTGTTCTTCCATGAATTGTTACTAAATGTATAAATTAATGTTTCTCTTTAAAATAGCGTGCTTCCGACTATTTATTTTTTACAAACAAAGGCCACACGTAGTCGGTTTCGCGGTGCCAGGTGCTCACTTCTGCAAAGCGGTCGCTTGGCGTTTCTATGAACCCGAGGTCAAGCCCTTTGATGTCGTTGGATACACTATACACGAAATCGGGCGCATAGAGAAATACCGCAGGTATATCCTTTATAAGCTCTCCTTGGATGGTCTTGTAGAGGGCTCGGCGCTCTTCCTCGTTGCTTGTGCTGCGCAGCTGCGAGAGTGCGCGGTCTACAGCGGGGTTGGCATAGAGCGCGATGTTGAGGCCCGGGTCGTTGCGCTGGCTTGAGTCCCAAAATGCGTACAAATCCGCTTCGCGGCCGACTACCTCGCCAAAAAGGAGCGCGTCATACTTGCGCGGGCGGATCACGTTTTGAGAAAGGTCGCCTTGGTCAAATATTTTTACATCAACTTCGGCGCCGATCTTGCCCCACGCTTCGCGCAGGTACTCTGCCGCAGCGCGCAGCTCCGGCACGTTGCCGGTTGAGAGCGAGAAGGAGAGGCGGCGGGTTATTGCGGTCTTACCGGAGCCGGTGGTCTTTTGGAGCACACCGTCTTCACCCGGCTTCCATCCTTTTTTAAGCAAATAGTCGTGTGCCGCATCTGCTCCCTGTGCTAAAGATTTTGCATCCGCAACAGAGGAGCCGTCGATAATGTTGGGAGGCACCGGCCCGCTGAGCGGAATACCAAACCCACCGAGCACGCGAGCGATTAGGTCTTGGCGGTCTACCGCCATATCAAGCGCCGTGCGCACATCGATGTCGCGCAGCACCTCGGACTGATTTTGGTTAAAGAATGCACCGAACACTCGGTTGAGCGGCGCGCGTTTAATGGTGAGACCCTCGAGCTCGGAGAGGTTGTTTGGCGAGAGGCCGCTTGCCGCCTCGATCTGCTTGGCCTTAAGTGCCGATATAAGCGCACCTTCGCTTTGGTAAAATTTGAGCGTGATGCGCGAGAGGTAGGCTTTGGCCGGGAGATATTTTGCAAACGGCACCAGCTCGTAGGAGGAGGGTATGCCGGACTGGGTGCGGGTGATCGATTTGATCTTAAACGGCCCCGAGCCCACCGGTTCGGTGTTGAGCTCGCTAAAAGAAAATTCGTCGTTGCTGACATTTTGCCACAAATGTTTGGGGAGGATACCCACGGTGAGGTTTTCTATAAACGGCGCGTAGCCGGTTGAGAGGGTAAAGCGCACGGTGCGTGCATCAACCTCGGAAACCTCGACGCCGTCCCAACTTGCGCGAAGCGGGCTCTTGAGCGCAGGGTCTTGAATTTTATTTATCGTAAACACCACATCCGATGCGCTCACCGCCGTGCCGTCGCTAAAACGCGCGTTTTCGTTGAGTACAAACGTATAGACTTTGCCGTCGTTTGAAATGGAGTAGCTCTTTGCAAGGCTCGGGAGGTACTCACCGTTTTCTCCCGGGTGCAGGAGGTCGGAGTAGATAAGCGCCGAGAGGTCGCGGTCGGCGTCTGAGACAGCGAGCACCGGGTTGATGAAGCGCGGCGTGCCGATGATGCCCTCGGTGAGCGAGCCGCCGTAGCCCGGCACTGTGGAGAGCATACGCTCATTGAGCGAGTAGGTGAGGTATGAGGCGCTGATGACAAGCGTCCACGAAAAAAAGAGAAAGAGTGCCCGGCCCGAAGGGGAGAACGCACGGTAGATATCCTCGAGCTTATCGATAAGCGGCAGATAAACCGGCTTGTTGAGAAGGCGCCAGAAAGTACGCATTTAGATTGTAAGAACGCAGTTACAAATTAACTAGAAGTTTATTGAATGACGAGCGTCAAAAGAGCCGAAGCCGCGAGCAAAGTGCCCGCAACCATCGTCACGTAGAACAACGTCTTCTCCATACCGCGGCGGGTATGGTATGCGGCACTGAAATTATCTCCGCCAAGCGCACCTCCCATCGAAGCGCCCGTCTGCTGCAAAAGCACGCAGACAACCACGACGATCGAAAGCACTATCTGTATGTACGGGAGTACCCCGCTTAATGCCATATAAAAAAGGTACCATAGCCCGGAAACGGGTGCAATGAAGCTACTAAGTATTGATTTATTAAAGAAAAGTTGTATAGATAACAGTGGTAGACGGGAGGGAATGGCCCGACCGCTGCTCTTTGAAGAAAGGAACTGTCACATGGCGGCTCAAACTGTCGCAGGCGGTTACAAGATGAACAATGAGGAACTCGGCGCGTTTGTGCGCCGGGTCGACGACATCAAGCGGCAGATCAACGACGGTTCGCTGTCGTATTTTCTTGCCATGCGCGATCTGCAGAAGATTGTGGATGGCAAGCCTCTTATGGCTGCGCAGCCGTGGAAGAAATTGGTGCCGATGGGCCGGGATAATGTCCACGGTTACATCGAAAAGCTCCGTGAGGCCGGATTGTTTATTGCTGAAGAAGTGGAAGATCTCCTTCTGCAATACCAGTATCTCCCGATGCCTTATCTGAGTGACTTTGTGCGGGTCACACCTGCAGATCTCGGTCTCGAAGCCCCGTTGAGCTACAAGAGATTCCGCGAGAGGGCAAGCGAGGTCGTCCCATACGATACGAGCTACGGTCTCACCCCGCCGACGATCGAAGTAGGCCTCATGCTTGCACTTGATCTTAAGCCCGGGGACATCGGGTATCGCGAGGAAATTGTGTTGGTTACTAATCCATTCAATCGTCAGGGCAAAGATTATTTGCTCACTATTTTTTACGACACTGAGGCAACGTGCATTCTCCTGAGAGAAGTTAAGAATATAGAGCACCAAATGTTCTCACATCATCCTGATGACTCGGTGCTCACGTTTGCTCTGATGGGAACGCCGTATCACGACGAATAGTTTACAGTCTCGCCCCGCGTCTATCAGGACGCGGGGATTTTTCTTTTCAAAATTTGACTCCTCTACATATAAGCGTATATTTTTCGTACGTAGGCGCCTTAAAAATAAGGCTAAAGTGAAAATTATCCGATTTTTTAAGATTTTTAGCTATGAAAAAAAGCAAAAAGTTTACCTCGTCGAAGACGGGAAAGGCCTCTAAAAAAGTTGTTAAGAAGCAAGCGTCAAAAAAGCCTGTCGCCAAACTCAAGCCGGCAGCACCGCACAATAAGTCGGGTGTGACGCCGCTTGCAGACCGTGTAGTCATCACGCCGACGATCCCCGAGTCGGTAACCTCCTTCGGCCTCATCATCCCCGAGACCGCCAGCAAAGAAAAGCCCGAGACCGGCATCGTGGTGGCGGTGGGCCCCGGCCGCGTGGGTGATGGCGGCGAGCACATTGCGGTAGGGGTCTCGGTAGGCGACCGCGTAATGTTTAATAAATACGGCTACGATGAAGTAAAAGTGAACGGAAAGGAGTATTACATCGTGAGCGAATCAAACATATTAGCAATCCTCAGTTAACCGTCTTCAAGGTTCGACCTTGAAGCAATATCAAGGTCGAACCTTGAAGTCCAAAATATTATGGCTAAACAGATCATCTTCAACGAACGCGCGCGCCGCACACTTAAAAGCGGCATCGACAAGGCGGCAAACGCGGTCAAGATTACCCTCGGCCCCCGCGGCAGAAATGTAGCGCTCGACAAAGGCTACGGTTCACCAACCATCACCAACGACGGCGTCTCCATCGCGAAAGAAATTTCTTTTAAGGATAAGTTTGAGAATATGGGCGCCGAGATAGTGAAGGAAGTGGCAAGCAAGACCAACGACATCGCGGGCGATGGCACCACCACCTCGGTCGTGCTGCTCCAGGCGATTGTTGAGGAGGGGATGAAGCACACCGAAGCGGGGCTCAATGCGATGGGCGTGCGCCACGGGATAGAAAAGGCCGCTCAAGAGGCGGTTGCGGCGCTGCGCTCTATTTCTAAAAAAATCCAAGACGACGCCGAGATCCGCCAGGTAGCGACCATCTCTGCAGAGTCGGAGGAAATTGGTGCCATTATCGCCGACACCATTAACGAGGTCGGCAAAGACGGCGTGGTAACGGTTGAGGAGTCGCAGTCGCTCGGTATTGAAAAAGAGGTGGTCGAGGGCCTCGAGTTTGACCGCGGCTATGTCTCGGCATATATGATAACCGACGCATCGCGTATGGAGGCCGCATACAAAGACGCGCAGATCCTCATCACCGACAAAAAAATCTCTTCGCTCCAGGAAATTTTGCCCGTGCTTGAAAAGGTGGCGCAGGCCGGCCGCAAAGAGCTCGTAATTATTGCCGAAGATGTAGACGGCGAAGCGCTTACCACTTTTGTGCTCAACAAGCTGCGTGGCACCTTTAGCGTGCTCGCGGTAAAGGCCCCGGGCTACGGCGACCGCAAGAAGGAGATGCTCCAGGATTTGGCCGTGATGACCGGCGGCGAGGTTGTCTCTGACACGACCGGCATCACGTTTGAGAAGGCGACGCTCCAGATGCTCGGCCGCGCCTCAAAAGTGATAGCTACCAAAGACTCAACGGTCGTGGTGGGCGGCAAAGGTAGCAAAGAGGCTATCAACAAGCGCATTGCAGAAATTAAGAAGCAGATCGAGGACACGACCTCGAAGTTTGATAAAGAAAAACTCGAGGAGCGCTTGGCGAAGATGTCGGGCGGCGTGGCGGTGATCCGCGTGGGTGCCGCGACCGAAACCGAGATGAAGTATCTCAAACTCAAAATTGAAGACGCGGTCAACGCGACCAAAGCCGCGATTGAAGAGGGTATAGTCCCCGGCGGCGGCTCCGCGCTCGTAAAGGCGGCTCAAAAAGTTGCTGAGACCTTTGCCAAGGGTAAAGACAAAATGTCCGCGGACACTCGCGTGGGCTATGAGGTGGTGCTTAAAGCTCTTGAGATGCCGTTGCGTCAGATCGCAATCAACGCGGGCGTTGATGCCGGTGTTGTTGTAGAGAAGGTGCGTGAGGCAAAGGGCAATATGGGTTACGACGCGGTAAAGAACGAGGTGGTAGATATGCTAGCAAGCGGCATCGTGGACCCGGTTAAGGTAACGCGCACGGGCCTTGAACGCGCGGCATCTGCGGCAGCAATACTCCTCACCACCGAAGCGGCAATTGCCGAGGAGCCGAAGGACGAAAAGGATTCTTCGGGTGGTATGCAGAGCATTGGCGACATGGGCGGCATGGACTACTAGGCATATTACATAACAAAAAGCCCCTTATTTTGAGGGGCTTTTTGTTATTGACGGATACTGATTTTTGTGATAGACTGTTTTTTAGCTCGTCCTTTATTACGGGCTCGTACTCAACCCGCCTATGGATACAAAGTACCCATAGGCAATTTTTGGAGGATGAAGTGCAGGCAACTCAAAGAGTTACGGCCGACTCCACCGCGCCGCGCGCGGCGCGCAAGGTGGTCGGCCGCAAGTGCATCTGGCAGGGCGGCGTGGTGACGCTGACCATCCCCGCGGCGAGGTTTCTCGCCCACCATGCTCTGAAGGGCGAGGGTGGCGAGAGCCTCAACTACGCCCAGTACGGGATGGCGCTCCGGGGAGGCGTGATCAACGTCTTCCTGCACGACATCGTCGATCCGATGGCCTATGCCGGCAAGAAGGTGGCCGGCGCTATCGAGATTTGGGAGAAGACGATGGAAGGTGGCGCCCGCTACCTCTACATCGACTTCCGGCCGGCGGAGGGCTCGGCCATCACCCACAAGGTGACCGTCGTGCAGGGCCTGTGCCCCGACCGCTATAAGTCCGAGAACTTCGTCGTGTTCGAGACACCGATCTTCGGGCAGGGCGCCATCGTCCTCTCGGCGCTGTTCTAACGAGCAGCCGCAACGCAGTCTCGCCGGTGCCCGATCTTCGGGCACCGGCATTTTTCTTTTTATACTTGCAATCCGGATAAAAGTGATATTATTGAGCTATGGAAATACTTTATATAGTGCTCGGAGTAGCGGCAGTTGCCCTCGTGTGGCTTGTACTCTCCTACAACGGTTTTATCCGTCTTATACAGCGCAGCAAAGAAGCGTGGGCAGACATCGACGTGCAGCTTAAACGCCGCTACGACCTGATCCCCAACCTGGTTGAGACGGTTAAGGGCTATGCGACCCACGAGCGGCAGGCGTTCGAGGAGGTCACCAATGCTCGCGCTAAAGCGATGAGCGCGCAGGGCCCGCACGACAAAGGAGAAGCAGAAAATATGCTCTCGGGCGCACTTAAATCGCTCTTTGCAGTTTCTGAAGCGTACCCCGACCTCAAAGCAAATACGAATTTCTTAGAGCTCCAGCGCGAGCTTTCGGATACTGAAAATAAAATCCAGGCAGCGCGCCGCTTCTACAACGGCAATGTGCGCGACCTCAACACCTCTATCCACTCGTTCCCGGGCAACATCATCGCAAACATATTCCACTTTGGTGAACGCGAGTTCTTTGAGCTTAGTGAGTCTGAAGCCGCAGCCAAAGAGCCGGTTAAAGTGCAGTTTTAGGAAAATCTGATAGGGTGGTGGCAGACCGAACACAACCTCAACGAAGGGATGCAGCACCGTGCTTAAAATTTATGGCAAGTTGGTGCGAGACCAAGTCTTGCACTACATCCGCAAGGATGGGGAAATTCCGCGCTTTCGAAAACTGACGTTTCCGGAATACAAGGAAGCGCTTCGCCATAAGCTCATCGAAGAAGCTACTGAGGTGGCTGAGGCGCAAACACCCGAAGATCTCAGGAAGGAGCTCGCCGATTTACTCGAGGTCTTTTATGCGCTCGTGCGGGTATACGATATCAAGCTTCGCGACCTCGAAAAAATTCGCGAGCAACGCCGATATCTCCGAGGCGGATTTGCGGCAAGAATTCTACTCCTCTACACAGAAGCGCGAGAGGTACGAAAGCGGCGCTAACTGGCGCCGCTTTTTCTTTTATATTTTCCCTATTTAAGATAGTCTATTGATATGGCAACACTCTACACGCACAAAGATGAAAACATCGCCAAGACCTGGGTTTTGATGACGCTGTTTTTTAGCGTAGTCATAGCAATCGGCTGGGCGGTCTCATACTACCTCGAGAGCCCGGGCATCCTCCTTTTTGCCGTTATCTTTGCTGTGGCGATGAACATCACAAGCTACTGGTTCTCCGACAAAATTGTCGTCTCGATGGCGGGCGCGCACGAAGCGGCCGACACCGAGTACCCCGACCTCCACAACGTGGTGGAGAACCTGGCTATCACCGCCGGGCTCCCAAAGCCGAAGATTTTTATCATCAATGACAGTGCGCCAAATGCATTTGCGACCGGGCGCGACGCCAAACACGCGGTGGTGGCGGTTACCTCCGGGCTTATGGGTATGCTCAACCGCACTGAGCTTGAGGGTGTTGTGGCACACGAGCTCTCTCACATCGGCAACCGCGATATGCTGCTCTCGACCGTTGCGGTGGTGCTCGTGGGGTTTGTGACCCTCGTCTCCGACTTCGTGCTGCGTATGAGCTTCCACGGGGGAGACCGGGATAATAAAAATCCGATCATCGCGCTTGTTGCCGTCGCCTTTATCGTGCTCTCGCCGATTGTTGCGAGCCTGATGCAGCTCGCCATCTCGCGCAAGCGCGAGTTTTTGGCCGATGCGTCGGGCGCGCTGCTCACCCGCTACCCGGAGGGGCTCGCAAGCGCTTTGCAAAAAATCAGCGCATACCAAGCGCCTATGAAGCGCGCTAACAACGCCACCGCGCATCTTTTTATCTCAAACCCGTTTGGAGCCAAAGCCAAGACCTCGGGCCTCGCAAAACTCTTTATGACGCATCCGCCTGTTGAGGAGCGTGTAGCGGCGCTCTTAGGCGAACATCGAGCGTAACAAAAAACCGTCCGGTGAATTACCAAGACGGTTTTTTGTTTGGTTAGGCAAACGTAATTATGAGAGGTGTTTTGAGACGAGTTTGGTCATCTCAAACATCGTCACCTCCTTTTTGCCGAAAATTTCTGCTAGTTTGTCGTCGGCGAGGATGTTGCGCTTGTTCTTCGGGTTCTGAAGATCGTTCTTTTTGATGTAGGCCCAGAGTTTTTTAACGACCTCCGAGCGGGGCATCGGGCCTTGGCCCACAACCTCAGCGAGTTCGCTGCTTACGGTCATCGGCTTCATGAACGCAGAATTTGCTTTTGCTGCCATTGATTTGTTTATTACTTATTAAAGGTACGCCCTCTATAGTACCACTATTTTCCCAAGCGCAAGGGGGTGCGAAGAAGTGGTAAGATTAGGGCAAGACACTACGTCTACGCAAGTGAGTTTACTAATAAAGTTATTTTCTATGAAAAAAACAGCGGATTCTATACAGGCATTAGCAGGAGTTCTCGTGCTTGCGCTCAGCTTTCTCCCTGCGGCTGCCTTTGCTCGAGAGGAGGGAGGTGTCGGATTGAGCGTGACAAGTGATATATCAACTCAGATTGAGGCGGGCGATAACGATAACGAAGGGGTTTCCGCTCAATCAACAACGAACATAAAATCTCAGGAAAGAAGCGACAATGAGTCTGAAAGAGACGGCCAGTCAGGTGAAGCGTCGAGCACCGACAATCGAGGAGACGATGAGCTCAACTCCGACGACTTAAACGATGAGGCAGACGATGAGTCCGATGAGGCTGATGATACGATAGAGATCGACCACGATTCTGCAGAGGAGGCGTCAACTACTATCGACACTCCTGAGCACGTGACCAACCGAGGTCAGCTGCGAAGTTTCCTTAACCACGTAGTTAAGGGGGATGATCGGATTGCAAACCTACTTGTATCCTCGACCACGATTGAGGCACATTACGACCTGCCCGCAAAGTTTTTGTGGACAATCCCGGTAAGTCTTACCGCACAAGTGTCGGTACAGAGCGACGGTTCGGTATCAATAACCTATCCATGGTACGCATTCCTCTTTGCAACTCGTAAGGATGAAATATCGGCGCAGCTGTCACAAATAGGCACATCCACCGTGGGTACAAGCTCTACCGAAGCACTTTCTGCGAGCGCTCAAGCACACTTGCTCAACCTTTTGTTCTCTGCTCTGAGGGGTTCGAACGAGTAGCAATATTCTGGCGGGGACGATTGGCGCAACTTTGAACCGATGGGACGGCTTAGCTACAGCAATGTTGATAAAATTATACGAAATCTGAAGCTTATTTACCACGAAAAACCAGAACTCTTTGAAATTCCTACTTTTGCTCAGAAGATTTACTAATTTCCTCAACTTCTTCGTCAGATAACTTAGAGCCCGCAAGACGGGTAGATGCGCCAGTAGAAGCAATGAGGGTAGCTTGGCAAAGTGCCCAATCCTTAGCTCGTGCCTTGATAGCGGCTGTGACATCTTTCTTGCCGCTATCGTAGTCTGCGTAATTATCAGAATATTTTGAATAGAGTTCTCGTTTTGTTGCGATATATAGGTCACGGTCTTCTTTATTGTCTTGGAGATAATCTCTGAAGTTTTTATATTCAACGACTTTAGGATTTCCTTCTTGGAGCGTATGCACGCTTACGAGCCGCTTACCATCTGTCGAGTCTTCAGTCATATATTCGTCATCTTCTGCGACATAACCGCGACCCTTTGGAGCAAATCCCGCTTTTATAAAAGCATTATGCTGATCTTTAACTGCATCCAAGTTTTTAACGACCACGAGTACATCTACCTGTGGCTTTGCGACCATCCCAACAATTGAAGTACTGCCAATGTGATCAACCTCCACGAGATTGTTACCGAATATAGGCTTCAGTTTTTCTGCCACATCCAAGAAGCGCTGTTTCCAGGTTGGATCATATTCTTGAAGTTCATATGGGCGATGTGGCTTCATAAAGTTCAAAGTTTATACAAGTATATCTTAGAACTCCTTTATCTAAGCTCTAAAATTACTGGCGGAGGCGGAGAGATTCGAACTCTCGATACCTTGCGGTATGCCGCCTTTCCAAGGCGGTGCACTAGACCACTATGCGACGCCTCCAACCATTAGAAAATACACTGCTCCGGGTTAAAAAGAAAGGCGTATACTGTGCTGCATGCAGCGAAGCACTTGGTTTGTGGCAGGTATGCTCGGTGCGCTTGTTGTACTGCTTTGCTCATGCGCGTATCTTTTCTTTATGCCTCAGCAAGAATCGGCCTTACCAACCGCAACACTTACCGTCGGCGGCGTGCCCCTTGTGGCAGAAGTTGCGTCTACCCAAAGCGCGCGCGAGCAAGGCCTCTCGGGCCGGAGCAGTTTGCCCGATGGCAGAGCGATGCTGTTTGTGTTCGACACTCCCGGCCTATGGGGGATATGGATGAAAGATATGCAATTTCCCATAGACATCCTGTGGGCGGATGCGAGCGGCACTATCAATACCATCAAGCACGACGCGTCTCCCGAGAGCTATCCGGCGGCATTTTATCCCGCAAGCCCTGCCTCCTACGTGGTTGAGGTGCCGGCAGGGTTTGTGAGAAGTCACTCTATTGCCATAGGAGATAAAATTGTGGTAAAATAGCGGGCAGCGTGTTGGAAAGCAGCTCCTGTCGTAAGGCAGGGGAGGAAAGTCCGAGCATTCACCGCGAGTAATCGCGGTAGCAAGGTAGTAGGTAACCCCTATCGTTTGCTCCTGGCGGGCAAAAGAGGTGCGAGCAGAGACGTCCAAACCGAAAGGGGCGGAGTTCCCGAAACGGAATAGTCTTCGTATAAACTTGGGGTTTACCCTGAGCGAAGTCGAAGGGTGAAACGGCTAAATCCTTACCCGAATGCAAGGCCGAACTCCAGTTACAGTTAGGGAAGTTTACCCTTCCGTAGCTTTAGCGTAGGAGGGTGCCGCTCGAGCCCCGCCGTGAGGCGAGGCCCAGATAAATTGCTTTCCATCTGTGCCGCAAGGTACAGGGGACAGAACTCGGCTTACAGACACGCGCGCTGAATATGTGAACATCCGCCCAAAAGGCGGATGTTTGCTATATACTGTGTGTAGCAGTTACAAGTAATGGCGGGGGATAGTACCCCGCAATCATAATCGTTATGCACTCAAGACTAATGTCTTGGTCGCGTTACGCGTATTTGGCAGGCATCGTGCTCGCACTCATACTCGTAGTCCCGACCGCTTGGTTCCCGTTTCAATTAGCAAAGCTCGCAGTGTTTGCTCTGGTGCTCGCAGCCGCAGTGATTTTGTTTGTGGCCGGGGGCGGCGCACGCGAGCTTGTGCGTGCGCACGGCTTCTACTTAGCGCTCCTCGTTGGTGCGCTTCCTGTGTCGTATCTACTCTCATACCTATTCTCGACCGACCGATCGCTCGCTATGACCGGTGTCGGCATCGAGACGGATACCGTTGTGTTCGTCACTATGGCAGCAATCGCGTTCTTGCTTTCGTTTGTACTGTTTCGAACATTGCGTATGGTGCGACTCCTCACCTCGGTGGTGTTTTGGACGCTTTCTTTTGCGGTCGCATTCCAAATCATTGTTATTCTCTTCGGGCTTCCGATCGATATTTTTACAGATCGCTCGGTCAACCTGATCGGCAAATGGAACGATCTTGGCCTTGCAGCCGGGCTCCTTGCGATGCTCATACTCGTGCAGGCCGAAATGGGGTATACGACCAAGCTTCGCCGCGTGATACTCGGCGTTGCGCTCGGACTGCTTGCGCTACTGCTTGGCATCATCAACTTTTCGCTCGTGTGGGCGTTTGTTTTGGCGGGTGCAATCGCACTTGGCGTCGTAAAATTCCTTACAATGCGCCGCGCACAAACGCGCACACAGACCGAAGGCACCGCCGCCGCAGATTCTATTGCGAACAAAATTCCCTGGTTCGCCTCGGCGACTATAGTCGTTTCGACTTTGTTTATCCTCTTCGGCACATCGTTTAACACCGGCCTCACCAAGCTGTTTCCGGTTTCTTCGCTAGAGGTTCGCCCGTCATTCTCGTCAACGCTCGATGTCATCGGCGCGGCGCGCGGGGGCTCCATCAGCCGCGCGCTTCTAGGCACCGGCCCCAACACCTTCGGCAACAGTTGGACCATGCACAAGCCGGCAGAGGTTAATCAGTCGCTCTTTTGGAATCTCGATTTCAATGTCGGCTTCTCAACCCTCGTGACCGCGTTTGGTACCGTAGGTCTTGTAGGCGCGCTCGCGTGGCTCACTCCGCTCTTGCTCGTGCTCCTCGGCCTTATCCGAGTGGTCCGCCTCTCGGCGCTCTCGCGTGAGGAGAGGATAGCCGGCACGGCGCTGGCGTTCAGCAGTATTTTTCTCATCAGCGCCATCCTTCTCTATGTCCCGAGCGCTTCGATGATCCTACTTGCACTCGTTATCTCCGGAGCCACGTTCGGCTTCTTGTGGAGGCAGGGGCAGCCGGGCGTGTCAGATGATGCACAGGCACAGGCTGCTTCAAACACCCGCCAGATGGCATCGCTTGGTGTCATGGTGATGCTCGTGGTGCTTACGGTTGTTGTTACACTCACCGTAGACCGCCGCTTCCTCGCCGAAATGTATACTCAGCGCGCGCAATATGCGCTCGGCCAGGGGAATAGTGACCAGGGATTTGCACTCATTGCAAAAGCACAAGGCATAGAAAAAGAGCGCAATAACGTTCGTCTTGCAATTGATGCGGGCAATTTTAAGCTCCAACAGATCGCAAACGACAGCACCACTCCGGCTGCGGATCTCCAGAAGCAATTTACCGACACGCTCACTACAACTATCGATGCCGGCAAAATCGCGATCTCTATGTATCCGAACGACTACCAACAGTCGCTCTCGCTCGCGCGTGTATACGACTTCCTCACGAGCCTCAAGATAGAGGGTGCATACGAGAATGCAAAGCAGTACTACACAAAGGCGCAAGAGTCTAACCCGAACAATCCGCAAATAGCGTTGGCGCTCGGCCGCCTCGAAGCGGCAAAGGGCAATGTTGCGCTTGCACAGCAGCACATCACCCGTGCGCTCACACTCAAACCTAACTACACCGACGCGATACTCTTTGTGGTGCAGATGAATGTCGCTAACAATGACATCCCCAACGCAATTCGCGCTGCAACTGCCGCAGCACAAACTGCTCCGGGTGTGGGGCCGATCTGGTTTGAGCTCGGCCTTCTCTACTACGCGGCAGGCGACACTAAGTCTGCAATCCCGGCGCTTGAAAAAGCGATCTCGATTGTCTCCGACTACGCAAACGCAAAGTACTTCCTCGGCCTCTCGTACTACAACGAGAAGCGATCGGTAGAAGCACTGAAGCAGTTTGAAGACCTCGCCGCTTCAAATCCGGAGAGCGCGGAGGTCAAGCTCATCTTGAGCAACATCCGTGAGGGGAAGGATCCGTTTACCGCGGCGAAGCCGCCGGTAACATCCGCTCCGGAAAAGCGCGCGACCGCACCCCTCCCTTAATGTGAGAGTCGTAGTAAGATAGGAAGATGGTACGCAGCTTCTTAACAGCAATCGGGCGCGAGGTCCGCGGTATGCACGAAGCTGCGTATGTCCTCGCCGGGTTTGCTCTTGCGTCGCAACTCTTAGCGCTTGTGCGCGACCGGTTGCTTGCGGGCCAGTTTGGAGCGGGGCATACGATCGACATCTACTACGCCGCGTTCCGCATCCCGGATTTCCTGTTTGCTACAGTGGCGTCGCTCCTGTCGCTCTACGCGCTCCTGCCGGTGCTCTCAAGACTTGCACAAAAAGATGGCGCCTTTGCCATCTCTTTTTTGCGCTCAACACTCCTTATCTTTTTTGTAGCGATGAGTGTCATTGCAGGCGCGCTGTTTATTGCGGCTCCCGCGCTCGTGGCGCTTGTTGCTCCGGGTATCGCCGCAGACGCCGCCGCGCGTGCAGATCTTATATTGCTTGTTCGTATTCTGCTTTTGCAGCCGATATTTTTAGGAGCATCAAACATCGTTGCGGCACTCACTCAGCTTCGCAACCGCTTTTTCCTCTACGCTGTTTCGCCGCTTCTCTATAACCTCGGCATCATCGCAGGTATTGTGTGGTTTTACCCCGCGATGGGTATAGCTGGCTTAGGGTGGGGTGTGGTGCTCGGCGCACTCTTGCATCTGTTGCTCCAACTCCCGTTTTTCTTTGTAGAGAAAAGCACGCGGATGCCTCGCGGGGAATTTGCTCCCGCGTTTTTTGAGGTGCTCAAACTTTCTGTGCCGCGCACGCTAGCGCTCGCCTCCGGCCAGCTCTCGCTTCTGGCGCTTGTGGCGCTGGCCTCGCTGTTTGCCACGGGCTCAATTGCGGTATTTATGTTTGCGTGGAACTTACAGTCGGTGCCGCTGGCTATCATCGGCGTTTCATACTCGGTGGCCGCGTTTCCGACGCTGGCGCGCTTTCATGCGGCGGGTAACCGTGCGGAGTTTGTGCGCCATATAGAAGAAGCGCTCCGGCATATGCTATTTTGGTCGGTGCCGGCAATCGCGCTCACTATTGTCTTGCGCGCGCAGCTCGTGCGCGTGATACTCGGCTCCGGCGCATTTGATTGGGAGGCAACTAGGCTCACTGCGGCGGCGCTCGCACTCTTCATCATCTCACTCGCCGCACAGAGCATCTCGCTCCTTGTTGCGCGCGCGTATTATGCCGCAGGTAAAACCCGCATACCGCTCCTTTTAGGACTTATGTCGCTCGTGATAACGGTCGCGAGTGCTCTGTTCTTTGTGGTGCTCTTTAATGCGAGTGCCGGCGCGCGTTACTTTCTTGAGGCTATTCTGCGCGTGAGCGACATTGGCGGCACCAGCGTGCGTATGCTTGCACTCGGCGACTCGGTAGGCGCGCTCTGGCAGTGCGTGGTAGGTATGGTCTACTTTGCCCATAATTTCAATATC
>Ga0172379_10004880_pt1 | contig 19283 bp, 13 predicted proteins | sample GrowelOW334metaG_FD_119756 | JGI IMG/M metagenome (GOLD analysis project Ga0172379, IMG submission 119756) | Groundwater microbial communities from an aquifer near a municipal landfill in Southern Ontario, Canada - Groundwater well OW334 metaG | ecosystem: Environmental > Aquatic > Deep...
ATCGGACTCGATCACAAAGTTATTTACTGGAATCGTGCCCTTGAACAGTTAAGCAAAATTCCTTCGGAAGAGGTGATCGGGACAAGTGATCACTGGCGTGCCTTTTACGCCAAAGAGAGGCCTTGTATGGCTGATCTGCTCGTAAATCAATCACTTGAGACAATACCGGAATGGTACAGAGGCGTATCTAAATCAAAACTTCTCGATGAGACTTTTGAAGCTGAGGGATTTTTCCCGGATTTGGGTATAAGCGGCCGCTGGCTCCGGTTCACGGCAGCGTCAATCCGTAGCGCCCAAGGCATTTTAGTTGGCGCTATTGAAACTCTGGAAGATTTTACAGAACGAAAAGCTACGGAACGAAGACTGGTCGAGAGCGAAAAAACACTGAACAGCATTTTCCAGGGTTTCTCCATCCCGGCTTTCGTGATCGGGAAGGACCACAAGGTCATTCTTTGGAACCGGGCATTGGAAAATTTGACCAAAATATCGGCCGACGATATGATCGGAACCGAGCAGCACTGGCGTGCCTTTTACGCCAAAGAGAGACCCTGTATGGCTGATCTGCTTGTGGACAGTGCCGTGAAAAATATCTCCAAGTGGTACACGGGAAAATATCGGAAATTCGATGTCGATGAAGAGGCTTTCGAAGCAACGGATTTTTTCCCCGAACTGGGGAAAAAGGGACGCTGGCTTCGGTTTACGGCTGCCATAATTCGGGATAGCCAGGGAGAGCTCGTTGGCGCTGTCGAGACCCTGGAAGATATTACCGAGCAAAAGCTGGCGGAGGCTGCCCTTAAAAAATAAGTGCGCCGAAGAAAGATTAGATTCCAGAAAACTACGTGTGCAGCGAAGAAGAGGATCAGTTGACCCGAAGCCAAATTATTTAGCGGATATTCAGGAGGTCAGACCATGAAGTCATCCACAAAGTTGATAGACTTAACGGAGAAACATGCGGAAGCCATCGCCCAGCAGTGGTATAACAATATAAAGAATAATCCCAAAACACCATTTTATCATACGATTCCGGAAAGCAAGGCAAAACAGCAGGCCCTGAATTTTTACAACAAATTCGGGAAACTCTTCCTCTCGGATTCACCCTTCGAGGAGGCGCATGTACTGTTTGCCAGATATGCAGAAGAAAGCTACATGGCACGCATACCATTGCCCCAGGCTATCTACGCCATCACCCTCATGAGACGCCACATGTGGTTGTATGCCGAATATCAGAGCACATTTACAACCGCCGTCGAACACCATCATGCCGCGGAAAGCCTCAACCGGACGATTCTGATGTTCGATTATGCGACCTACGTAATAGTGCTGCAATATGACGAATTACTCAGAAAAGAAATCGAGGAAAAATTAAAGGCATTAAAGATCAAAAGCCCTTTGGCAATATCTTTGTGGGCAAGCGCCCCGAAATAAATGCCAAGATAATACGAGGCGTATTTGAATCGCCTCTAGTAGGAGCCCACGGGCGTTTGCCCGTGGGACGTTTCGCACAAAGAAGATCATGGGGATGGAGGAGATGTCGACATGAAGCTGCCAGCCATCAAGGAAAGCCATAAAATATACATCATGTTGGCGCTCCTGATCGGAGCATCCTGTCTAGCTTACTATTATCATAACGTCCTGGAAACAGACATTGTCTTTACGCATCTCTTTTACATCCCCATTGCCCTGGCTTCCATCTGGTGGAAACGACGAGGGATCGTCGTCGCCCTGCTTTTCGGGGCGGTGCTGCTTATCAGTCATGCCTTGTTCTTTTCAAATTTTCCGCTTGTCCATGATGTTTTCCGCTCGCTGATGTTTGTAGCGGCGGCGGCCGTCGTGGCTCTGTTGAGCGAGCAGGTGGAACAGGCCAGCATCTTATACAGGACCGTAACCGAAGGTTCCCATACGGGGATTTATATCGTCCAGGACGGGAAGTTCCGGTATCTGAATCGTTATGCCGCCCTTCACGCGGGATATGCGGCTGCTCAAATGATCGGTATGGACCCCTTGGCGGTAATTCATCCCGATGACCGAGAGCAAGCCGGGAAAAACACCGCTTCCATGTTGAAGGGTGAACTCACAACGCCCTATGAATTCAGGATCATGGATAAGGATGGTCAGCTCCACTACATCATGGAAACGGTCGCTCCCATCAAGTATCAGGGCAAAAGGGCTGTTTTGGGAAATGCCGTGGATATCACCGACCGCAAGCAGAGCGAGGAAGCGCTTGACCGCTATCGAAAACAAGTAAACCTGATTCTGGAATCCGTAGGAGACGGGATTTATGGCGTGGACCTCAACGGCGCGGTGACCTTTGCGAATCCATCCGCAGTCCGCATAACAGGTTATGAGATCAGCGATCTCGTCGGGAGGGATCAGCATGCCATGTTACACCATACCAAGGCCGACGGATCGCCTTGTTCCGTTGAAGATTGCCAGATTCACAGGACCTTGGGGGACGGGAAAATCCGTCAGGTCGGCGACGAGCTATTCTGGAGAAAAGACGGGTCCTTTTTCCCCGTTGAATATGTCGTAACCCCAATGATCGAGAATAACAGGTCCACCGGCGCTGTGGTCGTTTTCAAGGACATTACGGTCCGGAAGCGGGCCGAGGATGAATTGCGCCTGAGCGAGGAGCGCTACCGCACCATCCTGAGAGACATCGAGGACGGCTATCATGAAGTTGATCTGGCAGGCAGCTTTACCTCTTTCAACGAGTCTTTCAGAAAAATCATGGGCTATTGCCAAGCGGAATTGCTGGGCATGAATTATAAGCAGTACGCCGCAGACCGGGAGAACGCCAAGAAAGTCCGGGATTGCTACAATGGAGTTTATCGAACTGGTGAGCCAATTAATGGATTTGATTGGGATATCATCAGAAAGGATGGGGAAAGAAGGACCGTGGAGGTATCCGTTTCTCTGATCAGGGACGCGGAAGGCCGCCCGGAAGGTTTCCGCGGGATTGTCCGCGATATTACGGAACGCCGTCAGGTGGAAAACGAGCGAGAGAGGCTGATATCAGAACTCCAAAAAGCGTTTTCAGAGGTAAAAAAATTGAGCGGACTACTTCCCATATGTGCTTCCTGTAAAAATATTCGTGACGATAAGGGGTACTGGAAACAGATAGAATCATACATAAGCGATCACTCGGAAGCCGAATTCAGCCATGGAATTTGTCCTGATTGTGCGAAAAAGCTGTATCCGGAATTTTTCTAACAAAAAGAGGCGATTAGTAGACATCCCCTCAATCTGATCCAGTATTATACCCCAAGCATAGCCTAAAAACTGGACCAGGTTTCAAAGGGACAGGTCCGCAACTTCTTCCCTGCCGCTGACGACTCTAGGGCCAAGTCGGTACAGGGATTCGATGACCGATAGACCATTTCGTTCCTTGCTGGGCTAATGAAAACACAGGCAAGATAAAGGGATAAGGGGAGAGATGCCAAGGGACCTAAAGCCAAGCAAAACCCCGAATATATAAGATAATATTTTATGTAAAATGTCTGAAAGTTGCATTAACATTTTGGAATCACAGGTTAAATTGTGATTGATTATTTCCCCTTTATGTGGTAGATACAAGAGCGTTCAAAGACCATGAACAACGCCTTGGAGTAGAGGTAAAGGCAAAAGAACAAACCGGGTAATTTTTCAGACCATTCAGGCGCCTCTATAAAAGGAGGGATAGATATGAAAAGGCTTTGGTTGTCATCATTACTACTTCTCCTCCTGACACTGATACTCCTCCCTCAGGTCCTTGCCCATGATATTGACCCCATCGTTTCCACAGAATGGCTGGCAGCCAATCTGAACAATCCCAAGGTCGTTGCTTTAGACATCAGGAAAATCGAGGATTATCAGGAAGGCCATATCCCGGGCGCCGTTAGCGCCTATTACGGTATCTGGGCAGCTCCGAAAGAGGGAAGACATACGGAACTTCCACCGGAAGACGATCTCTTTGACACAATCGGCGATTTAGGACTCCAGCCGGATTCCATCGTGGTGATTGTGTGCAAAACCTACCATTGCTTTTACCAGGTCATGGCTCCCCGCGTTCTATGTACCCTTCAATATGCAGGTCTGGGAAATCTAAGCATCCTTGACGGAGGCCAGGAAAAGTGGGTTAAAGAAGGAAGGCCCCTTTCTACGGAACCGGTGAAACCAAAAAAGACCACCTACAGGGGCAAGCTTAACAAGGAACTGCACGTAGAAAAGGATTACGTAGTCAGCCGCTTCGGGAAAGCGACTTTCGTCGATGTTCGTGAACCTGTCCTGTTTGGGGGGACGAAAAAACAGGATTTTGTAGAAAAGGCCGGACATATCCCGGGGGCCGTAAACCTTCCGGCGTCATCAGCATATACGAAACTTGGCACTTTCAAAAAGAAAGAGGATCTTGAGACCCTTGCAGTCGCAGCGGTCGGCAAAGACAAATCAAAGGAACTAATCACCTACTGTGATGCCGGCAAGTGCTGTCCCACTTGGGCTTTTATTTTGACACGTGTTCTCGGCTACAAGAATGTCAGGCTATACGACGGTTCTTTTGAGGAATGGACGAAAGATTCCTCACTTCCGGTGAGTCGTTGAAGTCTGGATAATTTTTGCGCACCCTCTTAACCACTTTACTTATATGATAAATGACGTTTAACAGTAAGGAGAGAAGCCCATCGAATCATCGTCGTTTTGCCAGCTCCCTGGACAGAGAAGAACTCGACCTGCTCATGGGATGCATCGGCGGCTCCCCAATCCCTGCCTTTGTCATCGACCGGGACCACCGGCTTATCTACTGGAACCGGGCCCTTGAAGAACTCAGCAAGATCAGTGCGGAAGAGGTAATCGGCACCAGCCAGCAGTGGCGGGCCTTCTATAGCAGACAACGGCCATGCCTGGCCGATCTGCTGGTGGAGGGCGCTGTCGCGGATATCCCCCAGTGGTATGGAAGAAAATACCTCAAATCCCCTCTCATCGAGGACGCCTATGAAGCAACGGATTTTTTCCCCGAGTTAGGGGAGACGGGGCGCTGGTTGCGCTTTACCGCCGCTCTTCTCAGGGATCCCCAGGGGCCGGTCCTGGGGGCTGTAGAGACCCTGGAGGACATCACCGAGAAAAAAGAAGCGGAAGCGGCCCTGTTGAAGGCCCATGAAGGACTTGAGATGCGGGTCCGGGAAAGGACCGCGGAGTTAGCCAGAACCAATGAAATCCTACAGCGTACGACGGATCAATTGTCTTTGCTCCTGGAGTCTCTTCCCATCGTTTCTTATACCCGGAACACCGCAGGGAAATATGAAATGACCTTTGTGAGTCACTCAGTGGAGGAAATCACCGGCTATAGCCCTATGGACTTTACAGACCGTACCTCTTTCTGGCAGAACCAGATCCATCCCGACGACCGTCACCGGGTGATCAAGGCCCTGAAGGAATCCCGCGGCGAAGGTACACACCATTGCGAGTATCGTTTCCGCGCCTCCGATCAAACCTACAGATGGTTCTCCGATTTCTGGCGCCTGGTCCGGATGCCGGATGCCCCGGCCCCCTATTTCGTCGGCATCTGGCAGGATGTGACGGATGAAAAGCGGCTTCGCCAGGAAAATGAGTTGCGTCTTCAGCAGATCATTCAGACCCACAAACTGACAGCCCTCGGGGAAGTGGTAGCGGGCGTTGCCCATGAGATCAACAATCCCGTCAGCTTTATATCCTACAACATCCCTCTCCTGGAGGAGATCTGGGATACCCTGGAGCCAGTTTTCATTGATCACGATGCCTTTGCGAAAGTCTGTGAGCAAAGAGGGGTTACCCGGACAGAGGTCGTTCAGAATATGCGGGAGATCATTCATGCCTTCAAGATAGCCTCCCGCAGGATCAACAGGGTCATTACGGGGCTGAAGGAGTTTTCCCGCAGCGATGAACTGGCTGAGAAGAAAGCAATCCAGGTAGCCGATATCATCCAGGGAGTCCTGGTTATTGTCGGCGGCCAGATACGCAAAACCGTATCCGTTATCGAGCAGAAGATCGAGCCCGGTCTTCCTGCGGTGCGGGGACATTTTCAGAAACTGGAGCAAGTACTGACGAACCTCCTCATCAATGCCCACCAGGCCATATCACCGGGACGAAAGGGGAAGATCACCATTACCGCCCGGTATCTCTCCCGTCTCGACGCCGTTGTCGTGGCAATAGAAGATAACGGGAAGGGCATGGCCAGGGAGACTATGGACCATATTTTTGATCCTTTCTTCACGACCCGCCGGGATTCCGGAGGAACGGGGCTGGGGCTGTCCATTTCTTATGGTCTTATCAAGGAACATGGGGGTACGATCAGTGTCCTTTCCCAGCCAAAGGTGGGGAGCCGCTTTACCGTCTATCTGCCCATAGATGGACGTAGCTTACCGCAGATGAATCCACGGCTGCTCTTTGTCGATTCCGATGATACCTTCCTCAAGGACATTCAAGCGTATTTTCTCGAAGCGGCGACCTGGCAGATCGAGTCACCGGAGGATGGGGAAAGAATCCTCCAATATTTAACAGATTACCCGGAAGTAGATTGGGTGATCTGCGCTATGGATCTTAAAGGTTTGAATGGCTGCCAGCTCATGAGGAGCATAAAAAAACGTTATCCCCTGATTTATACTGTTTTGTATGGACGGGATGGAGATGGCCTGCAAGGAAATCCGGACCCTAACTTCATTCCTTCCTTTACGATTCAAAAACCTTTTGATATGGATAAATTGCAAAAGATGATTCAGGAAGCGGGGAGACAGCGTCTATGAAGATCCTGATCGTGGATGACGAAGAGATATCTCTCACATCGGTCCAACGCCTTTTGAAGTGGCGGGGCATTCGTGATGTGGATATCTGCGATAACGGTCAGGAGGCCATCCGGAAAATCCGGGAGCGGGATTATGATATCGTGCTCCTCGATCTGCTGATGCCTGAAATGGACGGCATGCAGGTCCTGGAAGCGGCGAAACCTTTCAAGCCCTACACGGAATTCATCATCCTGACGGCTGTGGACGATATCCCTGCAACGGTGCGGGCCATCCGCCTGGGGGCCTACGATTATCTCGTAAAACCGGTGGATAACGAACTGCTGTTCCTGACCATTGAACGGGCCTACGAACGTAAAGGTCTTCTTAAAGGATTATCCTCAGCGCGTCGTGAGGGGGGAGGAGATATTCCCGCCGCCTTTGCCGGTATTATTACTCAATGCCCGCTGATGAAATCCCTCCTTGCTTACGCCCAGGTCATGGCCCGGAGCGGCAATCCCGTCCTGATTACCGGTGAATCGGGGACGGGGAAGGAACTCATGGCCCGGGGGATTCATCAGGCCGGTCCTGCTCCCGCAGGGCCTTTTATTGCCGTCAACGTCTGCGCCATTCCGACCACCATGTTCGAGACCCAGTTCTTCGGCCATGTCCGGGGCGCCTTCACCGGCGCCGAAGGAAGTTATCGTGGTTTCTTTGAGCAGGCTAATGGCGGAACGTTGTTCCTCGACGAGATCGGAGAGCTGCCTTTTGGTCTTCAGGCGAAGCTCCTCCGGGTACTCGAGGAGAAATCCTTCACACCCCTGGGTGGGGCTAAGACTTTGAAGGTCGATGTACGCGTTATTTCCGCGACCAATATGGACCTGGACAAGGCCTGTCAGGAGGGCCGCTTTCGCCTGGATCTCCTGTATCGTCTGAAATCCGCCCACGTCCATATCCCGCCGCTGCAGGAAAGGGAGGGAGACATCGCCCTGCTGTCCGCCCATTTTCTCCGGGAGGCAAATTCCCGGCATGGGAAAGAGATCAGCGGCTTCAGTCCCGAGGCTATGGATGTCCTCATCCGTCGGGAATATCGGGGCAATGTCCGGGAGCTGGCCCAGGTCGTCGAAAATGCCGTGCTCCTCGGCGAAGGAGGGGTGATCCTGCCCCACAATTTGGGGAAACAGCCCACCCGGCAGTCTCTTTTTGCCCGACACCTGTGCAGCCTCAAGGAAAACGATGAGACCCAGGTCGCCTATGTCCTCATGAACACCGGCGGCGACCGGCGGCAAATCGCCGACATCCTGGGCATTACGGTGCGGCAGTTACAGAGAAAACTCGCCCAAATGAGAAACGACCCTTACTGGCGGGAGGTCATGGGAGAATGTCTCTCCCGGGACAAAGGAGAAGGCAATGGTGATGACCGGCTTGCATGTTGAGCAGCTCCGTTACTGCGAATGAAAGTAAATAAATCATATTTTCCGATCATTTTTTTTAGTGGCCTCTTTTTTCTTTTAATCTCCTGTCCTGCCCAGGCTGCCCCTCCCCAACGAATCGTGTCTCTGGCGCCGAACATAACGGAAATACTATTCGATCTGGGCCTTGGCGAGCAGATTGTCGCCGTTACAACCTATTGCGACTATCCCCGGGAAGCATTGAGCAAACCCAAAATTGGCGGCTTTGCCAATCCTTCTCTCGAAGCCATTGTGACGGCCCACCCCGATCTGGTTATACTTACAGAAGACGGAAATCCCCAGGAAATTTTAGCAAAACTAAAGAAAATAGGGATCAGGACGTATATCTTCCGGGCGAGGAGCATTGAGGAGCTGCCCGAGGCAATACGGCAGCTTGGTCACTTTCTTGACGTCGGCAAACGGGCCGATAAAAAGGCGCGGACGATGCATGTTCAGCTTGACCGCTTCAAGAGCGAAACAGCTAAAAGATCACCCCTGAATAAACCAAAGGCGCTTTTTGTCATCCAGCCGGAACCGCTGATCGTCGCCGGGGCGAAAACTGCCATGGATGAAGCCATGGGCCTGCTGGGTCTGAAGAATATCGCCGGCGCCTCTGTTCATTATACCAGATATTCCCTCGAAGAGACTCTTCGTCAACAACCTCAAATCCTTTTCATCGGCAAGAGCAGGGGTATGGAGGAGGATGTAAAGAAGCTGCTCAAGCGCCTGGGGAGACTTGATGCGATAAAGAACGGCAAAGTCTATACAATCAAAGAGACACTCTACCGGTTGGGACCACGAATCATCGCGGGGCTCAACGAAATGAAAACCGCCGTCGATCAAAGCGGTTTGTGAAGAATCTTTTTTGGTCTTGACAAGAAAAGTCTTCTTGATGTAGTTTTCCGGTACGGATGTTTTTATCATTCCAGATGGGTGTGAGGAAGAGGGGTGAAAAGCCCCCGCTGCCGCGCAGCCGTAACGGGAACGAAAGCCAAATAGCCACTGTTCGCATTGCGCGGATGGGAAGGCGGCGAGTAGGTAGCCCGGAGCCGGAAGACCGGCCCATCTGATTTTCCTCGCGGGCGGAATACGATGATGTCGTTTTTATCCAGTTGGTCTATTCAACCGGTTACCCTTGGCCGGGTTTTAAAAATCTGTCTCCTTCTTTTCCTTCTTTCCTTCACCGTTTTCCTCGTTTCTTTATTTGCCGGTGCCGCAGATATTAAATTGTTCAGCGTAATCAGCGATTTTTTACCTTTGGGAGCGGATGGCCACAAGGCGTTGACGACCGCGGAAAAATCGATTCTCTTCTCTATTCGCCTGCCCCGGGTCATCCTAGCCGGTCTGGTGGGCGCGGCCCTTTCCATGTCGGGCGTTGTCTTTCAAGCTCTTTTGAGGAATCCCCTGGCGGACCCTTACATCCTCGGAATTTCCGCTGGTTCCGCGATGGGGGCCGTCACGGGAATCCTCCTGGGGGCGGAAATCATAATCCTGGGCATTCCCGGTATGGCATTTCTCGGTGCGATCCTGGCCGTCCTCGTCGTTTTCGGCATTGCCGGGACGGGACGGCGCCTGGAAACCAATACCCTCCTCCTCACCGGCGTCATGGTCAATGCCTTCTTCTCCGCCATGATCCTCTTTATCTTTTCCATCAGCGATCACTTGCAACTGCAACGGGCGATCTACTGGACCATGGGTGATCTGAGCCTGGCTGACGACCAGGCGATCATCTATACGGGGGCTTTTCTCTTTATCGGCATGGCCTTCATCTACAGATACGCCCGGGCCCTGAACATCCTCGCCACGGGCGAGGAAACGGCCCTGCAACTGGGAATTTCCGTCGGGAAAACAAAGATCATCCTGTTGACGGCGGCATCCCTGGTCACGGCAGCGGCCGTAGCCGCCAGCGGAACGATCGGTTTTGTCGGTCTGATCATTCCCCATATCATGAGACTGATCGTCGGTCCCGATCATCGGGTCCTGTTGCCGGCCGCCTTTTTATTCGGCGGCACGTTTCTCGTTTTTGCGGACACTATGGCCCGTTGCCTTGTGTCACCGGCCGAATTGCCCGTCGGGGTCATTACCGCCCTCTGCGGCGCCCCATATTTCCTGGCCTTGCTGCGCCGAAGGTTGTCGTCATGACGCTCCTCCAAAGCGATAATGTGAGCTTCCGCTACCATGGTCCCTGGGTTCTCAGGCATGTGTCCTTCAGCGTTGAAAAGGGTTCTTTCGTCGGCATTCTCGGTCCGAACGGATCGGGGAAATCCACCCTCCTGAAGGTCATGGATGGAATTCTGACGCCTCAGGAAGGAATGGCAGCCATGGATGGCCGGAGCATCCTGACGATGAGCAGAAGAGACATCGCCCGACGGGTGGCTGTCGTTCCTCAGGACTATGGGGGAATATTTGCCTTTACCGCCAGGGAGATCGTCCTTATGGGCAGATCTCCCCATCTGGAACCATGGTCGTTTGAAGGGAAGAGAGATTACGAAACAGTCCACCGGGTCATGGCGCAGACCGATACCATGAGCTTCGCTGATCGCTCTTTGGAGCATCTCAGCGGGGGAGAACGGCAGCGGGTACTGATTGCCAGGGCTCTGGCGCAGGAACCCCGCATTATGCTCCTCGACGAACCGACAGCTTTTCTCGATATCCGTCATCAGGTGGAAATCATGAACCTGCTTAAATTGCTGAATAAAAAAGATGGACTTACGGTGTTGGCCGTTACCCATGACATCAATCTGGCGTCATTGTATTGCGACCGGATCATTCTCTTGGACGGGGGCACAATCCATGCCGAAGGGCCGCCCGCGGAAGTAATGACGGCAGATAACATTGAGGCGGTTTACGGACTGCCTGTTGTGTCGGGAAAGCATGAACTGACGGGCCGACCCGTCATTATGCCCCGGATGGAGCAAGATCTTCATAAACATGGAGGAAATGTGGTTTCAAGGAGGGACTTGAAATAAGGCAGTAATCGATACGGCAGTATTCCGTCAGAAAAGGAAGCCGGTGCAAGACCGGCGCTGCCCCGCAACTGTAAGTGGAACGAAAACCGCAGCAGGCCACTGGTTTCAATAAAATGAAGCCGGGAAGGCGCGGTAATTAGGTAACAGCCACAAGCCAGGAAACTTGTCTGACGAGAAAAATAATAATCTTTATCCCGTGGGGGAAAAGGAGGAAAAATGAAAAAAGATTTAGTTTTCTGGTTTTGTTGGATGATTTGTTTGTTCCCATCGGTATTCATGGACGTCCCGGTTTTTGCCCAGACCAGTTCTCCCGCAGAGCCGGTGCGCATGGAAGAAGTGGTGGTCACAGCGACCAGAGACCGGGAAGAGTTCAGAAGGGTTCCCGCCAGCGTATCGGTGATCACGGCCGAGGATATCAAACAATCAGGGACTACCTCGGTTGTCGATGTCCTGGACAAACTGGAAGGGATTCAAGTCCGCTCCTACAGCAGCAATTCCCCGGAGGCCATGATCGACCTGCGGGGCTTCGGCGGAGAAAACCCTTTCGGGAAAACACTGATCCTTCTTGACGGACGGCGCCTGAATCGCCCCGATATGCATTCAGCCAACTGGTTTCAGATCCCCCTGGGCAATATCGAGCGGATCGAAGTGGTCCGGGGTGCCAATATTGTTCTGTACGGCGACAACGCCATCGGCGGTGTGATCAACATCATTACGAAAAAGGGCAAGGGAAAACCGGTCGTCTCTGCCACGGCAACGGCAGGAAGCTACGGCCTGAACAACGAAAGGATCGGGATTGCGGGGAAACAGGACAAGCTGGCCTATGCCGCCAACGGGGAGAACTATTTTTCCTGGGGCTACCGGGAACGTTCAAAACTTGCATCCCAATCAGGGAGCCTCGATCTTGGCTATGACCTGAGCGATCATTTCCAGTTGTCTTTAGGATTTGCCGGCAATCACACCAACTATGACCTTCCCGGCGCCCTGACGAAGGATCAGATGACCTCCGATCGTCGGCAATACCAGCCGGCAACGCCTCAAAACTGGAGCAACGCCGCAGACAATGACGACGGCATAGATAAGGCAGGCAGGATCAATCTGGGCGTCCAGGCCATGTATGAGCAATTGGGGCAGTTGGATCTTTTCTTTTCCTACGGGAAAAATGCCTTCGCCTACAATATGCCCTCCTGGAATACCAATCAGTACACAAATACGGATATGGATTCTTACGCCTTTAACCCCAAATACGTACTTGACGGTCATCTCTTCGGTTTTCAGAATAAGATTGTCGCCGGGGTGGACTACTACAATGAGCCCTACGTGAAGAACACCTGGAATAACAGGGAGCGCACCGTCAAGACCGGCTGGGCAGAATTAAGGCGGGAGACCATGGAATACTATGTCCGGGACGAGTTCATGCCCTGGAAAAACCTGATCCTTGCTGCCGGATACCGGGCCGGCGGTACTATCCTTGGCGGCAATTACACTGATTCCCAAAATGCCGCTAACAGCTTCTACAATCAGGAAAAACGCCATCCCGCCGAGGCCTATGAAGGGGCTGCCACCCTTCTGATCGGCAAGAAGTCAAATCTATACGGGAAATATTCCCAGATCTACCGCATCCCCTTTCTCGATGAGCAGGCAAGTTTCAATGGTTGGGGCGGCGGCTTTTACACCAATCTGGACAAGGAACGGGGACAGAGCATGGAGTTGGGAACCCTGCTCTATCCACATGACTCCCTGAAAATAAGCCTGTCCCTGTTTCGGATCGACATGGAAGACGAAATCGCCTGGAACGATTCTACAAAAAGGAACGAAAACCTGGATCGCACCCGCCATCAGGGAGCAGAGGGGTCCATCTCGTGGAACATCAAGGGATACGTCACCCTTACCGGGCAATATACCTACCATCTGGCGACCTTTGAGGACGGCCAGTACAACAGGAACGAACTGCCCCTCGTCCCCAACCGGATCATGGGGGCCAGTGCCGATATTGTGCTCCCGTACAATTTTACCCTGCGCCCGGAGGTCCGTTATGTCAGCGACTGCTACCTGTCGGGAGACTACAACAATGATGCCGAAAAGCTCTCTTCCTACATCCTCTATAATCTTTTCCTTTCCTACAACCGGAAACTGGACTTACGAAAGCGGCCGTTTACGTTCCGGGCATTTATCGGCGTCGAGAATATCGGCAATGAAAAATACGCCGGTTTCGGGTCAGCCAATGTCTCCTGGGGCGGCCTCAATACCTATTACCCCATGCCGGAAAGATCATACAAGGGAGGTTTGACCTTTGAATTTTGAGTTCCCCCGGAAGGGTGAAAAGTACGGGAGAAACAAGGTTTTCGCTGGGGTTCTCTGGTCTGTGGGCGTCCATGGAATTGCGGTCCTCTTTCTCCTTGCGGGCCTGATCGGTCCCGCACCTCACCGGATGGTAAAAGGATTCGATCCCTGTCTCAAGGTCGATCTCGTATCCTTTTCCCACGGCGGCTTCGCCAAAGAACCGGACAAGTCCCGTCCTTCGGTCAGGAAAGAAGAGACTGTTAAAAAAGAGGTACCTCAAGTGGCAAGAGAACCGGCAACATTATCCACAATTCCTAATGATAATAGTGAGGTTTTCAGGATAGGCGCAGCGACCGAGTTGACGGAAAGCTCCTTATCGTTGCAGGACAGCCGGGCCGGGAAATCAGTATTGACGAAAGGATTTTCAGTTGCAAGTATGGAGGGGCAAAGCTATCCTTCCGCGGCAGTGAGGACGGACGGATATGGCGGCAGGGGAAAGACCACGACACCGGGAGATACATTCCTCGCAACTCCCCGCTACCGGGATAACAGCCGTCCCGCCTATCCGCGCCTGGCCCAAGCGCGCGGATATGAGGGGACGGTGCTCCTGTCCGTGGAGGTCCTTTCCGACGGGCGCGTGGGCCGAACGAGGGTTAAGTCCTCTTCCGGATACGTCCTGCTCGATCAATCTGCTCTGGATACTATGAAACAGTGGTTCTTTGAACCGGGGAAGAAAAAGGGGCTTCCCGTAGCAATGTGGGTTGACATCCCCATCCGTTTTGCCCTCCAATAAATACACTATGAACAGCAGACACATTTTTCACGAACGGAGAATAAACTGTCAAAGCTTTGCAAATTTCACCTGCCCATTGAAAAAACTGCTTGACAAGGGTTAATTATTTTCGTACGGTGCGGCCACTTTTCAACTTGAAGGACATGGAAGACAGCCAAATGAAAAACAAGGTCATTGTACTGGGCAGCGTCGTTGTAGTCATCGTACCGAGGGGGACTGCTGCTCGGTGTTTTTAAACAACCTTTAAAAACAAGAGCCGCGGGCCCCAAAACCCGCGGCTTTTTTAATTTCAAGAAGCCGCATCTCCAAAGATAGCGGCTTTTTTATTGTTTAAAAATTATAAACATTCATAAGGGAGGTGCTTGTAGTGCAACTAAAAGGAGCAGAAATACTTATCAAGGTGTTAAAGGAGGAGGGGATCCACACGATCTTCGGCTATCCGGGAGGCGTGCTTCTGGATATCTATGATGAACTGTACAAGGCCGAGATTCGCCATATCCTGGTCCGTCATGAACAGGGGGCCGTCCATGCGGCGGACGGATTCGCCCGCGCCTCCGGCAAGGTCGGGGTGGCCCTGGTAACTTCTGGACCCGGGGCTTCCAACACGGTTACGGGGATCGCCAATGCCTACTTGGATTCCATACCCATTGTCGTCCTAACCGGGCAGGTCCCCACCCATCTAATCGGGACCGACGCCTTTCAGGAGGTTGATATCATCGGCATCACCCGCCCCTGTACAAAGCACAATTTCCTGATCAAACGGGTGGAGGAGGTCGCCAAGACGATCCGCGAGGCCTTCCATATCGCCCGGTCGGGACGACCCGGTCCGGTGCTGATAGATCTTCCGAAGGATGTCATGGCCGCCATGACCGAATATACACCTCGGCCGCCGAAAAAAAACGAGGAGGAAAGCCCCCGTCCCGCCTCGAAAAAGGCATTCTATGTCATGGATCTTATTGCTGAATCTAAAAAGCCGCTGATTCTCTCCGGCGGCGGAATAATCCTCGGTGGCGCTTCGGAGGAACTACGGCAGTTGGCACGACGGACCAGAATGCCCGTCACATCTACCCTTATGGGCCTGGGGGCGTTTCCCGCCTCGGATCCCCTCTGGCTGGGCATGCCGGGAATGCACGGTACCTACTATGCCAACATGGCCATCAGCACCTGTGATCTTCTGATCGCCATCGGCATGAGGTTTGACGACCGGGTTACCGGCAAGATCGATCATTTCGCTCCCAATGCCAAGATCGTCCATGTGGACATCGATGCCTCCTCCATCAACAAGAACGTCATGGTGGACGTGCCTATCGTCAGCGATTGCAAGAGCGCCCTCCAGAGCTTCAACGCCCTCCTGGAGCAGAAGGACTTCAGCGTTACCGATGACCAGCGAAGGGAGTGGTTAGACCAGATAGACGCCTGGAAGAAAGAGAATCCCTTAGGCTACTGCCAAAGCGACACGGAGATCAAGCCCCAGTTCGTCATCGAGACCCTCTACAAATTGACGAAGGGCAAGGCCATCATCGCCACTGAGGTAGGCCAGAACCAGATGTGGGCGGCCCAGTTCTACGGATACGACGAGCCCAACACGTTTCTGTCTTCCGGCGGGCTGGGAACTATGGGATACGGATTACCTGCGGCCCTCGGGGCGAAAATTGCCTTCCCGGACAAACTGGTGATAGATATCGCCGGCGATGGGAGCATCCAGATGAACATCCAGGAGATGGCCACGGCCATCCAGGACAATATCCCTGTAAAGATCGTCCTCCTCAACAACGGCTACCTGGGCATGGTTCGTCAATGGCAGCAGCTTTTTTACGGCAAACGTTATTCCAGTACAGATATGACTCACCAGCCTGACTTTCTCAAGCTGGCGGAAGCATACGGGTGGATGGGCCTGCGGGCGACGAAGCCCGACGAGGTGGAGGCGGTGCTGCAAACGGGACTTGCCGCACCCGGCCCGGTTCTTATGGACTTCCGCGTATCTCGGGAGGAGTGCGTCTATCCCATGGTGCGGCCCGGCGGCCCCATCCATGAAATGGCCCTGGGCAGGGAGATGGCAAACTAACGATTTCACTATATTTCCCTCCCCTTCGAGGGGAGGGTTAGGGTGGGGATGGGTTAATCCCTGGCAATATTAGGGCGCTGTCCCCAATTAAATCAACAGGAGGCAATCAGAAAATTATGGAAAAAAAAGAATATACCCTGGCGCTACTCGTCAGCAACAAACCCGATGTCCTGGCAAGGGTCTCCGGCGTACTCGGCGGTAGGGGCTACAATATTGAAACCCTGTGTGTGGACGCAACCCTAGACCCCTCCTATTCCAAGATCATCCTGACGACGATCCAGGATAAGGCAACGATAGGCAAGATTGAAAAACAACTGATCAGGCTTATTGACGTCCACAAGGTGACGGATCTGACAAAAGTGGAATCCGTATCCCGGGAATTGATGCTGGTCCGCATGAAGCTTTCGGACACGAACAAGGGACACCTTGCCCTGATCATCGATACGTTCAACGGGCGGGTAATCACGATGAACGGCGACCATTGCGTCATGGAAATTACCGGTGACCGGGCAATTATCGAAAAGGCCGTGGCGAGCTTGAAACCTTTGGGTATTGATGATATGGCAAGGACCGGGATTGTGTCTTTGGAAAGACAAATAGACTAAGCAAATAAACTAAGCAAACAAGAAGGGGGAATTATGTCACAACTCAATATCGGTGGCGTCGTCGAAGATGTCATCACCTCGGAAGAATTTACTCTGGACAAGGCTCGGGCGGTCCTCAAGGACGAGATCGTGGCCGTAATCGGCTACGGCGTTCAGGGACGGGGACAGGCCCTGAACATGAAAGACAACGGGATCAACGTCATCGTCGGCGAAGGTGACTTCAACTGGAACAAGGCCATCGAAGAGGGATTTGTCCCCGGTAAGACCCTGTTTCCGCCCATGGAGGCGGCCAAACGCGGCACCATCATCCAGTATCTCCAGTCCGATGCCGGCCAGAAGGCCATGTGGGCGGAACTGAAACCGAACCTGACGGCAGGAAAGGCACTGTATTTTTCTCACGGTTTTTCCATCGTCTATAAAGAGCAGACCGGGGTCATTCCCCCCAAGGATATCGACGTGATCCTCATTGCCCCCAAGGGCGCGGGACGGACCGTCCGGGACAACTTCCTGGCCGGCAGCGGTATCAATTCCAGTTACGCCGTTTTCCAGGATGCCACGGGGAGGGCTATGGATCGGGCCTTGGCGACGGGTGTGGCCATCGGTTCGGGTTATCTCTTTCCGACGACCTTTGAAAAGGAGGTTTACAGCGACCTGACCGGGGAACGGGGCGTCCTCATGGGTTGCCTGGCCGGGGTTCTCGAGGCCCAGTACAACGAGCTGCGCAAGCGGGGACACAGCCCCAGCGAGGCCTTCAACGAAACCGTCGAGGAGCTTACCCAGAGCCTCATGCCCCTGGTGGCCCAGAACGGCATGGACTGGATGTACGCCAACTGCAGCACCACGGCCCAGCGGGGAGCCCTGGACTGGAAGAACCGTTTCCGCGACGCCGTCGTCCCTGTTTTTACGGAACTCTATGATCGCGTCGCCGCCGGGAAGGAGACGGAAATAGTCCTGAGGGTCAACAGCGCCCCCGATTACCGGGAAAAGTTGCAGGCCGAGCTGGATGTCATCAAGAACAGCGAGATGTGGCAGGCCGGCGCCACCCTCCGAGCCCTTCGTCCGGAGCGCCGGAAAAAATAAACTGCCGGAAAATCCTCTGCGCCTCCCTCGCCCTCGTAGAGGAGTGGGGCAGCGCGAGGATGTGCGATCAGAGATTCTTTCCCCTGTAATTCCCTCCCCTTCAAGGGGAGGGTTAGGGTGGGGATGAGGTTTTGCAAAGATATAGATAAATTTCAGGTTATTCTCCAATGTTAACGACTTAAGCACTTTTCTCCCCTCTTTAACAAAGAGGGGTTGGGGGAGATTTCTCAGAATGTTAGAAAATCCCCCTGAATCCCCCTTTTCAAAAGGGGGAACTTAGGAAAAGATACGCCTTTAAGTTAATGACATTGGAATATTCAAAAAAGTTTTGAGGAGGAGGGACACATGCGCAGCGATTTGATGAAGAAAGGCCTGGAGAGGGCGCCTCACCGCTCCCTGTTCAAGGCCATGGGTTATACGGACGAGGAGATCAAACGCCCCCTTATCGGCGTCGTCAATTCGGCCAATGAAATCATCCCTGGGCACATCCACCTGCGGATCATTGCCGATGACGTCAAGGCGGGGATTCGTATTGCCGGCGGGACGCCCGTGGAATTTCCCGCCATCGGTATCTGTGACGGGATTGCCATGGGGCACACGGGGATGAAATACTCCCTGGCCAGCCGGGAACTCATCGCCGATTCCGTCGAGGCCATGGCGATGGCCCACCCCTTTGACGCCCTCGTGATGATTCCCAACTGCGACAAGATCATCCCGGGGATGCTCATGGCGGCCATGCGGCTGAACATCCCCACCATCTTCATCAGCGGCGGTCCCATGCTGGCAGGAAAGCTAAAGGGCAAAACCATTGACCTTATCAGCGTCTTCGAGGGAGTCGGACAGGTAAAAGCCGGAAAGATCTCACAAAAGGAACTAGACGCTATCGAGGATTGCGCATGTCCCGGCTGTGGCTCCTGCTCCGGCATGTACACGGCCAATTCCATGAACTGCGTTACCGAGGCCCTCGGGCTCGGCCTGCCAGGGAATGGGACGATTCTTGCCGTGCACGCCGCCAGGAGACGCCTGGCCAAGGAGGCGGGCATGAAGATCATGCAGCTCCTGAAGAAAGACATCAAACCCAGGGACATTGCCACCCTGGACGCCTTTAAAAACGCCATTGCCGTGGATATGGCACTGGGCTGTTCTACCAATACGGTCCTCCATATTCCCGCGATTGCCCATGAGGCAGGGATCAAGCTGGAGCTGGACATCTTTAATGAAATCAGCAAGAAGACCCCCAACATCTGCAAGCTCAGTCCGGCGGGGGCCCATCATATCGAGGATCTGGATGCGGCGGGAGGAATACAGG
>Ga0172379_10004881_pt1 | contig 19279 bp, 14 predicted proteins | sample GrowelOW334metaG_FD_119756 | JGI IMG/M metagenome (GOLD analysis project Ga0172379, IMG submission 119756) | Groundwater microbial communities from an aquifer near a municipal landfill in Southern Ontario, Canada - Groundwater well OW334 metaG | ecosystem: Environmental > Aquatic > Deep...
CTGCCATTGCTGCCTGAGATCAAAGTTTCGGCTGACGACATCTACGAAGCCAAATTTTATGGTCTTGGCTCAGACGGAACGGTGGGCGCTAACAAGAACTCCATCAAAATTATCGGCTCAGCCACCAACAAATATTGCCAGGCCTATTTCGCCTACGACTCCAAAAAGTCGGGAGGATTTACCGCTTCGCACTTGCGTTTCGGCGACAGTCCCATCCGTTCTACCTATTTGATCACCACTCCCGACTTCGTGGCATGCCACGTTCAGGCTTACATTCATCTCTACGATGTATTGAAAGGTTTGAAAAAAGGTGGTTCCTTCCTGTTGAATACCATATGGGAAGAGGATGAGGTGAAAAAACGTCTTCCCAACTCCATGAAGAAATTCCTTGCTGAGAACGACATCAAATTTTACACCATCAACGGAACAAAGCTGGCAGTCGATCTGGGTTTGGGCAATCGTACCAACACCATCATGCAAGCCGCTTTCTTCAAAATCACCAACGTCATTCCTTTCGAACTGGCCGTCGAGCAGATGAAAAAGGCGATTGTGAAATCGTATGGCATGAAGGGTGAGCAGATCGTCAACATGAATTTTGCCGCGGTTGATGCCGGTGGTAACAACGTGTCGAAGATCGAAGTTCCTAAAGAATGGGCAAATCTGACTGTCGAGGCTGAAGTTATCGATGAAGATCGTCCGGAGTTTATCCGTAAAGCCGTCGATATGATCAATGCCCAGAAGGGTGACGATCTTCCGGTTTCTATCTTCAAAGGCATTGAAGACGGAACACTTCCTGCCGGAACGACTGCTTTCGAAAAACGCGGTATCGCTGTCGACGTTCCTGAATGGATCAGCGACAACTGTATCCAGTGTAACCAGTGTTCGTATGTTTGTCCCCACGCTGCCATCCGTCCTTTCCTGATCAGCGAAGAGGAGATGGCCAAACTACCGGAAGGTACTATTGGCTTGAAGGCGAACGGCAAACAATACGCCGGACTGCAGTTCCGTATCCAGGTTTCTCCATATGATTGTACAGGTTGCGGCAACTGTGCCGATGTTTGTCCATCGAAAGAGAAGGCGCTGGTAATGAAACCGCTGGAGTCACAACTCGAAAACGTTCCGCGCTGGAATGCCATCGATAAATATGTCACTTACAAAGACAAACTTGCCGAAAAAGACAAGAACATCAAGAATTCACAGTTTGCACAACCGCTGTTCGAATTCTCGGGTGCCTGTGCAGGATGCGGTGAAACGCCTTACCTCAAGCTGATTACGCAACTCTTCGGTGAGCGCATGATGGTGGCCAATGCCACAGGATGTTCCTCCATTTATGGTGGATCAGCGCCGGCAACTTCCTATACCAGCAACAAAGAGAGCGGACGCGGACCGGCATGGGCCAATTCACTCTTCGAGGACAATGCCGAATATGGCTTTGGTATGGCCGAAGGGGTATCCTTCAGCCGCGACCGCATTGCCGATATCATGAAATCGGCCATGGAAGCAGGAGTTTCAGCATCTGAGACAGAAGCCTTCAACGAATGGCTCGAAAACAGGGAGGATACCGCAGGTTCTGAAGCCGCTACCGCGAAGGTGTTGGCAGCTATTACCGGTAAAAACGAAAAATATGCCATGGAGCTTGTCTCCCTGAAGCAATACATGATCAAGAAATCGATCTGGATCTTCGGAGGTGATGGTTGGGCATACGATATCGGTTACGGAGGTTTGGACCATGTATTGGCACAAGGACAGAATGTCAATATCCTGGTACTGGATACCGAAGTGTATTCGAATACCGGTGGCCAGGCATCCAAATCCACACCTATCGGCGCAGTGGCAAAATTTGCCGCTGCCGGTAAAAGGATCCGCAAAAAAGACTTGGGTGTGATCGCGATGAGCTATGGTTATGTTTACGTGGCACAAGTGGCCATGGGTGCCAACCAGGCACAATACCTGAAAACCATCCGCGAGGCAGAAGCCTACCCCGGACCGTCATTGATTATTGCCTATGCACCATGTATTGCCCATGGCCTGCGTTCCATGGGACGCACCCAGGAGGAAGAGAAACTGGCAGTCGAATGTGGCTACTGGCACCTTTACCGTTACAATCCGCAATTGGAGGATGAAGGCAAAAACCCATTCCAGCTCGATTCAAAAGAACCTGACTGGAGCAAATTCCAGGGTTATCTGAATGGTGAAGTACGCTATACCGCCCTGAAGAAATCCTTCCCGAAAGAGGCCGACGAGCTCTTCAAAGCCGCTGAGGAGAATGCACTCTGGAGGTATCGTTCGTACCAACGGATGAACCGCTCGGAATGGAATGTTGTTGCTCCGGAATAACTATTGCACTATTTTATAAATAAGGCGCTTGAGGGATCAGCGCCTTATTTCTTTTTTAAAATGGAGCCGACTTTTTTGTTACGGAAAAAAGGGCTGACCGGGGCGCCTGCTATTTTCTAGGATAGCTTTGAGCTGATCAATCTGATAAACTCCTCCCGGGTAGCCACCTTTTCAAAAGCGCCGGTAAAATCGGAAGTGGTCGTTACGGAGTTCTGTTTCTCTATACCTCTCATGCACATACACATGTGCTTTGCCTCAATGACCACGGCAACCCCGAGCGGTGAGAGTGTATTCTGTATACACTCCTTGATTTGCAATGTGAGTCTCTCCTGAACCTGAAGCCGACGGGAGTAAGCCTCCACAACACGGGCAATTTTGCTCAATCCGGTAATGTATCCGTTTGGAATATAGGCAACATGCGCCTTCCCAAAGAAGGGTAGCATATGGTGCTCACAAAGCGAATAGATCTCTATATCTTTGACAATCACCATTTGGCGGTAATCTTCTTTGAACATAGCAGAACGGAGCATCTCCTCAGGATCCATGCTGTATCCCTGGGTCATGAACTGCATGGCCTTTGCAATTCGAAGGGGAGACTTGTCAAGTCCTTCACGGGTTGGATCCTCACCGACCAATTCGAGAATCTGACGATAATGGTCAGCCATTTGAGTGACGGTTTTTTTTGGGTACCGCTCTATTTTCTGGTAACCGTCTGCCTTTTTTTTGTGTAATGAAAATTGCATGTTGATCTATTTAAGGTGAACCACGCCTGAATTTACCCTAATCCGAAGAAAAGGGTCTCACGCAATAGGTTACAGAAATTTTTAATTAAACTGGATACAAATAAACAACTTTTATTAACTTTTTTCACCAAAACTAGTATGAATGTTAGTTGGCAGTTCAATTTGCATCAAGGAAATTTTACTTTTGATCCGCCAAATCAATTAGTCCAGTTTTTACCGAATGAGAATATTGTTTGTTGGAGCTACCTGTTTTGAACTCTATCAGTTTTTCGAAAACCTTGTTGAGATAGAGGGAGAAGGGAAGAATATCTTCCGTTACAAATGGTATGATCTCGAAATCGATCTGCTTATTCCTGGCATCGGTATGACATTTACTGCCTATCACCTCACAAGAGCACTATACAACGTCAAATATGACCTGGTTATCAACGCCGGTATCGCCGGAACTTTCCGCGACGAACTATCTATCGGGACAGTTGTTAATGTAAAAAGTGAACAAATTTGCGACCTTGGTATAGAAGAGGACAATGGAGTGGTGTCTCTTTTTGATGCCGGTTTTATGGAGTGTGATCAATTTCCTTTCGAAAACGGGAAAATGGTCAACCCTCACAATTTCAAGGGATTGGAATTACACGCTGTCGACGGGGTAACTGGAAATATCAGCCACGGCACTTCTGAAAGTATTTCGAAAATATCCGGTAAATTTGATCCTGATGTAGAATCCATGGAGGGAGCAGCAGTCTTTTATGTCTGTCTGCATGAAAAAGTCCCTTTCCTTGAGATTCGTGCCATCTCCAATTATGTTGAATCGAGGGACACAACCAAGTGGGACATCCCGCTTGCCATTGAAAACCTCACTGATGAGCTTTTCCGCTTCCTCCGTAAGTTTGCAAAAATCAAACAGCTTTCCTGATGAAGCTTACGCTCGGTTTTTCTACTTGTCCCAACGACACTTTTATCTTTGATGCCATGGTCAACGGGAGAATCGACACTGAAGGGTTGCTGTTTGACCTTCATTTGGCCGATGTCGAAGAACTTAACCGACTGGCCTTCGCAACTGCCATTCAAATCACCAAAATAAGCTACCATGCTTTTGCCTATTTATCCGAAGCCTACCAATTATTAACTTCAGGAAGCGCCCTGGGTTTTGGCAATGGCCCATTGCTCATCAGCAAACACAAAGTATATCCTGATGAGTTACAGGACCTGAAAATTGCCATCCCCGGGAAATATACCACAGCCAACCTGCTTCTGTCGTTGGCTTACCCGCATTTGAAAAAAAAAACGGAATACCTCTTTTCAGACATTGAAGAGGTCATCCTATCGGGGGAAGTTGATGCCGGGGTAATCATCCACGAAAACAGGTTTACCTATCAGGCAAAAGGACTCAAAAAAATTGTTGATCTCGGGGAGCTTTGGGAAGAACAAAATGGATTGCCTATTCCGCTCGGCGGCATCATCATCCAGAGGGACCTGCCGCTGGAGATCCGGCTGAAAGTGAACCGGATCTTGCGGCGCAGCGTGGAATACGCATTTCAAAACCCGAACGATTCACTCCCTTTTGTCAGGCAACATGCACAATCCATGGATGAGTGTGTGATGAGAAGCCATATACAACTGTATGTAAATGATTTCTCGGTAGATCTTGGAACAAAAGGGAGAGAAGCCATTACCTCGCTTTACGAAAAAAGCATCCAAAAGCAAATCTTTCCTCCACTCAAATCCGACTGGTTCGTGGAGTAACATCCTCTCTTCCCCTAAAATAAGGTGTTTGGTACAAATCTGCTTTCTTTGACGTAATTTTGCGCAATAAATCCTTTTTATTGACATTTCGTGTTTAAAAAGTATTACACAGAGAAACACAGAGGAATCACCGAGTTCCACAGAGAAAAATTAAATGCTGTTTATAGTGTTTAAGATGTTGAAATTGCTTCCAGGGTTATCAGCCCAAACATTTCAAACAATTCGTAAGCTCAGCGTGATAATTTAAGACTACCTCTTTGATTTAATGATAATTGCGTAAATGGAAAATTTGTTCAGACTCTACCGCGACAACATCAATGGAATCATAGCCACACTGGGCATACACCTGGTGGTGCTTGTATCCCTTTTGTTTGCCGAATTGAGGAACAACCTGGATTTACCCTCAGATGCGCTGTTTGTGGACCTTATTTCGGAAGAGATTAAATTACCCAATCCGGAAAAGGAAAAAATGGATTTGGGCAATCAATCCCTCTCCTCTACCGGAGGGAAATCCGTTGCAAATAATTCCAACAGGGCCGTCAATTTGGGTGATCAATCCGGACGAACTTCAAGCGATCCCTTTTTCGACAGAGCCTATGCCAAAGAGGTGGCAGAAGCGAAAAAGCTGGCAAGTGATGTAAACAAGAACCTGGCAAAGAAGATTCCTGTCATCGGGAATATCCCAATGCCGGTAGCCAACACCGAGGGGATGACCCGCGAAGAGGCCAAGCGTTCTTCCTTCAAAGGAAAATCAAATATTCACTATTTGCTAGGAAACCGCTATCATCTTCAATTGCCGATTCCGGTCTATCTGGCCCAGGGTGGCGGCGAGGTAGTTGTAGATATCGTGGTAAACAGAAATGGGGATGTTCTCTCGGCTACACCCCGCGATGCGGTCAAACTGAATGATCCCACCATTTTGGCCTATGCCAAACAAGCAGCCGAAAAGACCCTTTTTAATCCAGACAACAGCGCTCCTGAGAAAGAACGCGGCACTATCACCTATCTTTTTGTGGCGCAGTGAATGTGTTTCCACTAAGTGCTCATCTACAACGATAATGCAACTACTTTGCTAATTTATATGCTGCGGAGCAGCTAAATCTTTGTAGAAAGGAATAGAATAAAAATGGAAGCCACGGAGTGGCGATATTTATGGAAAGGCGCATTATTAACCAGCCTATTGAAATTATTGGAATATTAACCGGACACCTATGATTTTTTTTAGATAATTCATCATCTTTGTTTAGGAATTGAACCCAAAAATCAATTCGATAACATCTAAAATTTGAAAGCCATGTCCGCAAAAATATTTTTGGTTGAAGGAATGAAGTGCAAAAATTGCACCGCCCATGTCGAAAGAGAGATCAAACAGATTCAAGGGGTAGAGGATGCTGTAGCCGATTTTACCTCCGGTCATGTAAGTGTAAAAGGGGATCAGGTCGGTGAGGAAAAAATCAGATTGGCGGTTGAAAAGGCCGGATATCGCTTCAAGGGTGCAACAAAATCGTCACCCGGATCCGACTTGTGGGTAAGCTGAAAAGATTGCCAATTTGGCGGTCTCCAATTTCGTTTAGCTGACATTATCGCCTCTCTATCAGTGTATTGATGACATTTTGTCTATGATTCTTGTTTGGGCATTGATTTGATTGTACCTGGTGCAATCAATTAAGAAACTTAAAAAACAAGATATGAACTTCAACAATTTTACCATCAAAGCACAGGAGGCGGTTCAACAAGCCATTCAGATTACTACGGGCAACAACCAGCAGTCGGTCGAAACTGCACACCTGATGAAGGGTTTGCTCTCTGAAGCAGAAAGCATCACCGCTTTTCTACTCCAAAAGACCGGTGTCAATGTTGTTTATTTTACCAAAGGGCTTGATCGCATCATCACCGGTTTTCCCAAAGTAACCGGGGGTGAACCATTTCTCTCAACAGCAGCCAACACGACTGTCCAGAAAGCGATTGCCCTCTCCCAAAAGATGGGGGATAAGTTTGTTTCTGTCGAACATCTGCTTATGGCTTTGCTTGAAACCGGCGATGTCGTAAGCAAATTGATGAAAGAACAGGGTGTCGATAGAAAAGGACTGGAGGATGCCATCCGTGAATTAAGAAAAGGTTCAAAGGTGGAGAGCCAAACAGCAGAGGATACTTTCAACTCCCTCAACCGTTTTGCCATTAACCTTAACGATGCGGCCCGTTCGGGCAAACTCGATCCGGTAATAGGCCGCGATGAAGAGATCAGGAGGGTTTTGCAGATCCTCTCGCGAAGAACAAAAAATAATCCGATCCTGGTTGGAGAACCTGGCACCGGGAAGACCGCAATCGCGGAAGGCCTTGCCCAGAGAATTGTCCGTGGTGATGTGCCGGAAAACCTGCAAAGTAAGCAGATCTTTTCCCTGGATATGGGGGCGTTGATTGCCGGCGCAAAATACAAAGGAGAATTTGAGGAGCGGCTAAAATCTGTTATACAGGAGGTTGTACAGGCCGAGGGTGAAGTGATTCTCTTTATTGATGAGATTCACACGCTCGTTGGTGCAGGCAAAAGCGAAGGCGCCATGGATGCGGCCAACATTCTCAAACCCGCGCTTGCACGGGGCGACTTGCGCGCTGTTGGAGCCACAACGCTGGGTGAATACCAAAAATATTTCGAAAAGGACAAAGCCTTGGAGCGCCGTTTTCAACTGGTGATGGTGGACGAACCGGATACCCAATCGGCCATTTCCATCCTTCGCGGATTGAAAGAACGATATGAAAATCACCACAAAGTACGGATCAAGGACGATGCCATCATCGCGGCCGTTGAGTTGTCGCAGCGATACATCACCGACCGTTTTCTGCCCGACAAGGCCATCGACCTGATGGATGAAGCTGCTGCAAAATTACGGATGGAGATGAACTCCTTGCCCGAAGAACTCGACGAAATTGAACGCAAGTTGACCCAGCTCGAGATTGAGCGGGCCGCCATTCAACGCGAAAATGACAAGAGCAAACTCTCACGTCTGGAAGAGGAGATTGCCAATCTCAAGGAGGAGCAGAAAAAATTCAGGGCTATCTGGCATGCAGAGAAAGAACTCATCGAAGCAATCCAATCAGAGAAACAGGAGATAGAGGCGTTAAAACTTCAGGCTGAACAGGCCGAGCGACAAGGTGATTACGGTCAGGTTGCCGAGATCCGTTATGGCAGGATCAAAGAAGCCGAAACAGCCATAACCAATTTGAAGGAACAACTAAAAGTGAAGCAAAGCACACAATCGCTCATCAAAGAGGAGGTGGACACAGAGGATATTGCCGTTGTAGTGGCCCGCTGGACCGGAATTCCGGTCTCCAGAATGATGCAGAGTGAGCGTGAAAAACTCATTCATCTCGAAGACGAGTTGCACAAGCGGGTGATCGGCCAGGATGAAGCTATCGCCGCTGTTTCGGATGCTGTGCGCCGTTCAAGGGCCGGTCTGCAGGATGAGAAACGGCCGATCGGTTCCTTTATCTTTCTGGGAACCACCGGCGTGGGAAAGACAGAACTAGCCAAGGCGCTTGCAGAATACCTCTTCGACGACGAAAACATGCTTACCAGGATTGATATGTCGGAGTACCAGGAGAAATTTTCAGTGACCAGACTGATTGGTTCGCCTCCCGGATACGTTGGTTACGACGAAGGCGGTCAACTAACGGAAGCCGTACGCAGAAAACCTTACTCTGTGCTGCTTTTCGACGAGATTGAGAAGGCCCATCCTGATGTTTTCAATGTGTTGCTGCAGGTGCTGGACGACGGCAGGCTTACCGATAACAAAGGGAGAACTGTCAACTTCAAAAACACCATTATCATCATGACCTCCAACCTGGGATCTCATCTGATCCGCGAACGGACAGAACAAATGACAGATACAAACAGAATTGAAGCAATGGAAGATCTTCAGGAAGACCTGATGGATCTCCTAAAACAGACCATACGGCCTGAGTTCCTCAACCGGATTGACGAAGTAATTGTATTTGCGCCACTGAACCGGGATGAGATCCGCCAGATTGTCAAGCTCCAATTCGAAATGGTTGTTTTGCGTCTCGCTAAAAGTGGATACCAGGCAAGAATGACCGAAGCTGCCATCGACTGGATGGCTGAGAGTGGTTTTGATCCTCAATTCGGAGCACGACCTGTAAAAAGGATGATGCAGAAATATCTGCTCAACGATTTGTCCAAAGGGATTCTTGCCGGGAACATTAAGAAAGAGGGGGAGATTGTGATTGATGCTGAGAATAATCATTTGGTGTTTAGGTAAATAAAAAAAAATCTGACTATCTGCAGGAAGAGGGGGAGACTGGGACGACGGAGGAACGGGGAGACGGGGAGACGGAGAAATGAGCCGGTCCCTGAGCCGAAGGGTCGAAGGGGGACTGTCAGGGTTACCCCGGAAGAAGGGAAAATCACTTGACCATAAAATATGTCAGGTGATTTTTTGCATAACAATAATTGAGATAATTTGGCCATTTGAAACTACTCTGGCAGGGAGGTGTAATTCCTGCTTTACGACTGGATCAATGACGAAAAAAATGAATACCATCCACTTCATTCTTGCCGGAGTATTTTACTGCTCCTCTCTGGCAATGTCAAATCCTGACAAGAACCAGAAATACAACCTTTCGTTTCAATCGCTTGCCGACACCTGGGACGAAGCGATTCCACTGGGGAATGGTATGGTTGGCAGCCTGATTTGGCAAAAGAACGGAAAACTTAAATTCTCGCTAGACCGTGCAGACCTTTGGGACCTTCGTCCGATGGCCAACATCGATTTCAACAAATGGAAATTTACTGACGTTTACCAGCACTGGAAAAACGATCAATACAAGGAGGTTCAAAAAGTCTTTGATGAGCCCTATGATCGTTCGCCCGCACCTTCCAAAATACCCGCCGGGGCGATCGAATTTGATGTAAAGGCGCTTGGAAAGGTAAAATCCGTTATCCTGGATGTTAAGAAAGCGCTCTGCACGGTCGTTTGGGAAAACGGCACAAGGCTGACTACCTTTGTCCATGCCGGACAACCAGTTGGATGGTACCGATTTGAAAATCTTTCCGCTCCGGTGGAGGTCAACCTGATAACTCCTGCGTACAACCGGGCCGGAGACGGCAAAAAGGTGGACCAGTCGATGAGCGATCTGGATCAGCTTGGTTATCCTCAGGGCGTGATTGCAAGGGAGAAAAACAGGATCACCTACGATCAAAAAGGATGGGGCGAATTTTCATACCAAATCAGCACCCAATTTGAAACTGGTAAGAATTCGGAGACCGGATGTTGGTCGATCTCATCAGCAAACAAAGGATGGGAAGTGAAACCAAAAGCAGAAATCACAGTCGCCAGCGAGTTGAAAAGAGGATATGACAAATCTTTTGCTGAGCACCACTCCTGGTGGTCAAAATACTGGAGTCGGTCTGCCGTAGCGATCCCGGATACGGTATTGGAGAAACAATATTACCTCGAAATGTACAAATTTGGATCTGCTGCCCGTGCAGATGCCCCACCTATTTCACTACAGGCAGTCTGGACCGCAGACAATGGCAAACTCCCACCATGGAAAGGTGACTTCCACCACGACCTGAACACCCAGTTGAGTTACTGGCCCTCTTATGCCGGAAATCAACTCGATCTGGAGATAGGTTACTTGAACTGGCTCTGGAAATTGCGTCCGGTTTTCAAAAAATATACCAAAGACTATTTTGGCACAGATGGAATGAATGTTCCCGGAGTCACCACACTGGAAGGTGAACCCATGGGGGGATGGATCCAATATTCGTTTGGACAATCTGTTGGAGCCTGGTTGAGCCAACATTTCTACCTTCATTGGAGGTATTCAATGGATCGCGAATTTCTGAAACAAAAGGCTTACCCATGGATCAAAGATGTAGCTCTATTCCTGGATGAAATAGCCGTCAAAAAAGATGACGGAAAAAGAAAGTTGCTAATCAGCTCAAGTCCCGAAATCTACAACAATTCGAGGAAAGCCTGGTTTGCCGAAACTACCAATTTTGATTTGGCCTTGATCCGCTGGACTTATGAAAAAGCAGCGGAATTGGCTACCGAACTCGGGTTACCTGATGAAGCCAAAAAATGGGCTCGAATTCTTTCGGAATGGCCTGAATTGGCCGTCGACAGCAATTCCGGGTTCCTGTTTGCCCCGGGATTCCCATTCAATGAATCCCACCGCCATTTTTCACACCTGATGGCCTTTCATCCATTGGGAATGGTGGATGTCTCGAAGGGAGAAAAAGATCGGCAGATCATTAAACATACACTTGAAAATCTCGTCAAAACCACACCGGACTACTGGTGCGGTTATTCCTACAGTTGGTTGGGCAATTTGTATGCCAGGGCATTGGATGGAGAAAGAGCAGCCGAAACGCTGTTAATTTTTTCAAAAAATTTCTGTCTTCCAAACAGTTTTCATGTCAATGGAGAGCAGCACAACAAAGGTTATTCAAAAATGAAATACCGACCCTTTACGCTGGAAGGAAATTTTGCCTTTGCGTCCGGAATTCAGGAGATGCTGCTACAGAGCCATACCGGTGTGGTAAATATTTTTCCGGCTATACCAGCCTCCTGGACAAACGCAAAATTTGATAACCTCAGAGCGCAGGGCGCTTTCCTTATATCTGCAGAAAAAAAGAACGGGAAGGTGACCAAAGTTGGGGTTTTTTCTGAAAAAGGGGGTAAATTACGCCTCGAAAATCCTTTTGGTTCATCTGGCTTCAAAGGTGACATGAAGTATCAAAAAAAAGGAATTATCCTGATATTCGATTTAAAACCCGAGGATAAAGTGAATCTGAAATTGCAAAATTGAAATGATAGAAATTTGTGCTTTGGCATCGGGCAGCAATGGAAATTGCTACTACATTGGTAATAATCAGGAGGCTGTACTAATAGATGCAGGCCTCTCCTTCAAGCAGATTCTCAAGCGAATGGAGACCAAAGCGCTTAACCCAAAGAAAATCAAAGCGCTTTTCATTACCCACGAGCATGGCGACCACGTTCGCGGGGCCAGGGTTACAGGGAAAAAATTGGACGTTCCGGTTTATATGACTGAGGGAACCTACAAAGCTGCTTTTCGAACCTGGAAACCCATCTCCTACTTTCCTGTCCGGGACAATGAAGCGGTAAAAATTGGTTCTTTGACCATTTACCCCGTATCAAAAAACCACGATGCCGCAGAACCTACCTCCTTCAGGGTCGAATCCAATGGTCTGAACATAGGCGTTTTCACGGATATTGGTTCACCATGCGACAACGTTAAAAATCATCTGAACCAATGCCATGCGCTCTTTTTGGAGACGAATTACGACTGCCAAATGTTAAAAGAGGGGTCGTATCCCTACCACCTCAAAGCTCGGATCGACTCCACGGTTGGCCATCTTTCCAACCTTCAGGCCTTTGAATTGCTGAAAGAACATGCACATCCCGAACTGCGATGTGTCTTTCTCAGTCACCTGTCGGCCGAAAACAACAAGCCGGAGTTGGCGCTCGGCCAGTTTAAATCTTTGGAAGACCGGTTCCTGGTAAAATTGACTGACAGGTTTGCCGCTGGCGAGATTTATACTCTGTGTAACTCTGTGTAATATTCTTTTTTCTGCTCCAAAAATATTGTACCTTTTCCATCTGAACAACAAACCCACTAGAAATGAATAAAATAGCTTTGCTGATGATTGTTATGTCTTTTATTTCAGGCTCTTTCGCTCAGGAGGAGAAAAGTGAAAATCCGCTGATGAAGCCATTTTCAACTCCATTTCAGGTTCCTCCTTTCGGGGATATAAAACTAGAACATTTTATTCCTGCTATAGATGCGGGGATCAAAGCCAATCTGGCCGAAATTGATGCAATAGTCAACAATCCTGCGGCACCCGATTTCAAAAATACCATTCTGGCTTATGACATTGCCGGAGATCAGCTATCTGTTGCCACACGCATCTTCTCCAACCTGAACGGTGCGAATACCAATCCGGCCATGCAGAAGCTGGCGCGTGAGATTACGCATAAAATGACTCGACACCGCGACAATATATCGCTGAACCCCAAACTTTTCCAACGGGTAAAAGCCGTTTACGAAAAGAGAAACGAAATGGGTTTGGATGCCCAGCAAATTAGGGTAACGGAAAAATATTACAAAGATTTTGAACGTAACGGGGCCAACCTGTCGCCCGAAAATCAAACCAGGCTTCGTCAGATTAATGAAGAGTTGTCCAAAACAGTCCTTCAATTTGGCGAAAACCTTCTGGCCGAGACAAACAAGAACTTCAAAATGGTGGTGGACAAAAAGGAAGATCTTTCCGGGCTACCCGAAGAGGTAATTGATGCAGCCGCCATTGAAGCGAAGAAAGACAGCCTGCCGGGCAAATGGGAGTTTACCCTTGCCAAACCAAGCATGTTGCCTTTTCTTACCTATGCCAATAACCGCCAACTGCGTGAGAAACTTTACTGTGGTTACTTTATGCGCGGCGACTATGACAATAAGTTCGACAACAAGGATTTGATCAAAAAGATGGTCCTGCTGCGCGATGAAAGGGCCAAGTTGTTGGGATATAAAAATTTCGCCTCCTATGTTATTGCCGACAATATGGCCAAGACACCCGAAATAGTCTACCAGTTCCTGAATAAATTGTGGGTGCCTGCCCTTAAAAGGGCGAAAAAAGAGAGGGCCGATCTACAGGCAATCATCGACAGAGAGGGTGGCAAATTCAAACTGCAATCGTGGGATTGGTGGTACTATTCCGAAAAAGTCAGAAAAGCCAGGTACAACCTCGATGAGGCCGAGCTGAAACCCTATTTCTCACTGGATAATGTTCAGAAAGGGATGTTTTATGTGGCCAATAAGCTATATGGTATCACCTTCGAGAAAAGGAGCGATCTTCCGGTTTACCATCCCGAAGTCGTCGCCTATGAAGTGAAGGACAAAGACAAATCCCATCTGGCAGTGCTCTACATGGACTTCCATCCAAGAGACGGTAAACGGGTCGGCGCCTGGTGTACCGGTTATGGAAGTCGCCAGTACCGTAACGGGAAGAAGATTGATCCGATCATTTCCATGGTAATGAACTTTACCCGACCTACCGGAAATGCCCCGGCCTTGCTGAGTTTCGATGAGGTAACAACTGCCTTTCACGAATTTGGCCACGCACTGCACAGCGTTTTTGCCGATGGGCCATATGACCGAACTTCAAGGGATGTTCCGCGCGATTTCGTAGAACTGCCATCCCAGATCGATGAAAACTGGGCTGCCGAGCCACAAGTTTTAAAAGCCTACGCCAAACATTACAAAACCGGCAAAGTCATTCCGGATGCCTTGATCGACAAGCTGGAGAAAAGCGCTCAGTTTAACCAGGGATTTATCACAACAGAACTCCTGGCAGCCTCCATTCTTGATTTGGACTACAATACGGCCGCCAACACTGCGATCAGCGATGTCAGGGCTTTCGAGAAACAATCGATGGAGAAAATCGGTTTGATCGATGAAATTCTACCGCGATACAGGAGTACCTATTTTCAACACTCATTCAGCGGCGGTTACACGGCAGGTTACTATGTTTACACCTGGGCAGCAGTGCTTGATGCGGATGCATTTGATGCGTTCAAATCCTCCGGCGATATTTTTAATCCTGTTCTGGCGGCAAAATTCCGCGAACTGCTTACCAAATGCGGAACAGATGAAGGAATGGCCATCTATCAAAAATTTAGGGGAAAGGATCCCGATATCACTCCTTTGTTGAAAAAACGCGGACTTCTGTAGTACAAATATTCTATCTTTGCATAGGCAGTGAAATGTTGTTTAGTATGTCGTCATTAATTTTGCTTCGCGTGTGAAAAAAATCAGATTGAAAATTCTTGGGCTCTCCTATAGTCAGGATCAATCGGGTGCCTATGCCCTTGTCCTGGCAGAAACGGATGGAAACAGACGTATTCCCATCATTATTGGAGCAGTTGAAGCTCAGGCAATTGCCATCAATCTGGAGGGATTGAAACCCCCACGCCCACTGACACACGATCTTTTTACTACCGTCCTCTCTACCTTCGGCATTAAGATCACTGAAGTTTTTATCCATGCTTTTGAAGAGGGAATTTTTTATGCCGAAATGAAACTCTCGGGAGAGAAAGGAAATTTCAACATCGACTCCAGAACATCCGATGCCATAGCCTTGGCCTTGCGCTGCAACTGCCCCATTTACACCACCGAAGAGGTAATGGGCCAAACAGGTATTCTTATCGATTTTGAAGATAAAGCGGAGGAGGAAGGAATGGACGATGAAATGGACGAACATTCCGTGTACGATGAATTCACCCTCGACGAATTGAATGAGATGCTCGAAAAAGCCGTTCAGGACGAAGAGTACGAAAAAGCCTCTGTCATCAGGGATGAGATTAGCAAAAGAGGCGATCCCAACACGGAAACAACCTAAGAATAAAAACCACATGCGACAATATCTCGACCTTTTAACTCACCTGCTGGAAACCGGAAATGAGCGGTCAGACCGCACCGGAACCGGCACTATCAGCTGGTTTGGCTACCAGATGCGTTTCAATCTTGCAGAGGGCTTTCCGGTAGTAACGACCAAAAAACTTCATCTTAAATCAATCATTCACGAGCTGTTGTGGTTCCTCAACGGGGATACCAATGTCAAATATCTACAGGAAAATGGCGTGAAAATCTGGAACGAGTGGGCCGGCGATGACGGTGAGCTAGGCCCAGTTTATGGGCACCAATGGCGTTCCTGGTCTACTTCAGATGGTAGGGAGATTGACCAGATCTCGCAACTGATCGAACGGATCAAAACCAATCCCTCTTCGCGTAGATTGATTGTGAGCGCCTGGAATGTGGGAGACATTGACAAGATGAAACTTCCTCCGTGCCACCTGCTTTTCCAGTTTTATGTCAACGGAGGAAAGCTATCCTGCCAATTGTACCAGCGGAGTGCGGATGTGTTTTTAGGGGTTCCTTTCAACATTGCCTCCTATGCCCTGCTCACCCTGATGGTAGCCCAGGTAACCGGACTCCAGCCCGGTGATTTTGTCCATACTTTTGGTGATGCCCATATTTACAACAACCATCTGGACCAGGTAAGACTTCAACTCTCCCGCGAACCCTATCCATTGCCTCAAATGAAGATCAATCCGGAGGTGAAAAGCATCTTTGATTTCAAATATGAGGATTTTGAATTGGTTGGGTACCAGGCTCATCCGCATATTAAGGGGGATGTGTCAGTTTAGAAGGGTTTGAAAAGTTTAAAAAGTTTGAAGGGTTTCCTTATCAGCAACATTTCAAACTTTTCAAACATTTCAAACATTTCAAACTTTTCAAACATTTCAAACTAAATAATACGAACACATGGTACATCCCAATATCTCCATCATCGTTGCCATAGCGCAGAATTTCGCCATCGGGCTGAACAATGATCTATTGTTTCATCTTCCCGATGATCTGAAACGGTTTAAAAAGATCACTACCGGGAAGGCGCTCATCATGGGCAAACGAACATTTTACTCCCTGCCCAAAGCCCCGCTTCCCAACCGCCGGAACATCGTGATTACGGATATCCCTGGAGAAACATTCGCAGGATGTGAATCTGTCAATTCCATCGAAGAAGCCGTCAAATTGGTCCAGAACGAACCCGAGGCATTTATCATCGGAGGCGGCATGATTTACCGTCAGTTCTATCCCTTGGCAGGAAAGCTCTACCTCACCCTGGTGCACAAGGATTTGGAGGCAGACACCTTTTTCCCATCAATTGATTTTGAAGAGTGGCGCGAGACCGCCCGGGAAGACCTTTATGATGAGAAGAATGGATTTAATTACGCATATCTGGATCTGGTGAGGAAATGACAGTGAGACGCGGTGACAGGAATGACGGAGTGACGGAGGGACAGAGAGACAAATGACTGCAATTCTACGAAAACAAGAATCATTGAAACGGAGAAACAGAGAAACGGAGAAACGGGGAAACAGGGAAACAGAGAAACGGGGAAACAGAGAAACGGTGAAAAGGGGATATTAATTTTTTCTCTAATTCGTGTAATTGGCGTAATTGGTGGTTGGCTGGGGTTCATTTTCACATTCCCCAATTTTCACATTTATCTCAATCATCCAAAACCAGCATCTTTCCCAGGTTATCAAACCGGTTGCTGTAATCTTTAATTGATGTCTGTATTACTTCCAGCGCCTCTTCCCGGTCGTAAACTGCCTCAATAACGGTATTCCCCTCTTCCCCGGGGATGTCCTTGTAAGTCAAAAAGTAGTGGCGCAAGCGGGTAATAATGCCCTCCGGCACATCTTTCAGGGAGGTAAAACTGCCATAAACAAAGTCGTTGTTCAGGACAGCTATAATTTTATCATCGGCTTCATCACCATCGATCATCCTAAGGCCGCCGATGGGTTTGGCTGTCACCAGGATATCCCCATGGTGAATTGATTTTTCGGTCAGGACCACAATGTCAATCGGGTCGCCATCACCTTTGATTCCCTTTTTGCCTGTTTTCTTGGAGCAAAGATCGCCGACTAATTTACCGCAATAGGTCTGCGGGATAAATCCGTACAACGCCGGACAAACATTCGAATATTGCTGTGGCCGGTCTATTTTGAGGTAACCGGAGTCCTTGTCCACTTCATATTTCACCGTGTCGGTCGGCACCACCTCAATAAAAGCTGTAACCTTTTCGGGTGCATTGTCCCCGATATGAATACCGTGCCAGGGGTGCGACTTGTAACGCAACCCCATCAATCGTCCGATCGGATCTGAAAATTTGTCTGCCATAGCGCTCGTGTTTTTAAACTTATTACAATTATAACCATATTTCGGTTCAATTGCAAACCACGCTCCCCCTCGTTTGAGCGAAGCGGTAACGAGGGGGAGCATCGTTGTCCATCAGGTATTAGTTTTCTCGAATAAATAATTGGCAGTTTCGATTCGAACAGGGGAAATTATGGGTCAATTTTGCCGGGCCAAAAAAATACGGCAGGAGACCAATTCTTAAAGTTATGGTATCCACTCATATATATAAACCCATTCCATCAAATAAGAACTTCCGCTTGTCATGTGAACTGCTATTTTTATTGTCTGATGGGTTGGATCACTATCAGGGGCAATTGTCTTCAAAGTAGAGGTAACAGGACCTGTACCTGACCTGAAACTAAAAGGATTCCACGAATAGCTGCTATTGTAATAAACTGGTATTGAAACACTCATCCCGTTACCCACTGTGCCTTTTGCCTCGTAGGTAACTTTATATTCTGTGTCTGGTATGAGGATTTCAGGGAGTTGCGACCAGGTAAAATTGATGGACGCAGTAAGTTTTAACATTTGATCGTATTCAGTTCGAGTAATGTTATGTTCCTGACCTGAATAGGTAATATTAACGTTACCAAGCGTATAGGTTACATTAAACGGGAACGAACCAAATTGCTCGTTCGTTGAGCCGGAGACAACTGGTTTTATCCCCCAGAATTCAGTAGACTTCAATTTCCAGCAGGTAGTCGTGTCCGTCTCAGATAGGTTTTCATCACAAGAGGTAAAAAGCAGGGAAGAACAAAATACAACAATAACTAAAACGCAAAAAGATTTTTTCATGACGTTTGATTTAAGTTAATATTTCCCCTTCTAATTTACAAAATTAATTTCTTAAATCAAAGCGTCAAAAATTCAAAAATTCAAAATACTAAAACCACTCATCTTCATTTTTAAGTCACGTAAAAAAACTTGTTATCAGTAAGGATCCGACGTCTGACAAACATGAAGGATTGAATTGTCCTTCATGTATTTGTTATCTCGTTACAAACGAGTAGCTGCGGCCCCCTCGTTACCGCTGCGCTCAAACGAGGGGGAGCAACAGATTTGAGCGAACCATTAACGAGGAAGAGCAAGAGGTTGTGGCTTCTACTCCTTCGATGGCTTATATCCCACTTTGGGGCGGTCCCTTTGTTCTAATTCTTGTTGTTTGGTTTGTTCAAACTGTTTGAGATATTCAAAAATTACCATTATTTGGTTATCGTACCCGTTTAACTTCCTTTCAATATTTTCCAGGCGTCGCAAAAATCCGTCATGAAGCATCATCATTTCACGTAAACGAACATAAATACGCATAACATGGATGTTAACTTTTATTGCCCTCTCTGTGTTTAAAACACTCGACAACATTAAAACACCGTGTTCAGTAAATACATACGGAAGCTTACGGCGACCTCCCCAACTTGATGTCGCAATTTGCGATTTCAAGTTTGCAAATTCATACTCAGATAATTGGAACATAAAATCCTCTGGAAACCTTGATATATTGCGTTTCACCTGCTCATTTAACCGACGTGTCTCTATCCCGTATAATTCAGACAAATCACTGTCTATCATCACTTTTTGACCACGGATTAAGTATATTTTATTCATTAATACTTCATCGGGGATTACTAATGCACTTGTTTGGGCAACCTTTTCCATA
>Ga0172379_10004882_pt1 | contig 19277 bp, 21 predicted proteins | sample GrowelOW334metaG_FD_119756 | JGI IMG/M metagenome (GOLD analysis project Ga0172379, IMG submission 119756) | Groundwater microbial communities from an aquifer near a municipal landfill in Southern Ontario, Canada - Groundwater well OW334 metaG | ecosystem: Environmental > Aquatic > Deep...
ATAATTCATACCGCTGCGATGTGTGTTAGATATTTAGAAACAATGACAGAAAGAGATGCGTTTGGTGTTCCATACAATAAAGATTAACGCCAAAAGGCGACCAAGTCTAAATGTCAACCCAACTTCCTTTTAATAGGAACAATGAATTTGATCGACAAATAAAGGACGAACTGAAATGAAATTCCAGACTTTGATCGAGAAGTTTGAAATAGAAATGAGATTAATAAATTTGAGACCGTCAACAATTGATTGTTATAGATCATTCACGAGTAAATTTCTTTATCAATTTCGATACGTTGTGGACCCGCAGCATGTTGCGGTCGACGACATTAAAAAATATTTAGTTGAACTCGGTAAAACTTCTCTGTCGCAGCAAAAGCAATCTCTCGCCGCGTTAAAATTATTTTATACGACCGTCGTGAAACAAAAGCGGAAACTCTCCGCGATCAGATTCCCGAAATGGGAATCTAAACTACCGGACATTATCGGCAGAGAAGATCTTCTCCGCCGGATCGGGAGTGTGAAGGATGTGCGATACAGGGCGATCTTTGGATTGCTCTATGAAACGGGATTAAGAGTTAGCGAATGTGCGTCGTTAAAAACCAGTGCGTTCAACAGAGAACGAAAAGAAATTCGTGTGCGTGATGGCAAAGGCGGGAAAGACCGCATCGTTACGTATGGCGATGGTCTTCGTGAATTGTTGAAACCATATTTTATAACAAGGAAAGAATCGCAATGGTTATTTCACGGAGAGAATACCAATAATTACATTTCGCCATCGACGATTGAGAAGAATTGCAGGGAGTTGATTGATATGCATCCTCATCAACTACGACATTGTTTTGCTGTGCATTATCTTGAAGGAGGTGGCGATATTTATATTTTGTCGAAGTTGCTCGGACACAATAAGATTCAAACGACCGAGAGATATTTACGATTGACGGTGGCAATGCTTTCGCGCGTACCGAATCATCTCGACACGATGAGAAAGAGCGCAGCATAATGACTCCACGCGAAGAGATAGAAAAAATAAAATCGGATCTCGCCAAATCGATTGAGAAAAACTCACTGCAATATAAGCGGGCAATTATTCGAGAAATGGATTTCCTTTTCAAGAAATACGGGCAGGACAATATTGATATTCTTGCCAGCGTTGTAAAAAAGAAATTCAACATTCCTGCCGCGGCGATGAAGACAATTATGCAGGAATTGAAAAAGTCGCAGCGCCAGATTGGGAAATTGTGGCTGGATTATTTTCACGATACGGCATTATCGGCTTCGGAGGGCGACGCGATCATTGCTTCCGCATTACAGGAACTTGGCCCAAACGATTACGAAAAATTGATTGCACTCTACCAAGTCGATTTTGCCGAGATTAAAAAATCGACGCGCGAAATAATTGTGAACGAAATACGCCGCGCCGCCAAAGCGGGAAAAGGTTATGAAGTGCTGCGGTCCCGGCTTACGAAGCGGGGACTCGGAGACGGGGAAGCGCGGACGCTGGCGAATACCTCCCTGGCACAGTTCGACAATGCAACAATGTTTGAGTTTGCTCAGCAGGCCGGCATCAATAAATTTCTTTACGATGGAGTGCTGCACGAGCACAGCCGACTGTTCTGCCGCGAGCATCTCGGGGTAAAATATACAGTTGCTGAAATTAAGAAGATGGACAACGGACAGGGATTGCCTGTTGAGACAAGCTGCGGCGGTTACAATTGCACTCATTTCTGGACGCCGGTGATTATTGGTGTCACCGATAAAAGCAAAAATATTAATAGAAAAATTATTGATCCCGCCGCAAAAAACAAAATGGATCGAGACGTACCTATCGATAGTATACAACAATTGACCGATGCTGAACAATCAATAATAGATCAGAAAGCAAAAGAAGAATTTCAGCGTGTCACCGAGTTTCTGAAAAAATCTGGAAAGGATGTCGCTGCCACGAATTTTATACAAGTTCAAATTCTTAAGGCTTCGCAATTCGGGAACGATCCAATTGTTTTTGAATTGGGCGATTTTTATCTGCGCGGGAACGATGCAAAAATAAAAGCTGAAGAATTGAGTAAGTTGACCGGCAAAGATTATTATACCAAATCATTCTCTTCTCGCACCGAATATAAAAAGTATGTCCAGTATTGGCTTAATCAACAATTATTGAGATCTAAAATAAAATGATATTATAAATTTAGAAGGATGAATTATGAATTATGAATTGCTAAGAAACAAGGCACAAAAATTTATTGACGATGAACAAATATCGATGAGAGAACTTGCACGTCGTGCATCGATACCGCCGACATCGCTGAAATATTTTTTTGACGTAGAATTAAAAAGAAATTTGAACCGCGATCAAATGCGAAGGCTCGCACGCGCGATTGATCCGTTTAAGCAAGACCTTACCGTAAGGTCGGCGGAGATTTTTAAAAGGCTGCGGAAAGAGTCTTTTGACGGAAATGAAATATCGATTATGGGCGCTCAATTATTCGAGTTCGGGAGATTAGCCGCCTCGCAATCTGTGAACAGACGTGAACAAAATGGAACAGAATAGTATTTATCTAATGAGCACGTAACGAGCGTTACGGCTGATCTTTAACTTCAATTTCTACAAAATAAAAAAGCCGGATAATTTCCGGCTTTTTTATTGATCCATCACTCTCAGTCTCTTCATCACCTCGTCGCCTACAAAGTCCGTCATCTTCTGGATTTCTTTATCGGTAAATCCTAAAAACTTATGGAGCCGTTTGCTCTTTCCTGCTCCCATCGTATTATGGTATGAGGCAAGCAGTTTTGTATCGGCATCTTTTTCGCCGAGCGTTGCCTCATTCTCCCCAGCGTTTAAGATTCCGAGATTTCGCATCATCCGTCCGGACCAGATGAGCGATACTTTGGATGTGTCTTTTCCGGCGAGCTCGCGATATTTTTTATAACCGCCTTTGATCAGGATCCAGAGTTGATTGGTCCCCTTGGTAAAGACAACTCCTGTATCGATGTTGCGGCGAAGTTCGTTTTTCAGGGAGTTCGTTTTAACGGCCCCGTACGGCATCGCAAAAGGTTTTGTTGAATACATCTCCGCCCCGGATGAAGAACCGGGAAGAAATTTCCCCGATGTCGTTCGCTCTCGAATGATTATAAGTCCGAGATTTGCCGTGCGCATAACAAGGACGCGATCGATAATCGCGCCCTTAATATTTTGGATGTCAATATGAAATTGTTCGGGGTTCATTTACTAGATTGTCGCATCACCTTCCTGCGGTTCGGTGAATCCGGTTTTTCGATAAAGTTCATCTCTTTTGAATTTCATTGCCGGGTCTGCTGATTTTAATTCCCCGAATACTCGAGCGTTGGTTTCAACGTCCTCTGATTCTTCGGTGTCGAATCTCAATACCGGGAACGCATTGTCCGGCTCTCCATAATTGTCGATGTAATCCCGCATGAGGTATTGATTCGAGACAACATCCTGCGTAGCGATAAGATCGCTCCACATAATATCGGCGCGTACAGTGTTGTGTACCTGCGCTGCCGCTTTGCTCCCCTTACCTTGCAGGTCCGTCGTCAGTGTCTGCCCGAGAATTGAAATTGCCTGTTCGCTTTTAATTGTTTCAACGAGCTCTTTATGCGCGCTGATCGATCCGCTGCGCATCGATTCGATGAGCTGCAATTTAACATCGTCGGAAAACGCGGCGCGGCCATCCGTGCCGAGAGCTTCAAGACCCGCAATCACTGCATCAATCTCGGGTTTTTGCGCTCCTTTTCTGTACGACGCCCAGAACGTCGGGTCGGCAAATTTCTCGTTTCCTTTCGCCCAGTTCCAGTAGTCGTAATATTTTATCCAGCTATACAACATGTTCGTTCGCATGAGCGAACCGATATAATTTTTCTTGATCCCGTCGAGGGGCGAATACCGGACAAAGATATGCACGTCTGGATCGATCGAGGTCTTGTTGACAAGTCCGGATTGTTTCGTGTCGACGAAAATTAATCCGTCGTCAGAATCAAGATCAAAATCAAGTTCGGTCAGATCGTACGATTGTTTCGCGACAACGGTCGTTCCGAGAGACGTATTTTTTTTTATCAACCGAACCGCACTCGCTCCGAAGATTCGTCCGATGAGCACCATCCGAAAAAGCGATTGCATTTTTGCCGCGTTGAAACGAGCCGTCATTTCAGCAATCCGCTTTTTATCCTTATCGGTCGGTTCAACACCTTTCGGCATCGTGATATGATATTCATAACCGAGCACTGCATCGATGCGGGTCCCGACAAGGCCGAGAAGGTTCAGGTCGGTTTCGAGGATCTGCTGCAATGTCGACATGAGCGGCCGAACGTCGCGATATTCTTTTGTGACATTATTTGCCCGCTGTATGTACCGCTGTAATTGCGGAAGTGTCGGTAAAAGTGAATTGTAGAGATCACCGTTTTTGTATGCCATGTTGTCCTCTTATGGAGCTTTCTGAATTCGTTTTTTACTGATGCTGTGAAAATCGGGAGCGGAACTCCCGACAAGATTGATCGAAAGTTCGGACATGACTTGCAGAGCGCAGATGAGCCAGTCGGCGGCATCATCTTTTTTCTTTGCTTTTTTTGTCCGAAATTTGAATACCTGATCGGTGAATCTTTTCCCCTCTTCCGTTTTTCGGAATCCGAACGGGAATAAAAACTTTCCGGATTTCCACTCCCGCTCTGCATTGGTGGCAAGATCGTCGACCAAATATCGTTTGAACTCGACATACGGCAAAGGAATATTATTCATCCGGGAAAAATTCAAAAGGAAGTTCGTCCAGACAGATTCCTGCGATACATGTCCGTCGAACGCGCGGGCGATGATCGGAATATTCAGCCTTGTAAGATTTGCGTGCGATGTGAAAAAATCTAAGAGCAATTCATTGGGATCCGAATAACTTTTGCATCGCGGGTAGAGGATGTAATATTTTTGAGTCGTCGCCGAGAATCCCAAAAACCCTGATGCAGTTGTATCTCCCTTTTCTTTCAGAGAGCAGTTCGGATCAGTATATCCGACCGATCGGATGTCTTTCGGCAGGTCGCCGTACTCGGAATAATATGTATCGGGGAAAATATCGCCCGACTTTTCCTTTGGCGATCCCTGATAGTTACCGGACCAGTCGTAATCGTCCATCGGCTTGCACATCTTCTTCATCTGCTCTTCGTTCTTTGCCGGGTACCGTTCGGGCCAGATCGATCTTTTGTTTCCTTTGCGCGACGGATCCCATGCAGGATGTTTATGCATGATGAATTCTTCGGACAGGATTCCCCGTTCTTCCTCCAGGAACAGATGATTCATCGCGCAGTCGACGGAATAATTATTCCCCTCCCAGAACAGAGTCCCTTTGGATGAAAGAGATGTTCTCATTTCGTTCACGCGCGTAATTCTTTTTTCGACCGCCTCTTTTGTGACGGATGAAGTATTGTTTTCAAGATCGGTCAGATAAATAAGATCAGCACGAAGAAAAAATGCACGCTGTTTACCACGCGAAGAACGATCTTCAGAGATCGCACCGATATATGTTCCTGCGGGATTCGAAACTGATCGGGCAAAAAGGTTCTCGGACGACGCTTCATTCCATTGTAATTTATAATCGTGCTTCAGCCGTTCATTCGTCTCCATGATATACAGCATATCGACGATTGCGGTCTGTGCCGGTGCAAGTGTTTCAGATCCGATAAGCTGATACCTCCGCTTGCCATGCAAAAAGTTGTAGAGGAATTTCTTTTTTGCCGTTCCGGTTTTGCCCGAGTCGCGTGGACCGTGAAAGACATGGGCCTTTTTATCGGAGAGATCCATAATGCGGATAATCTCCCGGTGAAACCATCCAGGCTCAAAATACTCGTCATACATTTCCGGGGGAAAATATGTCTTATCCCAGAAAAAATAATCTTCAGCGGATTTTTTGAGCCGGTCCTTTACCGCTGCCGCGGTACGTTCTTTTTCCGGAAACGGCAGGACGGTCCTCATCTGCGATTCGATTTCTTCGCGTAGTTTCCGCTGCTGCTCTTCGGATGCGAGCTCAAGATTCGACTGCTTCAAGTGCTCAAGCTGTGAGATTAAAATATCGGAGGTTGAAAATTGCTTCACGATTTTTTCTCCGCAACAAGTTTTTCCTGTTCCTCCCGGACGATCCGGATAATGTCATCGTCTGAAAGATCCTTGTCGAAACGGCGGCAGATCCTGGCGATGAGAACAGCGTCGATATTCTTAAGATGCTTATCGAGACGCATTGCCTGGAGATTCTTTTGCTGGCCGGTCAGGTCTTTGATCATGTTCAATCGCTCTTCCGCGCTGAGCTTCGTTTTGTTCATCGACCGTGCGACAAGCACAATCTGATGCTCGAGGAAATCGCTCACATCCTCGAACGAATCGAGATCGACAACCTCAGCAAGTTTTTCATCCTCGCCGACTTTCCGCGACATCCCTTTATCTTTTCGGTAGGAATATTTTGTTTTCACACGTCCCTGCACGACATTGTAAACCTTGAAATAAGAAAGGTTCAAAATCTCCATTATCTCCTGGATGGATTTATGATCCTCCTTAAATAGCCTCAGTATTTTTTTCCGTTCGGGAATTGAGGTTCTCATTTTATTCGCCCACCGATTTTAATTCGTAATAAAAATTTACTTGCACAATAGTTTGATCTGCTTTGTGCGTCAGGATCTCGAACGGTTTTCGGCGGGTGATGATTTCCGCCTCAGCTCCTCCGCTCGTTGTTACAATTCCGCGGATGAGCGTCATGATCTTATTTGCGATCGCAAAAGCTTCGATGAACGACTCCGCAGCGGAACGATTATCTCCGGAGGAACAGAGAATCTTTATCTCGACCGGCACATCGAGAAGAACATTGTCGCCGGTAATATCCGCCGAGTCGCTCTGGAAGTCCGCGAAGACAGCGCAATACGGCGGAGCGATCTCTTTCGTTTTTGTGTCCTCGCTGATGGAAATGCAATCCGTTATAGCGAGATCGGATTTATTCAAAAGGATTTTCGAGACAATGGCGTCGACAACTTCATTGGGTAGTATCATAATGTCATCGTTATTCGTTGGTTTGATTCAAAAGATGGCGTCGGAATTTTTGCCGCTGAAACGATATTTCCCGCATCATCATAAATATTTTCATCGCCGTTCTGAATTGCATTGAGTGTCGTGATTGCCCACTCGAAGAGATCTTTCCTTCGCTTGTATTCGAACTCTTCAATATTCCCCTGCATCCCGATCGTGAACCATTGCAGTAGTGCGTTCGCGATGTTGCGCAGCATCGGCACAGCGTTCATTGGATCCGACGGAGCGGTGATGCCGGTCTTTTGATAGATGATCGAATCGACCTGAAGCAACGACTCGGCAAATCCATCGGGAGCGGCTGCCTTGGTCATAAAATTATTATTGCTGACGAATGCCTTATATAGTTCCTGCGAAGTGAATGACATGATGCTCTCCTTATAAATTTGAACCAATGTATTCTTTGCAAATAAAAAAAAATGGTCGAGGGTACACTCGACCAAACTTTCCGAATCAGCAAGTGTAACTTGCTCCCGTGATTGAAACGAAAAGAACAAAAACGAAAGACCGATTATGAAAAAAGAATTACTCGCCCTGTTGAAAAAACTGAATCTGATTCCCGCCGATAAAGAGAATGAGATTACTGCCGAGATCGATAAGCTCGACCTCGACAAGAAACCTGAACCGGCCGTTGATCCTGCAAAGATCAGCGATCCGGTCTTGAAACAGATCGCCGACCAGAACATGTCGCTGAGTCAGCAGGTGAAAACCTTGACCGATGCGCTCGCCGCTGAACGGACCGCAAGGGAAAACGGAATTAAAGTGCAGCAGGACGAAGCGAAAAAAGCAGCTGATAAAAAAGTATCCGATCTGGTCGCCCAGGCGAAAAAGGACGGGAAGATTGTAGCGGCGAAAGAAAAATGGCTCACCGATCTCGCCGCGTCGAATATCGCCCTGGCTGAAGAATGGGTGAAAGACGCGCCGGTGGACAAAAGCTTCAAAGCCGAACCTGCGAAAGATGGAAAGCAACAGTCGACTCAGGCGGACACGAAGAGCACGTCGATGAAGAATTATGTTGAACACAAACAGGAATTTACAGCCGATGCGCTTGCCGCGTTGACGCCGAGCAAAAATTAAGACGAAAAATTTTACAAACAATTATTGAAGGAATACCACGATGAAACTATTTGAACTTGGCGGACAAGACGGACAAAGCGTAGGAAACCCCGCGCTCCGCGCTGAAGTCGTAAACCAGATGCGTTTGGAAACCCGGATATTCGAGTTTCTTGAATTCTACACTATGTCGGGATCCGCCGATACCCCGAAGAAATCTTCGGTCGAAACAGGCGGCGATGAACGAACGATCAATTCTGATTTCGCCGGTGTGACCGGAGCTCCGGCCCTGGGCTCGATCGCGCTGAAGATCCTCGGCGACAAGGTTGTTGTGGACAAAGCGTACGAACGGCGCTATGTCAGCATCGGAAGCGAACGTCTTTCCGAGCTTCGATCGTTCGCGAAAGGCCTCGCCCGGCATTTCGTCAATCGTTTTGTCAACGGTACCACCGTCGATCCGAAACAGTTCGACGGATTGCTGCGACGCTGCACCGGCGCTCGATTGACGAGCATCGACGGCGGAGCGGACGGATTCCAGGTTCTGCTCGGAAATTCGGACGCCTCAGTAAAGAGTCAGCAGAAATTCATCAAAGCGCTCGGGACGATGATCCAGCGAGTGAACCCGACATTCCTTGTGATGAACGGCGATGCGATCGCCTACATCGAACAGATCGAGAAACAGTTCGTCCGGACCGACAACATCGACGGCGTGACAGAGCTGGCGCTGACTCGATATAAAACGATCCCGGTGATCAACGCCGGCCGTGCGAAAGATGATTCAACGCAGGTCATCAGTCTTACAGAGACAAAAGGTGTGAGCGCAGATTGCACTTCGATCTACGCGGTTAAAGCCGGGGAGAGAGAAAATACCACGCTCGCGACGAACGTCGGTCTGGTGGTCGATGATCTCGGACTTGTCGGCACGCAGTATGTGACCAATGTCGAGCTTGATGTCGACATGGACATCCTGAGCGCATACGGTGCGCAGCGGATGGAAGGAATTCGGCTGGCGTAGATCCCCTCTTATTCTCCCCCTTAACAGGGGGAGAGATTTAAAAACAAATATTTGGAGAAACAATCATGAAACGAATTACGATTTTACTCACCGCGACCATTGCGTTGATGTTAGGCACATGCGGTCCTGCACATGCACAGATCTCAAATTTTTATCGTGATGCGAGCGTCAGTTACAGCGATCAATACGCCGGAATGATTGTATCGTTTGCCGGACCGGTCGATTCTGTGCAAGCCGCTGACACATCGAACACGTTCACATTTGCGGGATACCAGGGGGAGAGCTGGTATGTGAATCCGATTCAATACGTTAAAAAACTCAACGCCACTTCCGGAAAACCATACTGTGAAATTATTTTTCAGGGATTAATCGACTCGACAAATTGGACATCGATCGACACTCTCGGAACTGTTGACAGCATTGAGACGGTTCAACGCGGAACCTTAGATTTTAATAACTGGAAATGTAAAACGTACCGAATGATCGTTACGCCGACCGTGAACGGCGCCTTGACTGTGAGCAATGATTTTGATTTCAGTCTCTACCTCTTCCTGCCGCGGAAGGATAACTAAGCGGCAACCTGTGATCGAGGTGAAGATCGAAACGTAATTCAACCGTGATGCGGTGAATAACTGCTGCACGGTTCAAAAAAAACTAACGAGCGAAATAAATACAAATCCGGATCCTGAATGGTACAAATTGATGCAGCTGGAATAATTTTCGGCATCATAGGAGTCGTTGCAGTCTTGATCACATTCTTATCATTTGTCAGCTCGCGGCCAACAAGAAAAGAAATGGATGCCGCAATTACAAAGACGGTAGAATCATTTAAGGAAGTGGTCGCCACAGAAATGAAGAATGTAAAAGACGGACTGACAAAGATCGAAACTAAACTTGACAAGATGCCGCAGCGGAGATCGAAATGAAATTAAGCGAACATTTTTCACTGGATGAAATGACACGATCGGATTATGCGGTTAGACATGATCTGAAGAACGACCCCTCTCCGGAATACATTCAGAATCTTATCGCACTCTGCCGAAATACGTTGGAACCGTTGAGGGAGATCATTAAAAAACCGATCCATATCTCGAGCGGTTATCGATCGCCAGAAGTAAATGAGGCAATCGGCGGCACGAAGAACAGCCAGCATATTCTCGGATGTGCAGCAGATATTGACGTTCAAGGGTTGACGATCGCCGAGCTTTTCGATGTTGCATCAAAGTTTGTTCCTTACGATCAGGTGATTCACGAGTTCGGGCAATGGGTTCATATTTCGTATGCATTGCCGCTTCGAAAAGATAAATTGAGAGCTGTACGGGAAAACAGAAAGACGGTGTATCAAAGAGTATGATCGAAAAAATTAGACCGCTCGAACCGGAGGGACCGAAACAGATCCCGAGAAAAGAAGTCGAGATCCCAAAAGTTGAAAAGGTTGTCGTTCCGGACGCTGTTAAAATGGTTGAATCAAGTGTGGGAATACTCAGCATCATCGGATTGTGGATCAGAGAAAATTTAATCAACGATATTTTATTATCCCGAAATGGAGGAGTTATGCAGAGCAAATTATGGTACACATCAAAAACCTTATGGGTAAACCTGATCTGTTTACTCTGGATGTTCATCGGACCGATGATCGGAATTCCGACCCTTGACACCGAAACAATGGCGGCAATTCTCGGAGTGATCAACGTGATTCTCCGGATCGTTACCAAAGGACCGGTCACGCTGTCGTAGTTTTTCTGATGATCGATCCTTTGCGGGGCCGGTCATCACTACTCACTTAACAAAAAGGAAATTTTATCATGGCAAAAGATATTTTAAAAGTTCTCCGACAAAATTTTGATCACATCTACATCAAAGAAAGCACCGACGGAAACGCTCCCTCGTTTGCAGCGGCCGATGAGATCGGATACGTTGACGATGCGATGTTGTCTGTGAAAGCAAAAAAAGTTTCAATCGGAGAAGGTGGCGGCGCTGATATTCAAACGAACGTCAGTTATGAACTCGCGATCAATGCGATACAAATTCTCGATTCGACAACTCTGCTCGCTCTGACGAACAAGAATGTTTTCATCCTTGTCGTTCCGTCCGGCACGGTGAGTGCAACGAACCAGGAAATTTTGCTGAAGAATTTCCTGATCAACACGGAAGAGACGATCGACGCAAAAGCGGGCGCGAAGAATTTTATCAGCATCACCGGAAAGAAATCTGAATTCAATCGGTCGAACGTGTATGTATTTAATACCACGGCTACGGCTATCGTCTAGGAAAAATCGATGTTAAAAAATATTTCGAAGATACTTCGTCAAACGACCGATCATATCTACATCGCCGAAAGCACGGACGGCAACGAGCCGAGCTGGAGCATTAACGATGAGATCGGCTACACTGACGAAGCATCAATACAAATAAAATCGAAAAAAATTGTCGTTACCGAAGGGGGCGGCGCCGATATACAAACTGCTCGGCAATATGAACTTTCATTGAACGCTCTACAAATCATTTCGTTCGTTACGCTGCTCGCCTTTACGAATAAAAATGTATGGATCCTCGTGAAACCGACCGGCATTGTCGGCGATGAAAACTGCGAATTATTGATCAAAAATTTTTTAATCAATACGGAAGAAACTCTCGACACAAAGGCGGGCGGAAAAAGTTTTGTTTCCATCTCAGGAAAAAAGAACGGAAACCCGGACGAATTGATTTATGAATTTCGTTCCGTAGCGACAACAATTGACAGCACCGGTTCTACATTTCTGACCAGATTCCCAGCAGTACGATTCACTCCCAACAATTATTTATTCAGCGCGACCGCGCCGTTCAACAATATTGGCCATCCGAAATTTATCACCATCGGAGCGATTAATTACGTTTATTATACAAAATTTGAGACGACCAGTAATGGGACAATATGCCGGCGCGCGATCAGCGGCGACATAACAGTTCCGGGATCGTACGGCGCGGAAGAGATAATGCTTGCTCCGCCCGGCGGTACGAATTGGGACGGCGATTTTGTCCGTCTCGGAAGTATTGTCCTTTCCGGTGGAACTTATTACATGTTTTACGGCGGGTACCTGGGTACTAATGGCCCAGCAATTGGATTAGCAACGTCGCCTGACGGTGCAACATGGACGCGGACAGGCAGCCCAATTCTTTCACCGGATGCGACATATATCAGCGTGGAGGATCCGGATGTGATTCTGGATTCCGACGGAACGTGGGTTATGTATTACAGTTACCGCACATCCGGCGCAGTGCTTCCGGGGGTTCTTGCGGCGACATCGCTCAACGGTATAACATGGACAAAGATCGGCGAAGTTTTACACATCGGCAGCACATACGACTCAGTATATATTGAGGGGCATGAAATTTACAAAGAGAGCAGTGTTTATTATTTGATCTACGATTGTTACGACGGGACAAGCTGGTCCATTGCCATTGCGAGCTCAACAAATCGGATCGGAACATTCAGTCGGTACGCTTCGAACCCGGTCTTCGAAAAATCCGGAGTTGTAAGTTCGTTTGATCAGTACCACGTTGCGACGCAGGACGTGTTCGAATTTGGCGGGTATTGGTATATGTATTTCCAGGGGGGCGACAACGCCGCTTACATATCCTCAAACTGGAAACTTGGAATCTCGTACCTCGGCGCTGCACCGCCTGCACCGACCACGTACTCGACAGTTTTATTGTTGCATACGAACGGCGCGGACGGCGGAACAGTATTTACAGATGAGGCCGGAAAGACAGTTACGCCGACAGGTGCAACGACAACGACGACAGCACCGAAGTTCGGAACGGCTTGCGGAAACTTTTCAGTGAGCGGCACGGATTATTTAAGCGTTCCCGACAGCGTTGATTTCGATTTCGGATCGGGTAGCTTTACGATCGACTTCTGGGTGAAATCTTCTCTCGGCAATGATGGTGGTATTATTTCAAAACGGGAAAATGTTGGTTCACTTGGCTGGGCTGTGGAAATTAGAGCGACCGGTGCAGTATGGTTAAGAGCAAAAGTCAACGGTGTTTGGAACGATACATTTTTGATAACAGCGGCCGGAGCAGTGACTGCAAATACGTGGACTCATATAGCAATCGTGCGGAACGGTTCGGCGTGGACAATATTTGTAAACGGCACAAGCGCAGGGACAGCTACAAACGCAGGCGTACTCGATAACCAGTCGAGCGTGGTGATCATCGGCAGTTCAAGAGTTGCCGGCGGTATTGAAGATAATTTTCCCGGATACATTGATGAGCTGAGAGTATCAAAAGGAATAGCACGATGGACGGCGAATTTCACGCCTCCGGCGAGCGAATATACACTCGATTAAAACTTGCATTACATTACAATAAAATCTTATGGAAAAACCAAAATACAAAATCGGAACAGAAGAAATTTCTCTTGCGGAACCAACTCCCAAGAGGATCAGCGAATTTTTGAAACTACATAACGTTAAGAATTTGTCGGATTTACTCACGCCGAAAAATATCGACGAAACAGCAAGTTCGGCTGGTAAATATGCTCTTGACATAACCGGAGACTCTCAGTCGGCATCGAAATTACTGACGGCGTGTCTTGACAGTCCGGTGAGCGAAGAGACGGCGGGCAATTTAAGCGTTGATGTGATCGCGCAGGTGAGCATGGATTTTTTTTTAACATTAATCTTGAAACAAAGATTGCGGGTGAAATAGTTTCAGGGTATAAATATTCCAGCAGTGCGAATAACGAGGTCGACGAAGATTTTATAGATCATCTTCGGAACCTCGTTTTTATTTGTGCGGGTCGCTCAGCGATCGAATGGAAAGAGATATGGACAAACTGGAGATACAGCGTTTGCGTGGAGTATGCGATGCAGAAAATCAATCGACTCAACGATGATTTTAACGACATCAATTCCGCCGATATTGAATACGCCGAACAAATGATCGCGATGCTTTTGACAAAAATTTTGCAACGAATTTAGATGGATCATTCGACGCGCTCGCAAAGAACGCTCGCTTGCTCAGGATGACTTATGAATACAGTAGAAATTAAAATTGTTATCAACGGTAAAGAGGCCGTTGCAACACTTCAGTTGACTGACGAAAAGGTTCAGGAAGTCGCCGAGAAGCTGAATCTGCTCGGACAGAAAGGATCGACATCGATCGATCTTCTCCGGCAGAAAGCCGCGATGCTGAATCAACTGCTGGAGAATGCCACGCTGGGATCTGCTCAATTTGATGAGCTTGCCCAAATGAGCGGCGCTGCAAACAAAGAGCTGGCCGCTGCCGAGATGATGACGCAGAAAATGACCGGGACGACAGGATCGGCGCGAATGGCGCTCACATCATTCAGTCAGGGGCTTTCGGATGCGACGATGTTTCAGCAAGATTTTCGGATGGGATTAATGTCCGTGCGAAACAACATTGAGCAGTTCGTGACTCAGATCGGCATGGCAAGCGCCGCGGCGAAAGATTCCGGTGCGTCGCTGAAGGATCATCTTCTCGGCGCGCTGAAAGGTCCCGGGGGCGTGCTTGTTGGAATCACTGCATTAATGGCACTCTTGCAAATATTGCCGGCATTGTTCGGTGAAAATAGTAAAAAAGTCGATGAATTTTCGCTGAAAACTATTCAGGGAACAAGAACGCTTTCCGACTATGCACAGGCGATTGAAAATGTTCAAAAGGAATTTAAGGATCTATCCGTCGATGAAATAAAAGATAAATTCATTGAGATCGATGCGCAAATCGAGCTTTCGCGAAAGCGAACCGAATCGAATGTTACATCGTTTACCGGAGCGCTGAAGGCATTCTTCAACGAACGTTTCAACACGAATTTTGATGTAACCGGCGGAGAGGGTGAAAATGCGGCACTGTTGGAAAAAACCCGGAAGATGGGATTAGAAGAAATTGCGAACAGAAGCCGGGTAAAACTACTTGATGACGAAATCAAGGATCTGCGCGAAGATCAGAACAAAAAAGGGTCCGATGCAAAAGCGATTGCCGACCTAATTGAGCAGAAAGAACGAGAACGAAAAAATCTTTTACAATCGACGAATGAACGTTTAGCAGAGCAAGCGGAAATTACGATCCGGATTCAACGGTCGCAAGTCGAAGCAATGGCCGAAGGATATGAGAAAGAGCGTCAGCTTGCCATTGCTGCCTTCAACGATAAAAAATCCGGTCTTGATGAGGAATTGCGAACCGGGAAGATTACCCAGGAACAATATACTTCGCTGGTCGACTCGGAGGGGAAAAAGAGACAAGCATCGTTCGACAAAATCGAACGGGAGAAAAATGAATTCTTGATCTCGACCCGCGCCGATGCGTTGAAGCGGATGAACGAGATGGAGAGCAGCGCGGCTATTTCGCGGATCGATCTGGACGAGAAGGTTGCACTTTCGGCAAAGAATTTAACCGAGCCGGAACGTTTACGGATTACCCAGGAATTTGCACTGAAGCGGATCGATGCCGAAGCATCGGCACAGGCGGCGATTATTCAGATCGAGCGGAATGCACTGCTCGAACGGCAAAAGAACACAGCGTCCGGATCGAAAGAGTCTGCCGCAATACAAGTCCAGCTGGACGCGAATGACGATGCATTTCAAAAGCTACAAAACGATGTCAATCAAAAGAAACTTGCTGTCGCTGTTGATTTTAAGATCGGTACGGATTCGCTCACACCGATCGAATCGATCGCAGGAAAAGAAGCTGAAATCAATCGTCTCTCTCAGCAGTATGCCCAGGAAACGAGTGCGGCGAAGAGAAAAGAATTACAGCAGCAGATTGATGATCATACAAGTGCGTTGCGGGCAATGTCTTACAGCGAAAAACAATTTGCCCAGGATGTGTATGCAGGTGCGAAGGATGTGGTCGGACAGCTGACTCAATTGTGGGGACAGAGAGTCCAACAAGAGGCCGATGCAAAAATACAGCAGTCGCAGCAGCAGAAGGATTCGCAGGAAGAGCAGCTTAACGCACAGAGAGATGCTTCGATCAAAAAGTTAGAATCGGATCGCGATGAAGCATTATCGTCGGCGAAAACATCGGCAGAAAAAACAGCAATCAATAAGAAATTTGCCGACGACAAAGCGAAACTTGACAAACAATCCGATGCGCAGAAAGCGCAAATCGAGGCACAGGCAGCTGCTCGTGAACGGCAAATAAAGATCGATGCATTTAACAGTCAAAAAGAAATATCCCGAGTTACGGCTATTATCAATATCGCGGAATCAGTGACAAAAGCATTGACCGGTGCTATTCCTCCCTTTAATTTTATTTTAGCCGGTCTTGCAGCTGCATCCGGTGCCATACAATTGGCGCTAATTAACGAGTCAAAGCCGGCGCTTGCTGAGGGAGGTATATTTGATGGTGCTGGGAAAGTTTCTGGTCCGGGTGGACCGAAAGATGATAAGGTCAACGCGCGATTGTCGAACGGCGAATTTGTTACGAATGCTGAAGCAACATCGATTAATTTATCGGCGCTTGAAGAGTCTAATGCAAAGAGAATCCCGATTTACGAGACGAAAATGGTACGCGACTACATTCTTTCAAGGTTCGGCGAAGATATTTTTTCGATAACCCTAAAGAATAAATATTCGAGTGGGGGATCATTTTCGGATATTAGTTCGACATCGGCTCCGGAATTTATGGTACCGAATTTGACCAAACTGATCGCCCCGCAGACGACAAATATTCAATCGATAACGAGTTCACAAAATATCGGCGATAAACTGGATCAGGCAGTTACGCAACTTAAAAAGATGGACGGAATCGTGAAGGCGATCGAAGATATGTTCATCCAGGTAGATCTCAATGCCGAAGAAATCACGGCCAGAGTTGAGAAACAGCAAAGAATAAATTCGAGCATAAAATATTAATGGCAATTGCAACTAAAGACATAGGATCGATGCAGGTAGCGGCCGGATTGCTGAAAGCGATGCTGTATTATGACGATACAACAGTGATCAGTTCTCTTCACATTCCGGACCTTTCGACCTGCTTAATTTCTGCCGGCGAATTTATTGAGCGATTAGAAGATTCAGCCTTAGTATTTCAACACGGAGAAGTAACGTTGACTCTCAAGGATGATTACTCAAATTATGTTGCCGGTGTGTGGTACAAAATTCTTCATGGATCCGAGACGCAAATCCGATTTTATCTTGATGAAGGGGACGGAGATACTTTTTTGTTTTGGGGATACATGAACAGCTTTTCGACGAACGTTGAAGAAAAGTATATCAGAAATCCTGGTTCAAGCGGAGTGTACGTTAGAGTTTTGAGCGTTAAAATGTCGTCGTTGTTGAAGAAAGTGCTCGATCAAACTGTCGAATCATTTATCACAACATTGCAGGGGGCGTCGCCAAATTATTACTTAAACAGTACCCACTACCTGAGCATAAATAGATTATTCTCTTCTTTTATTAAAAATGCGTTGGGAACCGGGAATTACCATGAAGACAATTCGTGCATTGTGAATGCCACGAATAATTTTGGGTATCGATATGTTTATGGTGAATTCCTTAATACTGCGTGGACATCCCTTGCGAGCGCCTACATCCCTTTCGACTTTAACGGCAATTATAATTACTATTTCGATACGAACGTTGCCTACAAAATATGGACCGAGCGATTTTCTAAGTGTTCGGAATTGATTAAGAATCTTTCGTTACAATTTGGAGTGATACCCAGATACTCTTATGACATTGCCAACTCTGTCCATGTGATCAATCTTAATGAGCGCGGGCGAAACGGATCGTATGTAACGTTTAATTCGATGGAAATGATTCCTGCATCGATCCAGCTCGCCATCGAATCAAAGCCGATCTCGACAAAAACAATTCGACCCGTCGACGAAACATACTTTTCTGCTGCGGATACACAAAAGCAAAGTTACGATCTGGAATACGGAGTCGATTTTCTTGCCGGTCATATTAATGTTGATTATTCAATCGGTCTGGAATGGTGGGAACAACTGAGAGTTATTGTATCCGGGACGGAGTATGATATTGATAAAGTGAGGTATTACGATTTTGCTTCTGGTGCGTACACTGAGACGACATCAGCGGCATTCAGCGTGTATACGATGCTGGAAGCACAGCGGAAGTTTTATGATGGGTTAGTCAACGATCGTCCCAAAAAAGGATTCAAACGAACGTATAAGGGATTGAAGGGATCGACTGATGGAGGATCAACGTATAAACATACAAATATTTTTGCCGGATGCCGAACTCAAATTCATGACGGAATTGCGAATAGATCTCTGTATGCGAATGAGGTTCGTAAGAACGTGTTCAAAAATACTCTAACAATTGGATGGATTGAAGAATAATGGCCACATTAATACTTGCTTTTAACACCTCAAATTCGATACCAACCGCTGGCGATCCGTTGCATAATAGGTCATTTACTGCGACACACATCGACGACCTTGAAATTGTAGAGCAGTCGGTAGATTACCCTATGCTCAATCAGAGCAAGGAGAAATCTGTTCTTGGAATTTACCGCAATGCAAAGTTATTTTTGAGGCCGTCCGATATACAAAATAATCTTGATTTTATATACGCATTCATTAATAGTGCATATCGATGGATTCTGACTCCAGATAGCGGTAATTATTTTAATCTTGGTACGATTGATTCACCGGTTGCCGTCCCTGTCCAAATGCTGAATAAAGAGCAAAGCTGCAATGTTATTGAGCTAATCACCAATGGCTTGCAGGTCATGACTAAAGATATATACCAACGGCCTACTGCACCAACCGGTAGCGGGCTGGTTTCTGCAACTACGGTAATATCAATTGATACAAATCGGCTGTTAAAATTCCGAGTTTATCGCTCGAATTCGAGTGGCGGGATTTTATCATACATGGGCGAATCGGCCGGTGTGAGCTTTACTGATTCCGGTGGGGCATCAAATTATTACAAAATTACCACAATTGGGATCGGCGGTGAAAGTGAATATTCTGCCGAATTCTACCCCATAGTAGCATTATAAAAGTTCGTCTCAAATTGGTGACGCAACCGTCTCAAATTGGTGAAAAATTACATCGTCATCGGCGGCAAAGTGATCACGATGCTGAAAGAGAAAGGGATCGTCTCGGCGTACCGCGAGGGGGCGCCGGAGCGGCATAAACAGAAAGCCGGAACTCCGATGATGGGG
>Ga0172379_10004883_pt1 | contig 19274 bp, 14 predicted proteins | sample GrowelOW334metaG_FD_119756 | JGI IMG/M metagenome (GOLD analysis project Ga0172379, IMG submission 119756) | Groundwater microbial communities from an aquifer near a municipal landfill in Southern Ontario, Canada - Groundwater well OW334 metaG | ecosystem: Environmental > Aquatic > Deep...
AAAAATATCATGAGGAAAAAGACCGTGATAAAAAGAATGATAATCTGAAAATTAAGGTGCAAATATTTTTCTTTAAAAAATTCATTTCCGATAAAAAGGGTGATGACAATCAGAAGAAACGGCCAACTGGTGGCGAGAACGGCGCTTCGCACGTAAAAAACGGTGAAGCCGGAAAAGAGTGCGCCCATCGCAAAAGGAATAAGAAGCGGCAACCAGATATTTTCCTTTTTGAATATTCTCCACCGTTCAAAACCATGATGCGTGATGTTGAGGGAAACAATCGCGAACGAACCGACAAAGAGCCATGTCAGAAGAATGGAAATATCAAGAATGTTATCTATCCTCCGAAGCGTCAGGTTGTCAAAAATAAATCCTCCGACAAACACAAAGAAGGACACGAGTTTTTCGTGATTGATTATCCATTGTTTCCAGTATGCGCGTGAAAATTTGCTTGTGCTCATGCAGTTTATGTTTATTTTATATCATCTTTGCCTGTTTTTTCTTTGTGATATTTTTCCACTATTTCTTTCGCGAGGCGGGTCGCATCTTCTCTGGAAAGAGAAAGGTCGGATTTTCGTACCGTTTCAGAGGATTTGTTTTCTTCTTCTGAAGAAATCGGAACATTCACAAAAATGGGATTTCTCGTGTGGGAAAAGAGAAATCTGGTAAATTTTCCCACGCCGCTTAAGTGCGACGATCCGTCAACTCCGGGAAGTCCGATCTTTCCGTATATTATTTTTTGCCCGGAACGAATTCCTTTGTCGCCGGAATGAGTCTTTTGCAAACCGATGGCAATGATATCAAACGGAATTCCGCCCTCTTTCAGAACTTCCATCAAAGGATCAAGGGATGTCCCCGTGAATACCGAGTCGGTTGAAATCAAAACGCGCGACAACGGGGCGCGCACCCGTATTTTTTGACTTTCTTTTCCTTCGCTGAGATATTTCAAAAAATCTTCAATTTTTTCTTTTTTTTCCTGAAACGCTCCCCCTGTGAGATTTTGAGATTTGCCGGAACTTCCGCTTCCCGCGATATATACCGTTTCAATCGGAGGAAATCCTTTTTCTTCGTACATTTCGCCGATTATTTTTTTCCATACCCATGTGGGCACGCGTCCGGACGCATCATCGCCAATCAAAAGCTGATACTCCCCTTTTTCCAGCCGTGGCGCGATTTCCGCCAATATTTTTTCCACCGGTTCGCGCAATTCCTCCACTTCCGAAAAATGAAGTTTTTCCGGTGAATTATTTTCCGATGAAATTGATTCTTGCGGCATGATAATTTTTTTTATAACGCTTTTGCCGTTTCTCCGACAAAAAGATAAACAAAAACAATGGCTATGTATTTTATTTTTCGCTTTCCAATAATGCTTTCAATAAAAATATCGTATCCGCTTTCAACTTCGCACGGGCCCAATCTTTTTGTGATTCAGTGAGCATTTCACCGAGACCGTCTAAAATATGGCGGTTATCCATTTTTTCCAAAAGCTCTGCGCATTTTTTCAAAACTTCACTGAATGGAATTTTTGCGCGATTTTCAACCAATTTTTTATTTATCGGCCAATTATGTTTTGCGAAAAAATATACATCATACACATCGCGGCTGGTTTTTCCGATTCGCTCATACATCGCCATCAATTTATTCGCAAACATATCTTCTTGTACCATTACCAACATTGAAATACCAAGTAAGGTTTTTATCTCATACTTCGAACCAAAATCCCGACGATTAACTTCAATTTTTATATTTTGCGACTTAAGATCGTATGCGATAATTGAAACGAGGTTAAATCTCTTCATTCTTGAGTCAACGATTTTTCCATAGCTCTCGGCTATTTTTTGGATTTTTTCAAATACCTCTTGCTCTTTGTTCTCATCCAAAAGATCAAGATCAATGTCTACGGAATTTCGATCCAAGCCGTAAAACATCAACGCCGCAGTACCGCCTTTAAAACCCAAGAACGGCGCGATGGAAGTATCTGAAAAAATATCTTTCAAAATCTGCAACAATATATTTTTGTGTTTGGGATAATCTAATGTCATACGGTTTTATTTAACTTATAATCGCGAAGATATTCACCAATTTTTTTCTCCATTCTCTTATTGCGATAAATCGGCAAAATTTCAAAAACTTTGTCCCAATCCAAAATATCCAAGTGGTCAAAGTGATAGTCTTTGCTGATATATATTCTGTCTAAAAACGCGCGCTCTTTTGTTGCGATGGCGACACCATTCATGTGTTCAATCCCAATCGTATTACTCAAAACATAATCTTTCATTCTTAAAAAAGAAATTTTTTGTCCGTCGGCTTCAATCTCGCGGGTAACATACGAAGCGACAAAAATGTTTCCGTAATATTGAAAATTTACCCCGGAGCGGGTTAACACGGTTTCAAAGCTGATATACGACGGCGTATAAATCCGCGTCGCCAATTCAAACCGGTCATAATTTTTGTCTTTCGCATATATTCCATGGCGTACGCGAATCAATTTTCCATTTTTTACATAGCTGCTCAACCGCACGCGAGTAGACGCTTCGGATTGTTCCCCCCACAACAAAGCAATGTCTTTTGTGGAAAAGACCGTTTTTGTAGATCGCAATAAAATCTCGATATATTCACCCTTTTGGGTTTTGTTGCTCATAATTGTACTGGAAGTAAGCTTAAAACTAACTATCAGTACGATTATATACTATTTCAAGAATTTTTGCAAGGGGTAATGTGAATATTTCGCTCCTCTCCCATTTGCAAGCCAGTGATTTTATCAAATAAAAATACTGGTTTACCATCAGAAAAATCAAGTTTCCTTTTGCGTTTTTTAGTGAAACAACCTTGCAACAAAAAAATCTCCCCCGACTCAATGACGAATCGGGGGTTTTGGTTTTTTTACAACAAACCGCGATTCCATCTTCTGGTTAGTTCTCGCTCAACGTCCGCTTCAGACAAAGCAGAGATAACCGTTACTATTCTTCCGTCGGGTAAACGGAAACGATAGGTATTTCTGCGGGTTTCTAAAGGAGGAGTAAAATATCTTCTCTCTTCTGGTTCCCTCATGGTACCATGATCCCGATCTCGCCATGGAAGTTCTTTTTGTTCCCAGCCTCTGGTATTTGCCACGACACATTTCCTCTTCTAAATTAAAATTCGGGTATCATCTCAAAGATGCCCCGCCAAAATCACATTAAAATTATCTATAAACCTCCGAAATATATTATAAAAAAACAATCGGCACAAAACACATAAAAAATAAATTTGTTTAAATTAAAATTCGGTTAACCTCCGCAATGAATCATACATATAAAATCCTATGAAATTATCAATGAAGCTCTGATTTTACTATACATGACTAATAACTTTTGTCAAGCTACAAAAAAACGGGCAGGCAAAAAATGGCTTAAAATAACTATAAAGATACCAATATACAAATTTTTACGAATGATACGAATGGCAACGAATATTAACGACATCGTTCGTATTCGTATTTATTCGTATCATTCGCATGCATTCGTATATTCTTTATTTTTTACAACGCTTTTTTATACGCCCGATAAAACATCGCTTTTGCCATTTCTCCGACAAAAAGATATACGGCGATGATTCCGGCGATGGCGAACAGGGCAAGCGGGGAAAGCGCCGTGAATGACAAAATCTCTCCCAAAGGAGTAAAGGGAATTATCCACGCAAGAGCAACCACTCCGATGGTTGAAAAAATCACCGGAATACTCGGCCAGCTTTTCCAAAACGGGACCCGTTTCGTTCTGATAATGTAAATAATGAGAATCTGCGTTGCGATGGATTCAATGAACCAGCCGGTTTGAAATCCGGATGCCGAAAAAGAGAAAATTTTATAGAGGACGAAGAACGTAATGAAATCAAAAATGGAGGAAACAAGTCCGAATACCGCAATATATCGTCCGAAAAAATGCGTGTCCCAGCGCAACGGATGAATGGTATCCTCTTCGTCGGTGGAATCGGTGGAAAGCGTGGTTTGCGACATGTCGTACATGAAGTTGTTGAGAAGAATTTGCGACGGAAGCATGGGGAGAAACGGGAGGAACGCCGACGCCCCCATCATGGAAAACATGTTGCCGAAATTGGAACTGAATCCCATTTTGATGTACTTCATGGTGTTTTGAAACGTTTTTCGCCCTTCAATAACGCCGTCTTTCAAAACTTCCAAACTTTTATCCAGCAAAATAATGTCGGCGGTTTCTTTGGCGACATCCACCGCATTGTTGACCGAGATGCCGACATCCGCGGCTTTGAGAACCGGCGCGTCATTGATGCCGTCGCCCAAATATCCGACGACGTTGCCCTGTTTCCTGAGAAGTACGACGATGCGTTCTTTCTGTTCGGGGGAAACGCGCGCAAAAACATTTACACCGGAGAGTTTGGCGGACAATTCCGAATCGGAAAGAAGCGCGATTTGCTCGCCGTGAAGAACGCCCCGAACCGGAAGGCCGATATCTTTGCAAATGCGCTCGGTCAAAATCTCGCTGTCTCCTGTCAGCACTTTCACCTCAATGTGAAGCCCCTCCAGTTCCAAAAGCGTCGGGATAACGCTCTTTTTTGGCGGATCAAGAAAGGCGGCAAAACCGATAAAACAGAGATCTTTTTCTTCCTCTTTGTTGTAAACGGTTCTTTCTTCCGTCTTCACCGTTTTTTGCGCAAGAGCCAGCACGCGATACCCTTCCGCGGACAGCAGTTCATATTGCTTGTGCGCCTTCGCTATTTCTTCGGCGGGAAAAGGATGTTCCTCCCCGTTTTTTTGATAAGAGGAACATATCTCAAATATGTTTTTCGGCGCGCCCTTGCAAACCAGCGTACGTTCGTTTTTGCGATCAAAGACGACCGAATCGCGCCGGCGATGAAAATCAAAAGGAATCTCGTCCACTTTTTTGTATTCGGAAACGTCCATCTTCCCATGCTCTTCAATCGCCATGTCCAAAGCGCTCCTCTTTGCCGTATGCATGACGCTGGAAAGATATGTTTGCGTCAGCACTTCTTTTGATTCCTCGCCCGCGGCATCAACGCACCGGACGAGCGTGATTTTGTCTTTCGTGAGCGTTCCCGTTTTGTCCGTGCAGAGAATATTCATTCCGCCGAAGTTTTGTATCGCGGAAAGATTTTTCACGATGACTTTTTTTCGGGACATGACGAGCGAACCGCGCGCGAGAGAAACCGACATGATGACCGGCAAAAGCTCGGGAGTGAGTCCGACCGCAATGGCGATGGAAAAGAGGAGGGATTCAAAAACATTGTGTTTCACTATCGCGTTCAAAAAAAACACCACCGTGACCATGACCAAAGTAAGGCGCATGACGAACACGCTGAAATTGCGGATGCCGCGGTCAAAATCCGTTTCGTCTTCGGGTTTGGCGAGACGTCCCGCGAGACGGCCGAATTCCGCACGCTCCCCCGTTCTCAAAACCACCGCCGTCGCAAATCCGGTAACCACGGACGAACCCATGAACACCGCTTTATCGGAGGTAAGCGGGAGTTCTTCATTTTTTAAAAGCAAAGCGGTACCCTTTTCCGCATCGGCATATTTTTCCACGGGAAACGATTCTCCGGTGAGGGAAGATTGATTGACGAATAAATCATCCGCCGAAAGCACGCGGCAATCGGCCGGGATAACGCTTCCCGCGGAAAGTTCAATGATGTCGCCCGGAACAATCAGCGCGAGAGGCGTTTCTTTCTTTTCCCCATCGCGCCACACGCTAACCGTTGATGACACCTGCGCAACGAGTTTCTCCGCCACTTCTTCCGATTTGCGGGTGTTCAAAAAATCCATCACCGCCGAGAGAAACACCATGGCAAGAATGACCGTCGCACTTACGGTTTGTCCGAGAAAAAGAGAAACGATGGACGTACCGATAAGCATGAGGAGCAACGGGCTGTTGAATTTTTTTACGAAAGCGACGAGAGGACGAAGCCGTTTTTTGCGGTAAATGGTATTCTCCCCGTATTCAAGAAGCCGCCGTTTGGCCTCGCGGGAAGAAAGCCCCGAAGGAATTTGAATGCTGTTTGTTTCAATCATAAAAAAATTATACCGCATTTGAACGGCGGATGCGAAGGAAAAACCCCGACCGAAGCCGGGGTTCTGAAAATTATTTCAGTTTTCTCGCCATCCCGTTGAAAACGTGTGTTTTCCACGCAAGGAAGATGGCAACTATAAAAAACCAACCGAAAGCATCAAACCAAGAAACAAGATGAATTATTCCCGTACAAAAAGCATAGACTTGGACAAACGCCATGGCAAACCAAAGAGCGCTGGCGAAAAACATAACCCAAGATGTTTTGACCATATAAACGCGGTCGTTTGAATATTTTGCGTTTCCGGACCGCGTCGCTCTTGCAATAGCCCATACGAGAAAAATCAAAGCATTGAGAAACAAAAAACTGATGATGGCGTGAAACATTTTACCTCCAAAAAAACAAAGAAACAACCATAATGCCGCCCATGAATCCTGTTTCAGTTATACGACATAAATATAAAAAAAGCAAGCCCCGGACAACGCCGGGGCTTTTGGTGCGAATTATTTTTTTACATCCTCTGTTCTTTGGTTGAAATGGATGGAAAACCAACCAAAAAGAACGACGGCGAAAACGATAAAAACTTGCGACAGCATATCCGGACCGGGGCAGAACAACGAAACGAGAAGCCACACGAGAGTGGTGACAGAGCAGAGGTTCTTTGCAAAGACAAGATATGATTTGTTGTCGCCGATTGACGGACGCACAACGGGGATAAAGGCAACGGCAAGACCGAAACCAAAAAGAGCAAACGCCAGAACTGCAAAAATTTCAACCAACATGTCATATCTCCAAAAACCAAAAAAAGAAAAATCGCTTCCCGCGACCAAAAAGGGGGAAATCCTTTTGCCTACGAAGAGAATAATGCCGAACGGTAAAAAAGTCAATGACGGATGCGATTATTACATCGGCGATGTCGTTTTATTCCTTGCTGTGGCTTCCGTCGCACAGCGGATATTTTTTTGATTTTCCGCAAACGCATTGTTTGCGGATCGGCTCAATTTTCAAACGCTCGGCAAACGTCGGCGCTTTCGGTTCCTCGCTTTTTTCTTCACCTGTATTTTTTTGGTGTTATTCATTTGGAAATTGGAAATTACTTGTCCTGCGAAGCTTTTAGCGAAGCAGGAGGAATTGGAAATTTTTTTGAAAACTATGGGTTTTATTACCCCTTTCTATTATCCAAGCCACGCGGATTACTTAAACTCCACAGTAAACGGATACATTCCCATGCCGCAGGTGCCGTGGAGAACTCCCGCATCGCGGGTACCGAGATCAATTTTTGTCACGCCGGTTGCCGGAAGATTTTGTCTGACGCCGAGTTCCGGAATGCTTATGACGGAAGAGCAGTCAAAGGTTCCGTTCGTGGTTATTTGGAGCGTCGTCGGAATCCCCGCTTTCGCATTGGATGTTTTCGGTTCAAATCCCCCCTTGGCGTTTATTTCAACGATTTGTTTGCCGGCCTGAACATACACATTCCCCAAATAAGGAATTGCCGTATTTTTTTTCGGAACTACGGCATCGGAAAAGAAAATGAAAGCCGAAATAACGATACCGGCGAGAATAATTGAAAGTGAAATGAATTTTGGCGACATGTTTTTTAATTAAAACGTAAACACGCTTTTTATCGCTCCGATAATTACCAAACTGTTAATGATATTGAAAATTGCAAAAACGATGACAATGAGTCCGGCTGTTTTGAAAAATACGCCTTTTTGCTTCCCTTCGGCGATTCCCGCTCCGCTAAAACTCAAAACAGCAAGCGCGGGAAATGTTCCGAGGGCGAAAAAAAGCATCGTAAGTCCGCCTTTCAAAAAATCACCCGTAGAAAGCGCATATATTTGCATGGACTGCGTGAACCCGCACGGAAGGAAAAAGGTGGCAACGCCGACCAAAAGCGGAGTAACGGTGTGCGCCATGTTGGACGCCTTGAGCGCATGCATGGAAAGAAATTTCGGCATCGTTATTTGAAAACGTTTTGCGCCGTGGAAAATATCCAGAAGATTGATGCCCATGATAAGCATCACCGTTCCGACCAAAAAGCTGAGAAAAAAACTCCCGAATGCGTTCAGTTGAAAGGCGGAACCGATGGCGCCGATCATTCCTCCGAGCAGAAAAAAGGAGACGATGCGCCCCGCATGGAAAAGCAATTGCGGTTTTATTCTGTCGCCCTCTTTCGCAAATGTCGCCGACATGGACAAAACGAGTCCGCCGACAACCGCCATACAACTGGAAAGCGAAGCGACAACGCCGATAATAAACGGGGTATAGAAGGTCATCTCGCTTGTATTCATGAGATTCACAAGCCCCATTTTTTGAAGAAGAATAAATAAGAGCACAAAAAGCGCCGCGAGAGGCCCCGCTATCCAAAACTCTTCCCATTTTTTTGCAACAATTTCTTTTTCGGTGGAAAGCGAATATCCTTTCGGAGAAAGTTTTTTTGTCAGATCTTCCGCAATCTCTTCCTTTGTTTTATCTCCAAAATCCCCCGAAACGGAAACGGATTGTTTATGCGCATTAACTTTCGCTTTTTCCACGAAAGCAACTTCATCAAGCGTATGTTCCGTTATCAGAGCGCACGATTTGCAATGCATTCCGTTTACATGAAAAGTGTGTGTTTGTTTTTTATCCATATTTCTATTTTTATTCTTGGCTATGACTTCCGTCGCATAAGGGATGTTTTTTTGATTTTCCACAAACACATTGTCTGCCGTTACTGCCCAAATTCAGCCGTTCGGCGAATGTCGGTGTTTTTTCTTCTTTGTCCATGTTATTTTTTCGCTTTTTGCGAACAAATGTTTATTGAATAAGGTTTTCGAAATTCCCGACAGCAAACGCATTCAGATTTTTCACCGAAGTATCCAAAATTCTCATGATGGCTTCGCGGGTGTTGAATGCGTTGTGCGGTGTGATGATCACGTTCTTATGCCAGATGAGATAATGATTCGCGAGCACCAATTTCAGTTCTTCTTCCATCGGATGTTCTCCGAGCAGAAGAGCGGTTTCGTCGCCGGTGTTTTTTTCTTCTTCCAATACGTCCAAGCCTGCTCCGGCAATAATCCCCTTTTCCAAAGCATACACCAAAGCGTCGGTTTCCACCAATCCGCCTCGTGCGGTATTGATAAGCCACGCACCGCGTTTTATTTTTTCAATATTTTCGCGGTTAATCATGTGGTGTGTATGCTCATTATAGGGGGCATACAGTGAAATGACGTCCGAACGCGCGAGCAGATCATCAAAAGCAACATACTCAAATCCGAGACGGCTCGCTTCCTCCGATTTTTCAAAAACATCAAACGCGATGATATTCATTCCGAATCCTTTGGCGATACGAATAGCATTCAGCCCGATGTGCCCCGTGCCGACGATGCCGATGGTTTTGTCTTTCAAGTCAAATCCGGTCAAGCCTTGCGTGGAGAACGAGTGGTTTATTTCAATGTTTTTATAGGACGTGTAAATTTTTCTGGACAAAGCAAGCAGGAGCGCGAACGAAAATTCCGCAACCGTGTTTTCGCCGTAGGTCGGCACGTTGGATACGAAGATGTTTCGTTTTTCGGCTTCTTCCAAATCAATGTTATCAAAACCGGTGGAACGAGCGGCGATGAAACGAAGTTTCGGAAAACGATCCATTTCTTCCGCCCCGATTTTTGAATTGACAAAAACCGCAAGCGCGTCCGCATCATCGTCGCGCAAGTCCGAATATTTCTGTATGGAACCGGAATAAAAAGAGATATTCTGTCCCTGCAGTTTTTCGGCGACATATTCTTTCTCCCACTCTTCGTTGTAAAAATAAATGAGTTTCATATGCTTGAAAAGTTTTACTAAATAATCATTTCCCGAATCACCATTCCAACTGCCCGCCGATTTTGTATTCCGTCACGCGTGTTTCAAAAAAGTTTTTCTCTTTGGAAATATCTATCGCTTCCGACATCCACGGGAACGGATTTTCCACGCCGTATTGTATCGGCAGTCCGACGCGTTCCAGACGACGATCGGCGATGTGTTCTATATATTGTTTGAAACCGTTTGCGTTCATTCCGAAAATTCCACTTGGAAAGACCTCTTTCGCAAACGTGTATTCCAAAACAACCGCGCGCCGTATGAGGTCAACGAGATGGTTCTGAAATTCTTTCGTCCACAACTCCGGCTGTTCTTCTTTGATCGCATTCACGATATTGATGCCGAAATTCAAGTGCTGGGATTCGTCGCGCATGATATATTGAATTTGTTCGGCGGCACCGACCATTTTATTTTGACGTTGGAATCCAAACATAACGGCAAACGAACTGTAAAAGAAAATTCCCTCCATAACAAGCGCAAACACCGCCCAATTTTCAAGAAATTTTTGGTCATTCTCAAACGTTCCCGTTTTAAAAGTCGGATCAAAAATTCCTTCGTTCAGCGAAAGTATGAGATTGTCTTTGTTGTAAATCGCTTCCACTTCTCGGTACATATTGAAGATTTTGCTTTCATCAAGCGCGAGCGATTCCACGATATATTGATACGCGTGCGTATGAATCGCCTCTTCATATCCTTGCCGTAAAAGATACATACGGACTTCAGGCGAGGTAACATGGCGATAGAGCGCGAGTACAACATTGTTCGCGGCGATAGAATCAGCGGTCGTAAAAAAACCGAGAACCGTTTCAAACGCCTTTCGTTCGTCTTCAGTGAGCACGGTTTGCGATCGCCATTGTTCAATGTCTTTTTGCATTCCGATTTCGGTCGGCAACCAGTGGTTCGCATTTCCGACATTGTACGCATCCCACGCAAAGGTATGGCGCATCGGATACAATTGCATCACGTCGGCATCGGCCCCATTTATTATCCTTCTTTTATTTATGTCAACTGGTTTTGCCCCGATATGTATTGGCATGTTTTTAGTCATTATATTATTAAATATCCAATTTCTAATTTCCAATTTTCAATAAAAATCTAAAGTCCAAAAAATTCATTCGGCGTTTTTTAGAAATTGGATATTGGAAATTTTTTTTATTACCCTTCACACGAAACGCAGACATTCGGCGTTTCGCTTGTGCCGGTGTGATGTTCTTCGTTCGCGGCGCGCAAGTGCGTTCCGCCGAATTCCGCCGTGCTTATCGTGGATTTTTCCACCTGCGACGCGCTCAGGGTTCGCAAATAATACGTCGTTTTGAGTCCGCGCTTCCAAGCGTAAAAGTAAATATCGGATAATTCTTTTCCGGAACTTCCGCGAAAAAAGATGTTGAGCGATTGCGATTGGTCTATCCACTTCCCTCTCGCCGCCGCCGCATCAATAAGCCACATCGCGTCAATTTCAAAAACCTCCTTGTACTTCGCCTTGATGGACGCGGGGATTTCCGGAATTTTCTGAATGCTGCCGTCGTGGAATTTTATTTTATTGAGCATATCCTTGTTCCAGAGTTTTGCGGCTTTGAGTTCGGCAATCAAGTAATCGTTCGTTACCGTGAAATCGCCCGCCTGATTGGATTTCACGTACAGATTTTTGTAGATGGGCTCCACGCCGGGAACGCATCCGACGATATTCGCCGTCGTCGCCGTCGGAGCAATCGCCATCGTGTTGGAATTTCTCATGCCGTATTTTTTGACGTGTTGTCGCACCGGATTCCAGTCCAATTTTCCGCCGCGCGGCACGGGAATCGCCTCGCCGCGTTCTGTTTCCAGCATATCCACCGTATCTTGCGGGAACAATCCGCGATCCCATTTTGAGCCCGCGTACGTTTTATATTTTCCGCGCTCTTTCGCCAATTCCGACGATGAAAGTATCGCATGATACGCGACCAATTCCATGCTTTCATCGGAAAATCGCACCGCTTCCGAAGAATCAAAATTGATGCCGAGCAAATAAAGCGCATCGTGCAATCCGCGAATTCCCAACCCCACCGGACGGTGTTTCGCGTTGGAACGTTTCGCGTCTTCCGTCGGGTAATAATTTATATCAATGACGTTATCAAGCATCCGCATCGCCGTTTTCACCGCCTCGGCGACGAGCTTTCTGTCAAACGTTTTATCAGCCGCGAATTTTGCGAAATTGAGCGAACCGAGATTGCAAACCGCCGTTTCGTCAAACGAAGTGTTAAGCGTAATTTCCGTGCAAAGATTTGAATTGTGTACCACGCCCTCGTGATCTTGCGGACTGCGGATATTGGACGGATCTTTCCACGTAATCCACGGATGCCCCGTTTCAAAAAGCATCGTGATCATTTTTTTCCAGAGATCTTTCGCCGGCATGCGTTTCCATAATTTTATTTCTCCCTCGTCCGCCATCCGTTCGTATTCCGCATATTTTTCGTCAAACCTTTTTCCGTACAATTCATGCAAGTCCGGCGTTTCATTCGCGGAAAAAAGCGTCCACTCTCCGCCGTCGCGCACGCGCTTCATAAACAAATCCGGAATCCAGTTTGCCGTGTCCATGTCATGCGTTCTGCGCCGTTCGTCGCCGGTATTTTTTCGCAATTCCAAAAAATCCAAAATGTCGTAATGCCACGTTTCCAAATACACGCACGCCGCGCCGCGCCGCCTTCCGCTTCTGTTAATCGCCACGGTTACGTCATTCGCAATCTTCAAAAAAGGAATAATGCCTTGGCTTTCCACCCCCGTCCCTTGAATGAAAGCGCCGGTGCCGCGGATGTTTGTCCAGTCCGTACCGATGCCGCCCGACCACTTTGAAAGCTGGGCGTTGTCGGCATAACTTTTAAAAATACCGTCAAGCGAATCGGGAACGGTATTCAAATAGCATGACGAAAGTTGGGGTTTTACGCTCCCCGCGTGAAAAAGCGTCGGCGTGGAGGGCGTATAAAGGAATTTTGACATCACGTCGTAAAATTCTTCCGCGCGCCGGTCGCGGTCTTCCGGTTTTTCTCCCAGCGCCGTGCCCATGGCAACGCGCATCCAAAACATCTGCGGCGTTTCAAGAATTTTATTTTCATCATGATCGCGTACAAAATAACGGTCATACAGAGTTTGCAATCCCAAATACGCAAAGAGGTCGTCGCGCGAAATATCCATGTATTTCCCCAAGCGTTCCAAATCAAAATCCAAAAGTCGCGCGTCCAGCCGTTTTATTTCCACCCCGCGTTTGAGATTTTTGGCGAAAGCGGCGCGATGCTGTGCCCTGATTTTTGCAGAGTCAAAAATTTCCCGTCCGATCACTTCCTCATAGGCGGTATGGAGCAGAAGACGCGATGCAAGTTTGGAATACGCCGGATCGATTTCTATCATTGAACGCGCCACCATGATAATTTCTTTCGCGACCTCGGCGGTAGATATGCCGTCGTACGCTTCATTTTCGCATTGTCTTACGATGGCGTTCGCGTCAATTTCGCTTTCAATCCCCTGCGTAAAATGCGCGATGGTTTTTTTTATCTTTTCCGGCAAAAACGCCTCTTTTTTTCCGGAACGTTTGACGACCGAAAGCGCGCGCTCCTCTATTTGCATCAGCACTTCTTCGGCGCGCAGTTTTTTATGCAGGTTGCGATACAGAATATACGCTTTCGCGACGTCAAAAAATCCTTCCGCCATGATGGCTTTTTCAACCGCGTCTTGCACGTCTTCCACTCCGGGCGTTTCATTCCCGAACTTCTCTTCCAGCGCGGATACGACGACGGCGGTTATTTCAAACAACTTAGAATCCGCGACGGAAACATGAGTTTCCGCGAAAGATTTTTTTATGGCGGCGGTGATTTTATCCGCGTCAAAGTCGGCAAAGACGCCGTTGCGCTTTTTTATATGCGTAATTGGCATATTCTCTATGATTAACGATTAGCTTTCGGCTTGGCGCGAGGACGCCAAGATCGGATTGAAATGAAATCGCCCTTCTTTCAGGTTCGGTTCCGTGTCTCCTGTTGTTTCCGCTATTGGTAAAATGTGGTGATTTGGCAATCGGCAAATGTTTGAATGCGGCAAAGAAAGGGGCGAAATATTATTATATCACATGCAAGCGAACGCCACACGGGAAAACTTTGTTTCTTCAACAAATCGCGGTGTCGGCGAAGCCCCCCGAAATTCATCTTGAGGAGCTTCAAGGAACAACGATTTTGAGCCCCGTGAATAGGAACTTTTAGTCCCCCATCATCATTTTATTGCTCTTTTCGGTTTCTTTTTGAGATTTTTCGCCGAGGATTATGAAATCTTTTCCCGTGGAAATGAGAACGTCATCATTGTATTTCATGCCGAGTTCTTGCATCATCGCTCCGCCGGAAAGCATTTGTTTTCCCATTTCTTGCATGCTCGCCTCCGCGGTTTTCATCATTTCTTCCGTTTCCGCCACCTTGTCGGCTGATACGCCGGCACCGGAAGATTGACCCATCGTGAATCCGCCGAAACCGCCGAGTGCTATTCCAATAACCAATCCTATTATAATTTTACTGTCCATATTTTTATTTATTATTTTTTAATTTTCTCACGTAATGCCCTTTCTAAAAAACTACTTTGCATTATATTTTTGTCGTGCTAACCGAAATCGCTACCCAAGGTCTCTCCTTTCCCCGTCGTTCCGCTACGCTCCACTCCTCCTTAAGGAAAGACCCTTGTCCGCGATTTCTGAAACTTTACAAACTGATTTTTTGGAGAATCTCTCCCTTTGTTGTTTGTTTTCATAGTAATTTAGAATCCCGAAGATTCTGTTTTGTTTTGCGATGCCGCTTTTTCGCCGAATCGGTAAAATAATGCGGGGGTAAGAAACAGTGAAATGGCGGTGGAAGAAATCAGTCCGCCGAATATCACGATCGCGAGCGGATGAAGCATTTCTTTTCCCGGCGCATCACCTTCAAAGAGAAGCGGGAGAAGCGCAAGCGAGGTAACGAGCGATGTCATGAGAACGGGGACGGTACGATCAAGCGTCGCCTGCACAATTGTTTCGGGAGAAAACGCTTTCCCTTCGTCGCAAATAAGAGCGAGACACCGCCCAATCAGCATGATTCCGTTTCGCGACACAATGCCGGCGAGTGAAATGAATCCGACCAAGTGCGCCATATTAATCACTCCGCCCGAAATCCACACAGCAATCATTCCTCCGATAAGTACGGTGGGGATATTTGCCATAATAAGCAAGGTGAGCGACATGGAACGAAAAGCATGATACAAAAGCCCGAAAACCAAAAGAATTCCGATGATAAAAACCAACGCCAAACGATTAGTGGTTTCTTTTTGGCTTTTGTATGTTCCCTCAAAAGACAGAGTTACGCCAGTTGGCAGTTTTGTATTTTCAAGCGCCATTTTAGAAGCTTCAACTTCTCCGACGATATCTTCCCCTTGATAATTCGCGGAAACCACGAGTACGCGCTTCCCTCCTTCGTGTCCTTGATTATTGAGACCTCCTTCTACGCGAATATCGGCGGTGGAACCAAGCGACGGTGCCTCGGGAAACGGCAATGACAGATCGCGAACAGCCGACATCGTGCCTTTAGATTCCAAATCATATCGCGCAACCACCGGCACGGATGCGGATCCAAGCCGAACATTTCCGAGGGTATCTCCCATGAGCCCCATGCTGATTTCTTCCGCGACCGTTCCGCCGGAAATGCCTTGTTCCGCAAGGCGGTTTTGATCAATATAAACGCGAAGTTCGGGAACAAATGTGTTTTGTTCAATGCGCGGATTTTTTATTCCGGAATGTTTTTTGAGTTCCGCGACAACCTGATTCGCCGCGCGCGTCATTTCTTCGGCGGTGTTTCCATATACTTTTACCACAACCGGCGCACGCACTCCCGAGAGTTGCATTTCAACGCGGTGGGTTATCGGCTGACCCAAGCTGTATTCGGCGCCGCCGTAGCGATCCAAAACATTCTGTATATCTTTGAAAAGCCGTTCTTTCTCTCCTTCAAATCCGGGCGCAAAAGCAATCTGCATTTCACTCGCATTCGCACCTGCGGCGTGAGGATCTCCCGGGGCGCGGCCGCTTGAATTGGAAATCTGACGAACTCCCTTTATCTGTATCAATTCTTTCCCTATGTTTGAAACGTACGCATTTGTGGTCGTCAGAGCTGTTCCGGGCGGAAGATAAAACATGACAGCGGCCGAACCTTCGTTAAAAGTCGGTATGCCTTCTTTTCCGGCAAAGACATACAATCCCGTCGTAAGTAAGACGGCGGTGAGAACCGTTGCGCCAACCGCCTTGATGTTCGCGATGCACCAATAAATTCCGGGCGTTATTTTCTTCTTTATGAATTGAACGATGTGTGTGTCTTTTTCGTGTCCGACGAGCGCTTTATCATTCAGTAAAAAAGAGGAAAGAACCGGCGTAACCGTAAGAGACACCACCATGGAAGCGATGAGTGATACGAGATATGCGGCACCGAGCGAGATAAGCAATCTTCCCTCAATATTCGGCACAAAGAAAATGGGAAGGAAAACGGCGGCGACAAGAAGTGTGGCATAGACGATGGAATTTCTCACTTCGCTTGATGCTTGGAATATGATTTTTTCTCGCAATTCGTTTTGTTTATTCACTTTCCATAGCCGAAGCCGGCGAAAAATATTTTCCACATCTACAATGGCATCATCAACGAGTTCTCCGACCGCGATTGCGATACCTCCAAGAGTCATGACATTTACCGAAAGTCCGAAATACTTAAACACAATCGCCGTAACCATAATGCTGAGCGGAATGGCGGTAAGTGTGATTGCCGTTGCGCGAATATTCATGAGAAAGAGGAGTAAAATCACTATAACCATTATTATTCCGTCACGAAGAGCATCTATGACGTTTCCCAGTCCGGCGCGAATGAAATTCTCCTGTCGGAATAAATTCGGATGAACAATAACGCCTTCCGGCATACCGGCCTTTAAGGTTTTAATCGTTTCGTCAATCGCGGCGGTAGTTTTGAGAGTTTCCGCATCCGGCTGTCTGATAATGCGAAAGATAACGCCGGGTTTTCCATCTATAAGAGCACTTCCGCGAATCGGACTTGCCCCCTCTTCAAGCGAAGCGACATCACCGAGGCGAACTTTTTCTCCGGTCATCATATTTTTTCCGACGACGACCGAGTTCAATTCGGAAATTTTTGACGGAACGACAAGAACCCGTATCGGATATTCCTTTCCTTCCTCCGAGAGCACGCCTCCTCCTTGATTCGTAACAGAAGGACTAATCGCATTTCTCACGTCTTCCATCATAATCCCGTATCTTCTCATTCGTTCGGCGTTCATGTTTATCTGCCACTCGCGCACATCTCCTCCCATCACGAGCACATTCGCAACTCCGGGAGTACGAAGAAGCGCCGGTCGGATAGTCCAATCAGCGAGCGTACGCAATTCCATGGGGGTAACTTTCTCTTCAGGGGAAGAAACACCGAGCCATACGATCTCGCCGATAAGCGAAGTCGGCGGACCAAGCACCGGTTTGACGTTCGGCGGCAATGAGGCCTGCGAGAGCCGTTCCTGAATGATCTGACGGTCGCGGAGAATATCGCTTCCCCAAGCAAATTCCACGTTGATGATCGCTTGCGAGAACGAGGCGGTGCTTCTGATACGCTCAACCCCCGCCGCTCCGGAGATTGACGCCTCAATCGGATTTAATATCAGACGTTCCACTTCTTCGGCGGCGAGTCCATCGCTCTCCGCAAAAATCGTTACCGTCGGTTTGTTAATATCGGGAAGAATATCCACTTTCATGGTGGCCATACTCCAACCGCCGGCGACCATTACAAGCGCGGCAAAAATAAGGATTGCGATTTTATTTCGCAATGAATACGAAATAATTTTGTTGAATATGTTATTCATAATTTTTCTATTTGTATTTACATTACCATTCCGCCCATACTGTCTCCTCCGCCGTCGCCGGCGGTCGCATTTATATCATCAACCACCATATCTTCACGAATGTCCGCCGAAGGCACGGCGATGTATCGGTCTCCGTTTTTCAGCCCTTCATACAATTCCGTGTTTTCACCGATAATGCGGCCAATGATAACCGTTTTTTTGTACACCCGATTTACAGGAGAAACCGCCCACACATACGGCTTGCCTCCCTCGCCCCAAAGAATCGCTCCGGATTTTACCAAAATGGAGGATGAGCTTTCCGGCACGTGAACGCGCACCGATGCGCCTATGGGCCACGTTACCGATTCGGTGAATATCGCGTCCGCCATGTATGAACCCATTTCATCAAGAGAATTTCCTATTCCGACGATCTTTACCGTCTTTCTGTCCGTTTCAAAACCCGGACGACTTACGTGAATTTCTTCTCCCACGGCCGGCTTTTGAATATTGTTCGGCATGCGCATTCTTACCAGTACATCGTTTGCATTTTCCGTCGTAACCGTAGCAACCGGCATTCCGGGTCCGACGAATTCACCGGGTTTTTTCGTGATGCTTGAAACAATTCCATTTCTCAGTGAAACAATGGAATACCCGCCGTTCACCGAATTACTGATGGTTGCAAACGCTTTTTCTTTTGCAATAAGTTCGCCCTCCGACATCGCCAGCATTTTTTGCAAATCGGCGATTTCCATATCAATCTCAGCCAGCATATCTATAGACATCCTTTTGATATCGGCGTTTTCAAGTTCCATTTTTTTAATTTCACCGAGAATGGCGATGAACTCCGATTGGTCTTTTTGAACCATGTCTTTCAACAACTCCAATTCGGCGGATGTGAACATGTCGCCGTCCGGCATTGAGGTATTGATGAGTTTTGTTGCGACGTCAAAAAATTGCAATCCTGATTTTTCCGGAACGATATCGGCATTATTGAGTTCCGACAAAACCGCCGAAAGCGCATTCTGATACGAACCCCCGTCCCGAAGTCCTGAGTGTGTGGCACCGATGCCCGGGCGCAGTTGTACCGTGTACATTGCTTTTTGAGAAGGAATGATGGTTTGCATTGTGATCATCGGAAATGTCTTTGCAACGGAGCCGCGCAACATGGTTTGCGCCATTTTCTTTTCAGACGCAATGGATGAAAGCGGCGCATTTATTTCATTTGAGCCGTCCCCGCCGAGCAATTGTATCTTTTGCTTATTTGAATTTTCCGTGTCTTCGCGAAGTTTCGTGAGTTGCGCTAGGCGTTTTTCGGTATAAGCCCGAAGTGCAATGATATTCGTACGTGCCATGGATAATTCCTCATTTTTTTCCGCAAGCGACATAATGGCATCGGGCATCTGCGGAGGGCGCGAAAGCGTGCCGAGAACTTGTCCCTCTCGCACGCGCTCTCCAATCCTCACGTACCATTCGTTCATCGTACCGTCCCTGTCCGGCTGAATTGCCAAACTGCGGAGTGAAATGATTTCTCCTGGCCAAGAATT
>Ga0172379_10004884_pt1 | contig 19272 bp, 9 predicted proteins | sample GrowelOW334metaG_FD_119756 | JGI IMG/M metagenome (GOLD analysis project Ga0172379, IMG submission 119756) | Groundwater microbial communities from an aquifer near a municipal landfill in Southern Ontario, Canada - Groundwater well OW334 metaG | ecosystem: Environmental > Aquatic > Deep...
ACGGAATATCAATTCCGTTCCCGCCGAAAAATTATTTTTGTCGGAAGGTACTCCGAAAGCATGAATATGTTTCAAGGAAACATCCTTTGGCCGCCTTAGGCAATGCGGAAGTACCCTTCAGCGTGGTTTCAGGCCGCGTCGGGCGGAATACCGCTTAAAATATATTTTTGATGTTTTGCCATATTGCCGCTTGGTAAAAGTGTCATTTTGGAAAGAGCGCGGCCGATGGAGAGGAGATCTGCCGATTTTTTTATTGACAATGACCGGCGCGTTTGCGAAAATAAAAATAAGGAATAATTTTCCGCGCGTTCGCGCGACAATTTAATTATTTTAATTCCTTACAAACATGAATCAAGAACTCATCGATTACATCAAGCAGCAGATGAACCTCAACGTTTCGAAGAATAAGATCACGGATGTTCTTTTGGGGCAGGGGTGGCAGCAAGCGGAACTTGATGAAGCGTTTTCCGCCGCCGAAGGCGCGCCGGTGTCTTTGAGATTTTCCAGCGGCGATCCGGCGGGAAGCCAGATAGACGATAGCGAAAACGGGGAAATTTCTGGATCGAACCGTAAAACCATAATCATCGCCGCTTCGGTTTTGGTCGCGGTTGCGATGTTGGCGGGTATCATCATCCTGCCGCTTACCGGCGGCAAAAAGGACGATCCGGGCAAAGTGGCAGATGATCCTAAAAGTACGGAAGTGGATAAGCCTGCCGTTACCGAGACTGACGCGCAAAAAGAGGAAAGATTGGCTGCCGAGAAGGCAGCCGTCGATAGGGCTGAATTGGCAAGTGCAGCTAAGGAGCTTGTGGGTTTGATAACGCCGCCGGCCGGATGGACGTCGCGGGCGGGGATAATGGATTCGCGGCCTTTGGCGGCTTTCTTTAAACCGACCAAAGAGAAAGACGATACCGGGAAAGAAATTTTAACCGAAAGCATAACGATCACCCGGGAAAGCATAAAACCGATCGGCGTTTCCAATATTGACGATTACTTCGCCAAATCAAAGGACGCGATAAAATCGGATATCCCGGATTACAAGATAACCGCCGAACGCAAGGTCAATTTGGGCGACTCTTCCCAGGCGATCCTTGCCGGCGCGACATTTACCGACGGAGGCATCGCTTTGAGGAATATGCAGTTGGTCGCTCTGAAAGGCGATCAAGTGTATGTGGTAACGGGCGTGGTTCTGGGATCGAATTGGGAATCGGAAAAAGACATGCTTGGCGCGGCCGTAATGTCGTTTAAATATCCCGTCCAAAATTAATGTATGGCGTTGCAACCCCCTCCGGCGGAGGGGGTTTTGTATTCTTGGGCGGATAAGGAAAGATTCTTTGATTGTTCCGTTCAGCGGGATGAAAAACCTTTTAAAAATATATATTTTGGTTATAATGCGGCTATGGCAAAGAAGAACGATAAATCCGATCTGCTCGAATTCGCTTTTTTTACCCTGGTTGTCATTGCCGGGTTTTTTGCTTTAATACAATATGGATTTTCCCTGATCGATAAAAAAAATTTCAATATAATAGACGCTAAGATATCGGGCTATGAAGATTATATCAAGCGGCAATGGAAGGCTGCGGAAATTGAAGGATCAAAAACTTATGATAGCGGTTGGAAGTTTTGATGGAAGGTCTAACCATGGCAAAATAAACTGCCCCGCCGCAGAGCCGCGGGGTATTCTAAAAGCAATGAAAAAAATTATTTACATTATTGGCATTGGCGGGCGGACCGGTGCGATGTTTTGCCGCGAATTTCAGGGGGGATGCGATATTGTCGGGGTGGGGTTGGAACGCGAAACCGCCATGATCGCGCGCGGCAGTTTAAAGCTCTCGAGAGGCGGCCTGGCGCCGGAAGCACTGAAGGTTGAGGCGGTTTGCCCTGATGATTTCGCGGCCGCAATTAAAAAAAAATATCCAGACTTTATTTGGATAGCGACCAGGAATCCGGTTACCGAGGCGGTAAAATTTTATTACCGTAATTTCAAAGGAAAGAAAGATATCCCGGCGCTGGTGCTTTCGCAAAATGGACTGTCGGCCATTGGCGATGCGCGCGCCGCGTTAAGCGAGGTGATGGGACAAGAAGCAGATAATGTAAGGATTATCCGGGTAAGCCTTATCAATGGGATAGACTTGAAAATGGAAAATGAAAAGATGGGACAAGCCGCCTTTGCTTCCGCTGAAGTTTCGGCGAGCCAGAGTGAGGCATCCATTATCAGCTACAAATTGCCGATAAGACTTGGTTTTGGCGCGCTTGCGGGAACGGCGGCGGACATGAAGGAAATTTTGGGATCCGCGCAAATAAAAGCCCAGGAGTTCGAGGGCGCGGATGTTTTGAAAATGGAAAATTCAAAATTATTCACCAACCTGATCGGGATGGCGGCCGCGGCCAACGGGATGACGGTCGGGGCCGGTTTCCGCGACAAAGGAATGTTCAAAATGGAAGTTGCGATGCTTAGAGAATATGTTCTCGCGGCAAGGGCCGGCCGCCGCGGATTTTTGGACAATTACGCGGGTTATCCGATAAAATTGTTGGCCGAAATAATGTTGTTGCCGCCCGGGTTGCTGATGCCATTCCGGGGTTTGTTTGAGCGCATTGTCGCCAAGGGCCGCAACCGTCCCAAGGATTTGTCCGAGATCGATTATTATAACGGCGAGGCGGTTAAATTGGGAAGACGATATGGAGTGCCGACGCCGGTTAACGAAGCAGCCGTTGCCAAAGTTAAAAATCAAAAACCATAAACTGAAACAAGGAAAGCGCGGAGCAAAAAATGCTTCGCGGTTTTTGATTGACATTGCCTTCCAACTTTGGGAAAATATAAATTAATAGCCGCAATTTTAATTGTCGATTTTAATGTTTTTTAATTTGTAATCATTTTCAAAATATGGGAAAAATCGAATTCGCCCGCCTTTTTTTTGCGGGTATTTGCAGCGTCGTTCTTACGGCCGCGGGGTTGGCGGCGATGTATGGTTTTGACAGGGCTAACAATATTGCTTACGCGAACCATTTTTGTTCATCCGACGGCTTGTCTATAATGGAGCACCACGATATCGGCGGTTTTGAGGAAGTATCAAGGACTTGTTCCTCCGATGGCACAAGCAAGTGCGGATGTACCGCGCCGCATGAGAAGGATTTGTTCGGCAAAGATAAAAAAGGCTATCCATCCGGTCAGTGCAGGTGTACGGCTAAAGCAGCGTGTCCGGCGGCCGCGACGTGCGACCCAACGGCTTGCGGACCGGCAAAAACCGGTCTGGCGGACGGCAAATGCGGCAAGGCGAAAACATGTCCTGCGGTAACTTGCACCGAGCCGACGCCGATATGCGACAACAAGACCAAAACTTGTTTGCCATGCAAAAATGGGTGCGGAGTAGACGATTACGGGAATTTAACTATTTATTATCAAGGTTGCCAGAACGGGAAGCAAATTTCTGTCGATTGCAAAAAATCATACGAAGGTCGAGGTGTTTGCGGGAAAAATGGTTGTTATGAGTCGAGCGACAACGGGGTGAAAAAATCATCAACGCCCGCGCCAACTCCGACTCCGACGCCCGCGCCGACCAAAAAGACTGTGGCGGCATCGCCAACAATTTGCATAAGAGAAGTGGATGATTATGGCCAAAAAGTAGGTGCCTGCGCAAAAGATATCGATGGGACATACTTTAATTCAATGATCGCAGGTTATTACCAGGTGTGCGAAGGCAAGGAGATAAATCAATATCAATGCAAAAAGTATAATGTTGGCGTTGTTTCCCAATGCGCGAATGTAAAGTTTGCCAACTGTGTGAATAAATGCGGCGGGGCGGCCGACGGTTGCGGCGGCACCTGCGATTCATGCCCGAGCGGCAAAGTTTGCGAAGGCCAAAGGTGCGTTTCGGCAAAAAAGGAAGAAACGTGCAAGGCGACGGACAGTTGCGCCAGCAAGGGGTTCGATTGCGGTATTTGGGAGGACGGTTGCGGCAAGGAACAAAAATGCGGCGATTGTAAAAAAGGTTTTACTTGCTACGACAATAAGTGCAAGCAGGAATCGGCGGCAAACCCGGTTACGCCAAAAAAATGCAACCCCGGGGAAAAGAAATGCGCTTCGGACGAGATTGCGGTCTTGCAATGCAATGCGGACGGCACGGATTGGATTCAGCTTGAACCTCTGTGCATGATCGGGTGCGCCAACGGCGCTTGCAAGAGCGGCCCGTTTAAGAATACCAACGGCGTTGTCTTTCCCGGGACAATCAAGAAGCCCGCGGGATTTTTTAACTGCGAAGGCGTTAAAGCCGGGGATAAATGCGAACCGTCTTCGGCAAAGGCATGCTGCTGGAATGGCAAGACCCATGGTTATTGCGTGAAAACGAGTGCCGGGAAGGATGCCGTTTATAAATATGTCTTTGACAATAATATGGTTGGTTATTGCCAACAGTGCGCCGCCCGGGAGCCGAAGAACGGCGTTTGCAGCTGTGTGGATATCACCAAGACCGATGGCAGCAAGGTGCGGCTCGGTGAAAAAGTGTGCGGGAGCGGCAAAATGCAGAACATCACTTTCGTTTGCGAAAAGCCCGGCGAGCCAATGGTTTCCAGGCTGTGCGTTAACGGCAGCATTTGCAACAACAGCGGCTGCAGTACGGAAAAGAAAGATTGCGCCGATTTGATCAAGGCGGTAATCAGCGTGATTAACGGCTGCAATGCGGGAAGCATCGGCCAAACCAAACCCGGCGGCAAGGAGGGCAAAGACTATTATAAAACCAAGAACGGTTATTATGCCGATAATTCCGATCTGAAAAAAAGCGTCGACCTTCTGGCTGGCGAGGAAGTTTTCGACAGCGTTTGGAAAAGTTACAAGAAATTCCCGGGTTTGAACAAATTGGATGTCGCTTGTACCAGTCCGGCAGCCGTTCCCTGGTGCCATGAGAAAAATCAACAGGTATATAAATGCGTGGAAAGTCCGATCAAGAACCAGGGCTGCTATGTTTGGGACTGGGTGGCGGGCGGTGGCAAAACGTGCGCCAAGGGCAAGGACGGCAATTATTGCCAATATGAAAAAAAGGAAATTTTCAGCGCGGCAGGCGATGCCGTCACCGGTTATGAATATTTGAAGGACAAAAAGACCGGGGAAAAGATACCGACCGGCAATTGCGCCGATGACGTTGCAAAGATCACTTTTCCCGTTGGAAACAAAATTACGTCGCATACGCTGGAAATCCAAGGCGCTTCGCTTGTGGAAAAAGTTAAAATCGCGCTGAAGCCGGATTATTGCATTGCCGATTGTTATTTTTGCGAGGGCGCGGGTTGCGTTATCGGGTCAAGAGTTCTTGCGAAGGGAACGAAGCTTGAGCGCGAGCCAAGCGGTGAGTTGTCGATCGATTACACGGTGAAAGCGATAATGATCCGAGATGATGCAAATTTTCAATGCGCGGCGCAATGCGCGACCGGAAATGCTAAAACCCCTTGGATCGAATCCAATCCGGTTTCCGTTTTAAAAACAAGCGTTAACCTTTTGGTTGCCAAGAAAAAGAAAACTGCCGCCGAGCTTGCCGCAGAAAGAGAGTGCTTGATGTTTCCATATGCTTGCCCGGGCAATACGGCCGAACAACTCATGAAGGATTATAAATGCGCTATGTTTCCCGCTTCTTGCGATGGCACGGAGCATGAAAGCACCATTTCCGCTGAAATCGCGGCGAAACTTGAAATGAGGCTTGCTTGTTTGAAGTTGCCGGAAACCTGCAAGGACAAATCTTATTTGGGCGCCAGTGCGGCAACGTCCCAATCCATCATAAAGGACGTGACTGGGAGTTTTACGGCCGATAACGTAAATCCGGGCGCTACGAACAACCCCGGCGGTGTAATCGGAAGCGGGACGGGCGACCAAGCCTCGGCAAGGCAAGATATTATAGATTATGTGAAGGGGAGCTTTAGCAGCGCGTGCAACGCTACGGATAAGAACGGCGCCAAGCTGATCGGCAGCAGATGCGTTGCCGATGGCAAGTGCTATTACGCGGCGCGCGGCCAGGGTTGCAACCAGAACGGGGTTTATTGCGCCGGTTCGGTTAATAAGCCCCTGTACCAGTGTTTTGGCAGTACGCTTAAATCGTTGCTAATAACATCCGATGGTCTCGATTGCAGTTACTTGAAAACGGTTAAAACGTGCGCCGCTAGCCAAAAATGCAACAGCGTGAAGAGAATTTGCGAGTAGCGTGCGTTCGAATCGGATTTTGTTTTTGCCTTAACCTGCATGTACGCGGGTTAAGGCGTTTTTTTGGCAGTGCCGGTTAAATGAAAAAAAAGAGAATGGCTGGTGTGCAGTTTTCCACCAGCCATATTCGTAGGGCGTTCGTTCTTGGGCATTGTTGGACATGAACGTTTTCGAATACGTTATGTCCCCGAGAGGATTTTTGTATTTGTACGATTCATCCTCCGGGACCTTCGAGTCGCAGCCGAAGTCAGATACCCAAAGCTTGCCTCCGGCAAAATATTCCACTATCGTATGGGCCTGGTCCGGATTTTCGCACTCCACTACCATTGCCTGATAGCCCAGCGCCCGCAGAAGCGAGCAGAAAGCGAACGCCCTATCCTCACAATCGCCCTTTTCGAAAAACAGGGTGTATCCGGCCGGTTGATAGTAGCCCCGGCCCCAGAAAGTCCAGTCGTCGCGGTAGCATATTTCCACCCTGACGCCGGTGTTTTTCCAGCAAAGCCCTGTTCCGCGAACAAGATGAACCTGACCGGCAACGGTCATTACGATCTTGTTTCGGGGCTCGACATATTGGCTTTGCCCCATGTTTCGCGAGCTGGGATTGTCCCAAGGCGTCGCGAAAGGCTTTAGGGCGGCGGCTTCCCTGTAAGCCTCAATGTTTGGTACGGCCAAAGAAATATTTTGGCCGGGCGGTTCATTATCGAGCACGGAGAGTCGTTGGACGTCTGCCGCGCTTGCCAAATTTCCCGACAGCATTACTGCCAGGAAAAAAACTAATACTTTTACGTCTACGTCCGTCTCAACTCCCCCTAAGGTTGGCGTTTGCTAGGTTGTAACATAAAATAAATTTAATAATCTGTCAAGGCAATCCGAAATTTAATTTTTTGGCGATTGCCGGCATGTTATCGGCAGCTGTCCGCAAAATTTGTCGATAGCTCGCGTAAAACCGCCTGTTGATAACCATCAATAAAACAGTATTAATGAACGGCGCAAGCCGAAAATTCATATTCGGGTTGACATTGCCTTTCAACTTTGGGAAAATAAATTAATAGCTACAATTTAATTGTCGATTTTAATGTTTTTTAATTTGTAATCATTTTCAAAATATGGAAAGAACAAAATTAGTTCGCGGTTTTTTTATGTGCGCGGCAAGCATTGTTATGGGTATTGCGGGTCTGGCGGCGATGTACCAGTTCGATAAAGGGAATAACGTTGCTTTTGCGAATATAGATGCGGGCTATCGCTGTGCGAATGGGGTTGCTGTCGGCATTATTACGCACGATTTGAGAAATGAAGGTTGGGGGTTTGGAGTTGCCGATTCAGAAATAAGATGCGAAAAAGGAAGCAAGAATGCTGATGGCGACTTGCTTATCGGGACGTGCAGTTGCTCGGGCCCGAGAACGGACTATGCCGGTAATTTCGATAGTTGCAAATGCGATTCATGCCCGGCCAATAATGCTTGCCCGACGTATTGCGATTATAAGGGGGGCACGGTGCTTGAAGGTATGAATAGCGATGGTACATGCAAAAAGAAAACATGCGATCCGCAGCCGGCTTGCAAGCCGTGTGTTAATAGTTGTACCGTGTTGTGCAAGAATGTGATGGGATCAATGGTTGCGAGCATACGCACATGCAAGGCAAACGAGAAATGCAATCCGATCACTTTTGCTTGCGAATCAAAATGCTTGACCAGGTGCGATGCAAGTCTGGAATGCGGCACGATGTCTAATGCTGCCGGGTGTACACCCGCGACATTGCAGTGCGGCAGTAATGGCGGCGCCTGTCCCGATCCCGATAGCCAGGAATGTGTGGCGAATAAATGCGTCGCTGTTCCGGTTGATAGTAAATGGGTGTGGGGCAACTGTTCCAAGACTTGCGGCGGAGGAAAGCAAACCGCGACGTGTTCCCCGGCGCAAAACGGCGGCGATACCGCTACTTGCACTGCCGGCCAAACCAAGACACGCGATTGCAACACGCAACCTTGCGCGACTCCGGTTAATGGTGTATGGACAGCTTGGTCTCCCAGCACATGTCCTTCAAGTTGTACGCAGACCAGGACTTGTACCCCGCCAAAAAACGGAGGTGAAAATTGCAAACCTGAAGCAAATGGAGATACAACCAGCCGGCGGTGTACCGGGGGCAGTTGCGCGGCATCTGCAGTCTCGGCAACAACTTGCACAGCCAGCCAGCGTGGAATGACAAGGTGTAACTCTGCGGGAACCGCGGTTGAGACATGCAATATCAGCAACAAATGGGTTATATCGTCCAATTGCCCGAGAGGATGCTCGGGGGGTGTGTGCACTGGAGGAGCTTCGCTGGCGATACCGTCGGCTTCGACAGCCGCATGCAGTCCCGATGCGACACTTTACCGGTGCTCGCCGTCCGCGGCAGGATCAATCGATAAATGCGCGCATAATCCCAGCAAAAACGCTTATGAATGGGCGACTTTTGCTTGTTCGGATGTTACGTTGCAAGCGGCTATAGATTATTGCAGGAGCAACAATTGCTCGGCAGTAACCCAACCGGCGGCAACCTGCACGCCCAAATGTGACGGGATATGCGGCGATGCGTTAAACACCTGCGGCGGTAAATGCGGGGATTCTTGTAAAGCTGGGTATACTTGCCAAGATAATGTGTGCAGACAAGAATCCGCGGGAAATCCAGTGGCAACCGCCGGTAAATGTACTTATGCGCAGCGCGGGACGACAAAATGCGATCCGACCGACAGCACAAAGTTGCTGGTATGCAACATTAACAATGATTGGGTCAGATCCAGCATCACTTGCGGTACGCTAGCTTGCAGGGATGGCAAATGCCCTACGGGGCCGGTAATCGCGGCTGCGGCCGTAAAAGCCAGCCCTTGTTTGAAGGGGGACGGCAAGACCGCGGCAAAAGAAGGCGATGATTGCCGGGCGGACTGGGCCGGGCGTTGCGGTTGGGACGGGAAAGAACATTGCTATTGCGGAGATGACAATAAATACGTTTTTACGACCGACCTGAAAAAATATTGCGAAAAGTGCAGCGCGGACACCGCAGCTTGCGGCTGTATTTATGCCGGCGCCGATAAAAAGACGGCCACGGTTCCGTTTAAAAAAAGTATTTGCGGCAAAGTCCTGCCCAATGCCTCAACCGTTCATATTAACAATACCGCCTTCAAATGCGCGGTTCCGGGCGGCAAGCTGGATGATATGGAGAGTAAGGATTGCATAAATGGCATGGTATGCGAGTCCGGCGATGGTTGCGTGAGTGAAAAATCCGAATGCAAAGGGCTGACGAAAGATGTTTTGGCGGTATATGAAAATCGGAAACATCTTAAAAGCAGCGGGGAAAACAAGTATTTGATGAGCGATGGTACGTGCGGTTTGGCAAGTACTCCCAAAAAAGGCGAAACCAAGAAATATAATAAGGATTACACCGTCTGCACGACGACAAAGGCCTTTCTCGATAAGTTGAAAGCAAAAAATTATGGCGGCAACTTTGTCAAGAACATCTTGAAGAAAACGACGGAGGATAGGTTTAAATATTTATTCTCGAAGGAAGATTTGGTATCGTGCTCGGAAGCCGGCCGGAAAATTTGCCTTGGCGACCAGGGCGCGGGAGCGGCTGTCCACGGAGCTTACACTTGTGAAAAATCCGGTTATGGGGGAGGGACGGGGGCGTGTTTCGTGTGGGATTGGGTGAATGGCGGCAGCGATAATTGCAAACAAGGTTCCGATGGCAAGTATTGCGAATATGACAAAAGCGACGGAGTGTTTGTAAAAGACGAAAACGGATTATTGATGCCGACCGGAGATTGCGCCGCGAAAGACAGCAGCGTTGTCGAGAACGGTTGCCCGTATGAAGATGAAATTTACGATGTTAACGCTTTCAAGTGCATGGGCGGCGATGATGGAAGCGGCGCGGGCGGAATAGTCAAAAAATGTACTTCGAGCAACGCATGGGTGGAAATCAAGGATTGCATGGGAGACGCGGATTGCGTGGAAGAAGAAAAAGTGTGTTCGGGCTCGGAAACCGGGCCGGATCAGGAGGGGGTTGGAGCGGATTGCACCGTAAACAACCCAACTGCATGCCTTGATAATGAGGTGTGCGCGACCGCGAATAAGACCGATGCCAATGGAAAGTGCGCGATTATCGGAAAGACCGCATGTCAGGGACAGGGTTGGAACGTTTTGGCTGACACCGGCGTCCATTTCTGTTCTTCTTCGTCATATTACCAATGCAAAATAGTTACCGGAACCGGCGCGCGCTGGTGGGAAGATAATAAATGCGTCAACGGATGCGATGCGGGCACGGGTAAGTGCAAGGAAGAGGGGGCGGAGCCGGAAATAGCCGATTGTTCAAGCACCCCTAGAGTATGTGCCAGTAATGACACTTGCGCCGATTGCATCGGCGGCGGTTGGACGTGCGAGGCGGCGGCAAAGATTACCGACTATTCGATTTTGGGGCTCAAATTCACAAAAACGGAAGTGAATATGGCATCCAAGATTTGCGTAAGGAACGGCGGCGGCGTTACTCCGGAGATTGTTTCCGACCCATTGACCGTTGATTGCAACGCGGCATACACCGCGACCGGCGCGTGCGTAACCTGCCAAACGAACAAAGCTTTTGACAGCTGCGAGGTTTCGGATGGGATTAGCGGGAATAAACAAACCGTTACCGGCGGCAAGAACAAGCCGACATCATTTAAAAAGTGCTTTACCAATATCGGTACCGGAGAAACCACGTCTTCGACAAGCGGGAAATCAAAGCAAGCTTCCACGGCGACGTTCTATGTCCAGTGCAGCTTGAAGAAAAACGAACAAGGCAATCCCGAATACGCGGATGCCACCGCGGCCTGCGAAGGCGAACCGGGTCCGGCAAATACTTATGGCGACAATCCGAATAATCCGGACAATAAGGGTGCGGAAGAGGGCGGGGAATGTGAAAATAGCACCGATTGCGAGAGCGGATTGGTCTGTGAGGATGGCACTTGCATTACCAAGCAGCAGCAAAAAGAACAAAAAGATAAAGAAAAGGCCAACACTACTCCGCCCACGGTTGCGGTGACCAGCCCGACTGGCACGGTGACTAAGGAATCTGCCGATCTTAAAGCGATTACGAATATCAAATCAAACTGTACCTATACCGATGTCAGCGGCGAAACCACGGTCTCAGATATGGTAATGACCAGCAGCGACGGTTTGCAGCATTCGGTTGCGATGGATAATTTGGGGATGGATCTTGTCAAGTGCGCCGCAAAACATGATGTTACCGTTATTTGCATCAACGCGGCGGCGGAAAGCGGCAGTTCTGCGGCGATTGGCACCGGGAAGACTTCTTTTAAGGTGGATCTTTCCCAAAATTCCGAATATGTCGCCGAACATATGCCGGTAGTTACCAGCGGCTTGGATGTTGATGAATTTACCGTTCCTGATCCGGACCTGATCGCGATTACGGACCGGCCGGCGGATTGCGAATATAAAATCGGCAGGAAATTCGTTTTCGGGCAAGGCAAAAAATTTGAAACCACGGGAAGCCACGAACACAGTACCCCTTTGAGTGCGCTCGATAATAACGATGGCAACCCTTACCAGGTTTACGTAATCTGCAAAGAGAAAGAGGGTTGCGGGGTAAGCAAGGATGATTTCCATATCGATTTTAAGGTAACGCTTGAGGAAGGCAATAAACCGGCGCCGACGATCGAGAACACGACTCCGAATACACAGGCAATCGCCAATCCGACAATGTCCGTAACCACGAACATTCCGGCGGTTTGCCAATACAAGAAAGATTCCACTTTCGTTTATGACGATAAAACCGGAACGCAGTTCCCCAATGACGGCGAATACAGCCACGTGCTTCCGCTGGCCACTTATCCCGACGGCCCGTTGACATTCTATGTCGCGTGCAAAGGTACAAAGACCGGCACCGCCGCGACATTTGATAAGGCGATCACAACGACCCTCAGCCGTTCGACATCGGCGGGTTTGGTAATTTCCAATATAACTAATCCCAACCAGACAGTTAGCACGCCGATATTGATGGTATCCACTACAAATTCCACGGGCGGGGCGTTGGCGGCCAATTGCAAATATAACGAAAGTGCCGATTTTACCTATGAAACCGGCGGCACCCAATTTACCACTGATGGCGGCAGCGGCCACAGCGTTACGCTCCCGCCGCTTGCCGACGGCAAACACACTTTCTACGTGGTTTGCTATGACCCGGTCGGTAAAGTGTCGAATCAACCCGGAGCGCAAATAATTTTCACGGTCAATACCGCTTCAGAGACGTGCGCCAAATTTAAATCCAATGACCGCCGTAACGATAACGAAAGGGCTTATGACGATGACGGTGAAACGCTCGAAGATTCAGATTATTTATGGCGTTCCGTTTCGCAAGGCGTGCGCGATATATTTACCGGTCCGCTTGATCGGTATACCGGATACCAGTTTACACCCAAGAAGAAGGGTTACGTTACCCGGCTTTGCGGTTATTTCGGGGATAGTGAAACAAATGAAGTGGCTTTATACAGCAGTTCATTTGAAAAATTAAGGAGTGTCGATGTCGTTGGCGAGGACGACTGGGCTTGTGTCAAGGTTAACCGGGTGGAGGTTGTAAAAAACGCGCATTATTATGTGGTTGCCAAAGTAAAAGGCGGCGGAGCGCAGTTTGAATACGATGACGATGATCTTTTACCGCTGTCCGCCGATTACGCAACGGTTGAGGCGGGTATCCGCCAGGAGGGGACGGATGAAGACTTTGGAACCAGCCATGGCGGCCAGATAGTAAAATATACCCGCGCGGTTTTCGGCCTGGTGGACGTGAGGATCGAATTCGCCGAGGAAAGCACTGACGGCCCCGAAATCAGTTCGCCTGAGCCTTCCGACACGACGGAAGCGGAAACGAAGATATCGGTGGAAACCGATACTGAAGCCACTTGCCGCTACAGCCGCGATGATGTCGAATATTCCGATATGGAATACATTTTCGGGAAAACGGCAGGAAAGTTCCATGAACAGAAAGTTTGCCGGCTTGACGACGGACCGTTCACATTCTATGTCAGATGCCAAGACAATAGCGAAGAAAACGACGCGTCAACTTTAATCGAGTTTGAGGTTTCCGACTAACGATTTGTAGCCTGCCGCGGCATCGAAGCCGCGGCAGGATTTGCTGGTTATTGATATGCCAAAACCTTCCCATCGCAAATATAATTAATAAATTTTGAAACAAAAAACATGCGTATTCTGATGCACCTTTCTTTATCCGGGGCCGTCGTTTTATTCGCAATTTTCGCGGCGGGTTTGCTTATGGCCGCGCCCAATGCGGTTTTTGCCGATTACCAGCCGGTTTGGATGCCGTACAGCGTGGATCTTAATTGGGGATTTAATGATGGTTTTGGCGATGGCGCTTTGGAAGGCGAAGCGTATCAAAATGCGAAAGCGGCCGCGATCGCGAAATTGCTATCTGATATCAAGGAAATGTTTGGCGATACTTCCAAGCAAAGTGATCTTGTGACAAAACTGGTTGCAAGCCTTAATACGACTGCGGCGCAAAAATATATTGCCAATAACCCGGTGTTCAAGCAGGCAATGGTTGATCTGGGTTTGCTTGGCAATTCGAAAAAAACAACCACTAGCCCGGATCAGGTTAGGACGGCTGCGAAAACTATCACGGATACCAAAGTTAATAAATATGTCGAGAAGAGCAACCAAGGCGATAAGCTCGCAGAAAGGCAGTATAACGGACTGATTACGGAAGACAGTTATCGGGATATCACGGATCCGACCCAGCTGGCGGCGTACCTTAAAAGCCAGGGATATAAACAAAGCGGCAATACATTTGTTGCGTCGAACGGGGTTACGGATACGGTCGCTTCCGCTTGGTATGCAATGTTAAGAAACGGCGGCAACGGGTTGTCGCCGTTCACCGATGATCCGGCGTGCAGTAGAATGGTCAACGGGAAATTGGATACCGCGGATTGGCTTGGCGATGGTCCGGCCGAAACTCCGGGAACTCCGAATACTCCCGGGACTCCTAGGACTTCGGAGACTCCGACGGTTACGAAAGTGAAACCGTCGGTTACCAATACCACAAATGCCGCCCAAAGCACTGCCAAGGTGTCGATGTCGGTTGCCACAAATCCGAACGCAACTTGCAAGTACAGCCTGATATCCGGTTTTAGCTACAGCGCCGGGACAGCATTTGATACGACCGGTAATTACAACCATAATACCGACTTGAACAATATGGCCAACGGCAAGCATACCTATTACGTATTGTGCGAAGATGTTGCTACGAAAGGCATGAGCGAGCCGGAGACAAAAATTGAATTTACCGTTGATCTTTCCCAGGATCCGGCCAACAAGCCGGTAATTAATAATGAAACGCCCGCGATCCAGACGGACGCGGCTCCGAAATTGTTGGTAACGACGACCCGCGCCGCGGTTTGCCAATATAAGGAAGGCGTCGCGACTTTGGAATACGGCAGCGGTATTACCATGGCTCCGGCCGACGCAAATCATCGCGCCCATAGCGTTTCGATCGCGGCGCTTGCCGACGGCGACCGCAGTTTTGCGGTTGTTTGCAAGGATGATGCGACCGGGGCGGTCAGCGATGTGAAAGTTATCGAGACCAGCCTTAATCGCGTGGTGGTTGATAACACGCCGGTGATTACCAATAAAACGGTTGCGTTCCAAAATACTTTGCCAGCGGCGATTTTACTGACAACGACGCGCAACGCCGATTGCAAATACAAGAGCGGTACTTTCACCGATTTTACGGATGCCGCGGCGGTCAAGTTTTCCGCAACCCCAGCCACGACGCACGCCGCGCAATTGAGCGGGCTTGCCGACGGTTCTTACACTTATAACGTGATTTGCAGCGATACGGCGTCGGGAAAAAAGAATGATCCGGCGTTCGAAGTGAAGTTTACCGTATCCGCCGCGATTCCGGATATTTCCAGCAATACCCCGGCAGTCCAGACCGGTTCCGATTCCAAACTGTCGGTGACCACGGTCCGCCCCGCCGATTGCCAATATAAAAAAGACATAACCTTTGATTTCGGTGCTGGGGCTGCGCTGCCCGCCGCCAACAACAACTTAAGCCATGAAATCAGCATATCAACGCTCGCGGACGGAACATATTCTTTCCATGTTGTTTGCGTGGATAAATCAAGCAACAGGAGCGCGGAAAAAGTTATCGAGACCAAGATAGACACTCCTGTTATTGATATCGAAGCGCCGGTAGTGACAAATAGAACCGTCGGATACCAGACGGTGAATGACCCGGTCTTGTGGGTGGAAACCAGCAAGGATTCGGAATGCGAGTATAGCGCCGGACTTTTCGATTGGGGCGAAGGCACGAAGTTTAAGGATGACGGGGTTATCGTCCATAAGACCGAATTAAGCGATCTTCCCAACGGCCAGCACGGTTATTATGTGATTTGCAACCGGCTTTCCAACAATAAGACCAGCCCTAAGGGTTACCAGATAATTTTCACGGTCAATACGGTTGCGGATACGGGTGTTTGTGCCAGCTTGGTTTCCAATGACCGGAAAAATGATAGCAATCGCGACTCAAGGAATATCGGGGCGGATTCGGTTTATCCATGGCAGTCGGTTGAGACTGGAACGCGTGAGATTTTTGCCAAGGTTGATTGGTATGGCGGTTATCAATTCACATCCGAGAAGGACGGCCAGGTAACGCAATTGTGCGGTTATTTTGATACCGGCGTTAAAAATAAAATTGCTTTGTATAACGGCACTTTCAGCGAACTGGCGAGTACCGAGATAACCGGCGACGGGAAGTGGAAATGCGCAGATGTCGATCCGGTGGAAATAAAGATGGATGGCCGTTACTACGTTATTACGCGGGTCAAGAATAATTCGATGTATTTTGAATACAATGAATCGGGGCTTTTCCCGGTCGATGCCGGCGGCGTGGTCATTGAAAGCGGCATCCGGCAGACGTTTGTCAACGGCAAATTTAAAACTGATATTGTTAAATACGATTACATGATTTTTGGCCTGGTTGATGTCAAAATCAACTTCAAGCCTCTTATAAATTCGGGCCCGGAAATAACATCGGTTGGACCGAGCGGCACGGTCTATGATTCAAACACTTCGATCACCGCGTCTACGGAGGCCGGTTCAACTTGCCGCTTTGGCCGGGAAGATGTCGATTACGCGGATATGCCATATTCTTTGCCTAAAGTTACCGAAGGATCTTATAGCCAGAAAGTATGCGGTCTTGAAGATGGCAACTATACCTTCTATGTCCGTTGCGAGGATGTATCCGGCGAAGAGAACAACGCGTCAAAGCCGCTTCGGTTCATGGTGGAGCAGTAACCAATTTTCATTTCACCAAAAAAGAAGAAGGCCGTTCCGTTTCCCGTTTTCCGCCTTTTGCCATCCGGCGGAAGCAAATTATGGCGGGAAACGGACGGCAAGGTTTAAAAATCCGTAACTCCCTTAGGTGCAAGCCTGAGGGTTACAGATTTCGAGGATTCCTTGAGCGGAATATTAATTCCGCTCCCGCCGAAAAAGTATTTTTGTCGGAAGGTAACCCGAAAGCGCATGGCGCTTCAAGGGGCGCCCCCTTTGGTCGATCCGCAGGGTTAATGCCCTGCGGCATCGAAATACATTAGATGTATATTTTTTAAAAATGAATATGAAAAGACAAGTATTGTTTCTGCTGGCGGCTTTTTTGGCGGTTTTTGCCAATCCGGTTTTCGCGCAAGAGGCGGACGCGCAGAAAAGCTATGACCTGAAGTTAAATTACAGCAACCGGGTTTTATCGCTTTCAGAAGTTGGTCTTAAAGATTTTCCGCCCGTCAACCAGATTGTGCCGGACGGGAGTGGCTGGCATAGCCGGATTTTGACGATAGACGGTGATTTGATCCATGCGTTTGATTTTGCCATCCCGGCGATCGCTTGCCACGACCAGCCGGACGCGGCCAGCAGCACCCTTGCGGGTTGTGCCGGCCAGGACACCGCAGATTTTGTTTTAAATGTTCCATATTATAAAAATGGCGCATCGATCGAGATACGATCGCCGGGCGGGGAGCAATCATTTACCGTGGATACGGCGCGGTTTGCCGATCTTTGCGGGGATAATATATGCGAAGCCGGTGAGAATCATACGGTTTGCGGCCAAGATTGCCGCTCCGGGGTTAAGGATGGAACGTGCGATGGCGTAAAGGATGGAACATGCGATTTTGATTGCGCCGCGAAGAGCGACTCCGATTGTTTCACGAAAGATATGTTTACTGTCGCATACTGGGCGGCAGCTTTGTTGTTGGCCGCGGTGGCCGGCCTTTCAGGGTTCATGATCTATAAACGCCGCAAGTCCGGTGCCGGGGAAGAAATAAATTAAGTTCTTGCGTCGGGGTATTAACCCCGCCGCAACCAGAGGATGTTTCCTCCAAGATTACTTGAGTTTTACTAAGGACTCCTCATTCTTTTTGTTCCCCGTAACAAGCTGACGGGGTATAAAAAGAATTAACTGAGGCAACCATAATTTTAAAACATCCAATCAATCCAATTATGAAGAATATATTTTTTTCATCACAGCATAAACCAGGCTGCCGCGCTTTGCGGAAAATAAACGCCGTGTTGTTGCTTTTTGCGATTGTTGGAAACAGTTTTCTTCCGTTGGCGGCTGAATCCAGGTCCGTGGCCGCGGACCAGCCCGCCGGCAATTATCTTTGGCAATCGGTTGAGGAAGGGGAAGCGGGCGGGGTTGAAATCCGGGGGCAGTTTGCCGGATACCAATTTACGGCATCAAAAGATTCTTACGTTTTCGAATTGTGTGGTTTTTTCAAGGGTACCCATTCGGTTAATTTATATGATGAATCGTTCAAAATGCTGGCCAGCGCTCCGATCACCGGCTATGAACAATGGAATTGCGCGGTGATCGCGCCGGCGCCGGTTGCAAAAGGCAAAAAATATTTTGTGGCCGCGGAAATGGTTATGGGGCCAATTTATTACCGCTCGGGAAAGGCGAATTTATTACCGCGGAGAAATGCTGACGCGGTCATCCAGGCGGGAATAACCCAGCAGACCAGTTTTCCGTTCGGAACCGAGTTGAAATCGGCATCCGACCGGGTTTTCGGCCTAGTTGATGTCAAGATCGCTTCCGGGAAAATTGCCAAAGAAATTGCTAAAAAATTGGGTGCCAGCCTGGCCAAGGCGGTTGAAATTGAAACCGGCGTTTCCGCTGGAAACGCGATCGATAATAGCGGGGAAAGCGGGCGCAATTGCGCCGCCGGCAAATGCATCGTTTGCGGCGATTCGGATTGCTGGATCGCTGCCGACGCGGAATCCAAGGACCAAAAAGGAGACACTTTTATCCAGACTTGCCAAAATGGTTTTTGTTATAGCTGCACCAATAGCGTTTGCGCAAAAACCGACGTGGCGGGAGCTGTGAAGACCGGCTATTTCGTAAAAAATTGTGTTGATAATAAATGCACAAATTGTTTGAACGACAAATGCAACGAGAGCGGCGGACAAATGCCGGAATATTTTTATCAAGGTTGGGGCGGCGCCGGTGTGGGATCAATTGGCGGCAGTATTATTGGCGGCAGTTGGGGCGGATCCGCCTGGGGCTTTGGCGGCAGCGGCGGCGGGGATTTTGGCGGCAGCGGGGATTTTGGCGGCGGCTATACTATAGCAACCGCAATTGCGTCAAAAGAGGCCGAAATTAAGGAGGCTTTTACGAGAGGGATCGATGCCAACGCACTCATAAATGGTTTGGTTGAATATCTTAATTCGGAAAGCGTGCAGCAATACGCGGCCACTAACCCCCAGTTCGCGCAATCCGTGACGGTACTTTCGACCAATGTCCAAAACGGGAATTACAATAACGCTTCAATTGTTAAAAGCATTAATCAATTATCAAAGAATATTGCTACGAATGTTCCCGGGACGGGAGGATTGCAGACAAAACCGCCGACGCAAACCGCGGCGGAGCGCGCCCAAGAGCTTATTAAAGATATCACCTCCGGACTGAATACCGGAAAAGAGGGTACCGCAGCGGATCCTTCCAAGAGCGCGGCGAACCGGGCATCCAGCCTGACCACCGGATGGGGGGAGAAGATGAATGCCCCGGTA
>Ga0172379_10004885_pt1 | contig 19265 bp, 14 predicted proteins | sample GrowelOW334metaG_FD_119756 | JGI IMG/M metagenome (GOLD analysis project Ga0172379, IMG submission 119756) | Groundwater microbial communities from an aquifer near a municipal landfill in Southern Ontario, Canada - Groundwater well OW334 metaG | ecosystem: Environmental > Aquatic > Deep...
GATCGAACTTATCAGCCTGGATCTGAAAAAAGGGATGAAAACCGCTTTTCGCGATCTGGTGAAATCCCTGGTTTCCAAAGGTTTCAAACGACAGAATATGGTGACTGCCGCAGGTCAGATCGCAGTACGGGGCGGGATTGTGGATATTTTCCCGTTCGGGAGCGAAATCCCTTACCGTGTCGAGTTCTGGGGTGATGAAATCGAATCCATCCGCACGTTCTCAACATCGAGCCAGCGGTCTCTTTCCCTGGTTGAACAATTCCGTATCATTCCGCCTGATGAATTTGTTACCGAAGCCGGTATTAACGCTTCTGATGAACGAAGGATGAAAACCATCGAAGCAGATGCCGGAATCGATCTTTCCCGAATCCGTAATGCGATACGCGGCGGGGAAAGGCCGAACGGGCTTGAGCAGTATCTTCATGTGGTTTTTGGAGCGAGAGCTTCCCTTGTTTCATACTTTTCGGAGAGTGACTGTGCCCTTGTTTTCGACCCCCATCGCTGCATGCACGAGATAGACCGCCGGTTTGAACATGCCTCGGTCATGTGGGAAAGGCAGCGTCAGGATGATCCCGATCTTCCTTCACCGAACTATTTTTATCCTTCTTCCCGTGATATTATGGATAGCCTGGGGAAGATGCTCCTGGTTGAAAACCATGATATTCGCCCTTCTTCCTCATCAGTCATAGAGTTCGATATCATTTCTTCCCGTCAGTATCAGGGAAGCATGGAGGAACTTAAAAAGGATATACAGTCCTCTCACGGGAAAGGAATGGTCTGCTCCATCGCCTGTGATAACAAGGGGCAGGCTGACCGTTTGAACGAGTTGCTGGAAGAGGTCGAGGGTTGTTACTCAATAGGGATTGCACGGCTTTCAGGCGGATTTTCCGATGCATCGTCCGGACTTTTCCTTCTGACCGACCATGAAATATTCAGCCGTCATCTGCGAAGGGTGCGGTACAGGAAATTCAAAGACGGTGTGCCGATAACAGATTATCGTGCGCTTAACATGGGCGATTTCATCGTGCATGTTGACTACGGGATCGGCAAATATATGGGGTTGAGGAGAATCAGTACCGGCGGAGTCGAAAAAGACTGCCTTTTCATCCAGTATAAAGGGACCGATCAGCTTTTTGTTCCTGTAGAGCAGCTCAAGCGGATCAAGAAGTATACCTCGGAAGAGGGCGTTCTTCCCATAGTTACCAAACTGGGGGGGACTTCCTGGGAAAATCTGAAAGCCAAAACGAAAAAATCCATCCAGCGCATGGCGGAGGATCTCCTGCGGCTTTATGCGGAACGAAAAACTCTTCCCGGACATTCTTTCAAACCCGACGAGCATATGCTGCGGGCGCTTGAAGATTCCTTTGTATACGAGGAAACCCCCGATCAGCTGCAGTCATGGTCCGAAGTCCTTGCCGATATGAAAGTTCCCGCCCCGATGGACCGTCTTATCTGCGGCGATGTCGGTTTCGGAAAAACGGAAGTAGCCATACGCGCCGCTTTCTGCGCTGTCCTTGACGGCAGGCAGGTGGCTGTCCTCGTTCCCACCACCATCCTCGCCGACCAGCATGACGAAACGTTCCGTGAGCGGTTTGCCGACTTCCCGGTAAAGATCGAATCCATTTCACGATTCCGGAGCCCGGCAGAACAGAAATTGATCCTTCAGAGACTGGCAGAAGGAAAAGTGGACATCATCATCGGCACTCACCGTCTGCTCTCGAAGGATGTGCTTTTCAAAAATCTGGGACTTCTGGTTGTTGATGAGGAACAGCGTTTTGGTGTCCGTCATAAGGAGCGGATAAAAAAAATACGAAGGAATGTGGATGTGCTTTCCATGAGCGCTACTCCGATTCCACGGACATTGAACATGTCCCTTCTGGGCGCACGGGATATATCTTTTATCAATACGCCTCCCCGTGACCGTTACAGCGTCCATACCGAAATCATTCCGTTCGAGGAAAAATCTCTGGTTGAAGCGGTAATGAGGGAAATCGACCGCGGCGGTCAGGTATTTTTTGTCCACAATCGGGTGTCTTCCATCAACAGCATGGCAGCTTACCTGCGTACACTTATGCCGAGTGTCAGCATAGGAGTGGCTCACGGCCAGCTTCCGGAAAAGGAACTGGAACGGATCATGCGTGATTTTCACGGCGGGAAATTCCAGATTCTGGTTTCCACCATGATTATCGAAAACGGCCTTGATATTCCAAGCGTGAATACCATCATCATCAACCGTTCCGATACCTTCGGCCTTTCCCAGCTTTACCAGCTTCGGGGGAGAGTCGGAAGGTCAAACAGGAGAGCATATGCCTATCTCCTGGTGCCGCCTAAAATTCCCCTAACCAAGATCGCCCGTCAACGTCTGAAAATCATCGAGGAATTTGCCGATCTGGGGAGCGGTTTCAAAATTGCAATGCGTGATCTGGAAATCCGCGGCGCGGGGAACATTCTCGGCACCGAGCAGTCCGGATTTATTGCCGCTGTGGGTTTTGATCTGTATAATGATCTTTTAAAGGAAACCATTGCTGAATTGAAGGGTGAAAAAGTGGAGCGTCCCCCCGAGGTAGAGATCAATCTCAAGGTTGACACCTATATCCCCGAGGAATATATTGCGGATGCCGGAGAGCGGGTGCTTTTTTATCGTAAACTTGCGGAAACGGTTTCTGTGAACGAGGTAAAAGCCATCTCCGAAGAGTTGATCGATCGATTTGGGCGTTCCCCTGTTCAGGTGCTCAATCTTCTCGATTTGACCTATATCCGGCATTTTGCCGCGAAAGGGGGAATAACCGAGATTTCTGCACAGGATCATGAAGTAGTGATGGGAATTCCTGAAACTATTGAAGTCACAAGAGCGTCTGTGGAAGAGATGGTAAGAAAATCTCCGGTGAGATTGAATTTTTCATTTCAGGGTGGGATGAAAGTCAGTTTCAGACCTCCGGAGGACGATCACAGCTCTCTTGGAGAGATAAAAAAGGTCTTGCAGGCAATCATAGACTAATGTATATTCAATCATTATATATTAATCTTTTTACATTACCGGGTACGCAGGTATAGGGGAAAGAATTTGAATAATTACGATAATACAAAGCATGCTGTTATTGCAGAGAGGAAGCAGGCGGCAGTGACAGTGAACGATAAAGGAGGGAATTCATGCCACGGTATTTGATAAACTTGACGTGTGGACTGATCCTTTCCATTGCCTATTTCGGTTGTTCGGGAAAAAGCGAAAATAATGAGGCAAATGAAAAAGTTTATGCCAGGGTCAATGATGCCAAGCTGACCGAATCGAGTCTTCAGGCGCTTGTCCCGAAGGATTTCTATGACAAACTTACGGCAGAACATAAAAAGGAAATCATCAGCGAGTGGGTGAACAATGAGCTTCTTTATCAGGAGGCGTTACGTCAAAAAATAGACAAAAATCCGGAAATTGCACGGATCATCGAAAATTCGAAGCGGACATTATTGAGTAACGAATTGCTCGAATCCAGCGCGGAGAATGCTAATACTCCTTCCGAAAAAGATATGCGTAAATATTACGAGGAACACAAAGACAATTTCGTCCTTCAGAGTTCGGAATACAAAGTGAGATATGCGCTTTTCGAGGAAAAAAAGAAGGCTGACTATTTCTGGAAGAAAGTAAAAGGGAAAGCTGACTTTTCCGAACTGGCAAAGGAAGAATCCAAAGACCCAAGCGCGCCAAAGGGCGGCGACATCGGTATTATAAACGAAGAGTCGGTTGATCCTCAGATTTGGCGGGCAATTATTGATACGGTCTCAAAATATGGTTTGGGAAAAATTTCGAACCCCTTTAAAGTTTCTGATGGCTGGGCCTGTGTTATCGTTGATGATAAATCCGAGGCCGGCGGTGTCAAACCTTTTGAAAAGGTGCGGGACCAGATTCTGGATATTTATAGTGTCGAAAAACGTGAAGAAGCACGAAGCGCCCTTTTAAAGAAACTTGCTGCAAATGCGAAAATAAAATACTATTAAAATGTATTACCCCGAGAGGAATTCATTTCAAATGAAAAAAGGATTATCTTCCGTACTTTATGCGGGTGCATTGTTTTTGCTTCTGCTGGAGAGTGTACAGGCCAAAGAACAGATGGTGGACAGGGTCGTCGCAGTGGTGGGTGACCAGATCATTCTGCTCTCCGAGGTACAGGCACAGATCGAGGCGCAGATGATGGCGCGAAAACTGGATTACAACAGTTCGCCGCAGGTTCTCTCCGCTCTGCAGGATGAAATTATCCAGGCGATGGTAAATGATCAGCTTCTCCTTGTCAAGGCAGAACGGGATTCGGTGATTCCCGAGCCAAAAGATGTTGATACCACAGTGAAGAATATGATGCTGAATATACGGAAGCAGTTTCCCGATGATGCCACCTATAAAAAGGCGCTGGATGAAAACGGCTTTTCCGAAGTGAAATTGAGGTACATGTTTAACAAGATGGCCAAGAAAAACGTTATTCAGCAGATGATGATCGATAAGATCAGGCAGGGGGTATCTCTACCCCCGCAGGAGCTGGAAGCCTGGTATGCCGCCCATAAGGATTCACTTGAAAAGGTTCCTGAACAATTTAAACTAAGCCATATCATGATGGCCCCGAAAATATCGGAAGAAAAGAAAAAAGCGGCGCGGGAAAAAATAGAAGGCATTCTCCAGCGTATAAAGGCGGGCGAGGATTTTGCCGAACTGGCAAAAAAATATTCAGAGGATACGGCTACTGCTGCTGGCGGCGGCGACATCGGAGTATATTTTAAAAAGAGCGATTTTGACGAACGGTTTACTGTTCCGGCCTTTTCACTGAAGAAGGGAGAAGTTTCCGGAATTATTGAGACAGGGCTTGGTCTTCACCTGATAAAGGTTGAAGATATCCGTGGAAATGAAATCCGCGCCCGTCATATCGTTATTATTCTTAAACCTGATTCCGATGATGAAAAGGGTACAATCGACAAGCTGAAAAAAATCCGTGATGATGTTCTCGCCGGAACAATTTCTTTCGCGGATGCCGCCAAAGAGTATACCGAGGATGAAACCACCCGTGATTTCGGGGGACAGATGCGCTGGCTGTATGTTGGTGATCCTGAAATTCCTGTATCGTATGTCCGTGAAGCGGCGCAGATAAAAAAGGGAGAAATCTCGCTGCCCTTCCGTGATGAGTCAGGGAATTTTCACATTGTCAAGCTTGATGACCGCAAAGAAGCTCATGTCCTCAACCTTCAGTCTGATCGCTCCTCAATTGAGTCAATGGCGAAACAGGACAAAGTCATTAAGGAATTCAACCGTCTTTTTACTGTTCTCAGAAGTGAAACATTCATCGATATTCGTATGGAATGAATCTCGATTCCTGGCCGAAGAAATGATTTTTCTATTCTTTATACCCCAGATGTGTAAAAGGTGGACGCTACGCCTTTTGATAGTTCTACCATATGAATCAAGTACAGGGTGACAAGCGGATGAATATTCGAATGAGCGGATTGCGGGAAAAATTAAGATTTCATGCTCCTCAGGTAAGCAAACCGTATTCAGAGCTTGCACAGTTCTACGACCGTATGATGGATCATGTGGATTATAGTTCCTGGGCAAATTATATATCTTCGCTTTTTCACCATTTCAATAAAGATGTCCATTCTATTTTTGAGACAGCCTGCGGAACCGGCAGTCTTGCAGTGGAACTGAATAAGCTGGGGTATGAGCTTACCTGTATGGATGCATCCCCGGATATGGTCAGAATGGCTGCGGGCAAATTCAAAGAAAAAGGCATACCGCTCCGGCTTCTGGCCGGGAATATGCAATCGATTCCGGTCAAAGCCGAATATGATGCGGCGATCTGCATCTATGATTCTATCAATTACATGGTGAATCCATCCGATTTTCACAAAGCGATTTGTGAAGCGGCTTCGGTAATCCGGAGAGACGGATTGTTCGTATTCGATGTCTGTACGGTAAAGAATTCCGAGCTTTTTTTCGATGACCGTGATGTATCTGAGTTTTTTGAGGATATAGAGTACGACAGGAGATGCAGATATGATCCCAACAAACGCATCCAGAAAAACTTTTTCATCATCCGTGACCTGGGCAAAAAACAAATGACCGAAAGTCATAGCCAGAAAATATATTACCTGGAGGAAGTTGCGGAGATGATACAGGGTTCGGATTTCCGTGAGATAGGGAGATTTGAAGATTTGAGCTTTGATCCGGGAACTGAGGATTCTGAACGTGTTCATTTTGTCCTTGAAAGAAGGTAGTAACATTTGAAATCTGGAAAATAAGATATCATAAAGAGACGCAAGCGAATCTGTCTCGGATTTCAACCGAAGAGGAGTACATGATAAGACTGGATTCAGTCAGTCTCGTTTTGAATAAAACCAGAATTCTGGAGAATATCAGCTTCCAGGTCGGGAAGGGAGAACTGGTTTATCTGACTGGACCATCGGGAGCGGGTAAGAGTTCAATTTTGAAACTCATTCATTTTGATATTCTTCCGACCGGTGGAACGGTAAATGTGCATGGTTTTGACACTCGAAAAATATCCGGGTCGCAAAGGCCATACCTGCGGCGGAAGATAGGTTTCGTTTTTCAGGACTACAAACTGCTCAATGATAAAACAGCTTATGAGAATGTTGCATTCGCAATGGAAGTTACAGGTGCGAATGAAAATTCCGTCAGGCAAAAAACACTCCATGCTCTTAATGTAATGGGCATCAGCCACCGTCTCAATCATTATCCCCGCGATTTGTCCGGCGGAGAATGCCAGCGGATTGCAATCGCCCGTGCTTTTGTCCACGAACCCCTTATAATTCTCGCAGATGAGCCCACCGGGAACCTTGATGAAGAAAATTCCTGGGCCATCATCGAACTCCTTGAAAAAATCAATTGCAGCGGCGCCTCAGTTCTCATCGCCACTCACAAAACCGAATATACCAAAAGAGAAAACAACCGTATCATTCGGATAAGTGAGGGGAGGCTGGCAGATTGAAAGCGCTCAGAGAGGCTTTAAAGGAGACTGCACGGACTCCTTTCAGGACATTCACAACCATTCTGACCATTGCTCTTGCAATGCTTCTTCTTGGGGTATTCGGTTTTATCACTGCCTATTCATACGGTTTTGCAAACAATGTAAAAAAAAGCGAAGAGATCAGCGTATATCTGAAAGACGATTTATCCAACGCCGATATGCTTGCTCTTGATTCAGCCATATCATCGATAACCGGGGTCGGGACAACAAAGATAGTGAGCAAGGAGGATGCGGCGAGAGAGTTTGAAAAAATGTTCGGGAACAATCTCCTCTCTTCGCTGGAAGATAATCCGCTTCCCCGTTCGATACAGATAGTGATGGCGCCGGGCTATAGAATGGTGAAAAATTTCGAAACCGTCGCGAACCGGATCACTCCCATGAAAGGAGTGGATACTGTTGAGTACGGAAGAGAATGGATTGCAAAAGCCGAGACCTTCCTTCTTCTTTTGCTCGGGGTGGAAACCGTTCTTTTTCTGCTCGTTATTGTTTCCAGCATCCTTATCATCGCCAATACTATCGGACTTGCTGTAGTTGCCCGGCATGATACCATTGAGGTTATGAGGCTGGTCGGCGCAACCGAAGGTTTCATTCGGCTTCCCTTTTATCTGGAGGGAATAGTCCAGGGGCTGTGCGCCGGAATTATTGCTTCAGCCATTCTCGTCGGGGCCTGTTTCTGGATGGAATACAACATCCCTGATTTGAGCCTCTATCTTTATATGGCGGGCGCAGGGGCGATGGATTTTCGCGGCCATGAATGGTACATTACGTCTCTGATTCCTCTGGGGGCTTTTCTTGGCTTGCTTGGAAGCTTTCTTGCGGTCAGGAGAACGATATAATGGGAATACCCCGTTTTGGCTTCGTGCCTGCCGGAATGCTTGTCCTCGCTTTTGTCCTCAACTGTCAGGTTTTCGCTCAGCAAAATTTACCGAAAACCACCCGTGATAGAATCGATAAAATTCAACGGGATATCGAGAGAACCAAAACTGAGATCGAAAAAGCCGAAAAAGACCTGCGTAAAATGAAAACACGGAAAGCCTCGGTCCAGGACGATCTGAAACTTGCAGAAAAGAAAATAAAGGCAACGCAGAATAACCTTCTCATTCTCCAGAATGAGGAAAGAATTCTGAAAGCCGAAGAAGAAGCGGCGCGGCTCCGTAAAGACGATGCCTCACGGTTCCTGGCTTCCCGCTCGGAGGAATATAAAGCCAGAATTCGATCAATGTATTGCCGTCAGAAGATTTCGGCGTTCGAGGTATTTTTTTCCGCCGGTTCCATGTCATCTCTCCTTCGGGGGTTTACCATGCTCCGGTCGCTGGCTGCGGCTGATATGAATGTTTTGAACGATATCCGCTATCAGAACGGTATCATCAAATCCGAAATGGAGAACATTCAGGCCGCCCTCGGGGCCAAAGTCGCAATGGAGCGTGCGAAAGAGAAAGAGAAAAATAGTTTGGCAAACGCCAAACGGAAGCGCGAGCTGCTTCTGGCCGAGATAAATAGCTCTCTCAAAAGCCAGGAGGAGAAAATTCTCAAATGGAACAGAGAATACGAGCAGTCCAAAGCGGTAATGGATCGGCTCCTGCAGGAACAAATTTCGAAGAATGAGAAAATATCGGTTCCGCAGTCTCTCCGCAATTATACATTTGCAAGCCGAAAAGGGAAACTACCCTGGCCGGTCAATGGGAAGGTTCTCAATAATTTCGGGAAAACAGTAGACCCGAAAACTGGAACAGTCACCATCAATCGCGGGGTTGAGTTCGAGGCCAAAAGGGGTGAGCAGGTATGCGCCGTTGGTTCCGGTCAGGTTGTCAAAACCCAGTCAATCCGTGGTTATGGAAACTATATCATGATCCACCATTTTCCGAATTATTACACGATCTATGCTCATCTGTCCGACTTTCTGGTAAACGAGGGCGATATCGTCCGTGAGGGCGATGTAGTCGGGCTTGCCGGAAGCACCGGATTGATCGATGATCGAAATCCCCAGATCCTCATTGAAGTGCTTCATGGAAGAACCCCGGAAAATCCGCTTTCCTGGCTGAAACCGAACAAAAATCCGGCCGGTTCGTAATGTTTCATCATATGCTGTCATATTTGGTAAATACTAAGCCTTTTGCAAAAGTCTTTTTATACATAAAAAAAGAAGGCGAGTTATTAACTACAGCCCCCTATCCCTCTGTCCCTTTCCGCGTTGCGGGAACTTCGTTTACCCCCGGAGGGGGCAAGGGAAGTCATTGCTCCACAGTCGCTTCCTGCCCCCTCCGGGGGAAGGTTGTCCTAAGGACAGAAAGGGGGCTGCTTCCAACAATCTCGACTTTTGCAAAAGCCTCTACTAAGTACCGTGATTTGTCATAACCATCCGGCTGTGAGCAAATTAGTCCGAAGAATTTCCCACACCTTGCTGCAGGGTTGTTCATTCCGGTAAGAAATTATACTCTCGCTATTTCGCTGTGACTACAGTTTCCTTTTTCCGTGACATTCGCATCCGTACGATGTGAATGGCCATGCCGCCCACGATCAGCATGAGCCCCTGGAGTGAGTACATGGGGATCGACATGCCGAGAAACAGGTGGAAGAAAAGAAGGGATATGAACGGCACCAGGTAAAGTACTCCTGTGAGGAGAGATACATCATCGGTGGAACCCTGCGCGGTCAGCCAGAGGAAAATTCCCAGTACATTGACTGCAATACCGTTGTAGAATATCCCGGCAATCTCAACAGGGATAATTGGAATGAGAAATTCTCCCCTTCCCGCGAGTATGAGAAACAAGAGAATTGCGCTGTAGAAGTGAAAAAAGAACAGAGAAGTAATTCGGTCGAAAGCTGCTTTCTCGGAGAAAACGCTGAACAGTCCGAATGATATTCCGGCTCCTATGGCGCAGAAATAGCCCGGTATATATGAGGGTTCAAAGGTAAGAAAAGTCCCGCCTGAGATAACGAGCGCCGCTCCGCAGAATCCCATGATTATCCCGAAAAGCTTGGAAAATCCTCCGGACTGGCCGAGAACAGGGATAGCGAAAAGAGCGATGAACACCATGTAGGTGGATTGAAGAACGCTTGCCTCCGGAACAGGAGAGGTGGAGTACGCTGTATATTTCAGAAGGAAGTACAGGCCAAATCCAAGGAGGGAAATAATAAAAAGCCTGATATGATCAATCATGCGGTAAGAGAGTAGTTCCTGAACTCTTCCATGATAAAAAAGATATGCAAGAACTCCGGCAGCGCCGCACACGCAGCTCCATGCGCCAAAAAGCAGCGGAGAAAGGAATCTGAGAGAAACTACTTCTACAGTACCTGCGGTGCCCCACAAAAGAACTACCAGAGTAATATACATCCATATACGGAAGGGTATTTTTGCTTTTAAAGAATGGGTATGGTTATACACTTAACCTCAGGTATTGGAGAAGCATGAAAGGTAAAATCTAAAGAGGCTTTTGCAAAAGTCGTTCTTCAGATGACAAAGAAGTAAAGTTTCTTAACTACAGCCCCCTATCCCTCGATCCCTTTCCCCCGAAGGGGGCAAGGGAAGTCGTAGCGCCACAATCATATCCTGCCCCTTCTGGGGAAAGGATGTCCGCAGGACAGGAAAGGGGCTTCATCAAATAAGCTCGACTTTTGCAAAAGGCTCTAAAGTCTGAGATTTGAAATAAAAACGACGGGACTTTTAGTTTTTACACTTTTAGCTGATAAGCCATCACTTTTTTACTTCAAAACCCTCGATATCACCTGTTTTTGAGTATTTCACGTCAGATACCTGTCTGACTGTTCTTCCCCCGGCAGCTTTTGAATAGAGCGCATTCAATGTATCGACAGAAGGCGTCGGGCCGGCGAAGATATCCACTGTATACCGGATCATTTCTTTTGAGGTCGGGTCTTTCCGGCCTGTCACCGTGTTATGAATATCTACCCAGGCATTGCAGAGACCGAACGTAGACTGCGCTCCAGTGGAAGGAAGCCATTCTCCCCGGCGATAGAGGATGTTGCCTCGGGAAGGGCTGTTGCCAAGAATCCATACTGTCCCGTCCGCGCTGTCAGGGCAGCGGCTGATGCCCTCATCTCTGGTACCGTACGTGGAATAGTAACCGGAGCGGTCTTTTTCCGTAATTGTTTTGAATCTGCCTGTCCATGCGCCTGTTCCCACGCGGTCGAAAACGCCGTCTTTGTTCAAAAAAACCACATCACGGTAGTGGAAAGTCCTTCGATAGACATTGTCGAACGGATACAGGTCGCAGTATTCGATCGTGCTCCAGCTTTTCCCGTCATCCAACGGAGTGAAATCGGCGCGGATATCGAATGCGATTCGTCCGGGAAAATAGTTTGCATTCACCTCATACACAGAAAGACCAGAACCCAGAAGGTTCACTCCGGTGTAGATGAATTGAACAGATTCCGGGCCGTTTTCTGTGATGGAGAATCCACGGGTCTGGTTCATGAATGTGTCGTTGTTCACTCCGTTCTTTATCCAGTAAAGAGGCAGTTTTGCCAGCGCAAAGTCTTCTTTGCCGGGAAGAGTTACATGATATAACTCCCCCTGTTTTTGATGAAAACGGAAGAGAGGTTTTCCGGTACAGGCATCGGTCCACGCCTCATAGGTTTCGAGGTCGGAATACATCTGATACACCATCTGGATTCCGGGTTTACGAGAGAGAGCCACCGTGGCTTTTGTTCCTCTTCCCACTTTCAACGCTATTGCGCCGTACCGTGCAGGCCCCGTTGTTTCCTTGAGCATTGATACCATCGGGTCCTCAACAAGGTCACCATCATTGAACAAAGAGAGCGTGGCTTTCTCGCCGTTCACTTTTACCATACAGGCATTCTTTCCCTGAAGATTCCAGAACCTGAGAAAAATCGGCAGGTCATAATTTCCGGATGTATTATCGAAAACGACTTCTGAATTTTTTCCCCCGGTATCTACCTCATACACTCCTTCAATTTCATTGTAATATTTGAACTCGCCGTTTTTAACCTGCGGTTTTATCGAATTCTGATGCAATTTCCAGAGCTCTTCCGCCTTTTCGGAGTTTGCGCCGAGGAACACTGCCATGATTCCGTTGAGCGCGGTATATGAGCCCTCGGGAACTTTCAAACTATCGCCGTTCAGCCAGAGAAAATCAAGTTTCTGCACTCCGGTTCCGGCATAACGAACAAGCAGGCCGGAGTTTTTGCTCATTTTCCAGGTGAGCGGATTCCCACGCTGGGTGATCCATGCCGGCCATTTTTCATAAAGCTCGTCGGTTTCGGGATTTTTATCGATCTCATTCAGGTAAAGCCAGCCGGGATAATTTCCGCGCAGCCATCCTATCTTGGTCGAGGATCGTTCGGAATTATTCATCAGAATGCTGAATCCATTCGCATCATCCCCGAAAGGCTCAAAACGCATGCTTTCTTTTGGCATGATCTGAGAACCTCTCAGGAGCAGTTCGGCGCTGCTGCCCGGAACAGCGTTTTTCAATCCTGCGCTGACGATAGTATCCCCATTGTTTACATAATCAAGATAAAGGCTGGGAACCAAAAACACGCGCTCGTTATACACATAGATATCGAGTGACCCGCTGCCGTGTGGGACGCCATCCTGCGTCATCATGGTAAAATAAACCCGCGCAGCCACTCTTCCCGGCCCCTGATCGATGATCTGAAGGGTTGCGGCGCTGTCAAAAGTCTGATCGAGTTCGACCGATTGCCCCTTGCTCCGGATGGTCGCGTGGAGCCCGGCATTCATCAACACGGCATTTGATGTATCGAGTTTTTTGTTAAGGCCGGCTGACTGCCCGATCATATATATGGACATCCCGTTCGAACCATCCAGCACAACAGCGGTGTTATCGCAGGAAAGAACGTGGAATTTTCCGCTGTGGACTACCGGAGCGGACAGCTCCGGATAGGGAATTGGAATTTCCGCCGCGAAAGCGGAAAATGTGAAAACCGCAAGGCCGGATAACGCAAGAAAAAGGGACCTCATAATTTTCCTTTCGATAATGAATTAAATAAATTATACAAATTTATAAATATTCCTTGACAAAATGGAATATAATATGTTTTCTTACTGAGTATATACAAAATAGCAAATATGGCGGAGAAAGATGAAATGAAAATCAAGGTTCTCATTTCCGAAAATCAACCCATGCTGAGAGAAGGGATTTCAGTTCAGTTGGAAGCTGAAAAAGATATTGTTTTGATCAGAAATCCTGCTATGAACGAATCGATTCTTGAATCATTGAACCTCCATACCCCTGATATCCTTATTTCTGATTTCAATAAGGATGGGTATTTTGATTTCGAAATGCTTAAAAAGATCGTGAAAAAGTATGGAGATAGGGTGCGCACTATCGCTTTTACGGAAAATACGAAAAGATCAACACTCCATAATTTCTTATATTTTGGCGGATATGGTTTTTTAACAAAAGACTGCGAAAAGGAAGAGATAGTAAAAGCGATACGGTCTGTATATCAAAAGGATTTCTATATCTGTTCCCGTCTTGCAGGAAAATTAATACATGAATTCAGCATCACTACGCCTCCCCCTCCTGACAAAACAAGTTTAGAAAAGCTATCCAGCCGTGAGACCGAAATTCTCCGGCTTTTTAAAAAAAAGAAAACAACCAAAGAAATTGCCTCATACCTCGATATCAGCCTCAGTACGGTCAAACTGCATGTTAGACATATCAAGGACAAATTGGGAGTTCATGACCTGCACGAGTTAAAAATGATGTTGATCTATTCTGATATTGATTAATAAATTCCCCGCCTTATCATACTCAAGGACAAATATCCCCCAGCCGCTCAGCGCGGCTACCCCCTTTTTAAGGGGGTATAAAGAGTAAAGAATGAATTATCCCCTTAACAAGGGGAGATGCCGTCAGGCAGAGGGGATTTTCTTCCTCAGCGGTATGATAAATATATTTTATGAATTATCCGGATTAGAATAACTAATCTTTTAGATTAGTGAAAATAAACCTTTGAATTAGTAAAAATAAACTTTTGGAGTAGAAAAAATAAACCTTTTGGGTATTGACATATTAATAAATAATGTATTTCTTTTATATCGTAAGTTCTGATAATCGATTTATCAAGGGAGAAGCATGGAATAATTCAGTAAAAAATATCGCTCCGAAAGGAGAGTCGGAAAAATGAAAAACTTATTATTAAGTCTCATGCTCCTGTCATTTTTCGCGCTGCATTCTTTTTCAAACGCCGCTGATAGTTCCACAATAGCGCTCGACGAGGGAATCACACCAGTAACGCTTTCCCTGGTCAACCACAGCAATACCGATCTTTCCACTGTCGCAGTTTCCATCGATCAGACAAAACTGCCTTCATGGCTTTCCATACAGAACACTCCTCAAACGGTGAATATCCCGAAAGGCGCAAGCGGCCAGGATAAAATCCTGCTCCAATTCACCGTAACCGACGCCCCGGCGGGCGCGGAAATGATCGTTCCTCTCACACTCCGCGATTCTTATGGAAATGTCTGGAATTCGACCGTCCGCGTTCTAACCTCCGGCCTGCCGCTTCAGAATGCGCTCTACGGAAATTATCCGAATCCGTTCAACCCGACAACGACAATAAAATATTCATTAAAAGAAAATTCGAAAACATCCCTTGTCATATACAATTCCATCGGGCAGAAGATAAAAACTCTTGTCGATGCGCCTCAGGCTCCGGGGTTGCATACACTGATATGGAACGGAAAGAACGACAGGGGACAGCAGGCTGCGAGCGGAATGTATTTTATGAAGTTATCGGCAGGGAAGTTTTCACAGACAAAAAGGATGATGATGTTAGAATAGCCATCACCCTGCCCTCTCCCATAATGGGCGAGGGAGGATTGGGACGTGAAAAAATTTTTAGAAAATAAATAAAAAAGGAAATGAAAATGAGAAAAGTAATTTTCCTTGCGGCGGTTTTCTCTTTTATACCCTTATCCATTCAGGCTGTAGAGACTTTAAATTCCGTGTATTTCGAAGGCGCAGCTCCTATCGTTGTTGACGGCGACCTTTCTGACTGGGCTTTTGTAACCTCTGGGCCGGTTCCTGTAACAAATACGATATCGAATTGGTGGAATAAAAAACCTGATTCAGAAATAATCATAAAAAGCCCGGAAGATCTATCCGGTTCATTCCAGTGCTTTTATGATTCTTATAATCTGTATGTGACTGTTAAAGTTACCGATGATAAATTTATGTCCGGCAGGGAACCTTTTGCTTTCAATCTTTTTGATGACTGCGTTGAAATTTCTTTCAATGGCGACAGCGATCAGTGGTATCAAGCGGGAAATTATGGCCAGTTGAGAGTGTATGCCGATGACAAAACGGGTAAGACTTATGTCGAGATGAGTGGATTATTCCCGCCCTGGGAAACATACCCGTATATATGGGAAGAATTGGGAGTAAAAGCAGTTCTCAAACAAAACGAGCAGGGATATATCGTTGAGGCTGCTATACCCATTCATATTCTTGGGTGGACTGCATTTGAACCAAATCGCCAGATAGGATTGAATGTAAAGATAAACGATTTTGATGGAAATACCGATAAAGATTGCGCTCTGATTTGGGCGAAAGACAGCAATGAAGATGAAAATCAATGGCATAATCTTGTGTCTTTTACTACCTCTGTTTCGCAGCCGATAGATTCGCAGCCTGTTTCAAATTCGGCAGGCGACGGCAAAAACATTGTCGCAGTCTTGGGAAATCCCGATGAAGTCCAGTCTTTCGATTCAGTAAAAGAAATTTATCATGTCTATTCTCAACAAGATTATTCAGAAACGGAACGCCTGCTGAATTTATCTTCGAATAATAGCTATTGGAAAAAATTCTTTCTCGGGAATATTCGTTTTAATACGAAAAATTATAATGAGAGCGGACAAATAATGCTCAGTCTTTCAAAAGAAGTTCCTGATGAATGTTTGTCGCGTCTGGCTCTCTACAAAGCCGGACGTGCATACATGAGAGCTGGCGATAAAATGAAAGCTCTTGATATTTTTGGAGAAGTTTTATTATCAACTATCGAATGTAATGGTTCGATCGATTTTGTCACTTTTGAAATTATGCGTAAATCTATTTCAGAACTGATAAATAATGAAAATGATAATTCCCCGGTTTTAAAAAAGATGAATGAATACATTGATTCTTATATAGAAAAAATGGATAATAATCCAATTGCTGAAACAATTTACATAAGTTTCGCAAAAAATGGATTAAATCAAGCTAAAGATTACACAGCATCATTAAAACTTTTGGATAAAATAACTAATCAATCTACTAATCAGATAACTATAAATGAAATTAAGCTTGAGAAAGCAAAGTGTTATTTTTTTCTGGAAGATATGGAAAATTCATCCCAATTATGTAAAGAGATAATTAGCACTTCTGATGTTAAAATGAGTTTAGAGGCAAAAATGATTTTATTGTCAATTGAAAGAAAAATATTGCTTGAAAAGAGCAATTGATAAACATTAAAATACGTTGGAGGTTAGAAAATGAATATTAAAAAAAGTAAACCCTTTCTACTTTTGCTTTTTATTTCATTATTGTATATTTCATACATTAATATAATTACTCCTGAATTTTTTAAAGCAAACGGAAAAATTATAAGAATAGAAGAATTATCAAATATAAATGGTGGGTGTCTTTGCGGAGATTGCTATTTATATTATTATTGTAATTCTTGTACTCCTTTTTATGGTCGAGAGGCATGGGATTGCGATTGCGGGTATTATGGTGTAATACAAGAATATATAGAAATTTATCCTATGGATGAACTTGCTGGACCAAATGAGCCACATAATGCAATTATTTGTGATGGAAAGGCAGCAGCCACTTTATCACTATGTAACGCAAAAGTATGGGGTGCAGATGTATATGCTAAGTATTGTGGCTGCCCTTAATAATTTCATTTTTTAGTATGATCACTTTAAAATTTAATAGGAGATTAAAATGAATGGTATATACAATAATATTAATAGTTATGTAATGATAGCATTAGGATTATTAATTACTTTGAATTCTGTCAAATCATACGGATTTGAATTGAATGACATAATAACTATTGCTGAAATTGGAGATAATAGTATTAAAACAGGATATGGTACAATAACCTATATTATGAAAACACAACAAAATTACAAGAAAGAATTAGAGAAAAATATAAATAATAATAATATTAAAAATGCTACATATGAGTTAATAGCAGATTATAATAAAACAATAGAATTTAGATTTGATGAAAAGAGATACTATGTAGATGAAAAATGTAATGATAAAAATCCTATATATAGAGTAATAGAATCTTATGATGGAGAAAAAGTAAGCACATTAAAGTATGTAAGCGATGAAATGGGAGTTGTTAGACCTAAAGGATCAATAGATAATTATTATAACAAAAGTCAACTAGGTTTTGATCCAAGATCTTTTACAACAATTTTTGGAGAATCCGTCGCAAAATTTTTAAGAGGGAATATTCAATATATCGGCGAAGAAATAATAAAAGAAAAAAGCTATAATGTTTTCGAAGGAAATATATTTAATGAAAAAGTAAAAGTATGGTTAGATAAAACGTTGTTATATAGACCAACAAAAATAGAACAATTAACCATAAAAAATGAAAAAGTAATAATTGAAAATAATTATTGTAATTATGGTAATGATATTTTTTTAAAAAGTATTATTATACGTTGCTACTCGTATGATAAAATTCAAAATCAATGGATTGAATTTAATTCAAGTATTTATGAAATTCATAATGATAGTAAATTTAATCTTACATTAACTAATGAAATGTTTAATATTGAATTCCCCAAAGGGATGAGAATACACGATAAACGCATAAATAAATATATTGAAATAAAATAAAATATCTATTTAACATAATGCATTAATTTAATAAAATAAGCTATAAGTTAGTACAATATATTCATGCTGTGAGCTGATGAAATTATTTATAAAAATAATCGCTTATCGAGTTGACTAAGCAAGAGTAATAAATTGAGTATATAAAGACACCCTCACCTCATGCCCCCTCTCCCGTAAATGGGCGATGGAAAACCCTATGGCATTTCATAACCAATTATTTATTATGCACATCTTGGTTATTCCCTCAATTACTTGTAAGAGAGGGGATTATGGGGTGAGCTGAAAATGGTATGAACAAATATACATTTGTTTAAACATAAAAATCAACTTGCTGTCTAATCACGATAAGCTATTAATAATATATTAAGAATAATAAGGTATAATGATGTTAAATATTATTTTTTTGATTGATTTAATAGGGTTAATAATTGCAGCACCAATATACGCAACCAACTTTGATGTCAATTGTGGTCCTAATTCACTTAAAGGCATATGTAATAAATTTGGATTAAATACGTCAATTCATAAGATACAGGAATTGTCATGGTTTGATACTGAAACAGGTACTACCATGTTTGGATTACTACGTGCAGCAAATGAACTAAAACTTCCGGCTGTACCATTAAAGATTTCATTTAATGAATTTCGTAAAATGAATTGCCCCGGTATTGTTTTTGTCGATGGCAATCATTTTGCGATCGTTTGGAAGTTGATGAAAGACAGAGTAGTATTTCAAGATTGGCCGGATAGTTGTAAGTATCTCACGAGAAAAGAATTCGAGTCAGAATGGAGAGGAGATACTATCATTTTTTCTAGATTTTATAGATGGAAGAATCGCAAGGAACTATCTTCATTATTTGGTCCTTTCACTGGTCCAAAGATCATGTTTAATATAAAGGAGAAAGACAAAGGTGATGTTAAAGAAGGCATGGAACTGTCATATGTTTTTACATTCGAAAATATAGGATCACAGCCATTAACAGTCGAAACAAGGCCGAGTTGCTCATGTATAAGAGCTGTCCTTTCTGAAAAAAAAATCGCTCCTGGGAAAATTGGGAAAATAACAGTTTTGTTCGATACAAATGGACTTTCAGGGCCCCAAAAAAAAGGTATCCATGTAATGAGTAATGATCCTGATAATCGAGTTATAAATATCTTTTTAAGTGGAAATATAAAAGCTTTTGCTAAAGTAATACCTAGTAAATTATGGATTGGTAGAGTGGTATCTGGTAATATTATTAAAAAGAAATTCGATGTTTATATCCCTGCTGGTACAACATTCTCAATTTACAAGATAAAAACTGATGATGGCATTCAAGTTAAAATGAATAAAGAAAAAATAGAAAATGGAAATACTATTGTCCTGGTTCAGCGTGAAATGGAATTTTCAGGATTAAAA